>Ga0209517_10007844_pt1 | contig 12643 bp, 10 predicted proteins | sample PeaSoiMetSII2010_FD_187695 | JGI IMG/M metagenome (GOLD analysis project Ga0209517, IMG submission 187695) | Peat soil microbial communities from Weissenstadt, Germany - SII-2010 (SPAdes) (version 2) | ecosystem: Environmental > Terrestrial > Soil > Wetlands > Peat | place: Germany...
GCGGAGCGAAGCCCTGCACAGCGCAGCGCAGCGGAGGCGGCGCCACTCCCAGCTTCCACCTTCTGAAGCGGGGCGCTCTTTCATAATGCATTGGCTACGGCGGCCGAACGATTGGCCGCGAAGAACTAGCACTGGTGCCAACGCCAGTGGCAACGGAAACGCACCGCCCGGTCCCGCATCACGAGATCGTGCAAGCTCTGGTCGAGACGCTCGGGTTTCGTCACATCGGCGTCGTCCACGACGAGTACGCGGTCTCACCAGACGGCATGAAAGCCTTTGGGGTTCTCGACCTCGGAACCGAGATGGCAGGGTGCCGCTTCAGCATCGGTCTTCGCAACTCGCATGACAAGAGCATGCGTTTGGCGATGACCTGTGGCTATCGTGTGTTCGTGTGCTCGAACATGGCGTTCGCGGGAGATTTCACACCTGTAACAATGTTGCAATAATCGGGCCACGGCGAAAGGCAAGCGGTTTGGGGCAAAAGAGTACCCAAGCAGGCACAGAACCGCAGATCGTTCCCGACGCCGGCTATTCTCTGCAGATGTTTCCCAAAGTCAATAGCGTCTTTACCGTCTAGAGCGTTTTAGATCCGCGGCAATGTGATCGCGATGGAGTCAGAGTCCGAGCCCCGGGGGATCTGGGTTAAGCGGAAGATAATCTTAATGACCTCGGTGTCGATGTCGATTCGCTGCACGAGCGTCCGGATGATTTCTCGTCTTCGTTGCCAGTTCGCGCTTGCCAACTCTGACCCGACCGCTGTTGCAAGCTCACGAAGCCGAGTTGTTGCAAGTCGAAAGTGTTCCCGCTGATCGACATCGCCTGCGTCCGCTTCAAGCTTGCCATCGAGATCAGCGATTCGAATTTTTGTCCGAGCCATCCGCGTCGTGAACTGGTCTTTTTCAATCAACCCTTCGGTGAAGCTGTCGATCAGCCTCTCCATCGCATGCTGCAGCTTGGTTCTCTGCGATCTTAGACTTTCGAGATTTTCTGACAAGGTACCAACTGTACTATGTTTCTGGTATTCCAGTTCGATCCTCTCAGGGTTCATGAGAAGATTGGAGACTTCGCGCCACACCGTCGTCTCCAGAGATGCACCCTGAACCTGCGAGTTGCTGCAAATCCGCTCGCCGCCAAACCGGTAACCATCCGAGCCGCTGCATCGGTAGTAGACGAAATCCTTCATTTGACGGCCAGCCCCAAGTTGTCGGATCGTCTTGCCGTAGTAGGCATATCGACATTTTGCGCAGCAAAGTAATCCTTGCAACAGGTACCCTGGCCTGCGTCGCCCCTGACGCGCACGGCTACGGTTTTCATCGAGTTGCGCGCGTGCAGCGCGAAAGAGCGCCTCGTCGACCAAGGCGGGAACGGGAACAAACACCCATTCTTTTTGGTCGGTTGGCGCCGGCGCGTTGCTTCGCCGAGGTCGCAGTGGCCGCCCGCGCGCTGCCCGCAGTCGGGATTTCTTTCCTCGCGGCGTCATGTGTGTCTTTCCGTATGCGGCTTGGCCCTGATACGCGGGGTTCTGGAGGACGTGCCACACAGCCTCACGGGACCAGATTCGCTTACCAGTAGCGGTCGGCGTACCGGCCTTCTGAAGTCGATGACAGACTTCGGCTAGGCTGCAGCGGTCTCGGCCGATCCACGAGAAGATTTGCTGGACTATCCGCGCCTGCTCGGCCACTGGCTCAAATCGCGCTTGACCTCCCCCTTCACGGACAGGCACATAGCGATATCCGAAAGGCGCACCGGACATCACGTTAAGCGACCCACTCTGAGCAGCATGCTTTTTGCCTCGCCGACTCCGCTCCATGATCTTGGCTCGCTCATATTCGGCGACGATGCCTTGCACCTGCAGCAGCAGATCATCTTCCGGACTCTTGCCGAGTGGCCGATTTAGAAAAACGACTTCGATACCTCGTCGCTGCCACTCGTCGAGAAGCAGGACCTGGTAGGCGTAGTTGCGTGCCAGCCGGTCTGGTGAGTGGACATAGATCCGGTCGATAGCGCCAACGCTAACAAGATCGCGCAACCGATCCAAGGCCGGGCGAATGAGCGTGGCGCCGCTATACCCATCATCGACAAACCGTCGTTCGGTCGGTACGGGTGTGCCGTCACTCTGAGCGCGCTCACTGAGCGCAGCAATCTGACTTTCAATCGTGTGCGCGGCAGCCTGCTGTTCGCCGGAGACACGCGCGTAGAACGCAGCTCGAATCGTGGTCATAGAAGCCTCCGCTGGGAGGCTGAGAGAGCGACGTGGCTGTGATCAAGCGCGAGGTTTGTGTTGGAAGTGAACTTAACTTGAAAGGAGAATCAAATGTCAGAAACAAGCACGCTTATTTCATGCACGGGTAAAATCACTCGGGCGGAACTGGCCAATCTGCCAACGCCGCCCGCAACAGCAACCCATATCCCAATACCGCATGCAGCGGTTGTGGAGATCCTGGTCGAAACCCTGAGCCACCGCCATATCGGTGTGGTCGACGAGGAGTTTGCAGTGTCGAGCGACGCGATGGAGATGTTCGGCGTGCTCGACCTGGAAACCTGTTTCGAGGGATGCCGATTTGCAATTGGGATTCGGAACGCGAACAACAAGCGATTCCGGCTGGCATGCACGGTCGGACTGCGAGTATTCGTGTGCCACAACCTCGCGTTCCGAGGTGACTACACTCCCGTCTTGGCGAAACACTCGAAGCGCTTCTCGCTCGAAGACGCGCTTTCGATCGGAGTGGACCGGATGCAACGCAACTTTGAACCGATGCGTCAGCAGGTGGAAACTTGGCGAGCCCAGCAACTGTCAGCCGAAGAAGCAAAGCTGACGATCTACGGGGCGTTCATCGAAGGCGATCTGGACGTCCCGAAACACCTCGCCCGAAGAGTACACGAACTCTATTTCAATCCTCAGCATGAGGAGTTCGAACCTCGAACGACGTGGAGCCTGTCAAACGCGTTCACGTCTGCATTCAAAGAACTGGATCCCATTCCGCAGTTCAAGGCTACTGCCAAGCTGGGCGAATTCCTGGAAGCTCGGTTCTCCCAGTCGTTCTAACCTGCGGGGCGGTGTCGGCCCGCCGCCCCTTTTCAATTTGGCCACGACCTGTGCTGTATCTGTCGAAAATGGCTGGCGAACTCCTTGGCAGCAGGGTTTATGGGTAGAAGCCGAGGATGTGATCGCCACTACCACGTGTGAAGCTGCGGCTTCAAAGCAACGTCTACACTGGGCACTTCGTCTAGAAATATGATGCGCTCAATAAGTCCTTCAGCGTGTTTCATTTCTTCGATGGAGCGCGCCTTCGTGCGTTGTGCGAGACGCTTGTACCTCCAGTTCTGTCACATTTCAGACTGGGTCATGTATTTGCAAGATAGCCGCCAATTGTGAACTGAGTGCCGCGTTCAACTGGGCGACCACTTTCTCATTGCCACGCATTTGCTTCCTCCGGTCCAACGTCAGCATCATAGCTGACGAAGGCGAGCCGAATCTGACAAGAAACCGATCTGCCTGCTGGGGATCTGAGATCACATGGTGTGATGACGGAGATCACAGCAATTAATCGGCCAGGGAGAATCAACTACTTCAGAGAGGCAGTTCGCCTATTTGGCCTCCGACAAAACAGCCGCACTTCGAATACGCGGCAAGACTCAGCATGAGACTTGCGGAGCCGCGTGTACCAGCGGCTCTATCCGCTGGCAACTTCTCCTCCCAGGTCGTTTCCACACACATCAAAACGGAGGAATCAATGCAGCTAAATCTCTTGAAACCGCGCTGGTTCGTTTTGGGATGCTTCGGGGTGGTAGCGATAGTCTTCCTCGGAATGGTTCTTGCCCAGGAAACCGGAAAACGCACATCCAGCTACGCCCCCGTCAATCTCAATGACGATATAGCCGTAACCATATCTCACATGAAGGCAGCCAAACCTGACGTGATGAAACGTCACATAGATCTATTGAATGAGCGCTACGACCTCAGCAATCGCCCGGCATCCGATGCCACCATGAGCCGCGGCAAGCCGTTGCAGGAAGGCGTGCGCGTAAAGCTCGCCAAAGGCACCACTTGGGAGCAACTGGCAGCCATGACACCGGAAGAGATCAAAGAGAAGAACCTATTTCCGGCTGGTTTTCTGCCGTTGCCTTTCCCGAACCACCCGGAAGGCGGCATGCTGTTCCCACAGTACGTGATTGACGAAATCAAACGGTTGGAAGGCCGGGACCTGACCCGCTTCGATCTCGACTACGACATTCCCGACCACTTTCAGCCGGAGTTTCCACCGCCCATTTACTTGACAACTCGTACCGACTTGGGCGACGTCTCCCAGGGCAAGCTAGTGAACCTCACCAACTACTACGACATCTTCAACGGCATTCTCAATCCAAAGCAGTTGGAGGGACTCCGGCTCCTGCTGACACCGTTCCCTCAGCAACAGTTCAACGCAACCGCCGACCGCCGCACGGAACGGCCGAGCCAGGGCGTCGCTTGCCTCGATTGTCACGTCAATGGCCACACTGACCGGGCTACCCACCTGGTCGGAGATATCCGGCCGCAGGAGTTCCGTCACCGCATCAACACTCCCAGTCTCCGTGGCGTCAACATCCAGCGTCTGTTCGGTTCCCAGCGTGCGCTAAAGAGTGTGGAGGATTTCACCGAATTTGAGCAGCGCGCCGCCTACTTCGATGGCGATCCGGTAATCGCTACCAAGAAAGGCGTTAACATCCTGGAACGGGGCAGCCAAGTTCATTTCATGGCCGAGTTCCAGGAGTTGCTCGACTTTCCGCCCGCCCCGAAACTGGGGATCGATGGGCGGCTGAACCCGAAGAAAGCTGGCCCCGCCGAGCTTCGTGGGGAAAAGCTGTTCTTCGAAAAGGCCCAATGTTCGACCTGCCACACCCCTCCCTATTACACCGACAACCTGATGCACAATATGCAAGTCGAACGCTTCTACAAGCCGCGGATGATTAACGGCATGATGGCCGCGCAAGACGGTCCCATCAAAACGTTTCCGCTGCGCGGTGTGAAAGACTCACCGCCTTATCTTCACGACGGGCGGTTGCTCACCCTGGAAGACACGGTTGAGTTCTTCAACCTAGTTGACGAACTCAAACTGACCCCGCAAGAAAAGAAGGATCTCGTAGCTTTCTTGCGCGCGCTCTAGACTGGCGGAAAGAAGGTACCGGAGGCGGGCCAGCATTCCCGCCTCTGCTTTTGCGTTTGATCGAGTGCAGTGGAATCCCTGAGCGCAGGGTCGCTGCGATGACACTGGCGACTTGCCCGAAGGTGAAACTGCTCCGATTGCCTAGAAGAAGAACTTTGCAGCCAACTGAACGAGCCTGGGGGACGTTGCATTCACTACCTGCCCGAAATTGGCACTGCTGATGTTGCCATTCACTGCCGCGGGCCCGTAGAACTGCGCATGGTTGAAGACATTGAAGGCCTCCAGCCGGAATTCCAGCGATCTGGACTCGGACAGCCGTACATCCTTTTCTAGCGCCATATCAAAATTGCTGATTCCCGGTCCGTAGAAGAATCTCCTCCGGGCTGTACCGACTTGGCCTAGCGCCGGGAGGCTGAAAAGCGAGGTATTGAAGGCACGGTTTCCGTTCCGCGGATCGGTATTGATTTCGAGGTTGCCAGAGTTGAAGTTTGGCGTGTCGACGCCGTTGTTGTTGATGCCGTTTGGTATGGTCCCGAGCAGGGATGTGTCGTTGTTGTTGTAAAGAGTGACAGGAAACCCAGTCGTGAACCGGGTCAAGCCGGAGATCGCCCACCCTTCGGTCCAGCGGTCCTGGCGACGGAAGAGATTGTTGACCGGCAGCCGGTACCTGTAGCTCGCCACAAAATTCTGACGCATGTCGAAGGCAGAAAGGGCCCTGCTTAACCCTGGATCGAGTGGATTTACTGCTTCCGCCAGGCTGGAAGATCGGTCGAGAGACTTGCTGTACGTGTAACCAACCATGAACTCCAGTGATTCGGTGCTGTGACGGAGATTGAACTGAAGTGCGTCGTAGTTCGAATTGGCGATGGTTTTCTGGTAAGTGACGGCGGCAAACTGGGAGCTGAAGGGTCCTCGCGTTCCTTCAATGACCTTGCCCGAAGGCGTTGTGTAAGTGCCGCTTTCGCCAAATGGTCCGCAAGTGGGCGTGCCCGGCAGAACCTCGTTCGGCTGACTGAGGCTCAAGCATAGCGCTGGATTGCCTGGATTCGCCGAAGTCAGCGCCAGGAGATGATGCGCCTCCGTGCCGACATAGCTGATGCTCAGGAACGTCTTCGTCGCAATTTCCCGTTGGAGCGAAAGCATGTAGCTCTCGGAGTACGGCGGCACATTCCTGTTAGAAAAGGACGGTACGCCAGTGATCGGAAGGTATTGCGACCAGTTGACATTTGAATCCGGATGATTCGGTGAAGCTCCAAATGAGGGAAACGTTAGCGGAAAGCGCTGGCCGACGTTCTGGCCGCTGGCGGCGGTAACGAAGGGCGTGGCAAACAACGGCGGCGCGAGGCTCGTGTAATCGTAGCCGTACGGCGGGTTGGCGCTCATGATGCCCGCTGACAAACCTTCGAATGCCGTATAGAAAAAACCATAGCCCGCGCGCATGCTGGTCTTACCCGGTCCGCCGAAGATCTTTGCCAGCAAGCCATTCCGGCGATCCGGAGAGTAAGCAACACCTATGCGCGGTGCGAAGCTGGTGTATTTCGTCGGGGCAAGTGTCCGAGGGACGCCGGGGTCGCCGGGAAATACCAGTCCGGCAGGCGCATCGGGGTAAACGCGGGACTGCTCGCCGAGAACAAGGGTTTGGAGCTGGTTGTACTTCTCGGACCAGGGCGAGATCGCGTCCCAACGCAGGCCATAATTCAGGGTGAGACTGGGCTTGATCCGCCAGTTGTCCTGGGCGAACAGCCCGGTGTACTTGTCGCGGTTGTAGAACCGCTGCGAATCGGCCTGGTTGTAGCCGCTCGCGATCCCCAGCAGAAAGTCCGCCAAGTCCGCGCCCGTTTCGCTCCCCTGGAACACGAAAGCGCCATTAAATACAGGGTCCGGATTGGTGTTGATCTGGTCCAGGTGGAATTCTCCGCCGATCTTGATTGTATGTTTACCGATGATTCTGCAATAGCTATCGATGAACTGGAATGTATTGTTGACCTGCGTTAGTCCAGTGCTGTCCACGCCGAACGTAAAGTCGTTGAAGGAAACATTCTCGACGCCTTCAATGGTTGGGTCGAGCGGAACAATCCCCGGCGCGCCCGTTGGGCCAACAAATCCCTGCGAAGCCAGACTCGGCCCTACGCCGCCTACCGGGTGTCCCGCGTTGTTCGCATCGCGCATGTAGCTGAAATGCAATTCGTTGACCGCACTCGCCCCAAACGCCTTGGTGACGCCGAGACTCAGCAACTGCGCCCGCCCGAGCGTCATGGCGTTGAAACCGGGAACATTGGCACCACCCTGGCCGGTTGGGTAGGGATTGTTGAGGGAGTAATCGTCCAGGAAGTAGTACGCGGCCAGCGATCCCCAGCGTGTGTTCGCGTCTACTCTGATTGCACCTTTGTCATCGCGAAGGGTCTCGTTGTACCCCGAGGTAGAAAATACATTTCCCGCCTGATTGGGTTTGGGAATGTACTGCAGCAAGGCCTTGGCCGGGGCGGACCAGGCACTCTCCGGAATTCGGGCGTTGGGCAGCACGCATTGCGACGAGTTGGCGCAGCCGGACGTGTAGTACGGCTCACCGGAATAGACCGGATACCCGAGTTTTTGTTTTTGTGAGAGCAAATCGGCCCAGTACTGACCGTTCACCTTTCCCGTCAACGAGCCCGCCAGGTCAGAGAGATCGCCGGTTCGATCCAGCAGGGAGGGAACAGAGATCCGCCCCGTGTCTACACCCTGAGTCATGCGAGTGCCTTGGTAGTCGGCAAAGAAGAAAACTTTATCTTTACGGAGTGGGCCGCCGAGTGTTCCCCCAAACTGACTCTGCTTGAACTGCGCGCGCTCGGCGGAAAAGTAGTTTCGCGTGTCAAGGTTGGTATTGCGCAAGAACTCGAACCCGTCCCCGTGGAATTGACTCGTGCCTGACTTGGTGAGAACGAGAACCTGCCCACCGCTGAAGTTACCGTATTCGGCGTCGAAACTGTTCGTGAGAACGCGCAATTCCTGGATCGAATCAAGATTCGGAACAATGGCGGTTCCCATGTTGACGTCCTCTTCCACGTCGCTGCCGTTTACCCGGAACCCGTTGCTGGTTTCGCGCTGGCCGCTGATGGACGTGTTTCCTGCGTTCAGGTCGCCGGAGGGGGATGTGCTGGTGACGCCGCTCATGACCACGGCATTGGGCTGTTGCGAACTGGCTGGAACGATGCCCGGTTGAATGGCCATCAGATCGGTAAAGCTGCGCCCGTTCAAGGGGACGCTGGTCATCTTGTTGGCGGCGATGGTTTCGCCCATTTGCGTGCTTGAAACGTCGATCTGGAGTCTGTCAGCGCTGACCTCGACGGTCGTCGCTGCGGACTTCAGCTCAAGTTTAACGTCCACTTTGAGGGCAGCCGACGCGGCGAGCTCCAGGCCAGTCTGCAGATATAGCTTGAATCCGGGAGCAGCGATCTCCGTCTGGTAGTGCCCCGCGGGAAGGGTAGGAAAAAGATAGAGGCCATCAGCATCGGTGGCGCCACTCTGCTGTACGCCGGTATCCGAGTTGCGGATGGTCACGATCGCCGCCCGAACGACAGCACCACTGGGATCGACTACTGTTCCTGAAACGCTTCCCGCATCACTCGCGAAGCTCGACAGAGAAGAGATGAGAAGGAGCACGGACCAGAGCCCTGCCATGATTGCCACCCGCCGGCTTGTCTGTGCGAACAGCCCGCCTTCGTCATTCACTTTCCGCCTCTTTTCTATATGCGACTGAGTCGCACCTAAAACCCTAAAAAAGAAAAACCTCTCAAATCCAATCGAGATGAAATTGAATTTCATTTTCATAATGCCTGCGGCAGGGCTTGCGCGCTGTGATTTAGATCACACCTTCGTGTGCGCCATCTCAACCCGCCGATTCGCCTTGATGGCCGGCTAGGTCGTTTCAATAGTCTTCTGCCTGCGTTAGTGTGTCTCCCTCCGCTGCAGGAGGAAGTGCGAGTACGAAATATGCTGCCGTTCATGGTTGCCGTCGCGCAACTTCTTGTTGCAACTAAGTCGCAACAAGAATTAGAATGTTCAGCTTACGGTCGTCCTGAGTCCACTGTCAATATAAGACCGCAAGATTCTGTCGCAGCGTTCTTGCGATTTGTTGCAACTCAATCACGAGGGATCAACCATGCCGCTTCCTCAAACCGAAATTCCGGGGCGCCTGCAGACCCAACTCGCCGAGCGCGGTATCCGCATGACCGATCAGCGGCGCGCGATTTTGAGCGTGATTGAAACTGCCAAGAAACATCTGGATGCGAGCCAGATCTTGCGCAAGGCGCAAAGGATAGATGCCTCCGTGGATCGCAGTACGGTGTACCGGACTCTGGAGCTTCTAAAACGGCATGGAATGATTGACGAACTCGACTTGATGCATATGAAAGGCGAGGGTCATTACTATGAACGCAAGTTGGGCCGGGATCACATTCACATGGCCTGTCTATGTTGTGGAAAGATCAGCGAGTTTGTGAGCGAGATATTCGAGTCGTTGAAGCACCAATTGGAGCAAGATTGTCACTTTCATATCCTTGTGTCGCGACTGGAGGTCGGAGGATACTGTTCCGCTTGTCGGCGCTAGGGCGGCCTTGTGGGAGACCATCGACCGAGAAGATATTGAACGCGGGCCGCACACTATAATTCACGCTGATGCCGACATTTGACGAAGAACTAACGTCCGCCGAACACAAAATGCGTCAAGCATTCGAGACGTTAGTAAAATACCTTGACCGTCCAGACTCTGACCCACTCGACATCAAGCTCCATCGTCGGCTTGCCGACGATCTCACCCTCGCCACTGCTCGGTATGTGATGCTTGTTTCGAAGATGAAGCCCTGAAGCAACCGGTCTCTGCGCTGTCGACATAATGGAGAGGAGGATGACTGCGGTTGTTAGCCGGTGCAATGGTTGCATAGCGGAATTTTCTCACTTGAGCGCACGGAGTTCGGCAGCGAGCACGTGCGGATCTTTGGTTCGGGCGTTACGGCGCCGCCTGAGAATGACAGCATCCGCGAATCCAACTTCCCTAAACTCGCGCAGGAAGGCAACTCCTTCCTTCGCACCGGCAATTCACGCAAACCAATTTGTCTCACTGGCTCGGGCTTCTGGTGGCAACGGGCTCGATAGAATCAGTTCCGCAGCAAAGACCGTACCACCGCGCCTGACTACCCGTCCAAGCTCCCGAAAGATGGTGTCTCTAGAAGGGTTCAGATTAAAGATGCCGTTGACCATGGCAACGTCGATCTCTTCGTCGGCAATGGGCAACTGCTCGGCATCTGCTTCTCGTAGTTCGAGATTACTTAGGCAAGATTCAGCGATAGCTTGCCGAGCCCTGGCCAGCATCGCGGTGCTGAAGTCGACAGCGATTACTTTCCCTTCCGGGCCGACCCTCTGCGCTGCGATCAGAGCATCCAGACCGGCGCCGCAGCCTAAGTCAAGAATCGTTGCACCAGAAGGAATCTCCGCAAATATGGACACATTCGAGACTCCCGCAAAAGCGTCGGATGCGACGGCAGGCAATTGGTCTAGCAGATCCGCAGGGTACCCGAGGCTCTCAGCAAATGCGCGACCAACAGGGAACGCATGCTTCTCTTGAGGCATTTCAGCCGCCGCCGAATAAGCAATTCGTACTTTGTCACGGAGGTTCGTTCGATCGGTAGCAGTCATCTCGGTTACCTCCATCGGGTATTGTCAGCAGCAGTCGCACGGCCTTCCTTTGAGAGCCTGCCAGCCTTCTCTCATAATCAGCGGTATCAGGCAAAAGGCCGCTACAGGATCAGCCCAGGTGATCCCCCAGAAGGCATTCGTAACCAGACCTGCGAGGGCGATGATGGACAAGTAGCCGCAGAGCGCGGACTCCGCTGCATCAGCTCTCAGCGCCGCACTGGCGGTCAACGCGGACAGTTGGCGCTTCTGCCGTGCGAGCACGGGCATCGCAATCGCTGCCACGATCAATACGACGATCCCGAGATAGCTTGGCCTCACTCCACGACGTCCAACTAGCGCCAAGGTCGCGATCAGCGCTACGCAGGCAGCCAATGCGAACAGAAGGCCCCCAGTGATTCTGGCTGCCAATTGTTCTGTCCGCTCGCCGCTCCACTTTGACCGGAACCGCCAATAAACGACTACCGCGGAGCCAAGTTCTATGGCGCTGTCACCACCGAAAGCCAGCAGCGCGGGGCTGTGAGCCATCCAAGCTGCCGAGAGGGATACAACAGCCTCAGCGCTCATCCAGGCAACCGTGATTGCTTGAATACGACGAATGCGGCGGATCGTAGCCGCTGCAGGGAGTGGCAGTGCGGAATCCATTGAGAGAATTATGACACCATTGCAGAACCGGCGAGTCCACGATTGGCAGCACCATGGCAAATGTTGTGCAAGAGTATTCCCTAAACTCGAGGCACCTAAACACCTTGTCCGCACCGTGCATGATCTCTACTTCGAGCCGAAGTACGAGGAATTTCGGTCGCGGACGATTTGGAGTCTCTCCAACGCATTCACTCCCGCGTTCAAGGAACTGGAGCCCATCCCGCAATTCAAGGCCACGGCCAAGTTGGGCGAATTCCTGGAGTCTCGGTTCTCACAATCGTTCTAACCCGCGGGGCGGTACTAGCCGACCGCCCCTTCTTAGCTAGCGAGCGTTTGCGCGGAGGATTGACGTTTCCCTGACTGACTTCCCGGAAGCCCGTTTGCACTAGCGTTTCGGGATAACTTCCGGGTTGCCGACAAGGACGAAGCCGCTGGCGCGGCGGACGCTATTGCGCGTGCAATTCCGACACGCCACTGGTTGAAGGACTGACTGCCCCGCGCTACTATGATGTAGTCATGACCGGCGACGATACCAACATATCGATGAGCATCAATAACGGGCTCCTCGCGCAACTCCCCTTGCTACAACGACTTCCAAACCAAAGTCGATTCAATTCCCATAGCCCGCGTCCGCCGCAAACGCCAGCGGCTTCCTCCTAGTCTCCTTATCGAAAACGCCTCGGGTCAACTCTTCTCCCTTTGCGCAACGTCCTGGGCCGAGGCGTTTCCGATCAAGGCTAGCGACCATCCAGAAGCTATCATGTGATTGGCTCGAATCGAAACGTCGAGTGCGGGCACTTTCTACGGGTGCGAATCGCGCCCCCAACTCTCCCTTCTGCCTTCCAAAGGCAATTCGGTGAGGTATGCTCTTTGGGGGACATTCCCCAGAGATGAGTGAAAGCGTCCAGACTACTAGCGGAAGCTGGTGGAGAAGCTCGCTGTTGGATCGCGTGGCTGAACTGCGGCAACGCGAGGACCAGGTCTTTCTGGTTTTGGCGTTGGTGATCGGTGCATTGACTGGCTTGGCGGTCGTCGCATTCATCCTGCTGACGGAACGCTTGGGGATGCGGCTGTACCCGGTGGGTGGCGCTCCGTGGCGACGTCTGCTGTTTCCGGTCGTGGGCTCGCTCGGCATCGGCTACTTGCTGTATCGCTATTTCCCTAATGCGCGCGGCAGCGGCGTA
>Ga0209517_10007845_pt1 | contig 12642 bp, 10 predicted proteins | sample PeaSoiMetSII2010_FD_187695 | JGI IMG/M metagenome (GOLD analysis project Ga0209517, IMG submission 187695) | Peat soil microbial communities from Weissenstadt, Germany - SII-2010 (SPAdes) (version 2) | ecosystem: Environmental > Terrestrial > Soil > Wetlands > Peat | place: Germany...
CCGCCGCGAGCGCCGGCAAACACATCGGCAGCACGATCGTACGGATAATGCGCAGGCGCCTGGCGCCTGCGGCCTCGGCGGCTTCGATCGCCTCGCCGGGCAGCGAAGCAAGCGCCGCGCGCAGCGTCAGGAACACCAGCGGCGCGTGCTCGAGCCCCATGATTTCCGCGATGCCGCTGAAGCCGTAGAGCGGATGCGGCGTGCCCGGCGCGGGCGCCAGGCCCAGCGTCTTAAGAAGCGGGCTTGCCGGCCCGAGCAGGTTGATCCAGGCGATCGCCGTCACCTGGGACGGAATCATCAGCGGCAGCAGGAAGACGAAACCCAGCGCGGACTTGCCGCGGAGGTCCGTCGCCCCGACCAGCAAGGCGAAGGCGGTGCCGAGCACGGTGGCGATCGCCGTCGATGCGAGCGCCGTCGCGAGCGTCCGCTCGGCGGCGAGCCAGGTGCGCGGCGCGCCGAGCACGCTTCGGAGTATGCCGAGATCGAGCCGGCCGCCGGGCGCCACGCCTTCCAGCAGGAGGCGCGCCAAGGGCGCCACCGAGACCGCGCCCACGAAGGCGATCAGGCCGAGAAAGAGCGCCCGCTCGCTCGCCGTGGCTCCCAATCGCCGCAACAAGCGATCAGCCGCCGAACAGTTGACTGAAGCGCTCCTTGAGCGCGGGCGTCTCGCGCGCCGTCTGGCTCATATCGACGGGCAGGATCGTGAGCTCGGCGGCGTTCGGGAAACCCGGCGGCGAAGCTACATCGTTGCGCGCCGGGAGAAACCCCTGGGACGCCGCGAGCTCCTGCCCGGGCTTCGAGAGGATGAAGGCGACGAACGCCTTGGCGGCTTCCGGGTTCTTCGCCGTCTTCAGGATCGCCACCGGCTCGGTGACCGCGCTTACGCCTTCCTTCGGAAACACGAAATCCACCGGCGAGCCCTTGGCCTTGGCATTGAGTGCCATGAACTCGACGAGCACGCCATACATCCGCTGCCCGCCCGCGACCTGGGTCACGACGGCTCCGTTGCCTTGGACGGCGATGGCGCGGTTGTCCGCGAGCTTCTGGTAGTAATCGGGCCCGAGCGCGGGCGCGGCGCTCATCGCCGCCATGTGGATCGCCGCCGCGCCCGAATAGAGCGGGCTCGGCAGCACCACTTGGCCCTTCGCCGCGGGTGCCAGCAGATCGAGCCAGGATTGCGGCTTGGGCGCCGCCGTGTTGTAGACGATCCCTGTCGTGATCAGCTTCGAGCCGAAATAGGTCTTGTCGCGGTCATAGGCGGCGGCGGGGAAGGCCGACACGTCCGCCTCGGGATAGGCCTGCAGCCGGCCCTCGGCCTTGAGGCCCTCCATGGTGACGGCGTCGGCGATGAAGAGCACGTCGGGCTTGGGATCGCCCGCCAGGAACTCCGCCGCCAACTTGTTCATGACCTCGGTCGTGCCGGAGCGGAAGGTCTCGACGGTGATGCCCGGATGCTGCCTGTTGAACGCCGCCACCGTCTCGGCCGCGATGCGATCGGGTTGCGAGGTGTAGAGCGTGAGTTTGCCGGATTGCGCGTGCGCGGCGGCGCTCAGGAGCGCGCAGGCAAGCGCCACAGCCAATGTTGTTGTTAGTCGCATGAGTTCCTTCCGCGCGCAAAGTCAGCGTGTCTTAGTACTTTCGCAGCATGCGAGCAGATCAACAACACGCAGTGTGTCACCGCGATGACAGCGCTTCCGCCAGATGGAATCCCTCTCCACCCCTCAGAGGTGGAGAGGTTAGATGAGGCGGGGCGGTTCAACAGGCTCAGCGATGGGAATGGAGGCGCATGGGCCGTCGCGGAGAGTTCCCCACCCCACCTTTCCTCTCCGCCCCCGCGGGGCGGAGAGGGACTGGTGAAGATCGAGCTTTAGTGTCGCGATGACTCGGCCGCCGGCGGCGCCTGAGCCCCGGCACCCGCTTCGCTGGCCACGCGGAGCGTGGCGGCGCGCATGTCGTCGGCGGTGCGCTTCAGCTTGCGGTAATGGCGGATGCTGAACGGGAAGGAGCCGATGTAGATCACGCCGATGATGAGAAGGGTCGCCCACGGCTCGGTGGTGAGGAAGGCCGCGAGCGCGCCCACGCCGAGGAGCGTCGGCAGCACCCACTCGCTCCGCACGTGGAAGCGCTTCAGCGCGAAGGTCGGAACGCGGCTCACCATCAAGCCCGACACCGCCAGGATCACGAGTGTGTTGAACGTGGGCGTGCGGAAGAATGTGTCGCCGAACTCGAAGGCCGCGAACATGGGGACCATCACCAGACCCGCGCCCGCGGGCGCCGGCACGCCGGTGAAGAAGTTGTAGGCATAGGGCGGCAGCTCCTGCCCAAGCTGCGTATTGAACCGCGCGAGCCGGAGCCCGCAACAGACCGCGAAGATCAGCACCACCGCCCAGCCGAAGCCGTGGAACTGCTCCATGGTCCAGATATAGAGCATGACCGCCGGCGCCACGCCGAAGCTCACGAAGTCCGACAACGAGTCGAGTTGGGCGCCGAAGCTCGAGGTGCCCTTGAGGAGCCGCGCGATCCGGCCATCGAGCCCGTCTAGGATGCCCGCGACGATGATCGCGGCGACCGCCGTCTCGAACTTCCCGACGATCGCCAGCCGAATGCCGGTCATGCCCGCGCAGAGCGCCAGCAGGGTCAGGATATTCGGGATCATCCGGTTGAACGAGAAGTGCATCGGCTGCACCCGGACTCGCACGCGCATGCGAGGTCGTCTCAGCATCAGTGAAGTCTCCCTTCGCGTTGGGCCTCGCGGGCGGTGGCATCGGCGATCACGGTCTCGCCGCCGATGACGCGCTGGCCCTTGACCACCAGCGGCGCCCACTCCGCCGGCAGGTAGACGTCGGTGCGGCTGCCGAAGCGGATGAGCCCGAGCCGCTCGCCGGTGGCGACATCCTGGCCTTCGTTGAGAGTGCAGACGATGCGGCGCGCGATCAAGCCCGCGATCTGCACCACCGCCACGTCAGCGCCCTCGGCGGGGGCGATGCGGATCGCCATGCGCTCGTTCTCCTCCGACGCCTTGTCGAGGCTCGCGTTGACGAACCGCCCCTTGGTGTAAGCGAGTTTCCTAACGCGGCCGCCCAGCGGTATCCGGTTCACGTGCACGTCGAACACGTTGAGGAACACGCCGATGCGCGTCATGGGCGCCTCGCCCATCTCCAGCTCCTTGGGCGGCGGCACCCGGTCGGCCGCCACCACCACGCCGTCGGCGGCGCTCACCACGAGCCCGGCCCGGCTCGGCGTCACGCGCCAGGGGTCCCGGAAGAAATAGGCGATCCAGGCCGCCACGACCAGGGCGAGCCAGCCCAGGGGCGCCCAATGCACCCAAAACAGCAGCAAGGCCGCCAGCACGGCGACCGCGATGAATCGCCACCCGTCCGGGTGGATAGGGGCCAGGACTGATCTCAGCATGCGCGGGGTTCCAAGGGCGCGCACCATAGCGGAAAACGCCAACCGCGCCCACCCCTTAGCTGGCATTGCCCGCCGCGAGCCGATAGGCTCCGGGCTCGATGAGCCGCCTCACGGATGTGCTGACGCGCCGACCCGGCTGGCTGCTGGCGGCGGTGGCGCTCCTCGCGCATCTCTACGGCAGCGGCGGCTACGGCTATTTCCGCGACGAGCTCTATTTCATCGTCTGCGGCGAGCGGCTCGATTGGGGCTATGTCGACCAGCCGCCGCTGATCCCGCTGATCGCGGCGGCGATGCACCGCCTGTTCGCGCCGTCGCTGGTGATGCTCCGCCTTGTGCCGGCGCTCGCCTATGCCGCCACCGTGGCGCTCACTGCGGAATGCGCGCGATTTCTCGGCGGCGGCCGCTGGGCGCAGGGCATGGCCGGCCTCGCGACGCTGTGCCCGACGAGACCGGCCTCACGCTCTGGATCTGCCGTGGCCGCAAGCCGTCCTTCGATGCGCATTGGCCGAGCTTCAAGCGCTACGGTTAGCGGTCGGTGGATTCGTACGGCAGCGCGATCCCCGCCTCCTTGAGCCGTGCCTCCAGCTTGGCGATGCGCTGGGCCAGCGCGTCGAGGCCCGGTGTCAGCTCCTGCTCGGTGAAGCGCGGCGTGATGTGCTGGTTGCAGTTCATGTCCCAGGCCTCGACGTGGATGCGGATCGCGCGCTCGGGCCGCGCGTCGTAGCCGACGGGCATCAGGGTCTCGATCACGGCCGGGTCCTCGACCACCTCGGCGCGGCCCCAGATCTTCAGCCGCCGCGTATGCGCCCAATCCATCAGGAAGAGGTGCACGCGGTCGTTCTCGGCGAGATTGCCGACGCTGAGGTATTGCCGATTGCCCGCGAAGTCCGCGAAGGCGAGCGTGCGCTCGTCGAGCACGCGGAGAAATCCCGGCGGACCGCCGCGATGCTGCACATAGGGCCAACCCTCGCGGCTTGCCGTCGCCATGAAGAAGCTGTCGCGCTCCGCGATGTAGCGGGCGAGCTCCGGCGTAAGCGCGTCGCGGGCGGCGGGATGCGCCTCCAGACGTTCGGCATTCGCGCGCGCGCCGTTGCGGCGCTGCGCCTCCTTCACGGCGTCGGTGAAGGCCAGCCGGGCGAAGGCGCGGGTCACGGCCGCCGCGCCTCCGGCCAAGGGATGACCCGGCCGAGCTCGGCCGTGATCGGAACGTGACCAGGCTCCGTCGCGACGCGGGCGAACCAGCGGCCGAGCGCTCCATAAGGCGACATGTCGTAGCCGGCCTCGACCCCGAGATGGCCATAGGCATAGAGCGCGATGTCCGCGATCGTGTAGCGCGTCCCCGCGACGAAAGGCGTGCGCGCGAGGTGGGCGTCGAGGATCTCGAGCGCGGCGGTGCCCGCCTTGCGCTTCGTCGCGATCTCCGCGCGCCGCTCCTCGCCGGCCTTGAGCATGGTGATCCAGAAGCGCGGCGAGCCGATGTTGGGCTCGATCCGGTATTGCTCGAAATTCATCCATTGCAGGATCTGCGCGCGCTCCCAGCGGTCGCCGGACAGAAGCGGCGTGCCCTCGGCCAGGTGGCAGAGGATGGCATTGGACTCCGCGAGCACGCGGCCGTCGTCGAACTCCACGAAGGGCGTCTGGCCCAGGGGATTGCGGGCGCGGAAGCGCGGCGTGCCGGTCTCGCCGCCCACGAGGTCGATGTCGATGCGCTCGAACGGCACCCGAAGCTGCGTCAGCAGCAGGCGGACCTTGTAGGAATTGCCGGAGTCCTGGAAATTGTAGAGCCGGATCATGGGGCGCTCTCCCTGTGAGGCTCGCTCACTGCTCATTGGAACCTAATGCCTGGCATGCACCGAGCCAAACGAAGTCTTTTGACGCCGACCGTGAGCGCAGCTAACAGTTCGCCATGGTCCAGCACTTGCCGCCGCTGGCGGCGCTGCGCGCCTTCGAGGCGGCGGCGCGGCATCTCAACTTCACGCGCGCCGCGGAGGAGCTGCATCTCACCCATGGTGCCATCAGTCACCAGATGAAGGCGCTGGAGGCGAGCCTGGGCGCGCGGTTGTTCCGCCGCGAGGGCCGCAAGCTGCTGCTCACCGACGCGGGGCAGCGTTTCGCCTCGCGGCTGCGCGATCTCCTGGGCGATCTCCGCGCGGCGGTCGCCGAGGTGACCAAGCGCCGCGATCAGCAGGAGCTCACCATCAGCGTGCTGCCGTCCTTCGCCTCGCTCTGGCTGATCCCGCGGCTCGCGAGCTTTCATGGCCGCCATCCCGAGATCGACGTCAACATCCGCGCGACCCAGGCGCTCGCGGAGTTCGGCCCCGACGGCGTCGATCTCGCGATCCGCATCGGCGGCGGCGGGTGGCCGGGCCTGGTCACCGAGAAGCTTTTCGATGAGGAGGTGTTTCCGGTGGCGAGCCCGCGCCTCAATGGCGGCGCGTTGCCGAAGCGGCCGGAGGGCCTCGCCCGCGTCGTCTTGCTGCGGAGCGAGCGGCAGCCCTGGACGCCCTGGTTCCGCGCCATGGGCCTCGACTGGCCGGAGCCGGGCCGCGGCCCGAACTACAGCGACGAGACGCTTTTGGTGCAGGCGGCCGCCGAAGGTATCGGCGTGGCGCTCGCCCGTGGCGCGCTGGTCGCCGCCGATCTCGCCGCCGGCCGGCTGGTGCGCCTGTTTCCAAAACGCGTGCCGCCGCGATCCGCCTACTATCTCGTCTATCCGCGCGCGGCCGCCGAGCTCGCGCGCGTGCAGGCGTTCCGGGACTGGATCCGAGGTGAGGTGGAACCTAAGCGTGAGGAGGAGGATTGGCTCCGCGAGCAGGTGGTTCCGGCTTATGACGCGCTGAAAGCGGACCCATCGCGAGCCGTTTCAGCGAGGGACGTGCGCAAGACGCTGACGAAGCTGCATGAGCAGGCCAGCAAAGCCAGGTGCTGACGAATCCTCATTTTCAAGACACGCTCGGGCTGCTTTGATGCCCGCCCGGCAGCTCGCGAGACCGAGGCATATTCATGGAACTGAGAGACTTCTTCCCGGAGATCGAGCCCTATCGCACGACGCATCTCAAGGTCTCCGACCGGCACACGATCTACGTCGAGGAGGTCGGCAATCCCGAGGGCGTGCCGATCCTTTTCCTGCACGGCGGCCCCGGCGGCGGCCTGTCGCCGACCTATCGGCGCTTCTTCGATCCTCGCCATTATCGCGTCGTGCTTTTCGACCAGCGCGGCGCCGGCCGGAGCACGCCCCATGCGGAGCTCCGCGAGAACACCACCTGGGATCTCGTCCGCGATATCGAGAAGATCCGGGAGGACCTCGGCATCCGCCGGTGGATCGTGTTCGGCGGCAGCTGGGGCAGCACGCTCGGGCTCTCTTATGCGGTGACCCACCCGGAGCGCGTCCTCGGCCTCATCCTGCGCGGCATCTTTCTGTGCCGGAAACTCGAGATCGACTGGTTTTATCAGGAGGGCGCCAGCTACGTCTTTCCGGACGCGTGGGAGAAGTACCTGGCGCCGATCCCGGAAGGAGAGCGCGGCGATCTCGTGAGCGCCTATTACCGCCGGCTTACCGGCGACAATGAGGAAGAGCGCCTGCGTTGCGCCATCGCCTGGAGCAAGTGGGAAGCCTCGACCATGTACCTGATCCCCAACGAGGCCAGCATCCGCGAGCACGAGGAGCCCAAGGCGGCGCTCGCGCTGGCGCGTATCGAGTGCCACTACTTCAAGCACGGCACGTTCTTCGAGACCGGCAATTATCTCCTCGAGACCGTGCACCGGATCCGCCACATCCCCGGCGTGATCATCCACGGCCGCTACGATCTCGTCTGTCCGATCCGCAACGCCTGGGACCTGCACCGCGCCTGGCCCGAAGCGGAGTTCTCCATCGTGCCCAACGCCGGTCATGCGGGAATGGAGCCGGGGATCCGCACGCGCCTCATCGAGGCGACCGAGGATTTCAAGCGGATCAAAGCGAGGGATTGAGAAGGACGCACCGCCAAGCCTACCGCCCCTCACGCCGCCAGGCGGCGATGAAGGTGCCGAGCGCCAGCAGCAACGCCAGCAACCCCGGCAGCAGCGGCGTCTCGTGGACGCCGGTCACGATGTAGTCGCCGTTGGCGCGCAGACCGAGCCAGCCGCGGCCGGATGCCGCGCGATCGGGCGCCACGCGGCGGATGTCGGGAATGGCGCCGGGACCGACCCAGAACAGGCCGCCGCCGGTGGCGCTCACCGCCGGCGACAGCTTCTCGTCGGTCGCGCGCACGTCGGACATCTCGATCGGATTGAGCGCGCCCGCGGCGGCGAGCGCGGTGTTGGTGCCGTCGGTGATGCGGTAGAGGCCGCTTTCCTCGATCGGCAGCGTGGCGACGCTGCGTCCGGCGCTCTCCGGCGTCAGCTGGACATCCCGGGGGACGCCATCGGGACCGGTAACGCGCACCGGGCGATCGTCGGGCTGCAACGATTGCCGCGCGATCTGCAGGCGATTGCCCTCGACCCGCGCGCTCAGCGCGTTCTCCTCGAGGTCCGGCTCTTTCATCAGCCAATAGACCAGGCGCCGCAGCAGCTCCGCCTGCGGACCGCCGCCCTCGAATCCGCGGGTCCAGAGCCAGAGCTGGTCGGAGAGCAGTTGCGCCACGCGGCCGTCGCCCACGCGGCTCAGCAGCAGCAGCGGCTCGTTGTTGACGCCGCTCAGCACCGAGACGCCCTCCTTGGGCGTCGCCTCGATGTGCCGGAACCAGCGGCCCCAGCGCGGGTCTTTCGCGTCGGATCCGGTGCCGCCCGGCAGGTCCGCGGTGACGGGGTGCCGCAGGCCCTGATCGGTGACATGGGGCTTGTAGCCCTGCTCGAACACTTGGCCCGTGGGCTCCGCCGGCAGGATCGCGCCGAGCGGCGAGCGATAGAGGCCCACGGGCGTGCTGAACCCGGGCCCGGCGGAATCCAGGAGCGCGCCGCCCTTCTTCACGAAGCGCACGATGTTCTCGAGGTAGGTCATCGGCAGGATGCCGCGGCGCTCGTAGCGGTCGAAGATGATCAGGTCGAACTCGTCGAGTTTGACGTCGAAGAGCTCGCGGATCGGGAACGCGATCAGCGAGAGCTCGCGGATCGGCGTGCCGTCCTGCTTCTCGGGCGGGCGCAGGATGGTGAAGTGGATCAGGTCGACCGACGGGTCCGACTTCAGGATGTTGCGCCAGGTGCGCTCGCCCGCGTGCGGCTCGCCGCTCACCAGCAGGACCTTGAGGCGGTCGCGCACGCCGTTCACCACGAAGGCCGCGCGGTTGTTCTCGAGCGTGAGTTCCTGAGGCCCCGGCTCGACCTCGATCTCGACCACGTTGGGTCCGCCGTGATCGATCGAGATGCTCACGGGCGTGTCGCGACCCACCGGCACGGTGAAGGTCTTGGGTGGCCCGCCATCCTTGCGCAGGGTGACGCGGGCCTGGCCGCGCGCCTGCGAGAGCGTGTCCGGCAGGTCGTCGACCCGGAGCGTGACGGCGACCTCCTTGCCCACCAGCCCGAAGCTCGGCGCTTCCTTGACCAGGAGGCGGCGGTCTTCCTCGCCAGGCTTGCCCGTGATCAGCGCATGGAGCGGAGCCGAGAAGTCGAGCCGATCCGCCGGCGGCATGTCGTGGACCTCGCCGTCGGTGATCATGACCGCGCCGGCGACGCGCTGCTTCGGCACGTCGGCGAGCGCGTGCTGCAGCGCCGTGTAAAGCCGCGTTCCCGTGTCCGCGAGGCCGGCGCCCGGCTCGGCGCCGCCGGCGTGCACGACGCGGACGTCGAGGTCCTTGAACGCCTTCAGCTTCTCCGTGACCTGGTCGAGCGCCTGCTGGGCGTATTGGCGGCGGTCGCCGATCCGCATGCTCGGCGACTCGTCCACCATCACGGCGGCGACGTCGCGCTTGGGCAGGCGGTCCTCCTGGACCAGGGACGGATCCGTCAGGATCGCCAGCAGGACCGCCGTCGCGAGGAGCCGCCACGCCGTGCCGCGCGCCCTACGGATGGCACCGAACAGCAGCGCCAGGATGGCGAGCCCGGCGAAACCGGCGATCGCCCACCAGGGCAGCAGCGGCGAGGCCGCGAGGGCATATCCAGCGATGGTCATTGGCCCAGCCTCTCCAGGATGGCGGGGACATGGACCTGGTCGGTCTTGTAGTTGCCGGTCAGCGTATACATCACGAGATTGACGCCGAAGCGATAGGCCATCTCGCGCTGCGGCTCGCCGCCGGGCACCACGGGATAGAGCGTCCGGCCGCTCGAGTCGACCGCCCAGGCACCGGCGTAATCGTTGCTGCCGACGATGATTGAGGCGACGCCGTCGTTCACCTTGCCCTCGGCGGGCTGGATCCAGATCCGGCCGCCGCTCCAGCGGCCCGGAAACTCCTGCATCAGGTAGAACGCCTTGGTCAGCACGTGATCGGGCGGCAGCGGCTCGAGCGGCGGGATGTTGAGGCCCGCCACCAGCCGTTGCAGGCGCTGCTGCGTCTCGAAAGCGCTGATCGAGTTGCGCTCGCCCTGGTCCCTGGTGTCGAAGAAGATGGTGCCGCCGGTGGCGAGATAGCGGTTGATCTTGTCGATCGCCTTGGCCGAGGGCAGCTGCTGGCCCTCGACCACCGGCCAGTAGAGCAGCGGGAAGAACACGAGCTCGTCGGTCTCGATATCGATATCCATGGGCGCCGCGGCCTCGACCGCGGTGCGGCGGTTCAGCACGTCGGAGAGACCCGCGAGTCCCGCGCGCGCCTGGTCATCGACCTCGCCGATGCCGGTGCGCACGAAGGCGAGGTGGAACTCGCTGGTGGCGCGGATGGTCCAGTCGTCGTCACCGGCGGCGCGGGCGGGCGCGCCCGCGAGCGCGACCAGCAACAAGGCGCCGCCCACGGCTCGGCCCGCGCGCCGCCGGCCGATCCCGCCCAGCAGCCCGCGCAGCGCATAGGCGATCACGAGATCGACCAGCGCCAGGCTGAGCGCCGCGCCCAGCAGCCAGGGCCGGAAATCCACCTCCTTGGCGCGCTCGTAGGGCTGCGTCGCGACACCCGGCGGCAGCTGCGCGATCGCCTCCAGCGCCGGAACCGCGCTCGCGAGGTTGAGGGCGCGTCGCGCGTCGGTGGTGCCGTAGAAGCCCGGCGGATGCCGCGCGTCGACAAGGGTGTCCTTGAAAGCGCCGGCCGCGATGAGTTGCGCGCTCGCCGGCGCCTGGCCGAGGCGTCCGAACCCGTCGAGGGTCTCGACCGGCGGCAGCGCGGCGTCGGAGGCGTTGGCGACGCCCTGGCTCAGTCCCACCACCCGCCGCAGCATGTCCACGAACAGGCCAGAGATCGGCAGAGACGACCAGGCGGGATCGGCGGTCGTGTGCATCAGGACGAGCCAGCCCTTGCCGCGTTTCTCCGCGGTGACGAGAGGCGTCCCGTCGGTGAGTCGGGCCCAGGTCTTGCTCGAGAGGTCGAGCGAGGGCTCGGCCAAAACCTGGCGCGTCACCGTGACGTCGTCGGGGATGGCGAGCCCCGCAAACGGACTCTCGGCGTCGAAGGTGGCCAGATGAGCGGGCTTTTCCCATGACAGCGCCCCGCCCAGCACGCGGCCGCCGCGCCGCAGGGCCACCGGCAGCAGCTCGTCGCCGTTCTCGGCGAGGCTCGGGCCGGCAAAGCGCATCACCAGGCCACCCGCCTCCATCCACTTGACCAGGGCCGCGCGGTCGTTCGCGTCGAGGGTTGTGGCGTCCGGCAGCAGGATCGCGGCGGTCTCGCGCTGGACGAGCTGACCGATGCTGCCGCGGCGCACCTCGCTGAACGGCTGCAGCGCCCGCTCGAGGTAATAGGCGCCGGAGAGCAGCGGTTGGGCCGCCTCGCCGGGCGGCGGTGCGGCGATGCCGACCGGACGGCGGCGCCAGCGCTCGTCGAGCAGCAGCGTCGCGCCGGCCGAGGTCTCGCCCTCGATCAGAATACTGGTCGCGCGGTTGCGAAGCTCGACGGGCATCTTGAGCGAGACTGTTGCAAGAGTGGTGCCAGGCGCCATGCCTTCCTCGGTGCGCGCGAGCAGCCGGCCGTCATCGGCGACCGCGCGCACCACGAATCGGTCCTCGCCTTCGGGACTCGCGCGTCGCACCACCGCGGTCAAGTCCTTGGCCTCGCTGTCGCCGGGCGTAAGCAGCCGGGGCAGATCGGTGGGCTGATCGATCATCACGCGAAGGTCGCCCAGCTTGGCGAGGCCCTCCGCAAACGGAGCGGCGTCGCCGCCATCGAGTCCATCGCTGAGCCAGACGACCGAGGCGCCATCGAGCGCGAGTGCCTGCAGCCGATCCAGCGCGGCCTTGCGGTCGACCGGCCAGGGTCGCGGCGCCAGCTCGGCCACCGCGGCACGCGCGTCCTCGGCGCGCAGGATCGACAAGGGCGCCGGCGCCACGCCGCCCGGCGCCGGCGCGGTGCCGAACAGGACCACGCGGCGGCTCTCCCGCTGCGCCTGATCCACCAGCTGCGTCAGCGCGGTCTGCCGCTCGGGCCAGCGGTCCGCGGCGCTCCAGCCGTCGTCCGCCGCGATCACCAGCGGCCCCGCGCCGGCCAGGCGAGCGCTCGGATTCAACAGGGGATGCGCCAGCGCCATGATCACGAGCGCCGCCAGAGCCATGCGCATGAGGACCAGCCACAGCGGCGTCTTCGCAGGGGTCTCCTCGCGCGGCATCAACTCCCGCAACAGGCGGAGCGCCGGGAAGACGACGCGCTTCGGCGCCGGCGGCGTCACCCGCAGCAGCCACCAGAGGACGGGCAGCACCGCAAAACCCAGGAGGATCCAGGGCGCCGCGAAACCGAGGCTGCCGAGACTCATCATGGCTCAGCCCTTGGCCGGGCGCGCGAGCGCCGTGTAGAGCGCGAGCAACGCCGCGGTCGTGGGACGGTCGGTCCGGTGCGTGGCGAAGGTCCAGCCCATGCTCTGGGTGAGCGCCATCAATCCCTCGCGATGGCGCTGGAGCGTGGCCTCGTATTGCGACCGGATCGTCTCGACGCGGCTCAGCAGGAGGTCGGCCTCGTTCTCGAGCCCCTCGAACCGCACGCGGCCCTCGAAGGGCAGGGTCTCCTCGACGGGGTCGAGTACCTGAAGGAGATGGCCTTTGACCCCCATCGCCGCGAAGCGGCGCGCGAGCGCATCGATCTCCTCGAGTGGCGAGAGCAGATCGCTGATCATGACCAGCTGGCCGTAGCGCGGCAGGGGCTCGAAAGCCGGCAGGCTGGTGCCTGGCTGGTCCGTGCGCTCGATCAT
>Ga0209517_10007846_pt1 | contig 12642 bp, 13 predicted proteins | sample PeaSoiMetSII2010_FD_187695 | JGI IMG/M metagenome (GOLD analysis project Ga0209517, IMG submission 187695) | Peat soil microbial communities from Weissenstadt, Germany - SII-2010 (SPAdes) (version 2) | ecosystem: Environmental > Terrestrial > Soil > Wetlands > Peat | place: Germany...
TGTCGAATACCTTGCCGATTTGTCAACAGGGGTCGAACTCGGATTACAGAGGGAGATGTGCTTGAGATTCATCGTTTAACAATTGAAGGGATCTACCCTTGCGCCGGAACCTACAGGGATGCTCGAACCGAGGTGACCATTACTGGAACTGATCACCGGCCCGCTCACCCCTCGCAGGTTCGGCTTGAAATCAACGACATGCTCGAATCGCACTATGGCGAGGGGCAGAATGAGAGCCCGATTAGAAGAGCGGCCAGAGTGATGTGGAAGTTGAACGCCGTCCATCCGTTCAACGGCGGGAATGGTCGGGTTGCCCGCTCGCTGGCGTATTTGATCATTGTTTCGGAGGTAGCGCCTATCTTTGCCGGCGAACCTCTGCCCACGAAGCTCAAAACGCGCAAGGATGCCTACGTCGACGGCTTGCAGGCTGCGGACAAGGGCGATTTGCAACCGCTCGAGAGCCTCGTGCTCAAGTGTTTCGAAGAACAGTTGTCGGATATTGCGCGCCAGGCCGCGATCACCAGGCCTGCTTCCCCGCAGCATTTGTAAGGCGCATGTCCGATTCTCTCAACTATCGACTACCGCCATAACCATCTGGCAAATCTGCTGAGTTCAAGAACGAAGCATCCGAAGATCAGAGTTCGCAGGAGGATCTTTTCGCAGACGGCATAGAAGTCGTCGATGCGGCGCTCCAGATCGCGATTGCGCTTCATTGCCACTCCAACTCCGCCGTGTAATCACACGTTGAGAGGGGCCGGCCTTGCGCATGTTATCGCTACAACGAGCAGCGCTCGGCCAACTAGCTTACGCAGTTCGCTTCCTGAGCGAGATGTACTTGTCCCGCCCTCGCTTCACGACGCGAAAAATCCCCTCGTGGCTACGCAACGCGGACTCAATAGCCTGCCTGCCAACTTTTTCAAAATTCATTGCCCCAAGGAATTGCTGGACATCGGCAACTTTACCTTCTCCGGCGATGAGCAAATATTCCTTGATACCTCGCCAAAGAGGAAGATCGGCTCTCAATTCACTCGGGTCGCCTTGAAGGTTGGTCTCGCTCATGACAGCCTCGCCTTTGGCCATCGCGTCAAGACACTCCTCTCCTAGGACTGCCATTAGCCGCTGGATGCGTTTGCCCCTAGAATCGATCTCCGCCTTTAGGTCAACATATCGGTTATAGGCGGAGGATAGCTTGTCCATTTCTGCCCGGAGCGGTTGCAAGGAGGCGCACTCGTGTTCCAGTCTCTGGAGCATCATTTGTTGGACATCAACAATCGAGGGCATGCGACTATGATGCACCTTTGTGGCAACATTGTAAATGAATATTGTTGCCTCTATGTTTTTCGCTGGGCAAAGCCAGCCGGGGTGCCTCGATACGGCCCTCGACCAACGCCCCTTTTGCAGCTATAATCCCCTCAGCGTCATCCAAGACGCGTACAGGCTCTATCCGCCCGGTTTGCGGAGGGGCACTGGAGGACATCGTGAGTCTCACTCCTATTGGCGAACCCCGCCACAAGATCACCACTGCTACCATCCGCGAAAAGAAGTTTCAACGCGAACCCATCACCTGCCTCACCGCCTACGACTACGCCACCGCGCGCCTGGTCGACGAGGCTGGCATCGACATTGTCCTGGTCGGCGACTCGCTGGCCATGACCATGCTTGGCTACGAGAACACGCTCTCGGTTACGGTGGACGAGATGCTGCACCACGTCAAGGCTGTGCACCGGGGCGTGAAGGATGCGCTGCTGATCGCCGACATGCCTTACGGGTCTTATCAGGTTGACTACAGCGACGCCGTTCGGAACGCTGCCCGCTTCGTGAAAGAAGGCGGCGCCGAGGCGGTCAAGATGGAAGGCGGCGAAAAGCGCGTGGATATGATCCGGCGCGTGATCGACGCCGAGATTCCGGTCGCTGGGCATATCGGGCTCACGCCGCAATCGATCAACATGATGGGCGGCTACAAAGTGCAGGGCAAGACTCTGAACGCGATCGAGCAACTCATGCGGGATGCGGTCGCGCTTGATCGCGCGGGCGTGGCTTGCATCTATCTGGAAGGCATTCCGCGCGAAGTCGCGGCCATGATCACCGCCGAGGTCGAAGCTCCCACCATCGGCATCGGCGCTGGGCCGGATTGCGATGGCCAGGTGCTTGTCTTCCACGACCTCGTCAACCTGACGTTCGGACATCCCGCAAAATTCGTCCGCCGCTATGGAGACGCCGCCGCACTGATCACGGAAGCGGTGCTGGCGTTCAAGGCTGACATCGTTTCGCACCAGTTCCCAAACGACGCTGAGTCTTACCACTTGCCGAAGGAAACGCAGGCCGCGCTCGAAACGGTACTCCACCGCAAGCAGGCCATGCTGCGATAATGGCGGGCGGAGAAAGCGTTGTGCGGATTGGCGTGCGAACTTAGTCGAACTTTGATGGCTCACAAAAGGTTCTCCGAGCAGGCTGCCGGGCCCGCAGGGGCTAAAGCCCGCGTTTTTGGTGGCCCTGAACGGCACGGCTCAAAGCCGTGCCCTACCCAAAACCATTTATGAGACCTGTTCCACTGCTAACTAGCGTGCGCGACGTTGTACAAGCGCTTGTTACGTTCATTCTGCTGGGGGCTCTGGCGTCCTGCTCCGGACCTGCACAGCCAGAGCCCGCGCAGGCGTCGCAGCCGGCCAGCCTCGAGTCCATCCCCGCGCCGGATCCCTCCAAGTACCCGGTGGTCAGCGATATGGTCCATTGGCGGAATCCGTATTTGGTGGTTCGCGAGGATGGGATCGGCCTGGTCGATCTCGCCAATTCCGAGATCCACATGCTGAAGCCGGAAGAAGTCCCGGGCAAGTTGGTCTCGCTTCCGTCGAGCGCATGGCCTTACGGCCGGGTGGTGCTGGTGGCCGAATCCGTTCCTAAGAATCCACCCGAGCAGACGAAAGCGGACGTGCGGAAGAACCGCGCTTTGCTCCTTGGAACTCTTAAGGAATTGGACGTGCAGTACCGCGAGACGCCGTGAGAATAGTCATCGGGTGATCTGAAGTGCAGATCGCTCTGTCCATGAATGTATGCTCGACAATTCCGGAAGCTCGCGCCGCCTGTCGCGCTGCCCGCGCCAGCAGCAAGCGCCTTGGCCTGGTGCCGACCATGGGCGCTCTGCATGAGGGCCATCTGTCGTTGGTGCGCGCGGCCAAGGCGCAGTGCGACATGGTTGCGGTTTCCATCTTCGTGAACCCAGCGCAATTCGGCCCGAAGGAAGACTTGGCAAAATATCCGCGCCCTTTCGACCGCGACTGCCGGTTGCTCGAAAAAGAAGGCGTCGAGATTCTGTTCGCGCCGGCGGTCGAAGAGATCTATCCCAAATCCAATTCCAATGCCGAAGGCACCTGGGTCGTGGTCGAAGGCCTGAGCGAAAAGCTCGACGGACGATCTCGGCCTGGCCATTTCCGCGGCGTGACGACCATCGTCTCGAAGCTGTTTCACATCCTTGAGCCCGAGGCTGCGTTCTTTGGACAGAAGGACGCCGCGCAACTGGCGGTAATCCGCCGCATGGTGCGTGATCTGAATTTCGCGGTGGAGATTGTCGCCTGCCCCATCGTGCGCGAACCCGATGGCCTGGCGATGAGTTCTCGCAACGCGTACTTGGATGGAGAAGAGCGCAGCCGCGCGCTCGTGTTGCAACGGTCGTTACAGGAGACTCGGCAGCGATTTCAAGCTGGGGAAAGAATCGCTGCCAATCTGATCTCCGCCGCCAAAGAAGTCATCCGCCGCGAGCCGCAAGTCGCGCTCGACTATTTTGAGATTGTCGATCCGGAGACGCTCGATCCCGTCGAACTGGTGTCGCAAAGAACATTGGTTGCGGTTGCCGCCAACGTCGGATCAACGCGCCTGATCGACAATACTGTGCTGAATCCCTGAACCGAAGCAGCCGTGGACCAATAAACCCTCAGTTCAATATGACCGCCTAAAGATCCGCGTTACTGCGCCGATAGAGTGTGCCAGGAGCGAGCAAGCGCTACCGCCTCCTCCCGGAGACGAAGAGGTTTCCGGCGACGAAGTAACGCAACGGCTGCTCGGCTGACTTTACGATCCCGATGCGCGGTGTGACGGTAGCGCGGCGCACGCGATAGCCGTCGTCGACAATACGGAGGTCGGAGCGCGGGTTTATCAAGCTTTTCCCGTTGTCCCGCGCGCGCGTGATTTCCAGAGCTTCGGACAGGCGTCCCGGACCGGAAGAAAGCTTTTTGAGAAAAGAAACCTTGCTGCGATTGGTCTCTTTCGCCAGGTCGATCGCCCGCGCCTTGGCCATCTGCTCGATGCCGGCCACCGGTTCCAGGGCACGAAACAACACGCCGCCCGGAACTCCGTCGGGCAGGCAGGAAACATTCAGGCAGTAATGATTGCCATAGATGAAATACACATAGGCATGGCCGGGAGGGCCGAACAGCACGGCATTCCGGGCTGTCAGTCCCGCTGCCGAGTGTGCTGCCGCATCGTCTTTGCCGAGATACGCTTCGGTTTCGACGATTCGCCCGGCAACGATGCCGCGCGGCGTCTTCCGCACCAGCAATTTCCCCAGCAGCGCCCGCGCCACCTGCCGCGGATCGCGATTGAAGAACTTCGCCTTGAGTAAAGTACCGCGGCCGAGCGAACTCATGTCCAGTTTTCAGTTCACCCGACTTTGTCATCCTGAGCGAAGCGAAGGATGACAAAGCGGGTTTAGGTTCCTAACTGTTTCAGGCCGCGCTCTTCAGATACGCCAGCACTTCTTCCGCATGCCCTTCCGCCTTGACGTTATGGAAGATGTGTTGGATCTTGCCGTCGGGGCCAATGACGAAGGTCGTCCGCGCAATTCCTTTCACTTTCTTGCCGTACATGTTCTTCTCTTTGATCACGCCGAACTGGTTCGCGATCTTCTTTTCCGCATCGGCCAGCAGTGGGAACGGCAAACTGAATTTGTCCTGAAACTTTTTCTGCGACGCCGCCGTGTCCGCCGAAATCCCCAGCAGAACCACGCCAGTCTTCTTGATCGCCGAGTAGCTATCGCGAAAGCCGCAAGCTTCCTTGGTGCATCCCGGAGTATCGGCCTTGGGATAGAAATAGAGCACCACGGTCTTGCCGCGGAAATCTTTCAGGGCAACCTCTTTGCCGTTCTCGTCCGTCGTACTGAAGTCTGGGGATTTATCATTGACTTCCATGAAGTTCTCTCCTCGCCGAACATGGTTATATCGCAACCGGCTGGGCGCCGTCACCTTGATCGCGTCGATGGTCGCGTCGATCTTGCTGGCCGGTGCGCTTGTGCCTCGGCTCGTGGCCCAAGGTCCGATCACTCAGTATGGGCGCAAGCCGAAGTCCGACCGGGGACCGCGTGCCTTGGGACTGGTCCAGCTGTCACCCAAGGGTAACAAAGGCCGCCTCATTCCCATTGCCATCATGATGGACGGAAAATTTTACGACGCAGGTTCGTATAAAGCTACGCCTGTTCCCATGGCTCTCGACTTCGACATCGTCTATGAGGGATTGCGCACCGGCGTGTCGCAGGGCATTTTCACGATTACGCAACCTGGACAACTGAATCGCGTCTGGATCGCCGAAGGCACATGGCTTCCTGCGGGAGCGAAGGCTCCGGAGAAGAGCAAGAAGTATTCGGCCCCTGTCATCGAAGACAAGGACGCGCCGCCGGTGCTGCACCGCCGCAGCGAAAAGACGGCGGAAGGCGGCACTGACAGCAAGGACAAGGATAAGGACCAGCCAAAGCCCTCGACGCCGCCCGCCAAGCCGCCCGCGCCCGAAACTGCCAAGGCGCCCGTGCCACCGGAGACTGCGAAAACATCTGCGTCAGACGAGCCGATCGAGGACCCGAATCGGCCCCGGCTGCGGCGCGGAAAGCCGAACTCAAACGAGCGCCGCGAACCGTTTACAACTTTCGACGCTTTGACCGATACAGCGCCGGGTACATCTTCGACAAGTTCAGGGAAGGCCGATGCGAAGGCGGCAAGAAGTCCCGACACGTTGCCGCAGATCGTCACCATCCCGGCAATTTCCGACGCCGGAGGGCCCGATCCGCGCCCCTACACCTACGATGTGAAACCGGCGGAAGAAGCGATTTACCGCAACAAGATGTTTGCTCTGGCAGCGGCGCAGCTTCGAGGTCGGGCAGGCGCTGCGGAAAATGGGCCCGAGCCCGCGCGCAAGAAATCGTCTTCTCGGAAATCCGCTGGCAAGTCGTCTGCCCTCTCCGTGCCTGACTTCGACGATGTGAGCTTGCGTATCTTCGATCTCTCCAATTCGAACGAGCCGGTGCTGGTGCTCTCCGCGAAAACTCGGCCGCCTGCCGCGGGCGCAGCCGGAAGCATCGAAGAACCGAAGGAAATCACGCTGATCGCCCGCACCAACCTTGAAGGCGAAGTCCAAAAACTGTTCTTCGCGCAGACGGATTCGCGGCATCTCGACGTCGCTCCGCGCATGGAGTTGATCGATGCGGTCGATGCCGACGGCGATGGCCGCGGCGAATTGCTGTTCCGGCGCACCTTTGACGGCGGCAGCGCCTACGCGATCTATCGCGTCACCGCCGACGGGCTCTGGCCGCTGTTTGAGGGAACTCCGTAAAAGCAGGTATCAGGTCTTAGGTATCGGTGTAACGAGTTTCCTGAGACCAGATACCTAAGACCTGAGACCTGCCCTCCTGACACCTGACACCTGTCCCGTTTACAATTTCAACCCGTAGAGGTGAGACCCATGCGCACGACTTCTTGCATCGTTTTCCTGTCGCTGATGTTGTCACTCTTCTTGTCGGTTTCGGCCCTCGCCGTCGATGGCAAGGCCGTTTCCTACCAGTCGGGCGACGACACCGTCAATGGAGTTCTTTACACTCCCGCCGGCCACGGGCCGTTTCCCGCGCTCATCGTGATTCACGAGTGGTGGGGACTGAACGACTGGGTGAAGCAGCAGGCCGGGAAACTCGCGGACCAGGGTTATGTTGCGCTGGCGGTCGACCTGTATCGCGGCAAGGTTGCCGACAATCCCGACCTGGCCCACGAACTGATGCGCGGCTTGCCCGAAGACCGGGCTATCCGCGATTTGCGAGCGGCCTTTGATTTTTTGGCGTCGCAAGCGAATGTGAAAAAAGATCGGATCGGCTCAATTGGCTGGTGCATGGGCGGGGGCTACTCACTCGATACGGCGCTCGCCGAGCCGCAATTGGCGGCAACGGTCATCCACTATGGGCGTCTGGCAACTGAGCCGTCGGAACTGAAGAAGATCAACGCTCCGATTCTGGGGATTTTTGGCGGGCAGGATCGCGGCATCACCCCGGACGATGTGAAAAAGTTTCAGCAATCCATGGAACGATTGGGCAAGAAGATTGAAGTGAAGATCTATCCGGACGCGGGTCATGCGTTTGAAAATCCCAACAATAAGCAAGGATACCGGCCAGAGGACGCTGCGGATGCGTGGCAGCGCACGGTCGATTTTCTGGCCACGACGCTGAAAAAGTGAAGCGGCAGATCGGATTCTTGGTCAGTGAGAAAGTCGGTCACACAAATCTTCGTGGGATTATGAAGGGACGCCTTTAGGGGCTAAAGCCCGCATTTTAGGCTCTTCTGTGGCGCGACTGAAGTCCCACACCCCAGCAGGCAAAACCCGCACCCGCTGGGGACTCCGGTCGTGCCCTTCCCAAAAACATTCAGGAAGACACTTTCGGTTGGAACGCAAGGAATTTCCACTTGCCAGAAGGTACTACTCTGGTTACTATGCACGCATCTTCAAATTGCCACTGTCTTGGCATTGAGTTAGCTGCGCGTCTATGAATATCGGCGAGACCATCCGCAATTTCCGGCTCCAGAGAAGCATGTCACAGGGCGACATCGAAAAGCGCACGGGCCTGTTGCGCTGCTACCTGTCGCGGGTTGAAAACGGCCACACCATCCCATCGCTGGATACCCTGGCGAAGATCGCCGGGGCAATGGATTTGGCGTTGTCGCAATTCTTTGCCGATGGCCACAGCAACGGCCATAAGGGATTGCCGCAACTCTCCGACGATGAAGTCCGCTTCCTGAGCCAGATGCGGCGCTATTCCGCCAATCTGAACGACAGCGACCGGAAGCTGGTGCTGGCGATGGTGAAGAAGATGGCGTCGAACGCGAAATAGCTATCAGCCGTCAGCTCTCAGCTTTCAGTTCACCCGGTTTTCCCCATACTCCAAGGTGGATAATTCGGCGTACAGGTTGATTCGTCAAAACTGACAACTGATGGCTGAGGGCTGACGGCTGGTCTTTAGGTACTTTCGTACCATCCCTGGTGTGTCCGGCGGGAACCTCGCCAACCCATGCCTGGAACGCTAAGGTAAGGGGGTGGGGAATCCTTGTGACCACTGATGAAGAACTGAGTCTGCTCGATCAGCAGTTGCGCCGGCTGAAGATCGAGTACGAGATTTTCTTCAACAATCCGAGCAAACGGCCTCCCGCCGACGTGGAGTGGAAGGTGCTCTCGTTGATTCGCAAGTTCAGCGATAGCTCGCGGTTGAGTTTTTCGCAGCGCTTTAAGTACAACGAGATGGCGCAGCGCTACGCGATTCAAGCCGACCTGTGGCGCAAGAAGATGCGGATTCGCGAAGAGGGCTACCGCCGGCCGCAGGATGCGCTGCTCTCGGTGCAGGGCGTGCGCGCCGGCGAAGAGCGTGAAGTGAAACATCGTCCCGTGTATGGCCTTCACCGCAAAGGGCAGGCCGAGGGCGGGCAGACTCCGGCTGCCGATCCTGGAGGCGATCGGTCTTTCTCGGTACAGTGCTCGGGCGCGGCGGCCGAGCGGGCGCAAGTCGAATCTCTTTACAAGGCGCTGACCGAAGCCAAGCACAAGTCGGGAGAAAAAGTCTCTGGCAACCTCGATTCGTTCGCCGCATTCGTCAAGAAGAAGACCAGCGAGATTCGCAAGCAGCACGGCTGCAATGCGGTGGTGTACTCAGTCGAGATGCAGGGTGGACAGGTTAAACTTAAGGCGAAAGCGAAAACGTAGGCCAGTAACACCGAGTCACTTGCCGAGGAGAATCGTCCCGTCCACAAGGATCACGTAAATCTTTCCGTCTAAAGTCCCCACATATTCCGGAATCGAGGGCTTCCTAGCCAGGACGTAAAATACGTCACTGTCCTCGGGCACGTTGCTGAGGACATGGGTATGTATTCCACTCTCAATCTTCTTCATCTTTCCTGACGCATCCTGCACGTCGAATTCAAGAATCGTCTTGTGCATCTGTCGTTTCTCTACAATTGAGTTCCCGCCTTCGGACAACAAATAGCGCACGTCAGCGCCCATTGGGTAAACTCCGTCTGTTGTCTGCGCGGGCAGGTAATAGACGTAAAGCTGGTCCTTCGGCGCCGGCAAAACGTAGGTGTTGTAAGGGCGGCCCGGTTTTCCAAAATCTTGAGACGCGGTTTCAATGGCCTTGGCGGCAGAGAGGTAAAACCCTTGATCCTCCGAGGGCGGATCCAGCTTCTTCACCGTAAACTCGTTCGGCTTCGCACCTTGAGATGCTTGATAGACAACCAGGAATCTGTCGCGCTTGTCGTTCAATCTGCCGAAGGCCACTTCCCATCCGGACTCAACTGTCTTGGCAATGTACATGGGAGCAACTGACTTGTCAGGTTTCAGCGCCTCGACCGCGTCGGTCGCGTACCATGCCGCAGTGTCATACTGCGCAAGCATTCGGCCCCGTTCAGTGATCGCCGCCCATCCCGGATCGGACTGTATTTCTTTTCCGGCGCTTAACGAGAAGACTGGACAAAGAAGAAATACCAACAGGGCAAGATGTGTGCGCCGAATCATCCGACCTCCCAAGGGTAATAGCCTGTGGAGTCATCGTAGTACGTCACGAAGCCTGCTGGTAGAATTTCTGTTCGCCCGTTCACAACCTAGTTGTACTCGAGGCTAATCATGTCCCCCAGTTCTTCTAAAATCCAGCGCGCCATTCTTAGCGTCACCGACAAATCCGGACTGGCAGATTTCGCTCGCAAACTCGCCGCGTTTGGCGTGGAGCTGGTTTCGACCGGAGGCACGGCCAAGCTGTTGCGGGATTCCGGCATCGCCGTGAAGGATATTTCCGAGCTGACTGGGTTCCCGGAAATGCTCGACGGACGCGTCAAGACGCTGCATCCGAAGGTGCACGGGGGCATCCTGTATCGCCGCGCAGATAGCGGCCATCTTGCGGCGGTTGCCGAGCATGGCATCGCGGCGATCGACATGGTGGTGGTCAACCTGTATGCCTTCGAGAAAACCGCGGCCAAGCCGGGCGTGCGCTTCGAGGAGTTGATTGAAAATATCGATATTGGCGGGCCTTCGATGATCCGTTCGGCGGCGAAGAATTTTCAGGACGTCGCGGTGGTGACCTCGCCCGCCGATTACGGCGCGATCGCCGAGGAGATGGCGCGCTCGGGTGGCTCGTTGTCCCGGGAAACCAAATGGCGGCTGGCGCAGAAAGCGTTTGCGACAACCGCTGCCTATGATTCCGCCATCGCCTCGACCCTCGAGCGGGTGGGCGGCGACTTCGAGTTGCGGCCACTCGAGTCAAAATCAGTCGAGTCAAAACCAACGCTGGGTTTCCCCCAAACTCTGAGGCTGTCTTTTCAAAAAGTGGCAGACCTGCGCTACGGAGAGAATCCGCACCAGAAGGCTGCGATGTACGCGGACGGTTCGGGCGCGGGCGTGGCCAATGCGCGCCAGGCGCAGGGCAAAGAGCTTTCCTTCAACAACATGGTCGACCTGCAAGCCGCGTGGGATCTGGCACAGGAGTTCGAGGAGCCAATGTGCGCGATCATCAAACACACAAACCCCTGCGGCGCCGCGACCGGCAAGACGCTCGCGGAGGCTTACGTGCGGGCGCTCGAATGCGATCCCATCTCGGCGTTTGGCGGTGTGATTGGGGTGAACCGCACGGTGGATACGGCGGCCGCTAACGCGATGGCCAAGCTCTTCCTCGAAGTCATTGCCGCTCCTGCATTCGAGGAAGGGGCGAAAGCGGTGTTTGCCTCGAAGAAGAATCTGCGCCTGGTGGAAGTTCCCGCCGGACAGCAAAACTGGGTTCTGAAGAATATTTCTGGAGGCCTGCTGGTTCAGGACGCCGACCTTCACAAGCTGGCCGAGGCCGATCTGAAAGTTGTCAGCAAGCGGCCGCCGACTCCGGAAGAAAAGCGGGCGCTGCTGTTCGCGTGGAAGGTTTGCAAGCACGTGAAGTCGAATGCCATTCTTTATGCCCGCGATGGGCAAACGGTGGGCGTCGGCGCCGGACAGATGAGCCGAGTTGATTCCTGCAAGCTCGGCGCCATGAAGGCGCAGTTGCCCCTGAAGGGCACGGTGGCCGCTTCCGATGCCTTCTTCCCTTTCCCGGACGGAGTCGAAGAAATCGCCAAAGCGGGGGCGACCGCGATCATCCAGCCCGGCGGCTCGGTGCGCGACCAGGAAGCCGTCGAAGCCGCCGACCGCCTCGGGTTGGCCATGATTTTCACTGGGGTGCGGCACTTCAGACATTAACGATCTTAAGATGCCCAGCCCCTGAAGGGGCCTCTCATCTCGACGAATTGCGGCATCGCTGAAGCGATGCCCTGATACGAACCCAGGCACGAACCCCAGGTTTTCGGCATGCCAGCTTCCACCCGAAGCGCCCAAAGCCCCTGTACCTCCGGCTTTCCTCCCACCCCGCGCTTTCTCGCGGCTTAAGGGCCGGTGGAGGGTAGAATAGAAAAATATGGATGACTGCGGATCAGCATCCAATCGTTAGCATCCAAATAGGGTGTGGGCTGCAATTTGCGGGTGGCAGGATTTTTCATGAAAAAACGGTTGTGGATTGTCAGTGTCGTTTCTTGGGGGTCTTTTTTGCTGGCCCAGGGCTTACTAACCCAGGGTTTACTGGCGCAAGCTCGGGCCGCGGATTCCCCGGCTGCCGTTGGCTCCCCGTCCGCCACCAAGGGCAAGACACCCGACCGCGCCGCCGCCTACTACCATTTCACCCTCGCGCACATGTACGAGGAACAGGTAGCCAACGGCCGCAGCGAGTTGGCCAACAAGGCCATTGAGGAATACCGCGCCGCTATTGATGCGGATCCAAACTCAGCGTACCTGACTTCCGGCCTGGCCGAGCTCTATAACAAAATCGGCCGCATTCGCGACGCTGTGGTCGAGGCGCAGGACCTCATCAAACGCAATCCCAACAATCTCGAAGCCCGGCGTCTGCTGGGAAGGATCTATCTGCGCTCGCTCGGCGACATGCAGGCCGGCGGCGGTTCGGAAGGCGTGCTGAAACTGGCGATCGAGCAGTATGAGCAGATCATCCGCCTGCAACCCGACAGCATGGACGACCACCTGCTTCTGGGGCGGCTATATCGTTTGAACAACGATCTGCAGAAAGCGGAGAGCGAATTCAAGACGGCGGTGAAGTTGCAGCCGGACTCCGAAGAAGCGGTCACTACCCTGGCGTATCTCTACAACGAACTGGGTGACACGGCTCGCGCCGCGCAAGTGCTCAGTTCGGTGCCGAACGCCGCGCGTTCGGCGAAGCTCTATTCGGCGCTCGGATACACCTACGAGCAGCAAAAGCAATACAAGAACGCGGTCGAGGCGTATCGGCACGCGATTGAACTGGACCGGGACAATCTGGATGCCATTCGCGGGCTG
>Ga0209517_10007850_pt1 | contig 12637 bp, 8 predicted proteins | sample PeaSoiMetSII2010_FD_187695 | JGI IMG/M metagenome (GOLD analysis project Ga0209517, IMG submission 187695) | Peat soil microbial communities from Weissenstadt, Germany - SII-2010 (SPAdes) (version 2) | ecosystem: Environmental > Terrestrial > Soil > Wetlands > Peat | place: Germany: Weissenstadt...
CACTTGAAAGGTTCGCTGATGCTTTCGCTGGAATCCACCAGTTCGCGCATGTCCAATCTGGCGCGCCAGGAGCTGTATTTCAGGCGATTCTATTCGCTCGACGAAATTCTTGTGTCCATCGAAGCCGTCACGCGCGACGAAGTGCAGTCACTCGCGCGCGAATTCTTCCAGCCCGAGCGTGTCGCGGTCACTGTGCTCGGCCCCCTCAACGGCTTCTCCGTCGATCGCGCCCGGCTGGCTTGCTGAACTTCACGGCCATCCCTGCTGGTCAATTCACGACGATGGCGCCGCAGCATTTCTTGTATTTCTTTCCGGAGCCGCAATAGCACGGATCGTTGCGGCCGATCTTTCCTGCCCCTCGCTGTTGTGGGCCAAATAGTGCTTGGTCTCTCTTTGCGGCGGCATGGCGTTCGCGGTGCGGCGCGAAGTAATGGTACATTTCCGTGACAGCAAGCGAAATTCCAGCCAGGAGTTTCTCCCGCTGCTCATCCGTCATCGGTTCTTTGAAGGTGCGAAGTTCAGGGTCGGGATCGTCCTCGTGCACCAGCGCGAGGATTGGACCGAGCCACATAAACTTCTCTTCATCGTCGAGGATGTCTCGCCAGGCTTCCTTGCGCAAATCCACTCCGTGCATGAATCCATCCGCCCAATTAGTCCCGGATGATTTCCCCTCGTCATCCTCCAGCAGCAACGGCATGAAGAAATCCCCCGAACGGAAAGCATCCCCCACGGCATTCCAGTGATGCATGATCAAATCAAAAAACAAGCGCGCGGCTTCAAAATTTGGGAAGAGTTCTTCGTTCTCGAGCGCATCCTCGGAACCGAGAATCTCCGGCAAGTATTCGCTCGGCTGCACCAGCTCCGGGCAGCAATGCAGCGCGGCAAAGAACCCGTCCAACTCTTCCAGGTCCATCGCGCCGTCATCCCACATCTGGTCCAGAAATTCTCCCAGCACTTCCAGTTTCGGGTCCCAGAAGCGGTCCAGGCTCTCCGGCTTTTCATCCATTTCATCCATGGCCGCCGATTCTATCCCCTTGCGCCGCCCTTAGCGCCAGAAATCTTCTCGCTTGCGCATTGACGCGATTCTCCCGCTCTGCCATCATCTTCCAAGTTTCGCATTTCGTTTTTTGAGTTTCGTTCTTCGGGAGAATCTCCATCGGTTTGCGCGTTTCCATTCTCGCGTCCGGCAGTTCGGGCAACATCACGCTGCTCGAGACCGAACGCACCTGCATCCTCGTGGACGCCGGGCTGGGCAAGCGCGAGACTCTGGCCCGCCTCGCCGCCATCGAAAAAGAACTGGACCACCTCGACGGCATCCTGATCACCCACGAACACACCGATCACTGCAACGGCCTCCCGCAAGCTCTCGGCCTTTGGAAAGCTCCGCTCTACGTCACGGAGCCGACCTTGGAGGCGTTGCAGCGCATTCTTCCGGATACGTTTCGCAAACGCCTCAACCGCGTCGAGTCCATCCAGGCCGGCCAAAGTTTCTCCATCGGCGATATCGAAGTCCACGCTTTTAGCATTCCCCACGATGCTGTCGACCCCGTGGCTTTCACTTTTCGGACAAACGGCACCAAGGTGGCCATTTGCACGGATCTCGGCTACATGCCCAACCACGTGAAGGTGCACTTGCGCGAGACTGACTGTCTGGTCCTCGAATCCAACCACGATCTCGACATGCTCAAAGTCGGCCCCTATCCATGGGTCGTCAAACAGCGTGTGCTCTCCCGCACCGGCCACTTGTCCAATCACGCCGTGAGCGAATACCTTGCAGACCCCGATGGTTTCGACTCCCGTACTCGGTATCTCGTCCTTGCTCATATGTCGGAAGAGAATAACAATCCGTACACGGCGACCATCTCTGCTACAGAGGCGCTCAGCCGGCGCCCATCTGAATGTGGTTTCACGGGCGAGCTTCTTCTCGCCTCCCAGCACGTTCCCCTGAAGACTCTCGAGCTGTAATTGCAAGCGCCCCGGAAGGCACGTCTCGCCCATTAAATCTGTTTATGCAGTGGATGCAGTTTTCAGCGGCACGGCGGGCCTCGTAACTCTTGACTTTGCGCGCAGATACGCCAGAATGTTCCCCAATGTTTTCGCTGGGTTCCGGGGGAAATGTGGTAAAACCGGTCGGACTTGCCGAGGAGTCGACTGATTTCTAATTTTTCTTTGTACTCGGAAACCGTTCACTCATTCTGGTGCAAGAACAGACTCGCTCTCGAAAGGAGCACACCATGCATATTTCTTTTTATAGGCGGCTATTCTCCATCCTTACCCTTTCGCTGGTTTTGGGCCTAACGGGCGCTTCCGCACAGATCGGCACGACTTCTCTGCATGGCACGGTGCTCGACAAGTCGCATGGCGCCGTTGGCGGCGCCAAGGTTACCCTGATCAATCCGGCGCAGGGTCTTGAGCGCGACGCCACCAGCTCCCCTAACGGTGAGTTCGAGTTTCTTGCCCTTCCCCCGGGCAACTATGTCCTGACAGTGGAAAAAGCTGGCTTCAACAAATATGAGCAGAAGAATCTCCAGCTCCTGGTGAATGTGCCCAATACCTTAAATGTTGTTCTTCAAGTGGGCTCTGTCAGCACGCAGGTAGAAGTCTCTGCGATGGCGGACACCATCAATACTACCGACGCCTCTCTCGGCATAGCTTTCGGTGAAAACCAGGTCAAACAGCTTCCTCTTGAAAGCCGTAACGTTCCCGACCTGTTGAGTCTTCAGCCCGGCGTCGTGTATACCGGCAACCGGCCTGACGTTGACCTGGAAAAAGATACCCGCAGCGGTTCCGTCAATGGTTCCCACAGCGATCAGAGCAACGTCACCCTCGATGGCATCTCTGTAAACGACAAGGGCGCGCATTCCTTCACTTCGGTTCTTCCCGTCACCCTGGATTCTGTTCAGGAGTTCCGCGTCACCACAACCAATTATGATGCTGATGAAGGCGCCGCTTCCGCCGCCCAGGTAGCCCTGGTCACCAAGAGCGGCACCAACAATTTCCACGGATCCGCTTACGAGTACAATCGCAACTCACTATTCAGCGCCAACGACTATTTCATCAAGGCTTCGCAGCTCTCCAGTGACCAGCCCAATAAGGCCAACCAGCTCAATCGGAATATTTTTGGTGGTTCGGTGGGCGGCCCCATCATGAAAGACCGCCTGTTTCTCTTCTTGAACTATGAAGGCTACCGCGATGCCGAATCCGTCAGCGCCCTGCGCACTGTTCCCACGGCAGCCATGCGCGATGGTGTCATACAATACCTTTGCCAAACTAACCCCGACGGTTCCCCGAACACTACGCTTTGTCCAGGCAACACCGTGCAAGGTAAAAGTCTCGCTTCCTACACCGCCCCAGCCGGATATATGGCTTTGTCACCGGATCAAATCACGGCGATGGACAGCACCAGCCTTGGCCCCCACGGTCCCGACCCTGCCGTCCTCAGCTACATGGCCAACTATCCCCTGCCCAATGATCAAACCACGGGCGACCTCGTCAATACGGCCGGTTATCGCTTTCGGGCTCCCACCGATACCACAAAGAATTGGTACATCGCGAAGCTCGACTACAACATCACGAGAGACGCCAAACAGCGGCTCTCCATTAGCGCCGCGCTTGCGAATGAGAATTCTGCCGGGGCGCCGTTTCTCCCGGGCGGTGTTCCCGAAGAGTCCAACGTTAATTACAATAAAGGCATCATCGCCGGCTATTCGGCGGTTCTCTCTTCCTCACTGGTCAACAATTTCCGCTACGGTTTTGTCCGCGAAAGCCTCGGCACCCTCGGTGATTCCAACCAGGCCTGGAACAATCTTCTGGCTTTCGATCAGGGCATTACGTACTCCTCTTCGTTTCAACGTCCCATCCACAATTTCACCGACGACATTTCCTGGATGAGGGGAAAACACACGCTTCAATTTGGGGTTCAAATCGGAATTCTTCGCAGCCCTTCGAGCAGCACCAACAATTCCTTCAGCAGCGGCACGGCGAATCCGGATTGGTTAGTCAGCTCTGGCCTCTCCACCACTACCGCCTCGCCACTGAACCCGGCGAATAACGGCTATCCCGCAGTGGACTCGAGTTTTGTCAGCAACTATGACTATCCCATGACCTCGCTGCTGGGGATGATCACCCTGGTCAACGCCTACTACAACTACGGCCGAGATGGGAATGCCCTCGCCCAAGGGGCTCCAGTCACTCGCAATTTCGGCGAGGACTCTTACGAGATGTATGCACAAGACTCGTGGAAGGTGAAGCCAACACTGACGCTGACGCTCGGCCTTCGTTATTCGCTCTTTTCCCCGCCTTGGGAGGTCAATGGCCTTCAGGTGGCTCCCACCATCAGTCTGAATACCTGGTTCAATGAACGCGCCAGTGGCATGTTGGAGGGAACTCCTTCCAGCGCCGCGCCTCTCATTAGCTACAATTGGGCAGGGCCAGCGAACGGTAAAGCGGGTTTCTACAACTGGGACTATCACAACTTTGCTCCGCGCGTTGCGTTGGCTTGGGCCCCGGATGCTTCCTCGGGACTCCTCGGAGCGCTATTCGGCGGGAAAGGTCAAACCAGTATACGTACCGGATTTGGAATCGTGTATGACCGTGTGGGAGAAAGCCTTGCCGACACGTTCGATCAGAATGGCTCGTTTGGACTGTCCACCCAATTGTCGAATCCTTCCGATATCCAGACTTCGCTAACTGCCCCGCGACTTACATCCATGAATACGATTCCCACCACCGATTATTCTGGGAATCAGATCTTTATTCCACCGCCGCAGGGCACCTTCCCCGTGACTTTCCCAAGCAGCCTGAATACGGGCGGTTCCGCGATCACTTGGGGTGTGGATAACACGCTGAAGACGCCCTATTCCTACACCCTTGATCTCGCCATCAGCCGGGAACTCCATTCCGGGTTTTCGCTGGATGTCGCCTACGTGGGCCGTCTCTCTCACAGGCTCCTGGCGCAGGATGATATGGCCATGCCTCTGGATATCTACGACAAAAAGGCGGGCATCGATTACTTTGGTGCTGAAGTGGCGCTTGCCAAGCTCTTCCGGCCGCAACTCAATGCCGGCAGCACCACTGCAACTCTATCCTTCAACCCCAACCAGCTTCCGACGAACGTGCAAAAATTTTGGATCGACCAGATCCAGCCACTCCAACCGGGTGGCGCTTACACCCTGAGTGGTTGCACGGGCACCGACGCGAGCGGCAATCCCATCCTGATGCCAACAACCAACCCGGTTGTTGCCGCCTTTGATCTTTTCTGCAGCACGCGCTTCAACGATTCGCTGGCTCTCTACAACCTCGATTCCTACGGGATCCCCGATTTCAACAATCCCAACCTGTCCTATTTCCCCGCAACCGGCCAGTACACCTACTACAGCCCTCAATACAGCTCTCTTTACGCCTGGCGCTCCATGGCCAATGCCAACTACAACGCCATGCAAGTGACGCTTCGGCACCGCATGATGAATGGAGTTCAATTCGACCTGAACTACACCTTTTCCAAATCCATTGATCTGGCTTCCGATGCCGAGCGCATCGGTCCGGCCAGCTACACCAGCAGCCTCAATAACATCATCATCAACGCGTGGAATCCGAACCAGGAACGCGGCGTCTCTTCGTACGATGCCACTCACCAGTTCAATGCGAACTGGCTTGTCGAGCTGCCGTTTGGGCGCGGCCGCGCTGTGGGGCGCAGTTCCAGCCGGCTGCTTGATGCATTCATTGGCGGTTGGCAAGTCTCCGGGCTGTTCCGCTGGACCAGCGGTTTCCCCGTAAACGTCGACAATGGTTACAGCAACTTCCCAACAAACTTTGAACAGGAAGGCAACGCCAATCTGATTGCTCCGGTCAAGACCGGAGCGTACTTCAACACGGGCACTCCCAATATTTTTGCCAACGGACCCGCAGCCATCAACTCGTTTGCGCCGGCTTACGCCGGGGAGTCTGGCCAGCGCAACGTCATCCGCGGCGATGGCTTCTTTGGCATTGATCTCGGCGTTTCCAAGCGCTGGACGATGCCCTGGAAGGAATCACACAGCCTGCAGTTCCGCTGGGAGACCTTTAACCTCACAAACTCCGTTCGCTTCGACGTGCAGTCCAGCCTGCTCTCCTCGGCCCTGACTCTGGGCAGTGGCGGCAGTTTCGGCGACTACTCTGGCTTGCTGACCAACCCGCGCATCATGCAGTTCGCGTTGCGCTACGAATTCTGACCTCTACGAAAATCTGTACGGCTCCGGGAGCGCAAGCTCCCGGAGCCTGTTTATTTTGCGAGATTTAGCCGTCCTTCGTCCCTGGCGCTGTCTGTCCGCGAATTGCTGATGCGTTGCATCGATAGTTCCGCTCGTTCATTCGTTTGACACCCACCGGCATTTCCTCTACTTTGAAAGAGCTTGATAGAGGTGCGGCGGCCATCAGTAGCCACGTGCGTTTTTCCGAATCAGCTTCGGGCACGCGGGCGAAAGGGGCCCAGAGTTTTCGCCGCCGAAATCGCTGCTGTTGCTGAAACACCAGCGGTTGGGGACTTGGTCCAAGGCCAGGTCACTGTCATCCGGAAATCGGGTGGAGCGCTATCGAGAGGCAGCAGCCCGAGCAGTTCCTCGCGCTTTCTTCCTTTCTCTTCGCTCCCTCCAGACAAGATCGGGTTCGCATGAATCTGTTTGAACTGACGCGCGCGCTCGTTGATCTCGATTCCACCACCGGCCGCGAAAAACCGGTCGCGGACTATTTGTTTGCGCATCTTTCGCCGCTGGCCGCGCGGTACAACGCCCGCGTCGAGCGCCAAGCCGCCGCGCCTGATCGCGACAACCTTTTCGTCGCGTTCGGCGAACCGATTGTGACGCTTTCCACGCACATGGATACGGTGCCGCTGTTCTTTCCTTCGCGCGAAGACGCCTCGCACATTCACGGCCGCGGTGCTTGCGACGCCAAGGGCATTATTGCCGCGATGGTTGCCGCTGCTGAATTGCTTTTGGACGCTGGAACGCGCAATTTTGCGCTGCTCTTTGTTGTCGGCGAGGAACGCAACAGCATTGGCGCCAAGACGGCCGCTGCCACACCGCGAGGCTCACGCTTCCTGATCAATGGCGAACCCACGGAAAACCGGCTCGCCGTGGGCTGCCAAGGCGCTCTTCGCTACGAACTTACCGCGCGCGGCAAGCTTGCGCACTCCGCGTATCCGGAGCTGGGCCACTCCGCCATACATGCGCTGCTGGATGCACTGGGTGAAATACGCGCGATTCCTATGTCGAGCGATGCAGTCCTTGGCCAGACTACTCTCAACGTTGGAACGCTTTCCGGCGGGCGCGCTCCCAATGTCGTCGCCGATGAAGCGCGCGCCGAGCTTATGTTTCGTCTGGTTGGCGAACCAGAACTGATTCGCGAGCAAGTGGCGCGTGCGGCCTCCGCAAACAACATCGAAGCCCGCGAGGTTTTGTATTTTCCCGCGGTTCACATGGATCCGCTCGACGGATTTCCCACAACCGTCGTGGCCTTCACAACGGACATTCCCTCGTTCAACGGCGCGTGGGGCCAGCCGTTCCTGATTGGACCCGGCAGCATTCATGTGGCGCACACTGCCGAAGAATGCATCGCCAAATCGGAGTTAAACGCCGCGGTGGACATTTACGCGCGCATGGTTCGCCAGCTTCTTACGACCGGAGCCGGAACCTTATGAGCATTCCACTGGCGATCGTTGGCACTGGGAAAATGGGCAGCCTCGTCGAGCAACTTGCTGCCGGGTGTGGCTTCGAGGTGCGCGCGCGGTTTGATTTAGCCAACATTGCTGCACTTTCCCGTGAATCGCTGAACGGCGCCGGCGTCGCCATCGAATTCACCGCGCCTGCCGTTGCACCCGAGAATCTTTGCCGCCTGGCCGCGCTTGGCGTGAACACTGTGTGTGGCACAACGGGTTGGTACGACCATCTGCCGGAAGTGCGCCGCGCCGTGGAATCCGCGGGCAGCGCACTGGTGTACGCGCCGAATTTTTCCATCGGCGTGAATCTGTTTATCGAAACCGTCGCGCGCGCCGCCGCTCTTTTTGCGCAGCATCCTGAATACGAAGCCTGGGGCTGGGAAATCCACCATTCCGCGAAGAAAGATGCGCCTTCCGGAACGCTGAAAAAACTTGCCGACGAAATTCGCTGCGCGGGATTTGGCGGCTCGCTTACGCTCAGCGCGAATCGCGCGGGCGCGCATACCGGCACGCACGAAATCGGCTTCGATTCGCCGGCGGACACCATCACTCTGCGGCACACGGCGCGCAGCCGTGAAGGGTTTGCCCGTGGCGCTCTGCTCGCGGCCCGCTGGATCGCGGGGAAGAAGGGTGTCTTCGAGTTTCGCGAAATCTTGAACGAACTCGGCCGCTCGAATGCGTCATCGGCTGCGTCGTGATCGCGTTGCGCTGCACAAGTTTTTTTGAAAGGGCCTTTGGAGATGTTGCCAACTATTGATTTAGACCTGGAGGATCATCCCATGTTTACCGGAACTGGCACTGCGCTCGTTACTCCGTTTCGCCGCGACGGTTTGCTCGATGAACCCACGCTGCGAACGCTGATCAAGCGGCAAATTGATGCGGGGGTCAATTTCCTTGTGCCCTGCGGCACCACCGGCGAAAGCCCGACGCTGACTCATCAGGAACATCTGCGCGTCGTCGAAATCGCCGTGGAACTGGCGAAGGGTAAGGTGCCGGTTCTTGCAGGCGCCGGCGGCTACAATACACATGAAGTGATTACCCTGGCGCGCGAACTTGCCGACCTTGGCGCCAACGGGATTCTTTCCGTCACGCCGTATTACAACAAACCCACGCAGGAAGGTCTGTACCAGCATTTCCGCGCCATCGCCGAAGCCGTCAGCCTGCCCATGATTCTTTACAGCGTGCAGGGCCGCACCGGCGTCAACATCGAGCCCGCCACGGTCGCGCGCCTCTCGCAAATCGAAAACATCATCGGCATCAAGGAAGCTTCCGGAAACATTTCGCAAATGGCCACGATCCTGAACGCCGTTCCGGAGGATTTCCTGGTGCTTTCCGGCGACGACGCCATCACGCTTCCCCTGATTTCGCTGGGCGGGCGGGGCGTTATTTCCGTCGCTTCCAACGAAATCCCCGCGGAGATGGCCGCGCTCACGCGGTTTGCCTTGGCGGGCGATTTCGTAGGCGCGCGTCAGATTCACCGGCGCTTCCTGCCTCTGTTGGAAATCAATTTCGTCGAGTCCAATCCCATTCCCGTGAAGACGGCGCTCGCTGAAATGGGTTTGCTGGAGGCGGTGTGGCGCTTGCCTTTGGTGGCTGCAAAGCCGGAAAATCGTGCGCGCATTCGCGGCGTGCTGGAAACTCTGAATCTCCTCGGACGAATTCATGCTGCAGCCACAAATTGAAGCGCTGTTCGACGCGCCGCCCGCGGCGTATTCCGCGGAGCATTTCGCGCTGTTCGATGCGTTCAAAGCGGGCCTGAATCGGGGTGAAATTCGCGCTGCAGAGCCGGGCTCCGCTTCGGCCACCGGATGGCGCGTCAATCCCTGGGTAAAGAAGGGCATTCTGCTTGGCTTCCGCATGGGGGCCATCGTGGATATGTCCATTGACGCGCGCCACCAGCCGTTTTTCGACAAGTCAACATATCCTGTGCACGCGATTTCGGCCGCCGACGGCATTCGAATCGTTCCGGGCGGCTCCAGCATTCGCGATGGCGCGTACATTGCGCGTGGCGTTATCTGCATGCCGCCAATGTTCGTGAATGTGGGCGCCTATGTCGGCGAAAACACGCTGATCGATTCGCACGCCCTGGTCGGTTCATGCGCGCAGGTGGGCCGCAACTGCCACATCTCCGCCGCGGCGCAGATTGGCGGCGTGCTCGAGCCCATCGGTGCTCTGCCGGTGATTCTAGAAGACGATGTGTTGGTTGGCGGAAATTGCGGCGTTTACGAGGGCACCATCGTCAAGCGCCGCGCGGTGCTTGGCACCGGTACGATTCTCAACCGCTCGATTCCCGTGTACGATTTGGTGCGAGACGCCGTTTATTCCGCCAAGGACGATCAGCCGCTCGTCATTCCCGAGGACGCGGTCGTTGTTCCCGGCTCCCGCGCCGTCACGCATCCCGCGGCCACGAAATGGGGCCTGTCCCTGCAAGCCGCCGTCATCGTGAAATACCGTGACGCCAAAACCGGCGCTCGCATCCAGCTTGAAGACCTATTGCGCTAAAACCTTTTCAAAGAACTGGAGTGCGCGCGGATCCTTGGATTGTCCCAGCCAGAACATCGCCTGTTTGCGGACTTCCAGATTCTTGTTGGTCTCTGCCACTTGGATCAACTTGGGCACGCCTTCGTCCCCTGGCATCTGGCTTAGCGCAAATACCGCTTTCTTCTTCACTTCGGTGTCTGGGTCATTGTCAATTGCCCCGTTGATCGCGCCCGCCGCCTTCGCTCCGGCTTTTTGCGCCAGCCAGAATAACGCCTGGCCGCGCACGCGCCCATCCCGATCGTTGTGCGCCATGCGGATGATGTCGTCCACAGCTTTGGGCTCTGGGCTCACATACAAAGCGAAGGCCACCTGCTCGCGAACGTCACCGCTGGGATCGTTTGCGGCCATCTTCTCCAGTAGAGGCAATCCCATCTTGCCTCTGGCGGCCCCGAGCCAGAAGGAGGCTTTCTTCCGCAATTCGCTGGGCTGGTCCGGCGCGATAAAGGATGCCATGGCGCTGTCCGCCGACGCATCGGCATGCATGGCGATGGCTGCCAATGCTTGCTCGCCAAGACCCTGCTCTACGCCACGTGCGAACTCCTGGGAACGCACGTAGGTCGTAAGCAGGGCCACGCTCTCCTGTGGGCTCACTCCTGTCAACCACACAAAACGCAAGCCGCCGGCATCGAGTGTGCAATCAGCGGAGGCCATGCGGATGCGCATCACCTGCTTGTTTTCGGCGCGCAGAAGCACAACGAGCCTTCCACCGCCTTCCAGGGTGACGGTTTTCTTTTCGTTCCGAGTTCCCTGCCGATAGCCGCGCTCGTCTTCCAGTGTGCAAGTACCGCAGCCCATTCCACCATCGTTATCGAAATTGCCGCAGCAGATTGAAGAGCGCTTACCAGCGGCTTCTTCCACGCTGTAGCCAATCCACATCGCGTTCCCGTTTCCAAGCATCAACTGTTGCAGAGTTGCGCTCAAACTTCCCGCAACGGCACGGGTTTCCAGCTTGGCGTTTGTGGCGGCCGGTTCGCTAGCCTGCGCCGGTTTCCTGCCGGACGCAACGCAAGCATAGAAAGACAGAAGGGATAAACTTGCCAGTACATGTAGACCTGTCCGCACACTCAATTGGGTCATTCGCCACCTCACTTCTGCAAGAGTTCCATCAAGTAGTCGGTTGCTTCCTTTGAGCCCATCAGCGACAGTTTCTCCACGGCCTTCTTCTTCAGTTCCGGATCCTTTTCGCCTTTCGCGATGGCCACCAATCCGTTCGCATTTCCGCCGATGAACAGCGCATTCAAGACTTCTTCCTTTACCCCGCGATCCGTCTCCTTCGCATAAATCGTCTGCAGGTCCTGCGATTTTGCACCCATCATTCCCAAATTGCGGATGGCCGCGCGCCGGAGTTCCGTGTTCTTTTCCGTCTCCGCAACCTGCTTCAACGCTTGCTCGTCTCCCGAAAGAAACAGCGCCTGCAGGATGTCTTTTCGTGCTTCAGTGGAAGCCGCAGTTGGATACATGGCCTGCAATTCGCTCTGCCCGCCGGCCATCCCGAGTGTGCGGATTGCCTCGCGCCTCAGGTCTTCGTTTTGCTCGCTCTTCGCCAATACCAGCAAGCGCGCCTTGTCCCCGGTCATCAAGTAGCTGTGGATGACGGCGCGTTTCACACCAGGGTCGTTAGCGCTCGTGTACACTTCTGTCAACGTTTGCGCCGCGGGTGAGCCGCCAAACATCGCCAGGTATTGAATGGCCCGGCGTTGCAGATCGGGATTGCTTTGCGCCTTGGCAATACGCGAGAGGATCTCTTCCGCCTTCGGAGAACCGCTCTGCGCCAGCACAAAAAGCGCCTGCGATTTTTCCTTGGGCGACGCCGTACCGTTCAATGTCTTTTCCAGGATGGGCATGGCTCGATCCGGGTCGCTGTTCATGACACCCTGCAGAGCGAGCATCTTGAGTTCCGTGTCGCCTTGTGCGTCCGGGTTTGACTTCGCGCCGGTGGAAGAATGCACCTCGATTTCCAGGGCTTCCGCATCTTTCTTCCAGCGGCTTTGCGAAAAACGCTTCTTCAGGTCCGCGATCGTGGCGATGGAGGCTTCCTTTTTGCCCTGGCGGTTTTGCGCGTAAGCAATCCAATACAAGGCCGCGTCGGTCTGCGGGCCGTTCAACTTTTCCAGTTCGGTGAATTTCTGCTCCGCTTCCTTGTAGCGGTCTTCGTCCAGAGCCTCGCGCCCATCGTTGTAGAGTTCCTCGAGGCGTTCAGCGCGTTCCTGCTCGCGGTCGCGCTTTTCCTGTTCCCGCTCCTGGAGTTCCTGCTCGCGATCGTCTTTAGCCTGTGTTGCTTCCTGCTTCGCTTCGTCCGCGACAGCACTGGCTTGTTCGCTGGCCGCGTTTGCCGCGTCCGGGCTAGCCGCCACCTTTTGTTCTTGCTGTGGAGCCTGCAGCGCCGCGGAGGCACGAAGCCCCGCC
>Ga0209517_10007851_pt1 | contig 12636 bp, 7 predicted proteins | sample PeaSoiMetSII2010_FD_187695 | JGI IMG/M metagenome (GOLD analysis project Ga0209517, IMG submission 187695) | Peat soil microbial communities from Weissenstadt, Germany - SII-2010 (SPAdes) (version 2) | ecosystem: Environmental > Terrestrial > Soil > Wetlands > Peat | place: Germany: Weissenstadt...
TGTCGCTGCAGCAACGATGCCCCTCATCCAACGGCGAAGTGAGAACCGGGACGAAGCGCGCGAAGAGCCCGAAGAGGAGCCTGAGGGTGAGTCGATTCAGGTCAAGCGACTGCCCGCCGTCGAGGGGCCTCCCCCGGATTTGCCGGTGCTTGAGCACTTGGGTCCCGGAGAACCGCTCGCCGAATCCACACGCCAGTATTTCGAGCCCCTGTTGGGCTATGATCTGGGCACGGTGCGCATACACCGCGACGGTGCTGCGCAGAAAGCGACTCAAGCCGTGAACGCCCTGGCATTCACGCGGGGGAAGGACGTCGTCTTCTCGCCAGAGCAGTATGCGCCCGACAGCGAGGCGGGCAAGCATCTCCTGGCACATGAATTGACGCACGTGGTGCAGCAGGGGCAGGCACCGGTGCAGTCGCGTCAGGACACTGGAGCTGAACGGGAAGCAGGCTGGGCCGCAAGCCGACTTGCGACGGGCGAAAGGGTTTCCGTCCGGGCCGAGCCCGACGCTCGCTTGCAGCGGCAGCAGACTGTCGCCTTTTCCCCGCACATGGATTTGGGGCAAGGATTAGTGCTCGACCAGGACATTGCGGCGGGCCAGGCGATCCTATCCTACAACGGGGAACCGTGGGTGGTATACAGTTGGACTCCTGCACCTAATCGCCAGATCCTGAACATGTCACTCAGCCGGAAGCTCGAGGACCGGAAAGGCGAAGTCGAAATCTCCGTGACCGCAGACTTCGACATTGAAGTTTCCATTGATCGTTGGGTGGAACAGTCTTTCAGCGATTACTCTCAGGTGCCGATCACGGTGAAACACGATTACCGATTTTCGGGTAGTGTCTCCATCAGCCAGGCGAATTCGAAAACCAGCACCCGGCGAGTGCCGGGTACGATAGAGAATAGCTATGATCCCAGACCTCTCCCGGGCGAGTTGGGGGAAGTGAGGCTCGGACCGATCCGTCTCGATCCCGAAAAGGAGCCCCCAGCCAAGCCGAAAGTCTTCGAACCCAGGGTGTGGACGTTCGACAGCGTGGACAAGTTCGATCAATTTGCGGCCACCCACACTCAAAGCGTCTGGGCCTGCATCATGACCTCGGACGGAAAATTCGTCGCTTTCGCCATGACCCGGGATCATCTGCGCCGCCTTTCCCAAAACATCCGTCGGGGTGATTATAGCACCGAGGTCCTCGGAGATTACCCCGGCAGCCGCCTGGTCGGCGTTTACATGGACGGCCGGCGTCTGGATTCCCTTCAGATTCTTGCGAATCGCTATTATCGTTCCGAATTCGATGCTCTAGAGGGGATTCCAGGGGACCCACAGGAATGCGAAGTCTATAATATGAACCTGGGAGATTACGGACGCAAGCCATTGACGCACGAGCAGGCTGTGGCTCGCTGGGCCGAGTTGGACACATTGTCCTATGATGAGATCCTTAAGACCGAAACCGAGATCGAAACCAAGCCCAATAAGCCGTTCGAAGCGCTTCGCGTTCGAGGATTGAGCCGGTTCAACACCTTGGATTGGCAGTATTTTCAGGCCAAGGACCGATTCTTCAAGCGGGCGGATGAGTGGAACACTCCCGACATGATTTACAAATTGGATCCCAGCGGCGAACCGATCGAAGGCACGCAGCAGGGGCCTCTGAATTTCTTTTTGACCCACTCACCGCGCATGGGCGGACTGGTCCGGGACTACCTATATATCGAGACCGACCGGCCGAATGGCGATCCGCAATTCAAGAAACTGCTGCAGGATCACAGCCATCTGGCCAACCAGGTGGCGGACGAAATCGTCCTGATGGTGGAAAACACCGGCCAGCAGATCATGTACAACTCCCTTCGCGGTTCCGTAGATCAGCTTATGGAGATGGGCAATTCCCTGGAGAAGATGAAGCAGTTCGTACTGATGCTTCCTTTGCGCACAGCCCCGGATCGGAAGAATTTGCTGCAATTTATCGGTGTCCCGGAGGACAAGAGTTCCGTGGCGGAGGCAACCCTAGGGAATGTCTCCAAAGCGGTCCTGATCGTCCAGGGTAATAAAGTCGACGATGTCACGCTCGGCCTGCTGCAGTTCTATGCGCTCCAAACGGCCGGCCAATTGGATGGAGTACTCAGGAAGCTGAACTCATGGGACATCGTGGCCACGCACCTGGAAGGGGACATCGGCGACTCAATCCGCGATCAGACCTATCGAAAATTGGGATTCAAGGTGTTGCACGGCAACACCTATCCGCATACCAAGGAGACCTCCGGATTCCTGCCCGGTCCGCTGAGCGGCGCCACCTCGGATTTCACCAATTTGGCCGAGCAGATGTACGCGAACAGGATGGCGCTATCGGACCGGACCAAAACCATCATGACCGTGGTTACTATAGGGGGGGCAGCGGTAATTTCAGTGGTTTTGATCGTGATCTCCGGCGGAGCGGGCGCGGGTATCGCGGCATGGATTTGGGGAACCACCGAAGGCGCGGCCTATGCGATCACGGAGGTTGTCGCCAGCGGATTGATCTTCACGTCTCTATCCGTGGGCAAGGACTACCTGCTGACCGGTCAAAACCCCCTCGATCCCAATGCCCCGGGCGGCCGCGCAGGCGATTTGGCCGCCCAGGCCGGGATCAACATCGCCACTTTCGGCCTCTTCCGTGGCTTGAATGCGATCTTCGGAGCGGTCTCGAAGGGCATTGCCACTGGTGTCGCGGGGGGAGAGGAAGCTTTTTTGGCGAGCAAGGGTGCACAGGCCGCGGCGGCGGGATTGAGGATTTCCCTCGTCGGCGGGTTTTTCATCGGCTTAAGCCTGGAACAGTACAAGCGCAAGACCGGCCGGTATCCGGAAGGCAAAGAGCTCTACCTTGTGCTGTATGAAAACATTCTCATGCTGACCATGCTGGAAGTGGGGGGGTTCCTGTCCCGGCCGTACACTAACCAACTCGGCATTTGGGCCAGGGGCCGTACGCTCTCGCGCCTGGAATCACGCTACTCGGAATTGGTCACGCAAACCCAGCAGGTGCAGACACGATTGTCGGGACTCCTCGATAAACCCGACGAGGCCAATCAAGCCGCTCCGGAACTGATGTCTCAGCAGCGCGAGCTGTTGGAAAAAGAAAAGGAGCTTGTGCAGGCGATCGAGGATGCCTTCAGGGGGCAGCCCGAAGAGGCCGCGGTGAAGCGGGAAGCGGCTGCCGAACGTGGCGGCATCGAGGAAGCGCTGAATTCACTCAAGGAGGCCGAATTTCTCAAGGCTGCGCACATAGTGCCGGATGTCACGAAACCGGACAGCTACTACTACGAACCGGGCAAGGAAGACAAGATCAAGGAATTCTACGGAGAGAAAAACGTTAGCAAACCCGACAAGGACGGCGTGATCCAGGTTCACTTCAGTGGCCGCGTGTTGTCCTTCCGTCCGGTGGGCACGGGCGGCGTTCCTGCGCCTCCTCCCGAGCCGGAGGGAGAGGTCGAATTGTCGGCGCGGCTCAAGGCGCAACAAGAAAAGCTGAGCCAGCGTCAGAAGGACCTCTTGGCCCGTGCGGACCGGTTGGGGTTTACGGATACCACCATTGAAAAGATCAGAAATCGCAAGCCCCTGGTCACGACCAAACCCTCCATCCTTCGAAAGCTGCGGTACGATCTGGACAACGCGGAAAAACAGATCCAGCAGGCTGAAAGTTATGAAACGCCGAAACTCGATCGACTGGCTCGAGAGGCTTTGAGACGCGTGACCAAGCGAATCGGCGGGCCCGACGAGATGAAGAAGGTTCGCGCGGGAGCGCTGTCGAGCATGACCGACGCCGAGATCGGCGAGGCTTTGCGTATCACTTACGGCGAACAAGGCTTGGGGGTGCCGGAATTGCGCGGCCTCCTTTTCGCTTCCAGACCCGGACCCAATGGAGAGCGGATTGACTTGAATATGATCTTCAACCAGGCGCGGTCGGCCGCGGAGCGTAACTTCGTGCTGCGCACGTTTGGCGAGATCATGGAGGCCAACAAGCCCGGAGGGTTCGATGTCCTGCAACCCATGACCACAGGCCGGACCAGTTGGCGGGGTGGGGTCTGGGTCATGGAGTACGCCAAGGCCGGCGTCGGGTTGGAGAATGTCCAGTCCTTTGAATCGACGGAGGTATTGCAGACGGAAACGGGCGAGAAGGTGCGGCGCTACGACATCGTCCTGAGCGACGGTACCCGGGTGGAATTGAAGGATTGGACCAACTGGTTCCCGGACTCCCTGAAAAGTCAGTTCAGCCGGGATGTGCTCCTCCGCACCAACAACTTCACTGACCCTACGGGACTGCGCAACATCCGCTGGGTCTTTCGTTCGCCGGCTCCGGTCCCCGAGGCGGAGATCCGCAGCGCCATGCAAGAAGCGCTGCAAAAAGTGCTTGAAAATCAGCCGCAGTCTGTAAGGATGGCTATATTGCAGGAATTTGCAAACGCCAACCTGCTCGAAGTTTCCAGCGCCCGAGGGATCACTTCGGGGACGCCCTGACCACTTGGGGGAGAAAAATGAGCCATTCAATGCGGTATGTGCCCCATGCCCTCGATTATGAACCGAGAGCCGTTTCATTCGGGAAGGATTTCCATCTTCGCGCCACAGTGCCCGTCCATCTTCAAACCGGCCAGAGCCGCCTGTTGATCCGGGGGGCGGGGGTCGTCTTTTACAACGGCGACGAGGGGATGGTGGAGATTTCCTCTCAACCACCGAAGATGTGGCGGCGTTTGGATCTCCATTTGGCCGGATATGGTCCCGGTTATGGCAGCGATCCGGTCCTGGTCGACCACGAAGGAGTGGTCTACCGGTGGCCGTCGGGTTCGGAGCCCATTTCAGTATTTTCAACCGGAATTCAAGGGAACTGCGTATCCGCCTGGGGCCTTCCAGAGGGCCGTCTGCTGCTGCTGCGGGAAGAGAAAGGTGCTTGGTCGACCCAAATCGTAGAGGCCGAAACGTCGCGGCCACTTTGGTCCTTGCCGGAAGCCTTCCCCATGCTGCTTCCTTTTGAGGACTGTCTGATCGTCAGGCCACGGATGACGGTCTCCAGTGTGGTTTGCCTTGATGTCGAGAGCGGTCAGGTGAGATGGAGACATGAATCCGAACACAGACTGGGGGATATTATCGCTGTCGTCGACAGGCACGTTTGGCTCAATACTCAAGAGAGTGGGCTCATTTCACTGCTCGTGGACGATGGGGTGGTTCAAGATGAGATCGCGCTGAAGAACAACCGCAATCCCCAAGGCGTACTGGATACTCAAGGATATTTACACATCTGCAATGGGTTAAACTACCAAATAATAGACATAAACGATGGAACTTCCAAACTGATTTCTTACGTGGAGTTTGAAAATCTTCCCGAAGCTCCTACTACCGCTCGAGGTATGTCGAGTGTTTTTCTTTCCGACGGTAGGCTTCTATTTCATGATGATCACGGTAAGGTGTTTGTGGTACACCCGGAGAATGGCGAGCATCCCCACTGTATTTGGGATAAATCAAGAGTATTCAACCTCGGAATTGCCGAAGATCAATTGGTACTATTGGACTGGGATGGCAAAATCACGATATTGGGGTCTGCTCACGAAACGGGCAGCGTCGGGATGTGACGTGGTGGCCTTAGGTTCTGCGTGTCAACCAACAAAAGAGGAGATATACATTAACTTCTCAGGCGATTTTGTTAGTTGAGTACAGGGGGGAGCCGGTCCGTCAGTTGAAAAGTTCATTCAAAAATGCAGTAAGCGGGCGGAAATTCCTTATCACGTAACGATGTATGATCTCAGGCACTTATTCACGAGCGTCTTGAGGCATGAGGGCGCGGTAGACAAATCTGTTGCTGATATGCTCGGCCACGGGAACGAAAATACGATGAAAAAACATTATACCCATACCATGAAAGGGGCTTTGGAGACGGCAATTTCCTTTCTGCCCTCCATAATAAAAAAGGAGATACCCACCCGCGTCGAGGAGTTCCCCTTATTCCCTTTAGGTAAATTGTTAGCCAACCTTGTTAGCCAGTGTTCTCTAAACTGAGTCGGGACGAGAGGATTTGAACCTCCGTCCTCTTGCACCCCAAGCAAGCGCGCTAACCAGGCTGCGCCACGTCCCGACAAACACCCAGATTACCATCGGGCAAATTCGTAGTCAAGTCCAATGACGGAAGGACCAGGATGAATCTGCCCCGACGTTTTCTTTTGCTTTTGCCTTTCTGCGTTTGCCTTTTTTTAATGCCTCTGGCGAGGTGTTTTTTTGGCTGGCGCTCAGTGGATACATTTTGCAATTTCCCTGCGATTTTCCGGCTTGACTTTAAGTTTGGATGGGGGTACGAACAGGCCAATCACTTAACGGATGCAACGGGATTGTTCGCAATTCCTGAAGCGATTTGTGACCAAATTCTCAAAACCCAAGTGGAGGAAAAAATGAGCTTCAAAGTAACAGTTGACAAGGACAAGTGCACTGGCGACGCTGAATGTGTAGATGTATGCCCCGTTGACGTATACGAACTGATCGATGGTAAGGCTGAAGCTGTCAACGAGGATGAGTGCCTGGGCTGCGAAAGCTGCGTTGAAGTCTGCGAGCAGGGCGCGATCACAGTCGAAGAAGTCTAGCCTGCGCTCGTCATTGTCCAGGGTTCTATTCGCACACAAGCCGCTTGACTCCATTGGAGGAAGCGGCTTTTTTTTGTTGGTTCGGTCAAAAAAGCCCAGCCGCGCTGGTTTCCATCCGGAAAGGGTCCTTTTCCGCTCTGGCGGCGTCAATCTTCGGGTTTGCTTGTGCAGCGTACACATGTACGCCTCCGCGCAACCCTCGATTTCCTGGCCAGAACGAAAAATGCCTCCTTTCCGAATTGGAAACTGCGGGGATGGGCACCAGCTGGAAACTGCAAGTGTCAAAGCCGGGGGTTTCCGGATGGACACAGTTCTATTGGGCCTTGGCCGGATGGCACCCAGCACAGGTAGTTGGGGCCTTGGACTCAGGCTTTTCCGCCTTCACCTTTTTGTGGCAGTTCTGACACCTGTTGTGGAATGCCATCTTAAGGTTGAGTTTCTTCTGATCGGGTGGGAGTTTCATTTCTCCCTGGGTTGTGGCTTCGGTGTGGCATTTCTCACATTTTTGAACCTCATCGCCCTCTTTCCAGATATTCTTGCCATCTTTAATTACATGGTGGCATTGATCGCAGGCGATCTTGTACTCCGCCGAATGCTTTTTATGGCTGAACTCCACCGGCGTCTTGGTCAGAGTGGACCAAATCGGAGGTTTGATGGTGATTGTTTCAGGCACCTGCTGCGCCGCCATTGCCAGTAACGCCGCAGAGAACATGAAAACAACCGCGATTGCAAGGCACGAGACTAACTTCCTTTTTTTCATTCCGGGCTTCCTCCTTTTGTTTATTCCATGCCTCCCGATGCTTCGAAACAGCCTATAGACGTAAGCGTGTTATTCTAGTTAAATCCTTGCCTTCACGCAAGCGATTTTGTCCCCGGGCGTTGGGACCGCCGGCCGAGTTTGCCACTCAAACCTCCGGCGGCGGCAAGAAAAATCCCCCTGCAAACCGCCGAGGTTTCTTCGGATTGCGGAATACCGTAAAATGATTAAAGTCAAACCCGAATGGGTTGAAGACACTGGAGCGTTTGAGGTTTTATCGGCAAATTTCCGCAAGGGGGCTGTGGATAACCATGCAATTTCAAAAGCTCTCTTTTAAGAACCCTGATGGAAAACGACTCTCCGCCCGCCTGGACCTGCCGCTCGATGAGAAACCTGCCGCTTTCGCCCTGTTTGCCCACTGTTTCACCTGCACCAAGAATTTCAATGCCGTCGTAAATATCAATCGGGCGTTGGCGATGCATGGAATCGCGGTCCTGAGGTTCGATTTTACCGGGCTGGGCGAAAGTGAGGGAGATTTTTCGGAAACAAATTTTTCGACCAACGTTACGGACCTCGTTGCGGCAGCCGATTTTCTCACAAAAGCCTACGAGGCGCCCAGGCTTCTCATAGGTCATTCGCTTGGCGGGGCCGCAGTGATTCAGGCGGCTCGAAGGATTACTTCCGCAGAAGCGGTTTCGACCATTGCCGCACCCACCGAACTCACGGGTCTGTTTCGTTTCATTGAAGGCCCGCTGCTTGAGGGCTTTGAAAGAGACGGCCAGACGACAATCAATATTTCCGGCAGGACCTTCAAGATAAAGAAACAGTTTCTGGACGACCTCAGGAAGGAAAACATGGAAGACGCGATTCGCGCTCTTAGAAAGCCCCTGTTGATCTTCCATTCTCCTTTAGACAAGGTTGTATCGATTAATCAGGCTGCCAGGATCTTCACGGCGGCGCGGCATCCGAAGAGTTTCATTTCTCTGGACAAAGCCGATCACCTGCTCTCCAACCGCGAAGATTCTCTCTACGTGGGCTCGGTGCTTGCCGCCTGGGTATCGAAATACCTCAAGATTTCAGAGAGAAAATATATTCAGCCGCAATTGTCCGATAACCGCATAATAGCCCGTACGGGCAATACCGGCTTCCGAACCGAGATCAATGCCAACGGGCACAGCCTTGTTGCCGATGAACCGATACCGATGGGCGGGGCAAACAGCGGGCCGACGCCATACGATCTTCTGGTATCGGCCCTTGGCGCATGTACGGGGATGACTCTCAGATTGTACGCGGACCACAAAAAAGTGCCTGTGGAAGCCATCACGGTAAGACTCAGGCACCAAAAAATACATGCGGAAGACTGTCAGGATTGCGAAGATCCGAAGAGCAAGATAGATTACATAGAAAGGGAAATTGAGCTGCATGGGGACCTTGACGAGCCTACACGGCAGAGGATGCTCGAGATCGCCAACCGGTGTCCTGTACACAGAACGCTCGAATCAAAGAGCCGGATCGCCACGAAGCTAAAGGAATAATCCCGCTGCGCTTTGGCGCCGGACAAGCAAGCGGTTGGGAGAAGGCTTATATTACGATTAGCCGCTCGTAACCTACACCGATTGACTCATAATAACAATGAGGGGAGAACTCAATGAAAGTACCGCTGGAAATCAGTGCACGCGACGTGCACATCAGTGATGAAACCGAAGGGCTTATCCGCGAGAAAGCTTTAAAACTCGACAGGCTCTACGACCAGATCATCGGTTGCCGGGTAAAAGTGGACATGCCCCACCGCAGCCAGCGTAACGGAATGATGTATAACGTCAGGATCGACATAACAGTTCCCGGTGGCGAACTGATTGTGAAAAGAGAACCTGATGAAGACATCCATGTGGCGATAGTCAATTCGTTCGAAACCGCACAACGGCGTTTGAGGGAGTATAGGGAAAAACAAAGAGGCGAGGTTAAGACTCACTTTGAAAAGCCTGTGGCAAGAGTTATCACCATATTTCCCGACGAGGGATACGGGTTTCTGGTAACACCTGAGGGCCGTGAGGTTTACTTTCATGAAAACGCCGTGCTGGACGGCAAATTCGGAGCAATAAGCGTCGGGACGGCGGTGACCTTTGTGGAGGAAACAGGCGACAAGGGAGCGCAGGCCAGTTCTGTGGCTGTGGCGTGAGGCGGTGGAACCGCCGGCCGAGTTCGCAACTCAAACCTTCGGCGGCGGCGAAACGAATCCGACAAATTATATGAAGGCCAATAAGCTGAAATTTCACACGGCGCCGCCGTGTGCCCTCCATCGAGCCTGCCGGTGGATACGCCCGTGTATCCACCGGTAGCGCCGCCTTCCACGGCGGCGTTATTCTCTGAAAACTCAAAACTCGAAACTCAAAACTCTTCGCCATTGATGAATTGCGCGAAGACATCGATGACGGAAACATATATCATAGGGTGTTGTATACGTTGATCGTCTGAAAATATTCTGCCATTCACCTCTCAGGAAGCGTACCGGAGAACAGGGAGATGTTTTGGGGTATCGTGTATGTAATCGTTGTCCTGCTGCTCATTTTAATGAACGGCTTTCTTGCAATGTCGGAACTGGCGGTGATTTCGTCGAGCAAAACGCGGCTGCAGAGCCGCGCAGAGGAAGGCGATTCTAAGGCGGGCGCTGCCCTGGATCTGGCCGGGAACCCTCATCGCTTCCTGGCGACCGTACAGATCGGAATTACGATTATTGGTGTTTTGAGCGGGGCCTTCGGGGGTGCGGCTCTTGCCGGACGGCTTGCTCGACCTCTGTCATCTTTGCCCTATATCGGAAAGTATAGCGAATCGCTTGCGCTGGTGCTGGTTATAGGCATAATTGCCTACTTATCGCTCCTGGCCGAGCTTATCCCCAAGCGGATTGCAGTATACGCTCCAGAGAAAATTGCTTCGGCTGTTGCAAGACCGATGGCAAGAATCTCCACCATAGCTTCACCCATTATTCACGTGCTAAGCGTTTCGACCGATTTTGCGCTTCGTTTGTTCAGGTTTGGGCAGATGAAGCAGGCGCCTGTAACGGAGGAAGAAATCCGTATGCTGATTGCCCAGGCCACGGTTGCCGGGATCTTTCATGAAGCCGAGCGGGAGATGGTGGAAAGAGTTTTCCGGTTAGGAGACCGTCGTGTCGGGGTGATGATGACTCCGCGTAAAAATGTTGTATGGCTTGACGTAAACGAATCTCCGGACAAGATGAGACGGAAAATTGCCAAGAGCCCTTACTCCAGGTTCCCCGTCGGCCAGAAGCCGGGAAATATACAGGGGATCGTTCATGTTAGAGACATTGCGGTACGTTGTCTGGGCGGCAAACCTCTGGACCTGAGGGAGTCGATGCACAAGCCTCTCTATGTCCATGAAAGCGCCCACGCCTTAAAAGTGCTGGAGAGCTTCAAAAGATCGGGCTTGCAAATGGCCCTGGTAGTGGACGAATATGGGACGGTAGAAGGCATTGTAACCATGACGGATATCCTGGAGGCTATAGTCGGCGACATTGCCTCGGCAGGAGAGCCTGAGGAGCCCCAGATCGTAGAGCAGGAGGAGGGCGCATGGCTGGTGGCAGGAATGCTGCCTATTGACGAATTGAAAGCGAATTTACACATTCGCAAGCTTCCCGGTGAGCGTTCGAGACGCTTTCAGACGCTGGGCGGATTTGCGATGGCTCACCTCAGGAGGATCCCGGCTGTTGGGGACCTCTTCGAGTGCTGCGGCTACAGCTTTGAGATAGTAGACATGGATGGACGCAGAGTTCGGAAGGTGCTTATAAAGAAGTTGGTGAACAGTCAATAGTGATCGGTAATTGGTCAATGGTGAACAGAATTCAGGACGGGATTTGCACCGATGCTCCAGCTTTTCAATACAATGACACGCCAAAAAGAGTCCTTTCGGCCGGCGGACAGCACAGTAAAGATGTTTACATGCGGGCCCTCGATTTACAGCCGGCCGCACATCGGAAATTACCGCACGTTCATTTGGGAAGATGTCCTTCAAAGATACCTGGGATATCTGGGCTATGAAGTAAAACGTGTCATAAACTTAACGGACTTAGAAGATAAGGCTATCGATGAAGCGAAAGAGCGCGGCCTGCCGGTGGGAGAACTTACCGAGGGCATAGCCATGCACTTTTTTGAGGAAGCCGGGCGGTTGAGGATAAAATTGCCTGAGCGGATTCCGCGTTCGTCAACAAGCATCGAACAGGCTGTTTACCTGATTCGAAAGCTGATCGAGAAGGGTTATGCTTACCGTCACAACGGCGATATCTTTTTTGATCCTCTCAAATTCAAGGGTTTCGGCAAACTGTTTCGACTGGACATGAGCAAGTGGCCGAAAACCAGGAGGCGATTCAAGCGGGACACCTACCCCGGAAAGAGATGGAACCTCGGCGATTTCATTTTGTGGCACGGGTGCAAGGAAGGGGATAAGGTTTGCTGGGACGCGGAAATAGGCAGGGGGAGGCCATCCTGGAACATTCAGGACCCTGCCATGATATCCGAAAGCCTGGGCTATTCACTGGACATATTCTGCGGAGGAATAGACAACCTCTACCGGCATCACGACTATAATATAGCAGTCATGGAATCGGTTTCCGGCCGCGAGTTGTCGCGCTATTGGATGCATGGAGAGCATGTTCTGACCGGCGGGAAAAAGATGTCGAAAAGCCTTGGCAATATAATTTACCCCGATAATCTCATCGAACACGGATTTTCCTGGGAGCAAATCCGTTTTTACCTGCTGACCAGGCAATACCGCAGAAAGATCAACCTGAGCATGGATGCAGTCCGCATTGAAGGTTCGAAACTCGAGGGTTTGAGGACGATGACGCGAGACCTTTCAATTCCCGGAAACAGTTCCACAAAGCCCGGGGACAAGGCGGTAACAAGCCTGACCGAAGCGCTCACAGGTTCATTCGAGACGGCAATGAACAACGATCTTGACACACCTTCGGCTATCGAGGGCATCTTCGAAACGGTTCAACGGCTGCACCTCCTGCACAAAGACGGTAAAATCGGCAGAGAGCAGACACGGGTAATCGAAGAGAAACTTCGGAAAGCGGACTCGGTGCTGCAGGTCTTGTATTAGGCTGAAGGGGTTGAAAAACCAGGCTGAAGGGGTTTAGGCTGAAGGGTTTTAGGTACTGCCTAACAGCCTCAGCCTTTCTTCTGCTTCAGCCTCTTATTTAAGCACTTTCCTGATGGTTTCGGTGAAGTTTGCGACCATGCAGGGCTTCATGATGAACTCGCGGATGCCTATTTCTC
>Ga0209517_10007853_pt1 | contig 12635 bp, 9 predicted proteins | sample PeaSoiMetSII2010_FD_187695 | JGI IMG/M metagenome (GOLD analysis project Ga0209517, IMG submission 187695) | Peat soil microbial communities from Weissenstadt, Germany - SII-2010 (SPAdes) (version 2) | ecosystem: Environmental > Terrestrial > Soil > Wetlands > Peat | place: Germany: Weissenstadt...
TCAGCCTGCAACGGGTGCTTCAGCGCCCGCACCAAATCGGAGGCTCAAGCCTCCGTTGCAGGCTGAAGCCCGCTCCACCACACATCTGCTAGCGATTTCTCAGGACAGGCCACTAGGTCGCGTCACTTCTTGGGAGCGAGCATTTCGGTGATACGGCCAACGCTCGTGTCGCCTGTAAAAAGGTTGCCGTGCGAATCCATGGCCAGGTAGCTGGCTTCGACAAACTGGCCTTCGCCTCGGCCCGGCCCGTTTCCGATCGCGCCGAGCACCTTGCCGTCCCAGTCGATCTTGAAGAATTGGCCATCCTGACCGGTGGCCATCCATAGCTGGTTGTGCGGGTCTACATACAGGGCGCAAACCAGGTTTCGCATTTGAATCGTCTTGATGAACTTGCCGTTTCCGTCATAGACAACGATCCGGTATTCCTCGCGGTCGCCAATATAGATGTTGCCGTTGGCAGGGTTGATGGCGAGCCCGTGGACCATGCTGAAATGTCCCGGGCCGGCGTTGTTGCCGAACCACTGCTGGATGAATTTGCCGTTCTTATCGAGGTGCAATATGCGCGCGGCGCCGCTACTATTGGCCGAAGACTTTTCAGTGTCGTTGGGGCTCTCGTTCGCATGGCCCATGCCGATGTAAATATCGCCATTCGGAGCGAAGGCGATGTGCAGCGGCTGCCAGAGAAGCCTTTGCCCCTTGGCCTCATCCCAATCCCCTCTTTGTCCCCTCACGCCAATGGTCATGAGGAGTTTCCCCTCGGGACTTAGCTTCATCACGGTGTCGCCATTCTCGTCGCAGATCCAGATGTTGTCCTGCGCGTCGATGGCCATGCCGTGCGCCTTGTTCTGGTGCCCGATCACGTCCTCGCCGAGGGTGCGGATCAGCTTGTGATTCTGGTCGAACTCAAACAACTGCGGTTTGCCGGAGGGGTTGCGTTGAAAGGCGAAGAGGTGCTCTTTCGAATTCAGCGCGACGGCCGAAATACCGCCGGTCAATCCGTCGGGCAAAGCAAACGGATACGCGAATGCAAAGCCCAGATCCGGTTTGCGCTGTTCATGAACGACTGCGTCGCGTCCCCTTCCCCAGCCGCAAATGGGCGAGCGAGCGCACGGCTCCGCGCCGCTATTGCCATTTCCGCCGCCTGCCGACCCTACCGCCTGAGAGAATGCCGGCATCGCGGCAAAACTCATGCTGACTGCGATCATTGCCACTACACGAGCCGCTCCGCAGAAGAAACGTCGGTTCATTTTCAGCCTCCCTGTGCCTTTGCCCGGATGCCATCATACACCCGATAAGAGGAGTAAACTTGTCGATACGGGGAGGCGACCTATGAAATTGGCGACGATGATCGCCATGCTGGGTGTCTCGATGGCTGTGGGGTTCAGCCAGAGCATCGTTGATCCGCTGACGCAGTATCGGAAGGACCTCGAGACACATCGCAATAGTTCGCTGGCGCATTTTCGGATCGGCGAAATCCTCAGCCAGCAGGGCAATTATCAGGCAGCCGCCAACGAACTTCGCGAAGCCCTGAGCGGCGACTTACAGCCCCGATGGACCGAAGTCTGGGCGCATATCTACCTGGGCAGAATCTTCGATGCCACCGGCCAGCGCGATCGCGCGGTGCGGGAACACCAGCTAGCCTACGGGACCGGCGATAACACTCAGGACGCCATCACCGAAGCGACTGAGTACTTGCGATTCGCGGGCGTAACTCCGGCTACTCCCGTCTCTGTTTTGCGAACAGCACCGGCGGAGTTGCTTTCGCGAACCGATCCGGAATACTCCGACGAAGCCCGCGTAGCCGAGCTTGAAGGGACCGTTGTCGTCGCGGGCGTGGCAGGTGAGGACGGCCGAGCAAGCGATCTGAGCGTGAGTAAATCTCTCGGGCTGGGTCTGGATGAGAAGGCCATCGAGGCGGTCCAGCAGTGGCGATTCCAGCCTGACACGAAATCCGTTAGCCTGGCGGTCGATTTCTCACTGCCCTCTAAACAATCCCGCTGGCATTTGATCGGAGTGGACTTTCGCCCTCCCGAGGGAGCGTCGCGGCCGAGCGTTTTGTCTGCATACTATCCAGGCGGAGCCGGCGTCTTCAACGGTTCGGCGATCGAGGAAGGGCGGCTGCTCGGGGCCATTGGGCGGCAAGCGTTTATCACCGTACCTTTCGAGGTCGACGAAAGCGGCGTGCCCGTTCACATCCAGGCGGCGCGGTCATCCGACAGCGTCTGGGACGATCAGGCTACTGCAGTTTTACGTCAGTGGCGTTTCACTCCGGGGATGAAAGAGGGAAAGCCTGTTTCGGTTCCCTGTACGTTTGACTTTGTGTGGGGCCCGCGGAATCTCGCATCGACGGATGTGGCCCGGCTCCTCAGCGCGCTTCATCCGCCTCCGGCTCCCAGCGGTCACGTGATGCCGCCGGAAATCATCTATAGGCAAGTTCCGCTGTACCCGGAACAGGCTCGTAACGCCGGGCTGGAAGGAACCGTAACAGTCGCTTTGAGAGTCGGTGAAGACGGAGCGCCGCGCGATATCCGCGTGACGAAAGGGATCGAGCGTGCGATCGACGAAAGCGTAACTGCCGCAGTCGACCAATGGCGCTTCAAGCCGGCGCTTCTGAACGGGGATGTGGTGTCCCCGGCAGTCGTTGTTGAGGTGAGATTCCAACTGCCGGATAGTGTCGTCGCCCAGGTTCTTGAACCCCCACGCCGTGCCCCGACCGCTACTGTCCGACTAGCCCCGCAGCAATAAATCGTGATGCTGAAGATACTTCTAAGTACGATCCTCGTGGTGAGCGCCGGCTTGGCGCTGTTCGTGGTCGTCCAAGCACAGAACAGCGACCAGCAACCTGCCGCGCAACCCGGGAAAGCGGCTCCCAAGGGGGGCGTTCAAGGACGCCTGACGTGGTTTGACCGGCAAGGCAAAGTCGCCGGCACGTCGGGAGAACCGGGTTTGTACCGCACCTTGACGATTTCGCCGGATGGGAAGCGAATCGCCTTCGAACGCGCCGATCCGCAGACGCAGAATCGCGACATCTGGCTGCTCGAGATCGCCAACGGAAAGACAACTCGATTCACCTCGGACCCTGGCTGGGATGCGTTCCCCACATGGTCGCCCGATGGAAGCCGCATCATCTTCACGTCCAACCGGGGCGGAGTGTACGATCTGTACCAGAAAGCCTCAAATGGGACAGGAACCGAGGAGCTATTTTACAAATCGAGTGAAGGCAAGGGTCCGACAAGCTGGTCGCCGGACGGCCGGTTCTTGATCTACTACAGCCTCGGGCAGCCGACGCATGTAAAGCTACTGGCCGCCTCGGGACCAGCGGATCGTGTGCCGGTGCCCGTGGTCGATCCACAGTTCACCAGCATCACGGCCAGATTCTCACCGGATGGACGCTGGATCGCCTATACCTCCAACGAGTCGGGCACGAATGAAGTTTCCGTGCGTCCGTTCGATCCTGCCACGGGAACTGTAGGCATGCCGGTCGTCCTGACCAGCGGCGGTGGAAGAACTCCTCTGTGGCGCGGAGACGGTAAAGAGATCTTTTACCTCGGTCAGGATGGGATGGTGACGGCCATGGAAGTAAACACCGCTAACGGATTTAAGGCCGGAACGCCGAAACCCCTATTTAAGGCGCCGGAGGGGGTATCGTTCTGGGACGTGACTCCGGATGGCGGTCGGTTCCTGATGCCTGTCCCGGCGCCCTAAACCGCTCCATCACTTTCGCGGCTCGGCAGGCTGTATAATTTCTTCGAGACGATGCGTTACTTCGTGATCGCCCTGTTGTGCTTGATCCCCAGCTCGGTTTGGGCGCAGTGGCTGAACTACCCGGTTAAGGGAACGCCACGCGGGCCTGACGGGAAAGCCATCCTGACCGCTCCCACTCCCCGGCGACCCGATGGCAAGCCGGATATGTCGGGCGTGTGGATGGGCGTCACGAAGTACATGATTAACATCGCCGCCGACATGAAGGAAGACGAGGTTCCTTTTCAGCCCGCGGCTGCCGCGGAGTACAAGCGCCGCCGCGCGAACGAAAGCAAGGACGATCCCAGCGCGCGCTGCCTTCCCCTGAGCCTTCCGCTGAAACAGACCGTCACTTCGCCGTTTAAGCTGATCGACATTCCCGCCAAGGAAGAAATGGTCATGCTGTATGAGGGCGCCCGCCATCGTGAAATTTTCCTAGATGGCCGCCCGCTGCCCAAAGATCCTGAGCCGTCCTGGTATGGATACTCGATTGGAAAATGGGATGGCGACGACTTGGTGATCGATTCCAACGGCTTCAATGGGCAGGGATGGCTCGATATCAACGGCCACCCGACCAGCGAAGCCTTACACGTAACCGAGCGGTATCACAGAATCGATTTCGGGCACATGTCCCTGGAGATCACGATTGATGATCCCAAGATGTACACCAAGCCTTGGAAGGTGAAGGAATCTCCTCGCCTGCTGCCTGATACGGAACTTTTGGAAGCGGTATGCGAGAACAATCAGGATCTGGAACACATGGTGGGAAAATGAAATCACTTATCGTCTTATCGAGTCTTGTGGTGGCGGCCGCGGTGCAGTTGCTCGCGCATCACTCCTTCGCGGCCGAGTTTGACGCCAACAAGCGCGTGACGCTGAAGGGGACGGTCACCAAGGTCGACTGGCGCAACCCGCATATCTATGTCTATCTCAACGTCAAGGACGACACCGGCAAAGTGACGGAATGGGCGTGCGAAGGCGGTCCTCCGAACGTCTTATTGCGGGAAGGCTGGACCCGCAATTCCGTGAAAGAGGGCGACGAAGTCACCATCGACGGAGCCGTGGCTAAGGACGGTTCGAAGCGCTGCAACTCCCGGTCTGTGAACCTGGCGGACGGCCGGAAGGTTTTCGCCGGCTCTTCGGAGGATAGCGCGGGCGGCAAACAGTAGCTCCTGGCAGTCGTCAGTCCCGTCGGCGGTCCGATGTTATATAACCAGCCATCAACGAGAGGTCTTGTGAATAAGATACCGGCCGCAGCAGTGTTAGCTCTGATCCTGTCAGCTTCCGCGAGCGCCCAATGGCTCGGTTTCCGCGAGCCAGCGATTCCCCGCACGAGCGATGGCAAACCGAATCTGGCGGCGCCCGCTCCCCGGACGCCTGATGGCAAGCCAGATATGGCTGGGCTATGGGAGCCCGAACCCAGCCCGTATCGCTTTGACGTGATCCAGGATGTAAAGGACGAAGGAATCTTCCGGCCGGCCGCCGAGGCCCTCTTCTTGAAACGCGCCGCGGATCTGAGGCGCGATAACCCCGTGACGCACTGCCTCCCCGCGGGTCCATCGGCAATTTTCGCCTCCGGGTCGACCCGGATGTATCGCATCATTCAGTCCCCCACCGTGATCGGACTGCTCTATGAGCTCAGCGGCTTCCGGCAGATTTATATGGATGGGCGCCCGCTACCCAAAGATCCGAATCCGACCTGGATGGGGTATTCGGTGGGTCACTGGGAAGGAGATACGTTGGTCGTTCAGTCGGCGGGGTTCAATGACAAGACTTGGCTGGATATGGTCGGCCACCCCCACTCCGAGTACCTTCGCGTGACGGAGAGATTCCGGCGCTCCGATTTCGGGCACATGCAGGTTCAGGTCACCTTTGAAGATCCCGAGACGTTGACTAAGCCGCTGACCATCACGCAGGCGGTCAACTACGCGGCCGACAGCGACATGCTCGAGTATGTCTGCAACGAGAACGAGCGCGACACAGCGCATCTGGTAGCGACGGCGAAAGCCGCCGCCCACCCCAGTCCAGCCGTCCTCGCGAAGTACGCCGGTGAATATGAATATCGCAGCGGGCCCCCCGGCACTGCCGCTTTCTACGGCCCCGCTCAGACCGTCACTGTAGTCAAGGACCAACTGTACATGAAGGATTTTCCTCTGGTTCCGCAAACCCAGACCAGGTTTGATTCGACAGCTGCTTCGATAGAGTTCTTCACGGATTCGAGCGGCAAGGTTACCCATTTCATTCTGAGCGCCGCTGAAGGCGACGCGAGATATAACCGCAAGCCCTGACACCTTGCCCCGGAGAACCGGCGCGGCCGATCAGGGAAGCGGCTTGGCCAGGTATTTCAGCTCAGGTTGCTGGTTGGCGCCCACGGGCAGACGGTCGGTATTCATTAACATGGAAACCGCCTGATAGTAGCCCGCGCTGACGATCAAATCCACGACGCCGCGCTCGCCGGCGACGCTCTTGACCGCCGCGAAGGTAGCGTCGCTCGCCTGCCTGGTCTTATATAGCTCCGTGATGAAATTGTAGACGGCCTCCTCATCGGCCGACATCCCTACCGGGCGCCTGCCTTCGGCGATGGCTTTCACTTTGTCCTCGCTGAACCCGGCCTGCACGGCGGCCCGGTGGTGAGCGAGCCATTCGAACTGCGCGCCCCAGTAGCGCGCCGTAATAATAATCGCCAATTCCTTGAGTTTGTCCGGAACCGCCATATGGAAACGGACGCGGTCCCCCATGTCGAACAGCAGTTGGCCCCCGTCGGGGTCGCGGACGTTGATATTGAAGCTGCCGCCGGTGCCTCGCTGGGCGACTGCAATATCCGTCATCTTTCTTTGCTGAGGGGTCATCTGTTCGTAGGTGAGCGGCTTGAAGCGGTCGCCCCGCATGGTGAATTCCTTGCCGTTGGCTGCCGACTTCGTCTCAGCGGGCGTGATCGCTCCCGGAACCGGCGTTGCAAATCCCATTCCGACTATCGGGAGCGGATTCTCAAGAGGCTTCAGCCCGGGTTCCACGCCTTGCGGCATAGGATAACGGTCCACGTTGAGCAGCATCGAAACCAATCCGTACCACCCGCTCAACCCGATCATGTCGACGACGCCCTTCTCGCCATATTTTTCCTTGGCTGCCTTGAACGTGGCGTCGGTTGCCTGGTGAGTGGTGAGGAGCTCATCGATGAGGTTGTAGGCAATCTCCATGTCCGGCGGCATCCCGGCAGGACGCTTGCCTGTGGCGATCGCGTCCACGATGGCCGGGTTCACGCCGTTTTGCAGGGCCGCGTTCTTGTGAGCGTTCCACTCGTACTGCGCCATCCAGTAGCGTCCGGTCATGATGATGATGACCTCACGGACATCCGCCGGCAGGCCGGTGCGGAAACGCATCGCGCCGCCGAATTGAGCGCCCAGATCGCCCACCTCGGGACTGCGCAGCAGGACGTTGAACGGTCCATTGGCCCCGCCGCGCTCTCCGGCCAGCAGGTGATCGATCATGGTCTTCTGCTCGGGCGTCATGTCGTCGTACTTGAGCGGCTTGAAACGGTCGCCCGCCAGAACCAGGGTGTGGGGATCGGGCGGCTGCTTGGCCTGTTTGGAAGGCATTTGGGCGCTGACGATGGACGCGGCGCCGAGCATCACGGCACAGAAAATCTGAAGACGCATACTGGTCCTCCTTGGCGGATTATATCTGACCTATCTTACGTCGCCCGGAACTATTAGACACTCGGCTGGCGCTAGCGCCCGGGAGGGCCGCCACGGGCGCCGGCCTGCGGCGTGGGAGTTCCCGCGATTCCGCCCTTGGAAGCGATCAGGTCGGCCGTGTCCTTGTGAATGTCGATGCGCTGCCCGCCACGGCTGTTGCCACCAGCCCGGCCCATCGCGTAATCGACCGCCGTGAACCCTCTGGAATCCGTGAGGTTGATGTCGGCGCCCTTCTTCAAGAGATACTCGACAACACTGTTCCAGCCCCAGAATGCAGCTCCGTGCAGAGCCGCTTGTTGTAGTCGGCCAGCTCGGCCGTTCAGCTCGCCGCCGTGCGCGAGCAGCAACTCCAATGACGCAATGGAGCGGTCCTGGACATCCGAAGTGGTGAAATAACCGCGCGTATCGGCGTCCGTCGATCCCATGCCGGAAGCCGCCAAGGTCGGCGTCATGCCCTGGCTGCTTGGCAGATCGATGATGGCCCCGTGTTCGAGCAGCAGCTTGATCGCCGGTGCGTCGAGCGCTTTCGCCGCGCGCAGTAGCGGCGTCGTGCCCACGCCCAGCATGCCATCCAGACCGCGATCGTTGCCGGTGGATCGATAGGGTATGGCAAGCTTCAACTGAACATTGGGATTCGCTCCCTTTTCAAGCAGGATGCGGATCATGTCGATTGGCAGTGTTTCATCGAGCGAAGGCTGGTCCGGGCGTCCGCCATGAGGAAGAGTGTTGTAGTCGACGGCGAGATACAGAGGAGTGCGGCCCCACCAGTCCCAGCGGTTGACGTTCGCGCCTTGGTCAATCAGGTACTTCGCGACGTCGAAATGCGCGTTAAAAACCGCCGAGATCAAGGGCGTCACGCCTTCGGGATCAGGCAAATCGATCTTCGCGCCTTTCTCCACGAGAGCCTTGGCGCAATCCATGCAGCCTTCGCGGACTGCGAACAGCATCGCCGTCATGCCCCCCGGCGGACGAGGCTGTGCACGCGGCTCTCCGCTGACCAGCGGAGTCATAAGGTCAAGGGCGGACTTCGCGTCAACCTCGGCGCCGTGGGCCAGCAGTTCACGCATCATAGGACCTTGGCTGGACGCGGCAGCCCACATCAGCGCGGTCTGCTCCCGCTGCGCTTCCTTCACATTGGGATTGGCGCCCTTGTCGAGCAACAGCTTCGCAGCGGCGACATTCGACGTCCGCGCGATGACCATAAGAGACGTCTGGCCGTCCGGGCCGGCGGCATTTGGATCCGCGCCCGCATCGAGCAGCGACTTGACCATCTCCGTGTTGGCATTGAAAGTCGCTTCCGCGAGCGGCGTGGATCCGAGCTGATTGCGGACATTCGGCTTTGCACCCGCCTTCAGCAGGCGGGAGACGAGATCCGCGTCATTCCCGTTCGCGGCCCACAGGAGAGCCGTTGATCCATCGGCTTCCGCCGCATTCACGTCGGCCGACTTCTTCGCGATCATATCGATCGCAGCCGCGCGTTGGCCCGCCTTGACCGCGGCCGCAAGCGGAGCGGCTGGAACGGGAGCGTCGGCGGCCAGAACCGGGATGGCAGCCAGCACCGCAAGAAACAAACTCTTCATCGCGCTAGACCTCCAGGAGCTTGCCGGTGCTGTCGCCGATCTTGTCTTGCGTGACGCCCGCCCGATCCAGCATCGTCAACAGCACGTTTGCGAGCGGCGTATGATCCGGCAGCGTCAGGTGTTGGCCACCCTTCACGGTCTTCCAGCCGCCGACGATCGACGTCGGCAGCGGATAGTGGTTGTGCGCGTTGCTGTTGCTCATGTTGCTGCCGTAGAGGAACAGCGAATGCTCCAGCATCGTGCCGTCGCCATCCGGCATCTTGGCGAGCTTGTCGAGGAACTTGGCGAACACCTGCGTGTGATAGGTCTGCACCTTCGCCAGCCGCTCCATCTTGGCCGGTTCGTTGTTGTGATGGGACAGCGGGTGGAAGGCGTCGGGCACGCCGATGTGGTTATAGGTCTGTCCGCTGACTTCCGCCGCCATCATGAAGGAGAACACGCGTGTCATGTTGGCCTGGTACGCCAGCGCCACCAGATCGAACATCAGGTTGAGGTGCTGGTCGAACGCGATCTGCCCTGCGGCGGGAGCATTGGGAATATCGACGTGCGAGAGATCGCGGGCTTCCATCTTCTGAATGCGGCGCTCGATCTCGCGAACGCTTTCCAGGTAATCGGAGAGCATGGCGTTGTCGGATGGCCCAAGGGTTTTTTGCAACTCCTTGGTTTCGCTCCCCACCATGTCGAGAAGAGACACATATTGTTTGGACAACCGCGCGCGTTCGGTGGCATTGTCACCCTGGCCGAACAAGCGGATGAACAGCTTGCGCGGATCCGTCTCCATGGGCAGCGGAGTGGTCGGCGTGCGGAATGAAATGGTTCCCGCGTAGGAGCAGCCGTAATCGCGGTCGCAAAAACCTCCGCCGCCCTTGTTTTCGGTCGCGACTTCCAGGGATGGGAGGGGCGTATCCTGGCCGATGTGCTGCGCCGCGAGCTGGTCAGCGGTGGTTCCAGCATGCGCTTCCTGGCTGATCGCCGGATGAACGCAGGAAAGCCACGTTCCGGGTGCAAGAGCATGTACCGGGCCGACCGGCGCCTGGTTATCGATGTTGCTGAACACCGTGGTCATCGACTTATATTTGTCGAGCGGCTTCAGGATGTCGCCAAACTCGCCCATCGGGCCGCCCGTGCCCGTAGGAGTCCACCGGTTCTGCACCGCGCCGTGAGGGAAGTAGATGAATCCCAGGTGAGGCGTCGCCTTTGCCGCGGTCTGCGCCAAGGCGGTGCGCGCAGGAATCATGGCGTCGAGCAGCGGCAGCGCCAGAGCGGTTCCCACACCCCGCAGGACCGTACGCCGCGACAAGTGCTTCTTGGTGATAAACATTTCGATGCTCCTGTTCTACTTCCCTGTATCGCTACTTCGCGGCCACCTGCGTAGGGGCCGATGGCTGAATGGGTTCAACCATACTCGACTGGAACGCCGGCGCGGCAATAATCCCCATCACGATCGACGAGAACTTGTAATTGTCGCGCTTGCCATCCTTCACAATCTTCCGGATGCTGGGCATGTCGAAATACTCGATCCCGCGGCCCAGCGCATACGTCATCAATTTCTCCGTGAGCGTTTGCACGAACTGCTCGGGGTGCTGCAGAAGCGCGTTGCGCAGATCGCTCGGGCCGTTCACCGCGGTTCCATCCACCAGCTTGCCGCTGGTATCGATCTTGGTGCGGGTGAAGCGGTCCATGGACCGGTAGCTGCCGATGGTGTCGAAATTCTCCAGCGAGAACCCCAGCGGGTCCATCACGCCGTGGCAGGCGTTGCAGGTAGGATTCGCACGGTGCGTTTCCATGATTTCGCGAATGGTCTTCGGCTTTTCGCCCTCCTTGTTCTCCTTGAACGCCTCGACGTTCGGCGGAGGCGGAGAGGGCGGCGTGCCCGTGATGTTCTCCAAGATATACGACCCGCGCAGAACCGGCGAAGTCCGGTTCGGATACGCGGTCACCATCAGTACCGCGCCCTTACCGAGCAGCCCGAAGCGATTCGGATCGGTGAGCGTCACGCGGCGGAATTGGTCGCCTCGAATGTTCTCTATTCCGTAGTGCGCGGCCAGGCGCTCGTTGACGAACGTGTAGTTGGCACTGAGAAGATCCACCACGCTCCGATCCTCGTGGAAGACGCTGTCCACGAACAGCTCCATCTCGCGGCGCAGCGCGACTCGGAGTGCGCGATCGAAGGCTGGATAGGTGAACGGGTCGGGCTCGAGCGCATCCATATCGCGAACCTTCAGCCACTCAAATGCGAAGTTGGTGGTCAGCGTCTTGGCCCGCGGGTCGGCCAACATGCGGCGGACCTGCTGCTCCAGGACCTTGGGATCGCTCAGCTTGCCCTGTTCGGCCACGGCCAGCAGGGCCTCGTCGGGGATGCTGCTCCAGAGGAAGAACGATAAGCGCGACGCAAGCTCCGTGGCATTGAGGCGGTAGATGCTGCCAGGCTTCGCGTTTGCGGGCGCCGGTTCCGAGCGGTACAGGAATTTGGTGCTCGCGAGCATCGCCACCATCGCGTTCTCGATGCCGCCTTCAAACGTGCCGGTCTGCCGGCCCTCGCTGTAAAACTGCATCAGAGGCGCGAGGTCCTTGTCGGTCACCGAACGGCGGTAAGCCTTCCGCGAAAGGTTCCCAAGAATGCGCGAAGCGCACGCGGTCTCTTCCTTCGGGTCGGGAGCGCGGCATACGAAAATTCGCGTCCGGCTGGCCGTGTCAATCGGATCGCCGGTGGGGTTAAACGGGCCGTTGACCGTGACGCCCGCTCCTCCGGGACCCCCACGGCCGCCTCCGCCGCCACCTCCGCCGCCGGTTCCGGTACTGGCGTATCCGGTTCCCGCCCCGCCTGGAACGAATCCAAACAGCTCGCCCTCACTCTCGACGAAACTCCGCTCCGGTGCCGCCGAGACGATGGTATGAAGCCCCGCCTTTAAGTGAGTGCGGCCCTTAGTGTCGACCGGCGCTCCGTCCACGGTAAAGATCGCCGGGTTGCCAGCAGCGCGAAGTTCGTAGTCTCCTTCATATGGGGCTAAGTACTGCGCGGTGATGCCGCTGCGAGCTCCCGGAGGCAGAGGCACGCTCGCGTCGACTCCCCGGAGTGTCGTCTTCACTTCTTTGCCCGTGAGCGGGGTTCCGATCGCCTGCTTGACCACCGCGCGAGCCGCCATGATGTATTGATCCAGGAACGACGGCGACGCCTTCAAGGCTGCCGCGATGTTGTCGAAACCGTCGCTAATATCATCGGTGGGTAGCAGTGCGGCTGCATCCACATCGATACCAAACAGGTCGCGCATTGCGTTGGTGTACTCGGCGCGATTCAGCCGGTGGATACGGACGCTACCCGGGTTGAGATTCGCAGCGCCGGCCTTGTCCAGAGAGTCTTCCAGGTAGGAAGCCAGCGAATTCACTTCCGCCACCGAAGGCCGGGGCGCGCCCGGCGGCGGCATCATGCCTCCGCGCAGCTTGCGGATGGCGCGCTCCCAGGTCAGCGCGTCCTTTTCCGGATGCGTAAGATCGAGGACATCGAGTTCCAGTTTCGCGGTCTTGAGGCGTTGATTGTGGCAACCGACGCAGTATCGATTGACGAGTGCTCTGTTCGGATCGGCCGGCGCTTGCTTACTGTCCTGAGGAGGCGCCGCCA
>Ga0209517_10007854_pt1 | contig 12635 bp, 12 predicted proteins | sample PeaSoiMetSII2010_FD_187695 | JGI IMG/M metagenome (GOLD analysis project Ga0209517, IMG submission 187695) | Peat soil microbial communities from Weissenstadt, Germany - SII-2010 (SPAdes) (version 2) | ecosystem: Environmental > Terrestrial > Soil > Wetlands > Peat | place: Germany...
CGCTGGTGTCTGATTGAAGTTTTTGACCACGGTATTGTTGACTACCGGAGCGGTGTGGAAGTTATTGACGATTGTGGTTTGATTGATATTGGTCACTCTTACCGAGCGATAGTTGGTTACCGAATAGAAAGATGCCTGGGGCACCACTACTGCGGCCGATGCGAAGGCAAGGCGTCCGACCGCGATGCTCACCGTGGGTACAGTGGTGACGACAACAGCCGAGGGTCCCCAGTAATGGTGAGAGTAATAGACTTCGTTCGGGGCAAGCGGGATCCATCCGACATCGGCATCATTGCTTATCCATGCGACCCTTCCCGGATACCAGCCAAATCCGATGGTCGGGCCGGCCGCGACTTCAACTACCGGAGCAGGAGGCACCCAGAACCATCTGCCATCGACGAGCACCCAGTTGCCGTAATGGCTGGTGACGTATCCGAACGGTTCTGCGGGCACCCAGACCTGATCTCCGTCATAATCGGTCCATCTGCCGACCGTGAAGGGCGCCCATGATTGTTCAACGGCCGTTGGCCGCCAGAATTCGCGGGACTCGCCCTGGTACTCAACCCGCTCCCAGCTTCCAGACTCATCCAGATCGTAGGAGTCGTCTTCCAGTTGAGATGGAAGGCGCCGAACCGATTCCCCTTCGACCTGGACCCTTTTGGTCAAAATCGAGTCCCGGGAAGCGTTCCAGTCATCCCACTGCGCGTCGAGAGTGCCCTCGCCATCGGCTACCTGGTTCGCATCGGCCAATATGGAAGCGCCGCCGGGAGTGATCTCATACCTGGCCTCGCCGTCCTGCTGGAAGTAACCAACCCGGCCGCCCAGGGCAAGGACCTCAACGGACTGATCACCCACGTAAAGGTCGAATATCGAACCGGGGTCCGCCAGTACGTAACCAAATGGAGTCGTGACCTTGAGCATGCCTTCGGGGTTCCTGTTATAAAACCGCGCCATACCGGAGGCTACGTCAATTTCGGAAGCATCGCTGTTTAGAGCTATTACCTGGATCTGTGTGTTGGCCCCGATCCTGACCAGAAGCCGGTTGGGAAAAAAGAATTCGGCTTTCGCGGACGGGTCGGAATATAGCGCGTCATTCAAACCGAATGGAGCGTCCTTGCTGATAATGACCCAATCCTTGACCTCCGGAACGTAGCGCAGGACCTGCCCTTCGATGTAACCAATGCGCCCGATCAAAACCGGCTCCTGCTGAGCTGCGGCCCGTAGTGCAAACGGTGATGTCAGGCATGCCGCAGCGAAGATTAAAGCCGACAGGAACCATTTCCTTCGATTTGTCATCAGTTCTCTCCTTTTGATTACGAGTAAAGTGGATGATATGTTTTAATCACTTATTCCCTGAATTTGCAACTCACTGGTTATTCGTTTAAAGCTTTTCCAGCAACCGAAGTTCTGTGGTAAAACATGCTATCTTTGTTATCGCAAAATTAAAACTTTAATCGGGCTTGAAAAGGAGGAGTATGAAAAAGGCAGGTATTTTAATGATGTTTATTCTGGTGGTTGCTTTGCTGGTTTCCTGCGCCCAGAAGGGCATGGAAGAATTGACGGGTAGCTGGCAGAGGCTGAACGGAAGCGACACGATCACTTTTTCAACGGATGGAAAGGCGCAGTTGGTGAGCAGCCTGGCAAACGTGAGCGCCTCATACAGTATTGTAAAAAAAGGAAATCTTCAGTTGGATCTGGGAATTCTTGGGAACCCGACGCTCAAATATTCTCTCACCAAAGATGAGCTTAGCCTGACCGATCCCAAGGGCAAGGAAATCAAATATCTGCGAGTAATAAAAGAGGAAACAAAGGTCCCCGCCGCCCGTCAGGATTGAGTACTGAGTGCTGAGGACTGAGTGTAAAGCAATCTCTTGCTTCCTCAGTCCTCATACCTCAGCCCTTCTTTAAAATGTCACAGTGGCGTTTATACCGCCGTAAAAATGCGTGGAGTTCGTGTCCAGCGAATTGGCTTCCAAAAAGTCGTCGGCTGCGCTGGTCAATGGCAGCCAGAGCCCGACTTTCGGAGCAATCGTCAGGTATTTGCCAATTGGAAACTTGATGTCCGCGGTCAACTGGCAGGTGTGAAAATCCGAGTAGCTCCCGAGAGGGACTGTGGGGTCCAGAGACAATAAATTATTATCATGATTGAGAATAAGATATCCGAAACTTGCCCCAAGGTCCACAGTGGCCCCCTTACAGAGGCAATCGACAGGTATGCTCTTGGTGAGATCGAGTTCAAACCACTCATCCACGGAATGCATTACTTCGCCGTAAACGGTAAACGCCACGGTGAACCACGGCAAAGTATAGCTGACGCCTCCGAACAATTCGTCTTCGTCCTCGCCGAAGGCGCTTTGCAATGGTGGGTTGAGGCCGTAGTATACGTTTCCTAAGAGTACTGAAAAATTCGGGCATATTTCCTTGGTATATGAAACAGTGAAGTCGGTCTCACTCCATTTTGAGTGGCCATCGTTTATACCAGTTTGCAGAAAGGGATTGCTGCTGTGGCGGGAGGTATCGAAATTGCCCCAGATATTAGCTGAAAAACCATACCAGGTGAGTGTTGCCGCAGGTTGGATGACAGCGCTGTCTTTGCTGTTGGCGGCGCCACGGAATATGTACTGGCTCAGGATGTCAGTGGAAAAAGTCGCAGTTGGCTTGCATGGATCGACTGCAGCCGCCTCTGCGGGGGCCGCCGCCTCATCGGCCCACGCAGCCATAAAAGGAGAGAAGATTGTCAACAGCAAGACCATACATCCAAGTGCCCTTTTTCTGATTCCAATTGAGTTCATTTCATAAGCCCCTTCTTTGAGTTGAATTGGAACTGTCCCTATAGAGCAGTTCGCTTTGTTAAAGCGGCCAAGCCGAACATGCCTCCTCCTCGATACCAACACGGCATCTTCGGCCAGGCCGCAGATTTATTGTCGATGAGTATAGATTTTCATTCGAGGGTGAGGATTCCGATGAGCAGGTTTCGCGCCAGATGCTGCTGCACCGGAAGCGATTTTGTGCCAGGCATCTTAACCATTGTGTGCAAGACACCGAAATACTGGCTTATAATACAAGTAAATTTTATGCTGCCCGGACCCTTTCGCTCTCTCCGTTAAAGCCCCGGCAGCCTAACAAATAGCAAAGACATGGTACGAAAATGTGTAATAGTACATCGTTGAAGCAATTTTGTAACAAATTCGCAATTCAAGAGCGGTATTACAACAGGAGGGTACAATGGATGAAAATCAAGTTCTTGAAGCACTAGCCGAGGATTTCTTTCATGGTTGGGACGTAGCGGTGACCGGAGGCGGATATCTCATTACAACAGATTGGGTCCTCCCTAATAATGAGAGGATCGAAATTCACGTTCGCAGGGTCGGCGACAGGGAAGACCTTTTTATAGTTACCGACGGAGGCGAGTTGATAAATTATCTGTTTTCGCAGGGTGTAGACCTCACGCGGGACCGTGACAGTCAGCGAATCCTGGACGGAATAGTGGAAAACAGGTCGATCAAGATCAGTGAGCACCAGTTGGCCAAGGGCGCAAATGAGGAAGAGATAGCCGGAGCGGTGCGCGTCCTGCTCGAAGCCGTCAAGGAGGCCTCATTTTCGCTGTGGCACAAAATTAGATCAAAGCCCGAGGACTCGGTCCATTAGTGTTACTCGCCCAGCGCCTCTATTTCTTCCTTAGGGATGGTTCCGGCGCCTTCGGCTTTAAGGAAAAAGATTCCGAGGGGCGGCAGGGTCAGCGAAAGTGATTGGTTATGGCCATGACTTGGGATCGGCTCGGTATCCACGCCTCCTAAATTACCGTAACCGGACCCGCCGTAAATTTTCGAGTCGCTGTTGAGAAGCTCCTGCCAGCGGCCCGCCCTTGGCGTCCCGAAGCGGTAATTTGTCCTGGGCACAGGGGTAAAATTGGCCACAACCAATATTAGATCGTCGCCGGCAGCGGGTTTTCTAAGAAAAGCGAGAACGCTCGCGTCTGCGTCGCGGAAGTCGATCCATTCAAATCCTTCGGCGCTGAAATCGAGTTGGTGCAGGGCAGGTTCTTCCCGGTACAGCCGGTTGAGGTCCTTGACCCATTTTTGTATCCCCTGGTGCAGGGGATACTCGAGAAGGTTCCAGGCTAGGCCTTTCTCGTGATACCACTCATCCGATTGCCCGATTTCGCCGCCCATGAAAATAAGCTTTTTGCCCGGTTCTCCAAACATGTACCCGAATAGCAGCCTCAGGTTTGCGAACTTCTGCCATCCGTCTCCGGGCATCTTGTGAAGCAGCGATCCCTTTCCGTACACTACTTCGTCATGAGAAAGGGGGAGGGTGAAATTTTCGAAAAAGGCATACCAGATGTTGAAAGTAAGAAGGTTTTGATGAAATTTTCTGAAGACGGTATCTTTTGAGAAGTACTCCAGGGTATCGTGCATCCAGCCCATGTTCCACTTCATGCCGAATCCCAGCCCGCCCACGTAGGCAGGTCTCGACACCATCGGCCACGATGTGGACTCTTCGGCGATCGTCTGAACGTCGGGATATTCCGTGTACACCATTTCGTTGAAACGCTTTATGAAATAAATTGCATCCAGGTTCTCCTTGCCCCCGTAGATGTTTGGAATCCATTCGCCTTCCTGCCGGGCGTAGTCCAGGTAAAGCATCGACGCCACGGCGTCCACTCGAAGTCCATCGGCGTGATATTTGTCGAGCCAGAAAAGAGCGCTGCTGATGAGAAATGCTCTTATCTCATAGCGTCCGTGGTTGAAGATGTAGCTTTTCCATTCGGGATGGTAACCCTTCTTGGGGTCCTGGTGTTCGAACAGATGTGTGCCGTCAAAAAATGAGAGGCCGAATTCGTCGGTTGGAAAATGCGAGGGCACCCAGTCGAGAATGACCCCTATTCCGTTTTGATGCAGCACATCGATGAGGTGCATGAAATCCTGCGGCGTGCCATATCGCGAGGTCGGAGCGAAGTAACCGAGAGTCTGATATCCCCACGATCCGTAGAACGGGTGCTCCATGACGGGAAGAATCTCGACATGTGTGAAACCCATTTCCTTGAGGTATCCGGGCAGGTGCTCGGCCATCTCCCGATAGCTCATCCACCGGTTCCCCTGCTCCGGTACCCGTTTCCATGAACCCAGGTGCATCTCATAGACTGAATAAGGCGCGTTAAGGGAATTGACTTTTGCACGGTTGGCCATCCACTCCCCGTCGTTCCATTCGTAACCCGTGTCCCAAATTATGGAACCTGTTTTGGGCGGGGTTTCGCAGTGCATGGCATATGGGTCGCTCTTGTCGACCGTGTGGCCGTTTTCCCTTGAAACTATGTGGTATTTGTATATGGCCCCATGCCCGAGTCCCGGAATAAATCCCTCCCAAATACCCGAGCCGTCCCACCTTACTGCCAGGGGATGGGCTTCTTCGTCCCAGACATTGAAGTCTCCGACGACCGAAACCTCTTTAGCGTTGGGCGCCCACACTGCAAAGAAGGTCCCCGGTTCTCCGGCAACATTGCCGATGTGCGATCCCATCTTCTCGTAGAGCCTGAAGTGATTCCCCTCTTTGAAAAGATAAGTGTCGTGTTCGGTTATAAGGCTGAAGCCGTGCTTTGCTTCGGAATCTCCCATTTCATTACCTCACCTTAAAGAATGCGCTTCGTGATCAAAAAAGTACTCGAATCCGGGATAAAATATGACGTGGGGCATATATTGCAAATTGTGGCCAAAATAGCACTTTCGGCGGAGGTTGAATATATTAATGATTGTGTGAGCACTCTGAAGCAGGAGGGACCCAATTGAGTGAAATTTCCGGGAAAACATTTATTCTAACCGGGGCGTCCGGCGGTTTGGGGCGGGCCTTGGCCCTTGCGCTCGCAACTGAGAAAGTTGGGCTTGTGTTGAACGCCAGAAGCCCTGAAGCCCTCGAAAAAGTGGCGGAAGAAATAACAGGAAAGGGCGCAAGAGCCGATTTTTTGGCAGGTTCGGCGGCAGTGGGTGATGTTAGTAATGGACTCGTCAAAAAAGCAATCAACATGGGGGCCTTCCTTGGATTTATTCAGGCAGCGGGAGTACTCCATCCCGGGCCGGCCGTGTATGACCTCTCAGGCGCAGAGTTCAGCGAAATATTCGAGGCCAGTGTAACGGCAAGCTTTCACATGGCAAAAGCTGCTTTCCCGCATTTGATCGAAGCCGGCGAAGGGATTGCGGTCTTTTTCGGGTCCGGCGCGGCGGAAAGGGTTGTGCCGGGAATCGGAACATATTGTGCCGCAAAAGCCGCCGAAGAGCACCTGGTAAGGCATCTGGCCGCCGAAGCCCCGGAGGTAACAACGTTTGTGTTTCGTCCCGGAATCGCCGATACGCCTATGGTCAGGAGCGCTATGCACGCTCAGGGCAGTGCCTCCAAGGGACTGCGCGAACAATTCGGGGCATACGAAAAAAACGGCGAAATCCTCGATCCTGAAATTGCTGCCCGCGCTTTGGTTTCTATCCTCAAAAACAATCCCCGCCGCTTCCACGGGAAAACCGCAACCTGGCGGGACGGTGTGTAAAGTGTCACTTCCTGAGCGCATTTGACAGTTTTTCCCTAAGCGGTCATAATAGCTCCGCAAACCGGAAGGCGTGGCGCAAAGGGCAAAAAGTTGACCTCCGAAGGTTTTGCCTTCTTATTTTACTTTTTGATTTTTACTTTTGACTTTTGCCTTCCGAATGGTCGTGGCCTCATGGAAACCGAAAAAAATAAAAATCATTTTACCGGTTGCTCCGGCGACAGGGCAGTTTCGGAAAATGCCGCAGCCCTTGAGAAGATGCGCGAGCGCCTGGAAAACCTGAAGGAATGCTTCAGGATATCAGGCCTGATCAATTCGAGCCTTCAATTGGACGAGGTACTCGAAAATATCATGACGACTTCGCGCTTGATTCTAAAGGCGGATGCGTGCAGCCTGATGCTGGTGGACGAAAAGAGCGGCGACCTGGTTTTCGAAGTGGCGCAGGGTCCGGTTGCAGACAAGCTCAAGAGTGGTCTGCGGATAAAGAGAGGGCAGGGAATAGCTGGAAATGTTTACGACACTGGCGAGGCCCTTTTGATCCGGGACGCTTATGACGATTCGAGGTTTAACCGGGAATTCGACCGCATGACCGGATACCGCACGCAAACGATACTTTGCGTGCCGCTCAAGATCAAGGAAAGGGTCATAGGCGTATCCCAGGTAATAAACAAGCTTGACGGATCAAACTTCAACGAGGAAGACAATGAAACTCTGAGCCTGCTATGCGCCAATGCGGCAATCGCGATCGAAAATGCGCGTCTGCACCATGAAATTGTTCACAGCCGGCTGATCGAACAGGACATGGCCTTTGCGCGGAGCATTCAGCTGAGTTTTTTGCCCCGGCAAATGCCGGCGCTCCCCGGGTTCAGGTTCAGCACCCATTACCAGCCCGCACGGCAGATCGGTGGGGATTTCTATGATTTCATCCCTCTGGATGACAACCGTATGGGCGTTCTCATCGGCGATGTTTCGGGCAAAGGGGTATCAGCCGCACTCTTTATGGCCAGGTTCACCACGGATTTCCGCCTTCTGGCCATTCGGGACCCGGACCCGGAAAAGCTCGCGCGGCGCATCAATGAAAGTGTGTGTGCTCAAAGCTGCCGGGGGATGTTTGTCACCCTGCTCTACATAGTGGTCAGCAAAGACAGCGGCGAAGCTGTTTACGTAAATGCCGGACATCTTCCTCCTGTTATCTGGAACAGCTCCGAGGGTAAATACCTCATTTTGCGAGAAAGCGGCGGTCCTCCGATAGGGATACTGCCCGATCAGCATTATGTCTGCGGAAAAATGTCACTTAGTCCCGGCGCCTGCATTCTCCTTTCCACCGACGGGCTTGTGGAGGCCAAAGACGACCGGGGGGATCTGTTTGGATGGCAGAGAATCGAAAAGTGCCTGAGGGCGGGAGAATCGGACGTCGACTCGGTTAAGTCGCGTATATCCGCCTCGCTGTCCGAGTTCGTCGGGGAGGGTCCTCAGGCCGATGACATCACGCTGGTGCTGGTGGGGTTCGAGGAGAAATAGTTGTCATTGGTCCCGGTAATTCTCGATGTGCCTGCTGATCCGGCCGCCATGTTCATCGTCAGGGCGGTTGTAGGTAATATCTCGGCGAGAATCGGTTTTGGTGCCGAAGATACCGACAAACTGGTCCTTGCGGTCGACGAGGCCTGTACAAATGTCATCCGGCACGCTTATGCGAACAGTGCCGATGGAAGAATTGCCGTTACCTTCAGCCTCGGCGGGGATTGTTTTGAAATCGCGATCCGCGATTTTGGAGCCGGCGCCGATCCGGCGACATTTAAGGGGCGTGATTTGGATGAAATCCGCCCGGGAGGACTTGGAATTCACTTCATCAAATCGGTTTTCGACAAGATGGAATACGATGCCCCGCCCGGTGGGGGCATGCTGCTAAGGTTGGTAAAGCACATGCCGGGGGAGTTATGAGCTAGCAACAAAGGAGAATGAGCAAAATTGGACATACAGGTCAACGAAAGAAAACCAGGCGTATTCGTCATCTCCCTTGGAGGCGACCTCGATATGAGTTCCTCTCCGCAGGTCAGAAACATTCTGTTGCCCATATTCGACAAAAGCGTTTCGCACATGATAGTGGACCTGGGAGATGTCCCATATATAGACAGTTCCGGAATAGCCACTTTCGTCGAAGCGCTCCAGCTTTCCCGCAAGGGCAACATCCGGTTCTCCCTGGCCGGCGCGTGTCGGAGGGTCGAATCCATCTTCGATCTGGCCTGCCTTAAGAATATTTTTGAGATGGCGCCGGACTCAAATCAATTGATCGAGGGAGAACAGGGCAGGTGAGTTCAGTCTCGAACAGCAGGATAGTCTTATTTCTGAGACACATTACCAGCATTTCTTATTTTTTCCATGAAACAATGAAATGGACTCTGGTAAAGCCCTTCGAGGGAAAGCCACTCAGATTTAGGGCCGCAATCGTCCAGATGGAGGAAGTCGGCGTTAAATCGATCCCCATAGTGGCGCTGGTCTCATTTGTAATCGGGATTATCCTGGTGCTCCAGACCGCCTATCAACTGGAGAAATTCGGGGCGATTACCTTTGCGGCAAGCCTGGCCGCTGTCGCGCTCACTCGTGAAATGGCGCCGCTATTAACGGCTATTGTGCTGGCCGGCCGCGTCAGCGCGGCATTTACAGCGGAACTGGGCACGATGCTGGTTACCGAAGAGATCATGGCCCTTGAGGTCATGGCCATATCTCCAATTGCCTACCTTGTCGTTCCCCGATTCATCGCCATGATCATCATGCTGCCGTGCCTCACGGTGATTGCCGATGCCATCGGAATCCTGGGCGGCTACTTTGTGGGGACCCTTGCAATCGGCATCAGGTCGGCCCTCTATATTCAGAATACAATCGACGCTCTTGTGATGAAAGACATCCTGAGCGGGCTGGTGAAAAGCGCCGTTTTTGCAGTGATAATCGCCATGGTAGGCTGCTATCGGGCCTTCGTCGTAAAGGGCGGCGCTGAAGGGGTCGGAAAGTCGACTATGATTTCCGTGGTTACCTCGCTTATCAGTATTATCCTTGCCGACTGCCTGTTTACGGCAATTTTTTATCTTTTTCTGTAGAGGTTAGGAATGGCGGAAACGCTTATAGAAGTAAGAGACCTTTTCAAGGGCTTCGAAGGCAGAACGGTGCTCGATGGTATAAATCTCACCGTCGAGCGGGGCAGCGTGTTTGCCATCATGGGTGGGAGCGGCTGCGGCAAGACCACCCTGCTTCGGCATCTTATCGGAGTTATACGCCCTGATTCCGGTGAAATCCTGGTCGGCGGGAAGGATATTGTCCTTTTTGACGAAAACCAAATGGACGGCTACCGTAAGAGATTCGGGATGCTGTTCCAGATGGGGGCTTTGTTGAACTCGTTAAGCGTTCATGACAATATTGCGCTTCCGCTTCGCGAGCATACGGAACTGGACGAAAAAATCATCGGCGTCATGGTAAAGATGAAACTGGAACTGGTAGGGCTTCGTGATTTCGAACACCTCAAGCCCGCACAGTTGAGCGGAGGAATGCAGAAAAGGGTGGCTTTGGCGCGCGCCCTTGCGCTCGACCCCGAAATCGTCTTCTACGATGAGCCTACCTCGGGGCTCGACCCCGTGGTGACCGGGGTTATCGGTCAGCTTATTCTAGACTTGAGCAAACGCATGGGAATCACATCGGTCGTTGTCACTCATGATATCGGCAGTGCCTTGAAAATATCCGACAAGATGGTGGTTCTGTTTCGGGGAAGGGTCGTAGCGGAAGGCACACCAGAAGAAATACAACGATCCTCCGACCCCGTGGTTCAGCAATTCATTCACGGAAGTCCTGACGGTCCTATCCCGCTTCGCCAGTCGAGCCGGGATTACCTTGAGGATTTGTTGGATATGTAGGGAATTGTTCATTTTCTGTAGTGAGAAGAAACGGTCACGAAGTCCGCGAAGGATACGCGAAGGACACGAAGGGAAATCTATCGAAATTGATACGATTTATCTTGTAATGACTTCATGTTCTTCGTGCCTCCTTCGTGCTCTTCGTGACCAAAAATTTGTTTCTGTTGAGGTGCTGGTATGCAGGTTTTTCGGTCGGAAATAAAGGTGGGACTGCTGGTCCTTGTATCGTTCATCCTTTTCGTGATCGGGATCTTTGTGGTGAGCGACGTCCGCTCCCTCTGGGATAAAAAGAAAACCCTCACGATCCTTTTTCAGTATGCGGATGGGATAACCGCAGGGTCTCCCGTCTGGTACGCCGGCTTTGAAGTGGGCGGAGTGAAGGAGATACGCCTGGCCCCGGGAGTGGCTGACCGCATTGCGATTACCGTAAAGGTTTCTCCGGATGCCCGGGTGAGGAAGGATTCCCGTGCGGAAATCCGGAGCCTCGGAATGATGGGAGCAAAATACGTGGAGATAAGCCCCGGATCTCCTGATTCCCCTGTGCTGGCCTCGGGCGATACCCTCGAAGGAAAAAGCCCGGCTTCGCTTTCCGAAATAATTGAAACCGGCGGCAAGGTCGCCTCCGGCCTGGTCGATTTGGTTCAGAACGCAAAAGAGCTGATCTTTGAGGTTCGCAACGATTATACGGTAAAGGATACGATTCAGAACGCAAATACCCTTATCGACCAGTTGAAAGAGCGTACTGCCGATCTGCGGCCGATAATGGAAAACGTCCGAAAGGTATCGGGAGAAGGCGGACATGAACTCGTGTCCTTGATAAAAGAGGTCCGCGCCACGAATGTGAGCGTGGCAAAAAAACTTGGTTCGATTGAAACCGAACTGAACAAGACGCTTGGACAGGCGGGCAGGGGGCTCTCGGAAGCAGATGAGACCATAAAAGGGGTCCACTCGATCATAAGTTCGAACCAGGACAACATTGCCTCTATTCTCGATCATTTGAACGAAACTTCGCAGCACCTGGACGCCTTGAGCGAAGACCTGAGACTTCATCCCTGGAAAGTGGTATGGAAAGCTGACGGAAAGCTTGAGCCCGCCAATGCTGAGGAGTGGAGAGAAAAAGGCAGGATAGGACCATATGGGGAAAAATAACGCGCTTATCCTGGCCTGTCTCATCTTTCTTTCGGCTTGCGCCTCCGGAGGGGGAAATCCGTATAACCGGGCGGTCGAAGATTACAACATGGGGCATATCGGCCAATGTTGCGATGCCTACAGGCAGGCCATTGTGCTTTCACCATCCGACCCACGGCCCAGGTTCAACCTGGCGGTGATCTATCAGGACCAGGGAAAATCGAAGGAGGCCGAAGAGCTTTACAGGGAGGTTGTGAACCAAAATCCAGGGTTTGCTCCGGCATGGTCCAACCTTGCATCCATCCTGGAAAACCGGGGGCAGCCAGGTGAGGCTGAAATGCTTCACCGGCGCGCCATGGAGGCGGATCAGGACGGTTGCGCCGCGGCAAGCCAGTTCGGCTATTTTTTGCTGAGGGCCCAACGCGGCGACGAAGCTGAGGCTGTCTTCGAACAGACTAAAGAAAAAAATCCACGGTGCGCAAACGCCTGGTTTGGCCTTGGGCTGATTGCCGAGGCAAAGGGCGATTGCCGGAAGGCCCTCCAAGACTATGACAAGACGTCTATTTATAATCCATCCGATTTGGAAGCATACCTGCGCTCCGCAAAGATTTTGATTTCCCTAGGACAGGGGGCCCGTGCAGCCGGGCTGCTCCAAAAGGCGGCAAGCATCGACCGGTCCAGAGGCGATATACACTTGCTTCTCGGCACAGTGCTCCGGGAAGAAGGAAAATTCAAGGAAGCCGAAGAAGCCCTTGAGCTTGCTGAAAAAACCGGGGCGTCCCCGGCCGAATGCGACCGGGAACTGAGCATCGTCTATGGGAAACTGTGCGAACAATGTACTGCCAAGGGCAGGTAAAGAGGCAGGCAAAGAGGCTGAAGCAAAAGAAAGACTGAAGGCTATGAACCCTCACTTTGTTCGGGCTCCGCGTTAAATGTTGGAGCCCACGGTAGACGCTTATAGTTCGGCGTTCGATCTTAAGCCCTCACTTCGTTCGGACTTCGCGTTAGCCATTGCTGAGCATGGTTAAATGCTTCAAGCTTGGCGTCCGATCTTCTGTGAGGTCGCGTGAGGA
>Ga0209517_10007855_pt1 | contig 12635 bp, 14 predicted proteins | sample PeaSoiMetSII2010_FD_187695 | JGI IMG/M metagenome (GOLD analysis project Ga0209517, IMG submission 187695) | Peat soil microbial communities from Weissenstadt, Germany - SII-2010 (SPAdes) (version 2) | ecosystem: Environmental > Terrestrial > Soil > Wetlands > Peat | place: Germany...
AAGACAGATCGAACCATTGTATGTGGCAAGTCATCTTCAAGTGAAGGCGGAGGAACTTCTTGAACCGCTAGACAGCCTGGGCTCGATGGAAGACAAAACCCGAGAGTATCTGCAACGCTCGGACGATGAGATTTTGATTTCTACGGCATTGTTTTCATGGCTTCCAAAAGTTAAGGTTGATCTGAAGAGGGCCCTCAAGCGTGGCGTCAAGGTGAAAATTTTGATGCAAATTACGGAAGACGGATTAGGGAGAGAAGTTACCGACCTTATCAATTCGGGTGGCGTCGTCAGAGATACAAGCGAGCCTTGGCATCCTGTACGTGGGACACTCATAGACAGCGAGGACTTGATATTCGTGATTTGGGCTGCTGAGGAATCTGAACGATATTGGAACCCAATTGTGTACACTCCTAATCATACGAAGAACCAGGGCTTGATCAGGCTTTTCCGCGAATCATTTCTCTTCAGATGGAATAATGCGAAGCGAGTCCAATGAAAGTTTGGATTGATATTCTAACTCCAAAACAGGCAAACCTGTTCACGGAACTTCATCACAGGTTACAAACAAAGGGTGTGAAAACCTTACTCACCACTCGTGAATATAGAGAGGTGAACGAACTCTTGACTTTGAAAGAGGTCAAGTCTGTATCAGTAGGACGCCACGGAGGTGCTGGACTTGAGGAGAAACTCGTCGAAAGTGCCAGGCGCATTCAGGCGTTATCCAAGCTCATTAAAGAAGAGTCACCAGATATCGCCATCTCTTTCTCGTCACCCGAAGCAGCTAGAGTAGCCTTCGGATTAGGTATACCCCACTACTGTATCAGCGATTCGCCACACGCTGAGGCCGTAAGCAAACTGACGATTCCACTTTCTCAAAAACTCTTCACGCCATGGATCATCCCGTTGTACGCATGGAAGAAATATGCGATAGGCCCACGAGACATCGTCCGATATCGCGGTCTTGATCCTGCAGCTTGGCTCGACAGCTATAAACCGAACAGTAAAGCGTTAGACTCACTCAACATCGACCTTCAAAAACCGATTGTCGTCATTCGGACACCAGAGGAATTCGCGGCCTACCTATCAGGTCATGCTGCTTCAGGTAGAGCTCCAGAGATTATTGAAAAGATAATTGAAAATCATGGAAACGAAGTCCAAATTGTCGCATTACCCAGGTACGAGACTCAGGGCGAGAAACTTACCAAGCGTTTTGGCAGTAAAATAATCGTATGTGAACACGTTGTTGATGCGATTTCCTTACTCTCAGTATCCACGGTTTTCATCGGCGGAGGCGGTACGATGACCGCTGAAGCTGCGTTGCTCGGAGTTCCCGTTATTTCTTACTACCCAGGAAATCCGACGTTTGTAGAAAAATTTCTCATAAACTGCGGCTTAGTGGAACGATTCCACGACGCAGGGCGCGTAGCTCAACGAACGATTGCAATATCCCAGAGCACGGAATTTCGCGAATTCTACCGGAAAAGATCAATGAAGCTGCGAAAAAGTATGGAAGATCCGTTAAGCATTATCATCAAACGAGTAATCAAGAAGTAGACTTTTTGCGTTGAATGGTACGCCAGAAGTAGTAATTAGTCATTCTCTTCCACGCTATAAGCCAACCAAAGAGAACCGCGCCCGATACTAAGATCCGAACACCGTCATTTATCAAAGTAAGAAAAAGGTTGGATGTGCCAAAGTTTATCCCGAAGACTATTCTTGAAATGAGAAAAGCTCCAAGAAGCAGCATCAACCACACAAAGACTTCAATGAGGGCTAAGGGAAGAAGTCTTCTCAAATTCGACCACCCAGTGTGATAACGTAAGTAAGAACCGCCAACAGGGACGAGATTAAGGTAAGAAACATCATCCCTTTGACAACGTCACGTTCGTCCAGGGACCCAGCTGCTAATATGAGTCGGGCTAGAGTAATCGGCGCTCCTCGCTCCCCGCTTGCTTGCAGCATCCCGTTTTGCAGAAGCCACGTTGGTCTATTACTAATCTCACGTCTTTCGTAAAGCCTTCCAACAGAGGACAACCCATAAAATGCGTTCATAATCTGTGGAATCAAGGCCACCATCATGACCGCCTCGATTCCTCCCATTACAGCAATCGCCGCAATGGCAGCCCCTACAGCTAAACTGCCAGTGTCACCATCGAAGACCTTCGCCGGAAATCGATTATAGTAATAAAAAGCAAGCATCACGGCAAGTAGGCCGGCTGAAAGGGAAGCGAGTTCAGTCTTCCCTGCGACGAAAAGAACCACAGTAGACATTAGCGAGATTATTCCGACGGTTCCCGCCATGGACCCATTCATTACATCCATCATGTTAACTGCGTTCGAGCAGACAGCGACTCCAAGAGGTATGAGAAATGGATAAACAAACGACATCCTCACGGGACCCAACAGCGGTATCACCGGAGATGAGTTGTAAGTTCTAAGGATAACAATCGGGAGACAGGCTAACGCCGTAAGAACGGGTTTTGTCCGCGGACCAAGCGGATGCAAATCGTCGACAATTCCGATCACGCCGCCTATCAGTACAGTGCCGATGAATGCAGTTACGTAAATGTAAGTTCCCGGGAAGAACAGAACGTAGCACACAGAAGCAGAGAGAAGCCCGATCAAGATCGCTAAGCCACACATTTCGGGTACTTCGGTCTTCGATACTTTGTGCACATCTCTCCCAACAATTCCCTTTCGCTTCATCATCTTCGCGACAAGCGGGGTCGCTACAAATGTTACAAGAAAAGCGACACCGAAATTTAGCAAGACACTCGTGAGTTGAAAATCGCTATCCGACATGTCTCTTTGAGTCCTTTATTATGTGTGAAAGCTTGCTCTTGTAATCATTCACTATCCTCAGAGCTTTACCTTTTGTAGGCGCTTCAACGAGTATACGGAATATAGGTTCGGTTCCACTGGGTCGAATCAGAATCCAGGACTTCGGCGAAAACCACATTTTGATTCCATCGATATCCAAAACCTTTCCTCTTCTAGGCAGATTACGAATGGATTCCATCACGCTCGCCTTTACAGAGTCAGGACACGGAATCTTTTCTTTCACAATGTATGATCGAGGGAGATCAGCAACTAGTTTTGACAATGGTCTTCTTGACTCTGAGATGATCCGATAGATCATCGCCACAGTAATTCCACCATCCCTAGCGGCCACGTGAGGTAAGTAAAAGACTCCTCCGTTATCTTCACCTCCCAATTTGGCATGAAGGTTTAACATAACGTTTGATACGAATACGCTTCCAACACCAGTGTAGACAACCTCTCCTCCATACTTTTCTGCTATCTGCTCAATGATTTGAGATGAGCTGATTGGAGTGACGATCTTTTGTACTCCCGAAGAGTGTTCAAGAAAATCCCGCACAATTAGAGCGAAGGTATGATCTCCCCAACAGAAGCTCCCATGCTCGTCTAGGAATACCGCTCTGTCTCCGTCACCATCATGCGCAACACCGAAATCGGCATGAGAGGCGGGCAAGATGCGTGAGGTATGCATCAAATTATGCGGCGTCGGTTCTGGTAATCGTCCCGGAAAGGTTCCGTCAATGTTTCCGTTCACTACAGCGACGCTGCCTCCCAATTTTTCCACAATTGTTGGAGTCGATAGAACGCTAACTCCGTTCGCCGCGTCCACTAACACTTTGAGCTTTCTTTGCGGTCTCCCTCCCATATTTCTTAAGATTGATTCGAAGTATCCGTCAAATTTCTCTGAGACCTGGAGAGGCTTCTTCACGTTGTTCCATTCTGCTCGTTTCCAACTTTCATTAAAGTAGATCTGTTCGATTCGAAGTTCCTCTTCATGTTGAAGCTCCACTCCATGGTTTCCCATAACTTTCACGCCGTTGTATTCGGGTGGATTGTGGCTCGCGGTGATCATTGTTCCGCCCTTCATCTTCCAAGTCTTAGTAAGAAACTGAAGAGCAGGGGTGGTTATGAGTCCTAGATTCCACACCTGGCATCCTACTGACGCAAGCCCGGCACAGACGAGTTCTAGAAAGAGTGGCCCCGACACTCGTCCGTCGCAACCCGCAGTCATATCCGCGCCATGAAAATATGTTCCAGTTGCCATTGCCAATTTGAGCATAATTTCAGGGGTGAGTTGTTCGTTAACGACGCCACGTACTCCGTTGGTTCCGAAGAGTTTTCTTCCATCCAATCGCGACACCATCACATTACGTGTGTTTTTGATTTCACGTTGGCAGTAATCTCCTTGTATGGATGAATTATGACCCCTCGCCCAACCTTCACGTCATCCCCGATCGTGACATTCGGAGACAGAATGCATCCGGGGTTAATTGTTACCCGCTTGCCGAGTTTGACGTTCGAAGCCAGGATCGCTCCAGATATAAGTGATTCTTCTCCGACCATTACGTCATCGAAGAGCACCGATTTGGAAACTCGTGAATTTCTCTCAATCATACAGTTTCCCCCGATCACTGTCAGAGGATCAAGTACCGCATTCTGTCCGATCTTACTCTCCTCGCCTACATATACAAGATCGGCAATTTTCGATCCTCTGGTGAGAACCGAATCCTGGACAAGAGACCCTCGGCAGTTTCGTAATAGGGTAAAGTTGGCCCCGCAGTAGTCTTCGAAGTTTCCTATATCAAACCACAGTCCGTCAAAGGGGAAACCAGCGAGTCGACCGCGTTTGGTCAGAGCGGGGAAGATCTGTTTTTCCAGGGATACTTTCTGGCCGAGTGTAATCATGTTAAGTACTTCTGGTTCGATGAGGTAAATGCCTGCGTTAATGAGCCGACTTAATGTTTCGCCAGGTTGTGGTTTCTCTATGAATCTCCTAATTCTTCCATCCGGGAGGAGTTCAGCCACGCCAAATCGGCTTGGGTTCTCCACTTTATGTAAAACGTCAGTAACTAGTGCGTTCGCGTTTTCGTGCGACTTTAACATATCAGAGAGGGGAATCTGAGCGATGATATCCCCGTTCATTGCCAAAAATGTTTGATTCAGTTTAACTCTCTCGGCTGCAAGCCGAAGTGGCCCTGCCGTTCCGAGCGGTTCGTTTTCCAGCGAATATATTATTTTCATAGACCGATATGATTCGCCTATTTTTTCTTGAAGTAAATTCGCTAAGTAGTTCACACAAAGAACCACTTCGTCAACTCCAAACTTCTTGAGTAAATCGAATGTCCAGTAAATCATTGGTTTACCCAGGACGGGAAATAGAAGTTTAGGAATAACGTAGCTTATCGGCCGTAGACGAGTTGCATACCCACCAGCGAGAATAACAGCTTTCGTAGTCCATCAAACCATGTGTGACTTCTGATTTACATCTACTGAACATCTACTAAACATACTTGTGTTAAGGATACGCGGCTAAACTGCTCCGCCTTGTTCCCATCGCTTTAGGAATGCGTCGCGGAAGATTCGTATTAAGCCCTGATTCTTGGTATAATGCGGTCGATAATAGATAGGCCGTTGCACATCACGTTTTCTTGTTGCCCAAACCAAGAACACGAGTTCTTGTTCATCAACCAGTGTTCCTCGAACAGGATACTCTTCGTGGAAGTGACGTACTTGAATACCAAGTTCAGTCAACTCTCTAGCTCTTTTCCTAGTCGAATCGTCATTTGCCAGCATCAAGATTCTTATGGTCACCCTTCGATCATGAGCGTGATTGAGTGATTCACGAACTTTATCATACCATCCGAAGGTTTCCGCAAAAATTATTGCTTCCCGTGTGGCGTCTCCAAGCATCCTTGTAGTACGCAGCTCCATATCTGCTAGGTCACGTAATGGTTCGATGATTTCTTCCGACCTAATCCCCATCCGAGTCTCCCAGTATACTGGCTCAAGGAACTTCTCTAATGACAATGCTGCAGACGTTTCTTGGGATAGTTGAGCATCAAGAGATCGTCTGCGTTCTTCCAGAATTTTTTGGAGGGCAAGGCGTGGTTGAAGTACCTCAGCTCTATTTCTTGAGATTCTCAAGAGTCCCTTGTCAGCGAGTGACTTCAGTGAATCTTCAGCTATTGCTGAGGGAATACCGAAGGCAGATACGATCTTCTCCAATTGTTCCCCTTCCGGAAGAGATAGCAATCGAAGATAAATTTTCGATTCACCACTAGACAAACCAAGATCCGTCAGTAACTTCACTTCCTCGCTTTCGTCAGTGTACAATTGTCTCAAAACCTGATTTTGGTGGACCGGGCGGGATTTGAACCCGCGACCATACGGGATGTTTATTCTTTCCGCATTGCGGGCAATTAAAGCATGCCAAGCGGACGATTTAGTCGCATCCGACACACGTCCCTGATGCTCATACCAGGCTGATCTACCGGCCCACCGATCGTGACGTCTTCGGTCTTGGCCTAAAAACCTTCGTAGTACGCTAACGAACTAACAAGACTTTTGATGATTCCTAATAGAAAAAGTCTTAATTGCGCCAACAGGTGTGAACTCTTCTTGCCGAGGGTGCCGAGGTAGGAAAGCATTCCCTCGAGAGCTCAGCCTGACCTCGCTTTGAAGGTGGGGGACTAAGGAGAGCACCCGATACCTTCACCGGTAGGTGAAGCTGAAGACCGGGCTGACGGTTCAACGGAACCGGCCCAATCGCTGGTTCAAAGGGGAAACGTTCCCTGAAAGTCCGGCCCTCGGCACCAACTAAGACCGATGCATGAAAATTATTTCTTCAGGTCATTGAAAGATACGACGGAAGAGTTGATGGCAAATTTTCCCATGACCCATCACGGTAAGCCTTTAATTCGATTCGACAATAACATTCGTAAGAGAGAATGGACTCAGAAATTCCTGTACGTCAAATTACGAGAACTATAGTGTCTATTGATTCTAAATCCAAAGTCAAGGATGCAGCCCGCATGATGGTGGACCGAGGAATCGGCTCACTAATAGCAAATCGTGACGGACTACCATTTGGCATTCTTACGGAACGCGACTTGACAGAGAAAATTGTCGCTAGAAGCGCTGATCCATCTAAAGTTACAGTAGCCGAAATTATGACCGCCCCCCTGACCACTATAGATGCATCCGCCAGCATTATTGACGCAGCGAGACGCATGGTTGAGAAGCGGATCAAAAGACTGGTTGTCACCGATCAAGAGAAGATCATCGGGATAGTTAGCCAGACAGACCTAGTCCAATCAATGACGGATTTCAAGAAACTAGCCAAAATGGGCATGACCTAATGAAATTCACGGGCAATAAGTACTGAAAAGAGTATTACGCTAAATGTGATACCTCCATAACCCTCTCAAGCCTATTCTTCTAGCAGTGCAACGACAACCAAAAGTGTTAGGAGGTCAACTCTTTGACGCTAATTCATGTTTCTCTCTGTGGCTGAGCGCCTTTAGGTGCCGTTCTCTCCTCGTCGCGGCTCTACGAGTTTTGAATTCTTCGACATACACGACCTTCTTTGGCTTGTGCATTCGGGTGTATCGTGCTCCACTACCCGTTTTGTGTTTTTCAAGTCTTGAAGTTACATTGATAGTGTAGCCAGTGTAGTAACTGCCATTATCACAGAGAAGCAAATAAACAAAGTAAGTCTTCCCCTTCTCACGCAAGACTATGCCATCTCGGTTTACAGAGTACGACAATGTTCTATGAATTCTTCGCCAACACTCTTCGTCAATAGTTACTCACGGTGGTCGTTTTTCCATGTACACGAAGGTTAATCGTTCCGTCACAGGCTCTCGTTTGAATATCCTGTAACCGAGTCTTGAGTACAAGCGAATGTTGCTCTCGCTCATATGGCCCGTGAATAATTCAAACCGGTAGGCTGTAGGGAATAATTCCTCGATGCGTTTCAGAAGTTTCGTTCCTACACCACGCCTCTGAAAGTCAGGATGAACGATTAATCGCTCAACGTAACATGTGTGATTCAACTGATAACCTCTTATCGAACCAAAAATCCGACCACCTATCACAGCTTTCAGAAATGTCTTAGTATCAAATTCTGACTGAAGATTCTTTAAAGTCTGAGTTAACGGAGCAATTGAGTAATCATCATAAATTGCCGCCTCACTTCGGTACGCCAATTTCTGAAGTTCAAGAATCGTCGCCGCATCCTCAAACCTAGCTTGAATTATAAGTTCGGCTGAACCGCCTATCGTCATACACACCTACACTACGAATAGACGAACATGTGTACTAACCTGATGCTGAAATCCTGCCACTATCTCTGAAGTCTAAACAGCTCAATGCCTCTCACGAATACCAGTTCTAATTCGAAACGTAACGATATCCATAATTTCGATAGGCAATATTCTTCGCTTGCTACAAGAAATCCTTGCTGAGGTGATAATATGGGCGTCTTTGTTCTCGTACATGGATCTTGGCACGGAGGCTGGTGCTGGGAGAAGATCGTGCCGATCCTTCAGAAGAATGGACATAGGGTTCTAGCACCGGACTTACCAGGTCACGGCAAGGATAAGACACCGATTCCGAAGATTTCGCTTCAAAGCTACGTTGATTGCGTCTGCAAGATTCTCGACGTTCAACCTGAACCAGTTACTCTGCTAGGTCACAGCAGAGGAGGCATCGTGATCAGTCAAACAGCCGAATATCGTCCTGAAAAGATCAAGAAACTAGTGTACCTTTCAGCATTCCTCCTGCGAAATGGGCAATCGATGATCGAATTGGCATTACAGGATACTGATTCAATGATACCTGCCAACTTGGCCTTTTCAGAAGACAAAAGCTACCACGTAATCAAAGATCAATCGAAGACTAGAGAAATTTTCTATGGCGACTGCGCGGAGGAAGATGCCGTTCGAGCTATGTCACGTTTAGTTCCTGAGCCAACGGTTCCAATTCAAACGCCTCTGAGGCTGACTGACGAGCACTTCGGGCAAGTACCTCGTGTATACATTCAGTGTCTTCGCGATAGAGCGGTATCGCCAATGCTTCAAAGGAAAATGTGCGAGGCAACACCATGTCAAGAAGTGATCTCGATGAACACGAGCCATTCTCCTTTCTTCTCTAAACCTGAAGAGTTAGCGATTCTCTTGACTCACTGATGAGGCGTGGTAAAAGATTATTTTGTATATTCGAATTAATCGACTTAGCCCTGGCGGTGAGTTCTGTGGATTATGATGAAATCCGCAGTTATGTTGAACGTCTGGTTGGAGATGGAAGCAAAGGATTAGCTCGCGTCCATAACGAATCAGCTGCGATGAAAAAGTATGGTGTGTTTCCTATAGATGCTCCCACTGGACGTTTTCTTGAATTAATCACGCGAATCAGATCGCCAAAGAGCATCCTAGAGATAGGCCCCGGAATAGGTTACGGCTCTCTCTGGTTACTAAGAGGCGCAAACTCAAAGACTACTCTTGACGTTATCGAAGTAAATCCGTACATAGCTCGAAGATTTGAAAAAATTATGGCAAGGGAAGGTTGTCGCAATACGATCAAAATTCACCACGGCGCCGCGTTACCGGTACTCGCTAAAATGAAGAGGACTTTCGACTGCATATTCATAGACGCTGATAAGGGCGAGTATCCCGATTACCTACGACAGTCACTCCGACTTACTCGAAGAGGTAGCGTCATCCTTGCCGATGATATTTACAAGTTCTGGAACAATTTCCCGGCTGGACAGAAACAAGCGGATCAGCAAGGGGTTCGCGGATACACCGAGATGATCTTCAAAGATAAACGACTAAGCAGCCTAATCCTCCCCCTCGGCGACGGCTTAGCAATCACCTTCCGAATCAAGTAAATCAAGCACCACATTTACGGATGATAAGAACTGAAAAGATTAATTATTCGCACACACAATCGTCATTGCTAGACTTGGAGCGTGGCATTTTAAATAGCGTCTTAGGCTTGATTGAATCAAGAGCGGCCGTAGTCTGGTCTGGTCTAGTATAAACGTAGTATATCCTTCCGTGGGCTTTCTAATGAGTCCCTTTCATTTGCCGCAATATGATCGAAGAGCGGTAAGATTCTCTGATTCCCGATAACTGATCTCCGCGTATGATACAATAGTGTGCCGAGAACAGTACATTAATATCCCGCGTGAGCTGTATAATGTTTTGATGACCGATGGCTCAGCAAGAAATAGAATTCGATGGGCTATATGACACAAGGTATGAATGCGCATGTGAATGCGACCAATGCGTTGGTAACAATCACACCTTCTGTGAATTAGGTCTCTGCGAATTCAGCGGCAAAACTTCTAGGAGAATTCAGCAGAAGCTCCCACCTCAGCCCTATTGAAATTACTAGTTGACGGCGTATGATCGGTTGAAGAACCTCAGCATTATTTCGCTGCTTACCTTAGGCCTCATGGTTGTCGTTGCGTTGCGCCAGTGAACGCGCCCGATCAACTAAGGCGGATACTACATATAATCAAAATTTGATCTTGATAATATTTCCTTCGATTCTAGTTTCGTATACCCGTTGGTCGTACGTTTTCACTTCTGCCATCAATTTTCCCATATGTTCCATCATTTTCAGGAATGATGGAGGCAGTTTCTCTAAGTCTTGGCTGGGTCCACCAAGTTTGGCTTCTGATTGCTTTTTTCCAGTTATCACGTCGAATTGTGCGCCGTGAGCTGCGCAGGTAACGATGTTCCCTCTTAGGTTTCCACTCGAAAGGCGGACGCTCATGTGACCACATCTGTCAGCGATGGCGTAGAATTTCCCTGCAACATTAGCGATCAGGACCTCCACCCCATCTGCCTCAACATGCTTCATCCCACCTACAGGAATTTCATCAACCCTAGCAACCTCTAACCAACCCTTGAAACGTGAAGACTCTTCCATTATTCTTGACACGTCCATCAATGCAACAGTTACGGACATATACTTAGTTATACTCAGTTAGGCTGTAATCGTGAGAGTGGTGGCTTTTTAGTGGCTGTTGGTTTGAAGCTTCTTTGCTTCATCTACGTAATCTGACAACGTAAAATTAGGATTGTCTTCAAATCTCAACTTTAAATGACCGTAAAGATTGCGTGCTACAGCTCTGCCTATAATGCGTGCGGCCGTCGATCCAAAGAAATTCTCTATCATCGAAGAAAATAATTCTAAACGATAGGGCACCTCGGCTTTAGTAATTCCATGTTTCTCGAGAAGGTATGCATACAATGACTCCATTACTTGTATGCTCATCAGATTTGAAATGGTTTCATCAATAGAGGAACATAGTATGCCATTGAAGTCGCTAGCAAAAAGCAATGCATTCTCCATTTCCTGAGACATGCTTTCACCCTTACCGGGGGACTGCAGATAGGGATGCTTCCACATAGTGGAAAATCCAACATGGAATTCTACCAAACGTTACCTTTTCGCGATTACGGGGCTATCTAATGTCAACTGGGAATGGTTTGCTGAAAGAAATTGTGCTACTTGCGTTAAGTCCAAGTTGTGTGCTTTGCGATCAAATTCTAAAAGCAGACTCTGGCTAGCGTATCTCTTTGTTGTTTCATGATCGTTCATCGCTCGTCTTGATGAAAATTCGTGTAGCTCAACTCATACTACTTATTCACTTGCCGTAAACCAGTCATCAGGTGAAAGTTGATATTTCCTGAAGCTCTTTAGCATTAATGCGGGTAATTTGATTGTTCGGAAAAGTCTTTACAGTTATCCTAGTATGTTCTTTCCTTACTCTCGTGCAGCCTGTCATCGTAACTCAACACGTCGTCCTTACAGATGCAGGCTTGCGTGCTCAAGAAATTATGCCTCTCCAAGCAACAAACGGAACGATGTCCCTTACAACCGGCATGAACAGTACTTCGGCCGGTAGTACCGCGAGCATGAACACTACGTTGAGCAGTAGCAGTAACTCGAGTAATGCAATTTCAACCGTGACCGCCCAGATAGCCAGCTTGCAGTACCAAGTGAACAGTATGAGCGCGCAGCTAAGCGCTATGAGTTCGGAGGTTAATTCCATAAATCAAAATGTAAGTGTAAATGAATGGCTATCGATCTCAGACCTCGGCCTAGCCATTCTCGCTATTATCGGTCTAATAGCGGTAGCACAACGTGCCGACAGCCAAATCAGTAGCCTGTCCAACCGACCATCTACAACACCGCCTGCTAGTGCTCCTCCGAAACCACCGCCAATGCCACCGGCTACGAAACCAGTCTCGCCTCCTCCGTCATCGGCAACTTCTGGTTCTACAGAACCATTACCAGCGCAGCCTGAGACACCACCGCAACAATCCAAAACGCAAGCATGATGCAGAACCGAGAAAACGGATGAGACTCAAAGTCGCTAAAGCGCTTGTCATCATTTTTCGTAAGAATTTAGTGTAGAGATAGAATTCAAGTAGCGAGTTCAAGAATACTCGATTATTGATATGAGACGACGACGTTAACGCTCGTTGGCTTTTGGAGGTCAGACCGCTTTAGGAATAGTCTTAGGAAACTCCGCCCTCTCGTAGGGAATTCAAGTCTGCGCGTGTCTCCCGCGCCCACGTCCAGCGAGACCGACATCGGCGACCACCCACTAACATCGCTGGTGAAGATAATGGGTAACGCCGTTTCGTAAAGCGTCCCAGTGACCGCAGCCTCGCCCGTATTAGTCACGGTGATAGCGATTTCGTTGAATTCCATGACGTCTAATGGCGGGTCGAGGAATGTGCCTTCGCGTGGGTCATGCTTCCAAGCAAGCAGGAAACTCAGGTTCGATTTTGGCC
>Ga0209517_10007858_pt1 | contig 12633 bp, 10 predicted proteins | sample PeaSoiMetSII2010_FD_187695 | JGI IMG/M metagenome (GOLD analysis project Ga0209517, IMG submission 187695) | Peat soil microbial communities from Weissenstadt, Germany - SII-2010 (SPAdes) (version 2) | ecosystem: Environmental > Terrestrial > Soil > Wetlands > Peat | place: Germany...
GGTGTTGACGTAGGTGATCGGAGGTTCGCCGCCGGTGATGTCGACCGGATTGCCGGCCGCGCCGAACGGCGGGATGAACTTGCGGAACGCCGCATCGAGATCGGGCGGCATCGCCATCAACTGGAGTCCGTTGTCGACGACGGAGTCCGATAGCAGCACACCCGAGCCGCCCGCACCGGTGATGATCAGAATGTTCTCGCCCTTCGGCGTCGGCAGCACCGGCACGCCGCGCGCGAACTCGAGCAGTTGCCTTAAGCTGCGGGCGCGGATCACGCCGGACTGCTTGAACACGTCCTCGTAGATCTTGTCGTTGCCGGCGAGCGCGCCGGTGTGCGAGGACGCAGCTTTCGCACCGGCTGAGGTACGGCCGGCCTTGAGCACGATAACCGGCTTGTTCTTGGAAACCCGCTTGGCGGCCTCGGCAAAAGCGCGGCCATCCTTCAAATCCTCGCAGTGCTGCGCGATGAGGTTGGTGTTCGGGTCCTGCTCGAAGAAGGCGAGCAGATCGTCCTCGTCGATATCCGACTTGTTGCCGAGACCGACGATCGCGGAGACGCCCATCTTGGCGGAACGCGAAAACCCGATGATCGCCATGCCGATGCCGCCGGACTGCGACGACAACGCCGCATGGCCCTTGACGTCGTAGGCGGTACAGAACGTGGCGCAGAGATTGGCCGGCGTATAGTAGAAGCCGTAGATGTTCGGCCCCATCAGGCGGACGTTATACTTCTTGCCGATCTCGACGATCTCGGCCTGCAATTCCGGCGCACCCGCTTCGGCAAAGCCGGAGGGAATGAGGACGGCGCCCGGAATTTTCTTCTCGCCGCATTCGACGAGCGCGCCGGCGACGAATTTCGCCGGAATCGCAAACACCGCGGTGTCGATCACACCGGGCACATCCTTGACGCTCTTGTAGGCCTTGTAGCCCAAAATATCCGCGGCTTTGGGATGAATCGGATAGATGTCGCCCTTGTAGCCGCCGTTGATCAGGTTCTTCATCACCGAGTTGCCGATCTTGCCGTCCTCGGCCGAGGCGCCGATCACGGCAACCGCCTTGGGCTGCATGATGCGGTTCATCGCGGCGACGATTTCCTCGGTCGGGCGCGGCGCCGGGCGAGGCTTGTAGTCGAAGTCGACGACGATGCGCACGTCGGCGGCAATCGCGTCCTTCTTGCTGGCGAATACCGGATTGAGATCGAGTTCGACGATTTCGGGGAAATCGCTGACGAGGCGCGACACCTTGACGATGACGTCGGCGAGCGCCTCGCGATTGACCGGATCGCCGCCACGCACGCCCTTCAGCATGTCATGGGCCTGGATGCCGTCGAGCATCGAGAGCGCGTCTTCCTTGGTGGCCGGCGCGAGACGGAAAGTAATGTCCTTGAGAACCTCGACCAGCACGCCGCCGAGACCGAAGGCCACGAGCTTGCCGAACGAACCGTCGGTGATGGAGCCGACAATGACTTCGGTGCCGCCAGCGAGCATCTGCTGGACCTGCACGCCTTCGATCTTGGCGTCGGCTTTGTATTTCCTGGCGTTCGCCAGAATGGTCTCGTAATTCTTCTCCGCGTCGGCGGCGGTCTTCACGCCTACCATCACGCCGCCGGCCTCGGTCTTGTGCAGGATGTCCGGCGAGACAATCTTCATCACCACGGGGAAGCCCATGCCGGAGGCGATCTTGGCCGCTTCGGCTGCGGACTTGGCGACGCCTTCCTTGGGAACCGGGATGCCGTAAGCATCGCAGACCAGCTTGCCTTCGGGCGCCGTCAGACTTGTGCGTTTATCCGCTTTGACCTTATCGAGTACTTTGCGGACCGCATCTTTGGAATTCGACATTAGCTCCCTCCTTGGCATCTGTTCTTGGGTCGCAGGCAACGCATGCTGGCATCAGCATCATGACTTGCCCGCGCAAACTCAATCGGTCTTCATGGTGATTGCAAACGCGGCTTGCGCGTCCGCTGCGGCGGTGTTCAGGCCGCGGAGAAGTTGGCTTGGCATTTGGTATGCCAGAAACGAACTTGTCAAGCCACGGAAGTGCTGAAATCATGGGTAACTTGACATTCTGGCATGTGGTATGCCAAAAATAATCGAGTTGTGGTACTGGTAAAACAGAGTCGCCAGGGAAGCGATCAGACGTGATCACGCGGGAACAAAGCAAGGCGCCGTCAAGCATGGCCGAGGCAGAAATTGCGGTTGTCCGGATCGTGCCGGAGACGAGCTTCAAGAACAAGGCCTATGAGGCATTGAGGGAAGCTATCCTCAAGATGGACATCTATGCGACGCCCGAGCCGGTCATGCTCGACGAGCGGGCGCTGTCGGAACGCCTCGGTGTCAGCCGGACGCCGATCCGCGAAGCGATCGCGATGCTGGAGCAGGACGGCTTCGTCAAGACCGTGCCGCGCCGCGGCATTGTCGTCGTCCGTCGTACCAAGAACGAGATCGTCGACATGATCCGTGCCTGGGCCGCGCTGGAAAGCATGGCGGCGCGATTGATCACAACCACCGCGCGCAAAAAGGACATTTCCGCGCTGCGCGATTTCTTCAAGGATTTTGGCAAAGACCGCTTGCCGCAGGATCACGTCGAAGAATATTCGAAGGCCAACATCGCCTTTCACCAGGCGCTGATTTCGCTCAGTGAGTCGCCGGTGCTGGTCGATATGACCAACGATATCCTCTTGCACGTTCGCGGCTACCGGCAATTGACGATTGGGCGCACCGACCGTACCGCGATATCCCTTCCCGAGCATATGGCTATCATCGAAGCGCTCGAAATGCGCGACACAGAGCTTGCGGAAAAGCGCGCGCGCGATCATACGCTCGGCCTTGCCGCTTATGTCGAAGCGCACGGCCAAGAGCTCTTTTGACGAAGACAGCCTTTCATCTGAAAGAATTCGAAGACGACGAATTCGATCGCATCAAAAACGATCAGGGAGAAGCGGAATGTCCGCAGCAGTAGAGAGCATCAATGCAAAATCGACCGTCGTTGAGCAGGAGTTCACCGACGGCTTCCATCTCATCATCGATGCGCTCAAGCTCAACGGGCTGTCCACAATCTACGGCGTGCCCGGCATCCCCATCACCGATTTCGGCCGCATGGCGCAAGCCGAAGGCATCCGCGTGCTCTCGTTCCGCCACGAGCAGAACGCCGGTTACGCGGCCGCCATCGCCGGCTTCCTGACCAAAAAACCCGGCATCTGCCTCACGGTTTCGGCGCCTGGCTTCCTCAACGGCCTCACCGCGCTTGCCCACGCCACCACCAATTGCTTCCCGATGATCCTGATCTCCGGCTCGTCGGAGCGCGAGATTGTCGACCTGCAACAGGGCGACTATGAGGAGATGGACCAGCTTGCGATCGCCAAGCCGCTCTGCAAGGCCGCGTTCCGCGTGCTGCACGCCGCCGATATCGGCATCGGTATCGCGCGCGCGATTCGTGCTGCGGTGTCGGGACGGCCGGGCGGCGTCTATCTCGATCTTCCGGCCAAGCTTTTCGGCCAGGTGATGAACGCCGAGGCCGGCAAGAAATCGCTGGTCAAGGTCGTTGACGCGGCGCCGGCCCAGATTCCCGCCGCTGCCGCGGTCAAGCGCGCGCTCGATGTTCTCAAGAACGCCAAGCGCCCGCTGATCATTCTCGGCAAGGGCGCAGCCTACGCGCAAGCCGACGACGACATCCGCGCGCTGGTCGAAAAAAGCGGCGTTCCGTTCCTCCCCATGAGCATGGCCAAGGGGCTCTTGCCGGACACGCATCCTTTGTGCGCGGGCGCGGCGCGCTCGACGGTGCTCAAGGAAGCCGATGTCGTGATGCTGATCGGCGCCCGCCTCAACTGGCTCTTGTCGCATGGCAAGGGCAAGACCTGGGGCGATGCGCCGAAGAAATTCATCCAGATCGACATCGAGCCGAAGGAGATGGATTCCAACGTCGAGATCGCGGCACCCGTCGTCGGCGACATCGGCTCCTGCGTATCGGCGCTGCTGTCGGCCATGGGCAACAACTGGCCGGCAGCCCCCACCGATTGGGTGAAGGCTGTCAGCGCGAAGCGCGAAGAGAACGTCGCCAAGATGGCGCCGCGGCTGATGAACAACAACTCGCCGATGGACTATCACGGCGCGCTCGGGGTACTTCGCACCATCATCAAGGAGCGGCCGGACGCCATCCTCGTCAACGAGGGCGCCAACACGCTCGATCTCGCGCGCGGCGTCATCGATATGTATCAGCCGCGCAAGCGACTCGACGTCGGCACCTGGGGCGTCATGGGCATCGGCATGGGCTATGCCATTGCGGCCGCGATCGAGACCGGCAAGCCGGTGCTGGCCGTCGAAGGCGACTCGGCCTTCGGGTTCTCCGGCATGGAGGTCGAAACGATCTGCCGCTACAAGCTGCCGGTTTGCGTCGTCATCTTCAACAATGACGGGATCTATCGCGGCACCGACGTCAATTCCGTTGGTTCGGACCCCGCGCCGACCGTCTTCGTCAAGGGCTCGCGCTACGACAAGATGATGGAGGCGTTCGGCGGCGTCGGCGTGAACGCGACGACACCGGACGAGCTGAGGCGCGCCGTGAACGCGGCGATGGATTCCGGCAAACCGACCCTGATCAACGCCGTGATTGACCCTGCTGCCGGCTCCGAGAGCGGCCGCATCGGAAACCTTAACCCGCAGAGCGTTCTCAAGAAGAAATAAACCCGACAGTTCACATGCCCCCGCGCGCGCGGGGGTAGACCTCAGACGGAGCAAGATGATGACAAAGGCGCTGAAAGGCGTTCGAATTCTCGATTTCACCCACGTTCAATCGGGACCAACCTGCACGCAATTGCTTGCCTGGTTCGGCGCCGACGTGATCAAGGTCGAGCGCCCCGGCGTCGGCGATATCACCCGCGGCCAATTGCAGGACAAGCCGAAGGTGGACAGCCTGTATTTCACCATGCTCAACCACAACAAGCGTTCGATCACGCTCGACACCAAGAACCCGAAGGGCAAGGAAGTCCTCACGGCGCTGATCGAGAAATGCGACGTGCTGGTGGAGAATTTCGGCCCCGGCGTGCTCGACCGGATGGGCTTCCCTTGGGAAAAGATCCACAGCATCAACCCGAAAATGATCGTTGCGTCGATCAAGGGTTTCGGCCCCGGTCCCTATGAAGACTGCAAGGTGTATGAGAACGTCGCGCAATGCACCGGCGGCTCAGCATCGACCACGGGTTTTCGTGACGGACTGCCGCTGGTCACCGGCGCGCAGATCGGCGACAGCGGCACCGGGCTGAATCTGGCGCTCGGCATCGTCGCCGCGCTTTATCAGCGCACGGTGACCGGCAAAGGTCAGAAGGTCACCGCTTCCATGCAGGATGGCGTCCTCAATCTCGCGCGCGTCAAACTGCGCGACCAGCAGCGCCTCGCCCACGGCCCGCTCACGGAATACAGCCAGTTCGGCGAAGGCATTCCGTTCGGCGAGGCGGTGCCGCGCGCCGGCAACGATTCCGGCGGCGGCCAGCCCGGCCGCATCCTGAAGTGCAAGGGCTGGGAGACCGATCCCAATGCCTATATCTACTTCATCACCCAGGCGGCGGTGTGGGAGAAGATTTGCGACGTCATCGGCGAGCCCACCTGGAAGACGCATCCCGACTACGCCAAGCCCCCGGCCCGGCTCACGCGCCTCAACGAGATCTTCGGGCGCATCGAGCAATGGACCATGACCAAGACCAAGTTCGAGGCGATGGAGATTCTCAACAAGGACGACATTCCCTGCGGTCCGATCCTGTCGATGAAGGAGTTGGCTGAGGATCAATCGTTGCGCGCCACTGGCACCATTGTCGAAGTGGATCATCCCGAGCGTGGCAAATACCTGTCGGTCGGCAACCCGATCAAGATGTCGGACAGCCCGTCCGAGGTGAAGCGCTCGCCGCTGCTTGGCGAGCATACCGACGAGATCCTTCGGCAAGTTCTCGGCTTATCCGACCATCAGGTAGCCGAGATTCACGGTTCCGGCGCGCTCGATCCGCCCCGAAAGATCGCCGCCGAATAAGAAAACCTTTCTTACAGACACTTACGAGGCCGCCGGCAATCCGGCGGCCTTTTTGATTTGAACAACCAATCGTTTCATGTTGCGTTGCAAGAGATCGAATGCTGCCATGCAAACAAATAAAATTGTTGCTGGCATCTGGTATGCCTAAATGGCCTCAAGTTACGACTCAGTAGCGCACAGCGCTAAAGAAATGAGGCCAAGATGTCGAAAACTGCTTCCATTCAGTTCGCTCCGACCAATGGCTTTTTCGGCCGCCTTCTGGCGTCCATTGATCGTTTCCTCCTCGACAGCGCCCGCATAGCGATCTGCAACGGCGATCTCCCGTATTTTCGGGCTGTGAGCGCTGCAAAACACCGTAAGACCGCAATCCTGAGCGGCCTGTCAGGACAAATTAATACTTTCGGCGGGTGGCCTAATCTTCGGGTCACCCTCGCTAGCCGCCGCCGACAGCCTTAGCGACTTGCGACCGCCCACGTCAGATTTCGGCGTGGCGAGGATTAATTGCTTGCGCTCTGGCATATCACATACCAAAATGCTCCAATGGCTACGCTCACTTGCGTTGATATAGAAGCGTACCTGGGGAGGAGCTATGACGGATACAGTTCACGGAACGGTACCAGCGACCGCACGCGCAAGCGATGCCTATCGCTGGACACAATTGGCCATCGGCGTCGCCGCGATGGTGATGGTCGCCAATTATCAATATGGCTGGACCTTCTTCGTCCCGGACATCCAGAAAAAATTCGGATGGGATCGAGCATCGATCCAGTTGGCTTTCACGCTGTTCGTGCTGTTCGAAACCTGGCTGGTGCCGATCGAAGGCTGGATCGTCGATAAATTCGGTCCGCGCCTCGTTATTCTCGCGGGCGGCATCCTTTGCGGCCTCGGATGGGCGATCAACTCCCAAGCGACTACCCTCAACCTTTATTATTTCGGAATGATCGTGGCGGGCATCGGCGCAGGCGCCGTCTATGGAACCTGCGTCGGCAACGCGCTGAAATGGTTTCCCGATAAGCGCGGCCTTGCCGCCGGCATCACCGCGGCGGGGTTTGGCGCAGGTTCAGCGCTGACGGTCGCGCCAATCCAGGCGATGATCAAGAGCTCAGGCTTTCAAACCACCTTCCTTTACTTCGGGCTGGGGCAAGGCGTGCTCGTCGTCATTCTCGCGTTCTTCTTTTTCGCGCCAAAGTCGGGCCAGGTCCCTGTCGTTGTTCAGAACGCCAACATCATTCAGACCCGCCGTAACTATCAGCCGACGGAGGTGATGCGTCAGCCGATCTTCTGGCTGATGTATTTCATGTTCGTGCTGGTCGGTGCCGGTGGGCTGATGGTGACCGCGAACCTCAAGCCGATCGCCGTCGATTGGAAGATCGACAACGTTCCGGTCACGCTGATGGCAATGACAATGACTGCGGTGACGTTCGCCGCGACGATTGACCGTGTCCTCAACGGCCTGACCCGGCCTTTCTTCGGGTGGATCTCCGACATGATCGGCCGCGAAAACACCATGTTCATTGCTTTCGGTCTGGAGGGCGTCGGAATCTGGGCGCTGTACATGCTTGGCCACGATCCCGTCTGGTTCGTGGTGCTGTCCGGCTTGGTGTTCTTCGCCTGGGGCGAGATTTATTCTCTCTTCCCGTCGACCTGCACAGATACGTTCGGCGCGAAATTCGCGACCACGAATGCGGGCCTACTCTATACGGCCAAAGGCACCGCATCCCTGCTCGTGCCGGTCGCGAACTACATGCAGCAATCTTCCGGTTCCTGGGATCACGTGTTCCTGATCGCAGCAGGCGCGAACATTCTGGCTTCGCTGCTCGCGATCGTTGTTCTCAAGCCTTGGCGCAGGAAGGTAGTCGCTGCGTCTCAGGCGTCCTGACACGCCGGTTCTAATCTAGCGAAAGCGCCCATCCCAACGGATGGGCGCTTTTTTGCGCCGCCTTCGGCAAATTTCTGGTATACTAATCGCACCAACGGTCCCTCTCAGGGTCCCGCATTCCAGAATGCGCCAACCTAAGTAAATGCCAGAAGTCGATAGCGTCGCGAACGGAACGGCTCGCCCGCTGTTCGGTTGGATTTCGGACCTGATCGGCCGCGAATACACGATGGCAATCGCGTTCGGTTTGGGAGCCGGGGCTTACTGGTTGCTCGGGACGCTCGGCACCGCGCCGCGGGCTTTCGTGCTTTTCGCAGCGCTGATCTTCCTGACCTGGGGCGAGATATTCAGCCTGTTTCCCTCAACCTGCACCGATACCTTCGGACCAAAATTCGCGACGGTGAATCTCAGCCTGCTTTATACGGCGAAAGGTACTTCTGCGTTCCTGGTTCCGGTTGCCAACATGATCAAAAGGTCAACTGGAAGTTGGCATCTTCTGTTCTTGCCGACCGCCATCATGAACATTGTGGTCGTGGCGTTAGCACTGTTCATCCTTAAACCGATGCGCTCGCGGATGATGACCAAGCGCTGAATCATCATGTTAAATCGACGGTGCATACCCGCCGATCTTGAGATACGGCCAAAGGCACCACGTCCCTGCTCGTGCCGGTCGGGTCTGAGATGCGCTGCGGTTGCCGGTCAATGCGAACGCTTGATGGGGCGGTTCGACCGCAACCCATGAGTCTCCCGCAACACTATTCTGATTCTTAACCATGCCTTTACAAACCCTCCGACGAAAGCTTCCGCAGGGCGGTCGGTAAGCCTGTCATTAAGGGAGCCAAGATAGGTTCTTGCACCTGCGACCGGGGGGACACCGGCCAAATTCACAGGTGCAGAGGTGTAGACTATGTATAATCCGAGCAAGATGCTCTATTCGAACGAGAACAGTCTGTTCAACCAAATCGCGATGTTCAGCATTGCCGGCCTCTCCACGTCGATGGCGATGGCGATCGTTGGCGGCTTTCGGATCGTGTATCCCTGGTTCTGAACCGTCCGGCAGCCTTGGCTACCTGACAACACGCCCTGCCCGAATCTAGAGAAAGCGCCCATCCAAGGGATGGGAGGTGCGCCAGACGCGCGTCTTTTTTTGTCCCGTTTTCTGGAATACAAAATACAACAAATACCTCTTCCTTCCGCCGAATAGGCGGTCCACTATTGGAAAGAGTTCAGAAACGTCAATATTACTGCCGCTCTATGTCATCGATTTCTGTGGAGACCGAATTGACAATTGGCATAATGTATACCAAGGTTTTGCTATCCACACGTTGACCCCTGCGGCTGACCTGAAGGAGCTTGCGATGAAAGTCGGAGACATCCTGCGCAAAAAGACCGCGCGTATTGCAACCATTCGAATGAACGAAACGGTGGGAATTGCGGCCCAATTGATGCGCGCCAGCAATGTCAGCGCGCTTGTGGTCAAGGACGTTGTCCGGACCGAGGGCAATACCGCCGTCGGCATGTTTACCGAGCGCGACGTCGTCCGTGCCATCGCCGACCATGGCGCGGCCGGCATCAACATGAAAGTTTCGCAGCTGATCTCGGTTCAACAATTGGTCTCCTGCACTTCGAGCGATACGCTCGAAGATGTTCGGCATCTGATGAACAAGCACCATATCCGCCATTTGCCGGTCATCGACGATTACAGCCTGTGTGGCGTGATCAGCATTCGCGATATTTCGACCGCCTTCGACGAAGAGGCGATGGCTGCACAGGCCATTCCGGCCTGACGCACCCTGCCCGAGCGCGGCTCAAAATTGCTGATCGGCGATCAAGAACGCGCCGTGCGTGCGCGCTGCGAAATTGCGCGCCCATAGACATTTGCCGATCGTGACGGCATCCTGTGCCTTCCGTAAAACCAAAAGAGATCAAGGCGCGCCATCCGCGCCTTAAGGAAACGGTTCAGAGGCAGGCGATGATCAAGACACGATTTACCGAGCTCGTCGGCGTTCAACATCCGATCGTCCAGGGCGGGATGCAATGGGTCGGCCGGGCAGAACTGGTCGCCGCCGTCGCCAATGCCGGCGCGCTCGGCTTCATCACCGCGCTGACGCAGCCGACGCCTGAGGATCTGACAAAAGAAATCGCGCGCTGCCGCGGCCTGACCGACAAGCCGTTCGGGGTCAATCTGACCATTCTGCCGTCGATCAAGCCGCCGCCCTACGCGGAATACCGCCAAGCCATCGTCGAGAGCGGCGTCAAGATCGTCGAGACCGCCGGCAACAAGCCGCAGGAGCACGTTACCGAATTCAAGAAACACGGCATCGTGGTTGTGCACAAATGCACGAGCGTCCGGCACGCGCTGTCGGCGGAGCGCATGGGGGTCGACGCGATTTCGATCGACGGTTTTGAATGCGCGGGCCACCCCGGCGAGGACGATACGCCCGGACTCATTCTTATTCCGGTCGCAGCCGACAAGGTGAAGATTCCGATGATCGCATCCGGCGGTTTCGGCGACGGCCGCGGGCTTGTGGCTGCGCTTGCGCTCGGCGCCGAAGGCATCAACATGGGCACGCGCTTCATGTGCACCAAAGAAAGCCCGATCCATCAGCGGATCAAGGAAAGAATCGTTGCCAATGACGAACGCGAGACCGAGCTGATCTTCCGCACCATGCGGAACACTTCGCGTGTTGCCAAAAACGCGATCTCCACGAAAGTGGTTGCCATGGAGAAGGAAGGCGCGACTTTCGATCAGGTCCGCGATCTCGTCGCCGGCGCGCGCGGCAAGATGGTTTACGCATCCGGTGACGCCGACGAAGGCATCTGGTCCGCAGGACAGGTCCAGGGACTGATCCATGATATTCCGAGCTGTGCCGAGCTCGTGTCCCGCATCATGCGCGAGGCGGAAACCATCATCCAGGGACGGCTCGAAGGCATGATATCCGGCAACCGCCGTCAAGCCGCCGAATAAGCGCTGCCTCCTCAACACCAACCAGGAATGATCGCATGAGGGCCTACGTCTATGGCGCCAACGGCGCTGCAATCGCCGAAGTCGCCAAACCCTCTCCGAAGGGCACGGAGGTGCTGGTCCGCGTGCGCGCATGCGGCCTTAATCGCGCTGACCTCGGCATGACCAAGGGGTACGCGCATGGCAGCGCCGGTGGCGCCGGCACGGTGCTGGGCATGGAATGGGCGGGCGAGATCGCCGAGATCGGCCCGCAAGCCAAGGGGGTAAAGGTCGGCGACAAGGTGATGGGTTCGGGCACAGCCGCCTTCGCGGAATATACCTTGGCAGATCACGGCCGGTTGTTCCCTGCCCCCTCGAACATGAACTTCGAGGAAGCCTGTACCCTGCCGGTCGCGATCGCCACCATGCACAACGCGGTCGTGACCGTCGGCGGCTTGCAGCCCGGACAGACCGTGATGATTCAAGGCGCCAGTTCCGGCGTCGGCCTGATGGCGATGCAGATCGCCAAGTTCAAGGGCGCAAGACTCGTTGTCGGTTCATCGACCGATCCGGGGCGCCGCGCCCGGCTGAAGGAATTCGGCGCTGATCTCGCGGTAGATTCCAGCGATCCCGGCTGGGTCGATCAGGTGCTTCAAGCGACCTCCGGCGAAGGCGTCGACCTGATCGTCGACCAGATTTCAGGCAAGGTCGCCAGCCAGAACCTGAAAGCCACCAGGATCAAAGGCCGTATCGTCAATGTCGGCCGGCTCGGCGGCACCCACGCCGATTTCAACTTCGACCTGCACGCCGCGCGCCGCATCGACTATGTCGGCGTCACCTTCCGCAGCCGCACGATGGAGGAGATCCGCGAGATTTTCGACGAAGTCCGCAAGGACCTCTGGCCGGCGGTGGAATCGCGCAAATTGCAATTACCGATCGACAAGGTTTTTCCCTTCGACGATATCGGCAAGGCGTTCGAACGCATGGAAGCCAACAAACATCTCGGCAAGATCGTCGTGACGCTTTAGAATTGGCTGGCAACGGCTTGTTATCGCTGTTGCAACTGAGTTGCGATTGCGTCTCCGCGCCGTCTTTAATGTTCCATGACTGGCTGCTAAACCCGCGCCCATGGGTCACGCTGATCACAGCACCAAATCACGCGTCGCGGCGATTTCGATTTTCGCCAGCGCCGGTATGGCTACGGCCAAACTTGTGGTCGGCATCGTCATCGGCAGTCTGGCGCTGATCTCCGAAGCACTGCATTCCTCCGTCGACGTGGTTGCGACCGTCGTCACCTGGATGGTGGTGCGCTTTTCCGACCGCCCGGCGGATGAGGAACACCACTACGGCCATGGCAAGCTCGAGAGCGTATCGGCGCTCGGCATCATCGCGATGCTCTACGTGCTCGCGGGCGGAATTCTGGTCGAATCCTACAGTCGCCTGCGCGAAGGCGCGCCGCCGCCGACATTATCGGCGATTCCGTTCATCGTGCTGCTCCTCGACATTGCCGTGAATTTCTGGCGTGCCCGGGCGTTGCACCGCGCAGCACTCGACACCAAGAGCCAGGCGCTGGCCGCCGACGCGCTGCATTTTGCATCCGACGTGCTCGGTTCGGTTGCCGTCATCATCGGACTAGCGCTTTCCGGGTTCGGCTATACCTGGGGCGATGCCGCGGCCGCGGTGGGCGTGGCGGTCATGATCGCGATGCTTGGCCTGCGGCTGGCACGCTCAACCGTCGAGACCCTCCTCGATCGTGCGCCCGAGGGCGTGGCGGAAAAGGCCACCGCCGCGATCCGAGCG
>Ga0209517_10007860_pt1 | contig 12631 bp, 13 predicted proteins | sample PeaSoiMetSII2010_FD_187695 | JGI IMG/M metagenome (GOLD analysis project Ga0209517, IMG submission 187695) | Peat soil microbial communities from Weissenstadt, Germany - SII-2010 (SPAdes) (version 2) | ecosystem: Environmental > Terrestrial > Soil > Wetlands > Peat | place: Germany...
CTGCTCCCGCCGCCGCCTGTCGGCGCCGGCAGCCAGCACCGCGAGGGTCAGCAGCACGCCGAGCGCGATGCCGGGCAGGCCCAGGAAAAGCAGCAGGACGCGCGCATAAAGCGCGTCCTCGCGAACCGCCCCGAGGCGCGCGGAAACGTTGTCGCCGACCACGGCGGCTCCCGCCGCGCGGGCCTCGAAGCTCCTGGCGCGCCTCCCGGCCTCCACATAGGCCGCCTCGGGGTCGGCGGGAAATCGGGCATGATCGAGCGACACGTGGATCTCGAAGCGGGCGCCCGAGCCCTGTCTTTGGACTTCGGCGCCGACGATCTTGGACCATAGCTCCATCGGCAGCAGCAGGACGTTGTCGGGCGGCGCGGTGGGCGCAACGCCCTTCGCGGGGCCGATGACCTGAAACATCGCGTCGGCGTTCGGCAGGTCGACGATGCCGTCGATCTGGACGTCGACGCGCCGGTCTTGGTCCCGCAGGATCGATACCGTGTCGCCCACCGTAACGTGCAGGTTGGCGGCGGTCTGCTGCGCCGCGAGCACGCCCTCGAGCCGGCCCATGAGGAGCCGGAGCTGGCCCGGGAAGGTCCGCGCGTAGTCGGGGCTCAAGCCGAGGATTTCGCCGGTGCCCGTGGTCTGCGTGGTGCCGCCGGTCGTGGCCTCGAACCCACCGGCGTCGGCATAGCCGACCGTCCGCGCGGCGGTGAGCGGCGCCGCCGCCTCGAGCGGAGCGCGGAGCCGGTCGGGATCGACGCCCGCCTGCACTGCGATCTGCCAGTCCACGGGTATATTGGCGAGCGCGCGCCGCGTCATGGTCTCGGCGCTCGAGCCGGCGAAGATCCCGATGGTCGAGATCAGCGTCGCCGCCGCCGCGATGCCCGCCGCCGCCAGCAGGAGCCGGCGCGAGCGGCGCGCGATCACGCCCTTGAGCCAGAGCCACATCATGCGGCGTCGCCCGCCGCGAGATCGTCGACCAGCAGGCCGGCCTCCATGCGCCATTGCCGATCCAGTCGGCGCGCCACTGCGGGATCGTGGGTCGCGACCGCGAGGGCGGCTTCGGTGCCGGCGAGCGCCGAGAGAAGCGCATCGAAGAGCCGCTGGCCGGTCGCCTGGTCGAGCTGTCCCGTCGGCTCGTCCGCGAGGATGACCCGCGGGCGCATCACCAGCGCGCGTGCGCAGGCGACGAGCTGCATCTGGCCGCCCGAGAGCTGATCCGGCAGCTTGTCAGCGAGTTCGCCGAGAGAGAGCAGCGCCAGTGCCTCTTCCGGGCTCATCGCGTCGCGCGGACCGTCGGCGATCTCGAGCGCGACGCGGACGTTCTCCAGCGCCGTGAGCGCTGGCAGGAGCGAGGGCATCTGGAAGACGAAACCGATCTGGGCCGGACGCAGCCTCTCGCGATCGCCGAGCCCCGGCCAGGACACCGTGCCCGAGCTCGGCGCTTCCATGCCCGCCATCAGGCTGAGCAGCGTCGTCTTGCCGCTTCCCGAGGGGCCCATGATGGCGATGCGATCACCCGCCCATAGGCTGGCGCTCGCGCCCGACACGGCCCGAACCGCGCCGGCGCCGGAGCCGTATCGCCGCGAGACCTGATCCATCCGGATGAGCGCCACCGACCTCGCGCGCCGGTCCGGTGCTCGCGGCCGCGCGCGCTCGGGCGCCGCCGCCACGGCCACCGGTCTCGGCGCCACCTGCGGCGAGACGAGGCCGTCAGAGATGCGCAGCACGCGCGTCGCCGCCGCGCTCAGCGCCGCGCTGTGCGTCGCGATCAAGGCGGCGCCGCCGGCGGCGCGCCTCGCCTCCAAGAGGTCGAGCATCACGCGCTCGGTCTCGGCGTCCACCTCCGCGGTCGGCTCGTCGGCGAGCAGCAGCGGCGGATCGAGGGCGAGCGCCACCGCGAGCGCGGCGCGGGCAAGCTCGCCGCCCGACAAACTCGCCGGCAGCGCCCCCGTCTGGCGGCGCAATCCCAGGCGATCGAGGAGATGATCGATCCGGCCGGGATCGCGCCGTCCCAGCAGCTCCATCCGAAGCCGGATGTTCTCCGCCAGGTTCATGTGGCCGAACAGGTTCTCAGACTGCGCGAGGAAGCCGATCGACCGGGCGCGGATCGCCGCGCGCTCGCTCTCGGGCCGGCGCGTCATCCGGCGGCCCGCGACCGTGACCATTCCGGCGTCGGGCTCGGCGAGGCCGGCGAGACAGGCGAGCAGGGTCGACTTGCCGCTGCCGGAAGGCCCGAGCAGCGCCACCGTCTCGCCCGCCGCCACCCTCAGACTCACGCCCCGAAGCGCGCGCACCTCCGCGTCGCCGGGGTGATAGAACTTGAAGAGATCCTCCGCCTCCAGGATCGACACGCCCGTCAATTCCACCGGAAGGACTCGGCCATCAGCGTCCACTGGTCGGCGTTATCCGCCCCGGCGGGCGCCGAGAGTGTGAGCGAGGCGAGCTTGCCGTCGCGCGCGATCAGATAGCGCTCGCTCTCCAAGCGAATCCGCTTGGCCGTGACGGGGTTCGGCTCGGAGTTCGATGTGAAGGCGATCCGAACCGCGGATCCCGAGGGCAGCTTCAGGTCCTTGACCGAGACGATCGTCACCGCGTGTCCCGACTTCACCAGAGCGGGCGCATCGGAGGCCTTGACGCTCGCCGCCGTCGGAGCGGATGCCGTCGGCGATATCTTGACGGCGATGCGGCCGTATTTGTCCTCGAAGGACACGCCGGACGGGTCCTCCTTTCGGGCCCAACCCTCGGGGATCTTCAGCGAAAATCCGAGCGGCGAGCGATAGGTGACGAAGACCTGATTGTCGGGAATGTCACCCGGCGGGCTCTTTTCCCGCGGTACCGGCGCTTCCTGCGCCAGCACCGGCAACGCGACGAGAGCGCACGCCGCCGGCAATGCCGCGATCAAGCGAACCAGCACGATCGCGAATTTATGGGAAGGACGCCGAGCGTGAAGTTTGCTGAACATGAGTTATCTCCGGCATCGCCTGGGCTCGACGGGCCGCCCCGGCGTATTGGCGCACATCAGAGCGGCAACTCTATGGCGGCGGCGGTCGCAATCGCCTCATTCAGGGGGCGGAAAGCGCGAATTGAAAGTGACATGATAGTCATGGAGAGCGCGACGAAGTTAGGCGCCCGGATCCAATCTTTCGGTGCTGCTCAGAATAGGGTGACCAGAACCCGGCCAATTAAATCGTGGATCGCGTACGACCAAATGCGACGTCTGAGAATGGCACTTCTCGGAAGTGCCGACCGCGGCGAGCAAGGGCCGGATATGGATCCAAAGCGGACTCCGGCAAACCGCCGCAAGGCGTGCTTGCCCGCCTTTCAGGTCGCTCATCAGCTCGAGAATCTCTTGGCATTCCACGGATCGTCCTCCGCAGGCTGTCGTATCGGGCGCGATTCGCCATCGGCTCATGCCGCCGGCGCAGTGCGCCAGGAGTGAGGATTGATTGCCGGGGCCAGCAGCTGCCGCACACGAGCTCAGAGCGTACAGCCTCGGCCGCTTTGCTAAAAACGTTGTCTCATGTCATCTTTCATGACGCAAGCTCTTAGCAAAAACTATCATGGAAGATGACATTCATCCAAAGCAGTTGCGGGCAGCGCGTGGGCTCCTTAACTGGAGCCGTGGTGACCTCGCTGCCGCCGCAAAAACCACTGAGCGCACTATTGCTCGATTGGAAGATGGGGCGAGCAAACCCCGAGCCTCTACTGCGGACGCGATTGGTAAGGCTTTCGACAAAGCCGGCGTCATGTTCATCCCCGAGAACGGCGGAGGGCGGGGGGTGAGGCTCAAAAAGAGAGGGAAGGGGTGATCGGCAAGCGCGGAAGGTTTGTCGGCGTATCATTCAGGACTCATCGACTAGAAGCTGGCTCCCTGCTACCGGCAAAGAATTCCCTGATCACCCCCCAGATAATTCCCTGATACCTGTTCGAGAATTCCCTGCTCTGTTTTGCACCGGGAAACTTCCGAATGTCGAGAAGGAGCCGGTTCGCAGGCACTTCCTCGCGGTTTGATCGGCGCAGGATGGCTCCCGAGGCGCGAAATTCCCTGTAAAACTCCCTGTTACCAGGGAATTTGACCTGGAGACGAGTTCGCTCGAGACTGCCTCCACCGCCAGCGCGCTCTTCACGACAATCCGTCGAGCGCCACGCCACGCGGCATATCGCGATTCAAGGTCAAGAGCGGGCGCGGCGCGGTGTTGCCGGTCGACCGAACGGTTTCGCGCGGGCCAGCTCAACGCGTCGGGCGCTCGCCTTAGCGCTTCTGATAGAGGCCCGCCCCGACCAATACGACGCCGAGAACCAAAGCACCTCCGCTAACAATCGGCGGGATGACATGCGACGTGCTTTCCGTGCTCTGAAGTTTCAGATCGCCGACCCTGGCCACTTCCTTGGTCTGCTGGGTCGTGAATATCGGGATCGCGAACCCGACCAGCCCAAGAAGAACCAAAGCCACTCCGGCAATCGTCAGCCCGTTCATGGTGAAGCGCCCCATGACCTAGCCCACCCCTCGGAAGAGACCCATCGCCCAAAGGATCAGGAGCACGACGAGCACGAGGCCGAGGCCGCCGCCGAACGCGTGCGGGTAGCCGCCGCCGTAATAATAGCCTCCGCCACCGCCCAGCAGGATGACGATGAGGATGATGATCAGGATCGTACCGAGAGACATATGCGTCCTCCTCCTTGCGTTGCGAGCACCCCGCGAAATCGCGAGACGTCAGCCACATTCCTGAATACCTAGCCGTCCGAATTTCCGGTCTTCAAAACTGTCACGGACGCAGCAAGCTCGCGGCATCCAAGGCGCGAGCCTTGGATGCCGCCGATGCCTTAGCTGGGATTGTCCTTGTTCCCCTTCGGCTGCCCGCCTTGCCCGCCCTTGGGCTGGCCGCCCTGCGCGCCCTTCGGCTGCCCGCCTTGCACACTCTTGGCCTGGCCGCCCTGCACGCCCTTCGATTGCGGGCTGCCTTGCACACCCTTGGGCTGTCCGCCCTGGCTACCCTTCTGCTGCCCGCCGAGAGTGGTCGGCTGCACATTCTGTCTCACTCCCTTCGGCGCGCCACCCAGCGTGGTCGGGGACGACGGCTGCTTCCCTGTCCTTGCCTGGCGGTCTTGCACGCCTTTAGGCTGCCCGCCCTGCACACCTTGCAGGTTCTTGGGCTGTCCACCCTGTACGCCTTGAGGCTGTCCGCCCTGCACGCCCTTCGGCTGTCCGCCCTGCACACCTTGCAGGTTCTTGGGCTGGCCGCCCTGCACGCCCTGAGGTTTTCCGCCCTGCACACCGGGCACAGTCTTGAGCTGTCGGCCCTTCGACTGTCCGCCGAGCGTGGTCGAGCCGGCCGGCTGGCCGGTGGCCGCACCTGCGGCGGCACCGAACCTGCCCGGCTTGCTTGTTGCGGTGATCGCGGGCGTTCCGTTATTCACCGAGTGGCGGAACGACGGGTCGGCGCCTGCCGCCCGGATGTGTTGGGTCTGCAACGAAGTCGGCTGCAAATGCCGCTCGCGCGCGGCTGCCCGCTCTTGCGCGGACTCCTGGGCGGCGATGCCGCCGTTGCCACCATTGAACGCCGTACGGTTCTCGAACCCCCGGTGCGTCGGCGGCCTGCTATAGACGTACTGGATGCGCCGATCGCCGAAGTTGTTGATCTCACGGTTATAGTAGAACCGACTGTGGTCCCAATAGCCGCCCTCGTATCCCGAGCCGAAATAGCCGTAGCCATAGTTGATGCCGCCGTAGAAACCGACGTGCGGCCCCCAATAGCCGCCATGCCAGATGTAGAATCCATTGCTCCAGCCCCACCAGGGCGGCGTCCACAAGAAGCCGATGGTGGGCGGGAGCACCCAGGTTCCCGGCACCCAGTAATAATCGTCGGAGCCATAGGCCCAGTACCCTGGCGTCCAGACATAGCCGTAGCCCGGGATCGGCGGCTGCTCGTAGACCGGCAGCTCCGGCGGGGCGATCCCGACGGAAATGCCGATGGAAACCTGGGCGGGCGACGGGGTCGGCGCGGCCAGCATCGCCAGCATCAGCAAGACCGGCATCAATGCGCGCGCTATGCGCAAGAAGCCGGTCGCCACAGTGATCCGTTTCATGACTTGCCTCCAATTCGTTGGTTCATCCGTCCCGCATCGAGCGGCACAACCGATGACGAAGCGCCGGTCGCGACGGCAGCGGCAAGCGCCAATCTGGCTAGCGCCGGCAGGCACTTCGATCGCGTCTTCTTCATGACCGATGCGCGATGCTTCTCGACAGTGCGTTGGCTGATGCCGAGATCCGCCGCGATGTTCTTGCTGGGGTCACCGGCGAGGACTCGCTCCATGACCTCGCGCTCCCGCGACGTGAGACCCTCGAGAAGAGTCGACGCTTCCTTTCCGCCAGTGAACACTATGCTCAAGACCTGCTGCTGCTGTCACCACGTGTCGATCTGACGAAGCAGGGTTTCTTCTCGCGCGAGAGCCTCTCGCAGCCGGGTTCTTGTCAGCTCACCCTCGTAGCTCCCGACCGCATGGAGCACCGGGTTTTCAAATATGACGTTCGCAGGCGAGACCGTGCTTTGTGCCAACTGTCCACTGGCCATGTCGTGAGCCTCTCGTGCCGTGGCGCACCTTGAACTGAAGAAAGCTACGATGGCAACAACAGGGTCGTATTGATTCAAGTCAATTATGTCTGATATCAGACATGGTGCCCGTCGTTCCGATGTTTTCAGCGGTTCCGTCTTATTATTGTTGAGCGAAATCAGGGGCAATGTCTGAAACGAGACATTGACCTTGCCGAGATGGGGGAAAAGGCGCAGCGTCCGCTGCTGATCGGCCCTTGAGCGCCGTCCACGAGAATCAGCGACAAGAACAAGAAGCAGACCGTGCTTGCCGAAGGCGAGGGCAAGCAACAGCGACGCGTGCTGCCTCGAAAAATGGAATGCGTCGCCAGTCGGCACGGCAACCGCAAAATCAGTCAGACCATGACCGGGAGGAGCAGCGAGGTGGCGGCTAGTCGCAAGGTTGCTGACCCGCGTGCCAACCGGCTGCTCGGTTTGCTGCCGCCCAGGGATTACGAACGCCTTCGCCCGCATCTTCAACGTATCCCGCTGGCGTACCGGCAATCTCTCTACCGCGCTCAAAAGTCCATCAAGTTTGTCTATTTCATAGAGACCGGCGTCGGCTCCCTGGTGAATACCATGGCGAACGGCGAGGCAGCCGAGGTCGGAACGATCGGCAACGAGGGCGTTGTCGGTCTGCCTCTCGTGCTGGGCGACGACAGGGCGCCCACCAGCGTTTACGTACAGGTTCCCGGTGTCGGCCTGAGAATGAAAGCGGCGCTGTTCAAGAAGGAGCTGGCACGAAGCGCCTCGATGCGAGCGGTGATGCTTCGCTACGTGCACGCCGTCTTCAATCAGGTCGCGCAGTCGGCCGCCTGCAATCACTTTCATTCCCTACAGCAGCGATGCTGCCGCTGGCTGCTGATGACGCACGACCGCATGCATTCGGACGAATTTCTCCTGACCCAGGAGTTCCTGGCCATGATGCTGGGGGTGCAGCGGACCGGCGTTTCGTCCGCGGCGGGCGCGCTGCAACGCGCGGGCCTCATCCGCTATAAGCGCGGCAATGTCACGATCATCGATCGCCGCGGTCTGATGCGCCGCTCGTGCGAGTGCTACGGCGTTTCAAAGGCGGAGTTCGACCGTCTGCTCGGCGCTCGCGCCATGCGCAAGGTCCCCGCCGCCAGAACCTGAAGCAGGCACGCGTGCCGAATTGGGGCGATGACCCGCGCCCAGCAACCGGCCAGGACGCACGAGCGCCGTGAGGTATGAAGGTCGCCGTCGTCGGTCTGACGGGTGCCGGGAAATCGACCATGCTCGGGCTGCTGCCCCGCTTTTTCGACCCCTCGACGGGTAGCGTCACGATCGCCGGTGTCGATGTCCGCGAGTTCAGCCTCAAGTCGCTGCGCGGTCAGATCGCCATGGTCCTGCAACCGCCGCTGATCTTCCCGATCTCGGTGCGCGACAATTTCGCCTATGGCAGGCCCGATGCCACGCTGGAAGAGATCGAGAAGGCGGCGCGTCTCGCCAGCATTCACTCTATGATCATGTCGCTGCCGCAGGGTTACGACACGATGATCGGCGAATCGGGCGCCACCCTTTCGGGGGCGAGAAGCAACGACTGACGATCGCGCGCGCGCTTCTGCGCGACAGCTCGATTCTCATCTTGGACGAGCCCACCTCGGCTCTCGACGTTGAGACCGAAGCGCGAGTGATGGACGGCATCAGGCGTCTCACGACCGGCCGCACGACCTTCATCATCGCGCACCGCTTGTCGACCATACGCAATTGCGACCTGATCCTCGTGCTCCGCGACGGCGTCATCGCCGAGCGCGGCACTTTCGCCGAGCTCATGCGCTGCAACGGCGTGTTTGCCGAGCTCTACAACACGCAATTCCGAGATCATGGAAAAGAGACCGCTCGGCGTCGTTTAGGACGCCGCGCCGAATGGGGTGGGTGGGCCGGTTCGAGCGCGCGACCTCAGCAATGATCCAACTCGCAGTATTGAATTACCGCCCACTGTTAAGGAGCAGACGGACGACTAGCAGACGGACGACTAGGTAGATTCCGACCCTGCCGATCTCGTTCCGCCGCTGCTAGGTTCGGTCAAGTTTGGCATCCGACCAAAAAACCGCCGATGACCAGAAGCGTGTTCGGGTCGGGCGGCATGCACGAAGAACCGCCTTTTCTCAACGATGCAAGGAGTTGGGTATCATGAACGTTCTCGCTGTTCTCATCGTCGGAGGCCCCTTGATGGCGATAGCGGGCCTGCCCGCCGTCGCCGATCATCCGGCGCCGCTACTGGCCAATGGGCCGCTCCTAAAACTGGCCGACGACCAGGATTTCGCTGTGCGCAAACAGGCCTATCTCCAAAAGATGCGCAATGAAATGGCCGAGTGGCGGAAGAAGATGCACGCCGCCGGCGAGCGGACCGAGGCCGCGGCGCAAGATGCGAGCGCGGATACCAAGGCGCACCTCGATCGGACTTGGGCCGCGACCGAGCGGACCTGGCGGAAACTGCAGGCGGAAAGCGCGGAAGGCTGGGATAAGACCAAAACCGCGTACGAGCGCTCGACCGCCGAATTGCGCATGCAGTGGCACAAGCTCCACCCCGAGGACGCGGACTGAGCCCGCAGGCTCCGTCTCGCTCTTGGTTGGCTGATCGTAGCCGGAGTCTGGGCCCCGCATGAGCGCCTTCCTCGTGCCGACGGCACACCGACGGATAGCCGGGACATTTCTCCTCGGCATCGCGCTTGGCACGCTCGGCGCTTGCGCGACCGTGCCGAACGTGGAACCGGTCATGGATCAATCCGCCAACGCCGATGCCAAGCCGCAACTCGCGGGTGCGCGTGGTCCACTCAGCGTTGAGCAGAGCAAGGCAATACTCGACAAGCTCCGTACCCAGGCTCCGGACAGCGACGTTCTGCAGCGCCATCTCGCGATCGAGGAGACGATCGCCGAGAGCCCGCTGATGGTCGGCAACCGCACGCGCATTCTGCACGATGGCACCGCGACATTCAGCGCGATGTTCGCGGCGATACAGAGTGCGCGCGATCACATCAATCTCGAATATTATATCTTCGAGGATGTCGAAAGCGGCGGCGAGCATATCGGCGACCTGCTCCTCGCCAAGCGCGCAAAGGGCGTGCAGGTCAACGTCATCTATGACAGCTACGGCTCCAATGCCACGCCCGCCGCGTTCTTTGATCGGCTGAAGGCCGGCGGCGTCAATGTCGTCGATTTCAATCCGGTCAATCCGCTCGATGCCAATTCCGTCTCGCCCGACAATCGCGACCACCGCAAGATCCTGGTCGTCGACGGCACCACCGCCATCGTCGGCGGCGTCAATCTGAGCGCAGATTATCAAATCCGCCCGCTCGCAAAATCCGGCGCGATCGAAGGCAAGCCGTCCCAATTTGTGCGCGACACGGACCTCCAGATCCAAGGACCAGCGGTGGCCCAGGTCCAAAAGCTGTTCCTCGAGCACTGGAGCGCGCAGAAGGGCCCGGCGCTCGACGAAACCAAGTTCTTTCCAACCGTCCCGCCGAAAGGCGGCGAGGTCGTGCGTACCCTCGGCAGCGCGCCCAAGGATGCCGTACCCCGCTATTACGTGACCATGCTATCGGCGATCCGTACCGCCGAGCAGCGCATCTCGCTGTCGACCGCCTATTTCGTGCCGACCGAAAAGGAGGTCAGCGATCTGATCGCCGCGGCGCAGCGCGGCGTGGAGGTGCGGCTCCTGTTGCCAAGCGAGAGCGATTCAGAACTCGCCCTCACGGTCGGCCGCTCGAATTATCGCGAGCTCCTGGAGGCCGGCGTCAAGATCTACGAGACGCGCAACGAAACCCTCCATTCGAAGGCCGCGGTAGTCGACGGTGTTTGGACGATTATCGGATCGTCCAACTTCGATCGCCGCAGCGTGATCTTCAACGACGAAATCGATGCCGTCGTACTCGGCCGCGAGACCGGTCAGCAGATGGAGGCGATGTTCGAGGACGATTTCAAGAAGGCGATGCCGATCGATCTTGCAACCTGGAAGGATCGGCCGATATCGACGAAGATCAAGGAAGTTTTCTACAACGCCTGGCAGAACCAGCTCTGAGCAAAGGGCGGTGCATGTTGAGCAAGTGTCCGACCGGGCGCACCGCAAGCGAGGAGGGTGCGTTCGGATGGCGGAAGCCTCAACTATCCTCGATCCCTTGATCGATCGACCTTGAATCGTGGTCGGCTCATGCCGACCTTAGTACTGGCCATTCGACGACGCCGAGAGCGCGGGTACAGGAGCACGAGCGCTGGGCAATTCGCGGTGGCCCGTCGCATTGTCCCCGAAACTGAATCGCGAGATCTCAATCGTGAGAACGCGGAGTTCCTGATGCGTTTGTGGCCGTTGTCGTTGCTGTCAGTCCTAGGGTTATTGGCCGTCGCGATCCCCGCGTCCGGCCAGGAGCGGGTTTATTCCTATAGTGTCGTGCATCCGTTCTACGGCACCATTGGGACGTACACGCAAGACATTGCGCGGAGCGGCGGAACTACGCGGATCGACAGTCATGTGCGCGTGGCGGTGAAGATTCTGGGTATCGTTGTCCATCGCGAGGAGGGCGACCACGTCGAGCTCTTCCGCGGCGGCCGGCTTGTCGCGCTCCAGAGCGCCACGACGACCAATGGAACCCGCATCGATGTCCGAGGCGAAGCCCAAGGCGACCATTTCGTCGTCACGTCGCCTTCGGGTGTCGTCGAGGCGCCTGCCGACGTCGCCCCTTCCGACCCTTGGGTGCTCAAACAAATTGGTTTCGGGACGGTCGTTTCGATAAAGACAGGGCATATCATACCAACGCGCGTCACCGGCGGCGAGCAGGTGATGATCCCGCTGCAGGGTGTCATGGTCGTGACTCGACATTTCATGGCACGCGGCGAGCGGCAGCAGGAGATCTGGTTGAACGATCAGGACGTGCCCATCATGTTTCGCAGTGTCGAGAGCGGAACGCCGATCGATTTCATTCTGACGTCGCCATGGCGCGATGCCGCGACCACTGAGGCGCACCTGGTGCCGGCGGCCAAACTCCAGCCCGACGTCGATAGGTAGTCCCGCTGACGGCTTCTTAGGCGGACCCTCGGCGGCATCAATCAGCCGGACAGTATTCTTCCATCGTTATCGGGCTAGACGTTAGGGCGCTCGTCTCTTGCTCGATTGGGGATTGCCCATGCAGCCATACAACGCCGAACATCCGTAGCTCCGATTCCGTCCTAAGCGCTAAGCATATAGGAACGAGAGCGCCCACGCGATGATGCGCCAAGGGCTACCTGATTTCAAACCGAGACAGTGCCTGCCCTTGGAGCGATTGTCCGTCGACTAGACATCGACCGGCGCGGCACTTAATCTTCGTCAGGGGGCGTCGATGCGTGGCGAATTCCAGCGGATCTGGAAAAACACGGATGACCGACGGTTGCTCGGAACCAGAGGGCGTGTTCGTTCTCTAGGCACGCTGAACCGTATGGGCATCTGATCGACGAGCTGAATCATGAGCGTCATATTGGTTGCGATCGACGGCTCGGAAGGCAGTGTCGCGGCATTGAAGGCGGCGGCCGACAAAGCCGTCACCGACGGCGCCCAACTCATCGTGTTGGCCGTGACCGTCAGAGACCTTGGAATCAGCTCCTTGAGCGAAGAGATCGGGGAATATTCGCGACAGGAGCACCTTGCGGGAGGTGAAGCCGAGGGGAGACGCGTGCTCGCGGAGGATATCCTCGCGGGAGCCAAGAAGATCGTCGCCAGCCGGAAAAGACTCAACGCGATCTACATCTCGCGCGCCGGGGATCCCGCCGAGGAGATCCTCGCCTGCTCCCGCGAGCGGTCGGCTGACGTGCTTTTTCTGGGCAGCCGCGGCCGCGGCGCACTCGGCGCGTTTATCCTTGGCGGCGTTTCGCGCAAGGTGGCGGCCGCAGCCGGCTGCTCGGTGGTGATCGTTCCGAAGGACCGATGACGACGCGCATTTAACACGGTCCCGGCTAGTGCGCCGACTCCAACGCTTGCGTCCCGCGCCGGACAGCGGCGATGACGCGGTCAAGATGAGCGTTCTCAATCATCAACATCGAGGCTGTCCCGTGTC
>Ga0209517_10007861_pt1 | contig 12631 bp, 22 predicted proteins | sample PeaSoiMetSII2010_FD_187695 | JGI IMG/M metagenome (GOLD analysis project Ga0209517, IMG submission 187695) | Peat soil microbial communities from Weissenstadt, Germany - SII-2010 (SPAdes) (version 2) | ecosystem: Environmental > Terrestrial > Soil > Wetlands > Peat | place: Germany...
TTCTTGGAATTGGGGTTTGCGCAGACCTCGCAGCCATTCACCACGCCCGCCGTCTCAGCCTGCCGGCGCTTCATATTCTCCGCGCGCTTCTGCCCGCCGCGGGAACCAAGCAAAACTGCCGAGCGTTGAAGCGCTAGGCGTCCGACGGACTCGACGAACTCCCCCATCACCCCCGTCATTTTCGCGGCGCCATCCAGCTGTTTCGCGAAGAGGCCCTCGACCACCTGCCCAAGCGCTACCGTATTGGAAGGCGCCTGCTTCGCCAGGGCGTCCTTGACGGCGGCCTCCACGGCCGGTCCGATAGCCTCGCGCACCAGCTGATCGACCTCGCGCCTGTTGAACCAACGGCCTAAGAGACTCATGTGCACAGTCTCTGAAAAAGCCGCGTGCCAGTTCTACGGGGGAGATTGTCAGGCCGTGCGACGGTCCTGCGAGGGCCGTCGAGGGAAGCCCGCTTTTGCTATCGCCACCATCGTGACCCAAGAATTGGAGACTTTGAGCAGCCGATCGCGGGGCTGCGCGTGAACCCAGTTAGCTGCGTCGATCAGCAAGTACTTGCGCTTGCTGGCCTTCCCGATGGCCTGCGAGGTCCAGCCGGCCGCGCCGCAAACTTTACCCGTGCGGCGCGGATCCAGACCGCGAAACCAACACGCGAGCCGAATATGGCGCATCAGTTCGCGCCTGAGTGGCTCTGTCAGGGGCGAAATTGAGGTTCGATCCAGGGCTGCGCAGAGCCTGGAATGGAGGCGTAGTGCTTCGGCTGTGGGCTTCGGCGTGCGATTTGCAATTTGACTCCCACCGGCGAAGCCAACCTTCTCGGAACCGGACGCCAGTCCGGCACTTGGTGTCAGGGTTTTGGGTTGGGGGAGAGAGAGAGAGGGGGAAGTGTCCGTCTTTCTGCCCAAAAGAAGGCGCACTGGCTCCGGGCGGTCACCTTCGCTGGATGTTCGCCCTTCCGCGGCGGCTTTTTCCATTGCCTGCTTGAGGCTGTCGAGCGCGCCGGCGAGGGCCGGGTCTTTGATTGGGCCGGCGAAGCCAGGGCCGGGGAAGCGGAGCTGCACGGCGCTGGAGCCATCCCGGCGCCGATAGAGCCTCCCCTCGACCCGAGCCCTGAGCAGGTCTGGCTGGATTTCCACGATAAGGCCCTTCCCGCGCCCGCCACGCGCATCAAGGCGCCGGACGCACCCTCGGTCCACCAGGCGCGAGATCTCCCGTCTGACGCTGCGGGCGCCGCAGCGGATGCGGGTTTTGAGGTCGACGCCCTTGAGGTCTACCCGCCGCCAGAGCGTGGAGGGATCCGCCGGCACTGCTTGGGCGACGGCCAGGAGCTCTTCCGCAACCAGGGTACGCGCCCAATCGTACCCCCGACCGCGCGGTCTTCCTCCATTGTGGCGCCAGTTTCTCCACTGCCTCCTCAACAGCATCCTGCTGGCGCGCGCAACCGGGCCACGCGATCGGCCACTCCGCAACCGGCCGAGCTCCCGGCCGATGATTTCGCCGACTGCCCTCACTTCGCGGCGACCAGCTTTGCCTTGCCCGCCGCGACCAGCGCCGTGCGGAATAGCCTTTGCTGGCCGGCCCCTTCGATAAGCCGCAGATCGAACGGCCGGAGCTGGGGCACCAGCTCCCGGACTGCCTCGATGCACGACCAGCACAGGCGTCTCGATTGCGAGTGCACCTCGCCGGGCAGAAATTTATGGGTGTCGTCGGGATGCTTGGAGATCCCGCACAGGTCGCATCTGCGGTACCGATAACGGCCGCTAGCCATGATGGCCTCCTGTGGGAAAGCCTTTCAGGGGCCACTTGCCAAGAGCGGTCGGGACGGGGTAGGTTCAATGTTGCGACAGTGACCACCGCGTCACGAACTGCCCCAGCAGGGGGCTCGGACCGCCGGCTTTCCCCGACCGGCGGTCCTTTTTTGTGGCCGGCGGCTCGCGATGGCGGGTTAGGCGCCATCATCCGCTCTGAACTGGGGGACAAGCCCAGCTGCCGGCCGACTCTGTTGTAGATCGTCTCATCGCCAGTCGCAATGCACAGGTTGTTAATAATGCACACCCTGTGGATTGATGTCCAGCTTGACGATAAATAGAGTGGTGTCATGGGCAAGGTGGATGGGCTTGTGCTGAGTCTCTTTCCTGGCATCGGCATATTAGACTCCGCGTTCGAGGCAGAGGGCTTCTGTATCGTCCGAGGGCCTGATTTGCTCTGGGGCGGCGAGATTAAGCGATTTCATGCGCGCCCCGGTTGGTTCTGGGGAGTGATAGGCGGTCCCCCCTGCCAACGGTTCTCCCAGCTGGCAGGGTTGATCTTAAAGGCCCACGGCAAGCTGGCGGAGGACCTGATACCGGAATTTCTGCGGGTCGTCCGGGAAGCGCAACCGGCCTGGTTCATGATGGAGAATGTCAGGCGCGCGCCAGCAGCCGCGCTCGATGGCTACCAGGTCCATGCACCCCTGTTCGACAATCGATGGCTCGGAGGGATCCAAAGCAGAGTCCACCGATTCTCGTTCGGCACCCGTGATGGGCGCCGGCTGAACACCGCGCCATTTGAGCGCGTGCTCGAACACATCGATTGGCAGCCTCGCGTGATGGCTCGCGGGCTCTACTCGCCTGCCTGCCACGCGAAAGGTAAAAGGACAAAGAGGCGTCGGATGGCGGCCCAAGGATGTCGCAGTCACCATGCCTTCGTTGAGGCGATCAAGCTTCAAGGTCTGCCGGCCGGTTGGGACCTGCCCGGTTTCAAGCTCAAGGAGAAATTCCGCGCGGTCGGCAACGCGGTCCCATATCCGATGGCACTGGCCCTCGCAAAAGCCGTCAAGCTCGCGCTAACAGACCCCGTGGAGTCTCTCGCCGCGAATGCCTAAGCCGCCGAAAGGATCGCCCGCTATCATCGGCGCGGCCGTGATGCCGGTCTCCGGAGGTAAGCGGGTGATCTGCAAACTCGACTGCGGGCACTTCATCGAGCGGCCGGCCTGCCGCGCGCTTCCCCGCACTGCGTTCTGTCGCGAGTGCCACCGAGCTCGGCGCCGGCGCTCCCGAACCCGTACCGGTCGACGTCGGCCGATCAACAGGCTCTACAGCCGGCAGCTACGCAGATGAGTGAGAAGACCTTCACGGACGCGGAGCTCATCGAAGTGGAGCTGGCCAAGGACTTCCGCTTGCACTGCGACTGCGTCTGTAAGTGCGGCCTGAGGTTCTCGCAGCACTCGGAGTGGTGGCTCAAGAAGATGGTCCGGGGCTCCCACAGTTTTGAGGAGATGATCTGCCGAGTTCCCGATCGCGCCTCCTGAGATGCCAGCTGGCAGCCAGCGTCAGACCATAGACGCCAACCAGCCAGCCGGTCATGAATCCCAGCCAGAACATGGATTATGCCCCGCCGGCGCGGGTGATAGACCGCAGAGGTATGGGGGACAAACCTACCGCAGCCCCTCCGGGCCGCGCCGGCGGAACGCTGTGAGCCGCGAGCACGCCCGCGCGCGACACGGCAATGCTGGCATCTCTGAAAATCACGACCTGGTAGCCACGCGGGCAGGTCAGGTTGATGACCTGGCTGATTCCCGCGTCGAAGCCTTTGCGCGCTTCCTCTTGTGACGCTTGCGCCGCGCTGGTTTGTCGTTCGCCAGCAACTTCCCGGCTGCGGTCCGCAGCTCCAGGCCTTTGCGCCAGAAGCAGCGTTGCATCGCCTGAGCGTCCTTCGTTGTGGCAAACCTCGCGATCACAACCCGCTTCCCGGTCGCGGCGAAGTTGGGCTGCACCATCAGAACGTCTAGAGGTAGGTCTTCCCATGTGTTCTCCGTTGTTCTTGCCATGCCTGCTCTGATACAGCAACCGGCGTGCCGATGGCAAGGGCCTTGTGAGGCTTATCCCCAGGGCGCGGATGTGGCAAGCGTGAACTGAAACAGTGGCAGGTGTGCTACTACGCGAACAGAGCCAGCTGACGGTAGACGGTGCGCTGAGAGACGCGCTTGCGATCGGCGATCTGCTTGATGCTCAGACCCGCGGTCCGGAGCTCGCGGAACTCCGCGAGGTCGGTCTGCCTCACCAGCTCGGGCCGTTTCGGGACGTAGACCATCTGCCCGCCGAACTCTTTGGCGAGCCTGGCCAGGCCCTCCGGGCCTAAGACTTCTTGTAGCGCGACGGTGCTCACGGCTTGAAGTTTAGAGCGTCAGAGACGATCTGGCCAGCCGTCGCGGCGAGGCGCTTGCCGGCGCGCGCAATCGTCCCGGCCTGGTACGAGACCGCGGCCGGAACCGCGGCCACTGCCTGTACGGGATGGGCCGCGAACGCCGCGGCGGCGCCCTTCGCCGCACAAGACATCTTGTCGCAGACCCACTTCCCGCATCCGGAGCAAAAGTGGGTCGCCGAAAGGCCACAGTACGCGCACGTCTGACCCGGCTGTGAGCTCATTGGTTGGCACCTCGATAGATGTCTATCTGAGCGGACACGCTCGCTACCACCTGCGGCGAGGTCGCGGAGGTGTTCCGCGGCTTAGCCCAAAAGCCAACTTGAAAGTACGGAGCATACGGCGCGCCGGCGTTGTTGAAGTCCGTCCCCAAAATATCCTTGGTGCCGTCGAGAGTATAGAGAATCGGCGCGGTCAGCCCGGCGATGACGCTCGACGGCTGATACCAGCGCCGCGGGTTGTCCCCATGCAGCTTGAAGTTGACGGCTGGCGGCGAGTTGAACGAAGGCGCCGGGGTCCCGATGAAGTACTCCAGGTCAATCGCCTCGGCATATTCGACGTCGCCGTTGGTGGCCAGCAGAGCAAGGCTCACGCTCACGTAGCGAATCCGGATGACGTCGGCCGGGTTCAAGAGCACTCCGGCCGGCATTGGCACCGAGATCGTGTAGTAAGCGAAGTCGATGCTCTCCAGGTCCAGGATCGCCGCAATCGCGACTGTCTGCGTTGCCGCGTCCGAGTTGAGCAGTCCCAAGGGGCTGAACCCCGAGGTTCCATCCGCGAATCGGCCGCGCGGAATCACCACCGTCTTGAGGTCAGTGAGCGAGATGTCGTCAGTCCCCGGCGCTTGATTGGTTACCCACACCTTGCCCGTGGTCACAGCCCCGAGCGCTTGCAGGATGAACGTGTAGTTGCCTAGCGGCGTGCCCGAGTAGAACCCCGGAAGGAGACTCAGCAGGCTCTTTTGCGCTCCGCTGAGCAACGCGAAGTTGTTGGTCGCGTCGTGGTCAACCGGAATCGCAAGGCTGATGCCGGCCGGCGCGACTTTCAACACGTAGTGCTCGACGCTGCTGCCTGGCGGCGGGCTGGTTAGCGAGCCGGTCAGGTAGCCGTTCTGGAGGCGAGGGTCGAAGACCGGCCGGTCTTGTGGGGGGATGTCTGCCAGGGGTGTTCCGGGAATGATGATTTCATTACCCATCGATCTTGCCTCGCTCCGCATGGGCGATGAGCGTCCCGCGGTTGAACTCCTGGAGGACCTTGGCGCCCGCGCGGCAGGCGTCGCGGCCGACCGCAATCGCCACGCCGACGTTGCTGACCTCGAACTCCTCCGGACCGACCAGCCGTTCGATCCTATCCTGCCCTGGCGCCGTGTAGGTGCTGAGGACGCGCGCGGTGAACGCCACGCGGATTCTCGGTCCGTCCATCACTAGCACCGGCTCGGTCTTCCCAGCTCGAGCAACGGCGTGCTCGATGATCGCGTCAGCAGCCCGCTGAGCGAACTCGACGGCCGCGTGCCACTGTGTGGGCGGCGTCTCCACGTACTCATCCCAAGACATCGAGCCGACCCCGATCGCGTCGCGCGAAGCCCCCAAGCCGAGCCGCAAAAGCCATCGCATGTCAGGAAGGCGGCGCCGGCGGAGCTGGCGTGGATGTCGACGTCGGCGTCGGACAGCCGATGCCGGCGACCGTGCAGAGCGGGCTCGATGCTCCGCAGCCGAGGATCCAGGCCACGCTGCCGGCCGCTATCAAAACCAGAAGAATTCGCATGAGAACACCTCCCAGGGTCGGCGGAGCTTCATTGGGGAAACCCCGCGCAAATCAGTTGCGCCAGGCCCGGCGCAATCGCTCCCGCCTGGCTGGTCGTGTAGCCGAACGTCACGGTGAGCGGGGAGCCGGCCGGCGTGACCGATCCATCCTGCTCGAAAGGGATGCAGCCAGTCGCGCCGGCGGCGATCGACGCGCTTCCCGTGCCGGCACCCAAGCTGCTCGTGAGCTGCACCGAGGCCGTTGAGCCGCTGGTATTGTGCCAACTCACGGTGCCCCAGCAGATGACCGGCTCAGCTCCGGAGCTCCTCGGGTTGATTGCCAGGGTCACGCTCCCGATCGCTGTGGCGGTCGCCGTGGCCGCCGTGACAGTCCCGGTGTTTTGGTACGAGGCTTCCCCGACGCCATAGGCATGGCTCTGGGCGCGCGCCAGGGCGGCGCACAAGAGGATTGCGCAGAACACGGGGAAGAGCTGGATCGATTTCATGGCCATCCTCCACAGCCGCCGGCGACGACTGCGGTCGGCGTCGGGGTTGGCGTTTGAGTCGGCGTTGGCGTTGGCGTCGGAGTAGGCGTGGGAGTCCGGGTCGGAGTCGGTGTGGGCGTCGGAGTCGGCGTTGGCGTTGGCGTCGGAGTAGGCGTGGGAGTCGGGCTCGGAGTCGGTGTGGGCGTCGGAGTAGGCGTTGGCGTCGGCGTCGGGGTCGCGATCGGAGTCGGTGTGGGGGTCACAGTGGCTTCGACGGCCGCCTGCTCAGTTGTCGCGTTGTGCACGCCCGCGCACGTCGCGGTCTGCGTGCCGGTCGCACCGGCGCTGGCCATAACATAATCACCGGCGGTCCACCCACCCAGGCTCTCGCTCACGATCGTCGAGGTCACAGCGATCGGCGGGATGGCGGTGCACGATCCGCCAATCTGCCACAGCGCGATGACGAGCTCGTTGGCGGCGGCAGTGGTGACACTCGGGGCCGCGTAATTGTTCGCGCCGCCGTCATAGCCGCTGGTGTCGAGTACTGCGCTGGGGATGTCCAGCAAAAGCGAGTTGGTTGCCACCGAGCCCGCGAGCGTGAAGGTGTAGCTCGTCTCGCCGGCCACGAAGGAGTGCGTTCCGGTGAAACAAGTCAAGGACGATCCTAGCCCGCCAGCGTCGAAAGACCATCCTGGCGAGCTGGGCACGGTCGCCTCGCTGGAGCAGATCAGGAAAAGCATGAGGTCCCCGGCGACCGCGGGCCCGCCCGACGTGGCATCCACGTTAATGACCAGAGAGCTCGTCGCAGACCGGCCGAAGGCGTCGGTGTAGCCCGAGATGGTTGGCTGCGCCGGCGCCGGCGCGGCGCGCGCGAAAAGGAGCACCGCCGCGGCCAACATGGCCACGGCGATGCGATGTCGCCGACTCAGCACTCCGCCCGCTCGGTTACGGAGTGATGAAGGTCTTGATGCGAGCCACGTCGGTAGTGGCCGTCAGAGCCACCGCCAGGATCAGCGAGCTCGAGGCGGGCACTCCGTACTGTGCCAACACGACGTCGTCGGGTATCACAGGGCCCTGAGCCGCGCCCTCAGCCTGGCCGATGTTGTAGCCCGGCGGGATCGGCTGCTGTGCGGTTCCGCCCTGGTTGAGGGTCAGACCGATCGACACCACATCGCCCGTGGAGCCCGCGTCGTAAGTCGCGTAGATCGACAGCACCGAAGCGGCCGGCAGGAACGCGGCGGCCGTGCCGGTGTAAGCGTTCGCGACCGAAGTTACTCCGGTGAACCGTTGCGAGAGGTTAAGCGGCATAACAGTCTCCTCCAAAAAGCGCGGGGGGAAAAACCGCGCGTACTAGCTTGTCGCTGGCGTTGTCCCGGCCAATCTGTGAATCATCGCATCCGAGGCGCCGGTGTTGCCTGCCTTGAGTAGAGCGGCGGCAGCCTCGATGCTATCGCCAGGGTTGGGCGCGGCCTTGGCAGCAGCCGGGTTGATCGCCGTTGCGAGCGCGCGAATCGCCGCCACGTATCCGTCCGGGTCCGGGTTCTCAGCCTTGGCCAGGCTCGCTGCCTTCGTCTCGCCATAATGGTAGATCATCAGCTTGTCGGCGGGCTGAAGCGTCGCGAACTTGCGCGCCCAAAAGCGCTCGAACGTGTCGGCCTGGAAAAAAGGATCGGTGTGGGCCAACCGGAGCATGGCGCCGTCTGTCGAGTACTCCGGCCAGATCCACGCGATGAAGCTCGGGTGCATCTGGAAAAGCCCGACAGCTAACCCATCATCGCCGACCGCGAGAGGGTTCCAACCGCTTTCGTGCTCCACTACGGCCGCAGCCCACGCCCAGTCGTCGCCGGCCGCCTTCTTCGCCAGGCCCTCATGCAGGGCCGGGGTGAAACCGAGATTATTTGCCATGACGATCACGCTCCTATGGCGGCCGTGGCCGCGAGAAAATCCGAGCCGGCGTTGGCGGACGGAAGCAGAAACGCCGGAGGCATGATGGCAGACGCCCTCAGAGCCGCCGGCGAAGTAATCGGCGGCGGCGGCGTGCCGCTGTCGCAGGCTTCGCACACTCCGGTCGTGAGATTGAGGCACTCGCCGACCATGCAGCCGCCGCACTTACTACAGCATCCGCTGCCGAGGTCGAGGCACTCCCCGATCGCGCACGGAGCCGGATGGCTGGGCGGAGGACAGCAGGCTTTGCACGCGCACTCAGGCGCCGCCGGCGTCGTCCCGTCGCAGCACTTCAGGCAGCTGATCTCAGTCACGACCTTGCTGTAGTTAGTTGGGCATGGCGGCGGGTTCTTTTCGCAGGCGCCGAGCGCGCCAAGGCAGTTGATGATGCCGCTCAGTCCAGGGAACTTCAGTGCGTTGGCTTCGGCGGCCGTGAGGCATTGCTCGTACTGACAGGCACAATAGAACGGGCCGCACTGGCATCCGGAGGGACCTCCGCAGTTGCAGTTGGTGTCTGTGCTAGGGATGCTTCCATCCTCGCACGGTGAGCAGACGTACTCTATGAGCTCGCCGCCCAGGCCAGGTGCCGGAGGTGGGTTGGGAGGCGGAAAGAATGGATGCGGTGGCTTTCCCGGTGGCGGACCGGGCGGCTTCTGAGGGCAATAATCGGATGTATAGCCTGGGCCGTAGCACCCGCAGGGATTCTTCACGTCGCCGGGCTGCGGCACCGGCCGGCCTTCCGCGACTCCGTTGATGAGACAGCACTCCGAGCAAGCTTCCGCGCTCTCGCAACAACCGGTTTGGAAGTCGATGCAGTCCTTGCCCAGGCATCCACTCGGGAGAGACGCGTTAGCGGGATATTCCTGCGGCGGACAGCACTGTAGGCATGGACTCTCGCACTTCTGCGCGAGCTGCATCACTTGCTCGCAGCTCAAATCGCAGCGCTCCGGAGTGATCTGCCCAAGGACCATGAGCTCAGCTCGTCTTCGGTGCCTGAGTCGCGGCGAAAGCCTGACCCACGATCGCGGCCGCATGCGCATCCGGCAGTCCGGGGAAAGCCGACTGCAGGCCCGTAACCGCGAGCCCGAACTGCTGGATAAAGGTCTGGGCTTGCGTGGTGGCGCTCAGGATTGAGGCAACCAGCGCGGCGGCTTTGGCCGCAACCGAGTTGGGGCTGATGCCAGCAAGCGCACCGGATTCGTGAAGGGCCTCCAGCGCGCTCATCGCGTCTTTGACCAGGTTGGCGCTCGGGCCAGTGACGGCCGTCAGGGCATCCCCGATCTCTGTGAAAATGTTAGCCACTGGGCTTACCTCCGTTCCCGACCAGCCGCTCGAGCATGGCCGTTTGCCACTCGATGGCTTTTGTGAGCTGGTTCACTGCCCGCTCCATTCGAATCAGCACGTACATCGCCACCACGATGGGAAAGCCAATCTTGGAAATCAGGTCGGCCAACCCACCGGGCTCGAGCCAACTAACCGGCATCGCCGGTCAGCGAATCGCTACGCCGCCGTAGTACTCGCTGGGCGTGCGTCCCGAAACCGCGGTCTGCCCGACCTGCTGCCAGCCGGCCGGCAGCGGCACGTTGGCGCAGAGCTGCGGGCTGGCCGAGCACGCCGCGACGATGCCACTGACGTTTTTCGTCGGCAGCCCGCAGACGGCGTTCGGATCGCGTACCAGGCGATAGCCACTTCGCCCGCTGGGCGTGGTGACCGGCTGATAGTGTCCGCACCGGGCGCCCGTTTTGGTCGGGATGATGAGCGGCAGTCCCACCGTTCCGTGCCCGAGTTGATATGCAAGTGCACTAGCCATTGACGTTTCCTCCTACCCACAAAGGGTTGATTGCAGGTCCGCACCGGCCTGTCGGCCGATGATTTTGCCGAATTCGGCGGCGGTCAGAGTCAGAGCCACGGCCCCGGTCGGGCCGATGATCGGAATTTCCTCGGGCAAGAACGCGATTGCGACCGTCTCGCCGGCCACCGCTCCCAAGGTTGGCAGCGCAGGGCAGACGTACTGCTTTCCGACTCGCGCCGCGAAGCCGACCAGGTACTGCCCGACCGACGCCACGATCTGCGCAGCCTGGCCCGCGGCTGAGCTGGTCTTCAGTTGCGCCGCGGTCGGATCTCCGGAGGGCGACGGGCCGGGCGGATTGCAGACCGCGTTGTCCGCTCCGCAAAAGCCGTCCAGGTTCATAGCAGGTACCCCAGGATCGGCAGGACGACGCTTGAGAGAGCGCAGAGCTCGGACAACCAGGTTGTCCCGGCGCCCGTCGAAGCGAGCAGCTGGCAGAGCACTCCGCCCGCCGCAGGCCCGAAGCCAGAGAGAGAGCCGCCGGTGCCGTAGGCTCCTGGATACCCTGGCCGATACGGCGAGTACGGAGAGCCGCCATACGGCGCATAAGGGCTCGGGCTGTAGGGAGAGCCGGGATAGCTCCCATAGCCCGGAGGGAGGTACGGCCCCGGCGACGGAATGGGGCTGGGAACGGGGCTCGGAGACGGCGAAACCGGCGTGACAGCGCAGCAGCCCGGGTAAGACGGGTCAGCCATCGTGCCCGCTGGGCAAAACACGCCGCCAAAGCTCTGAGGATCGGGAAAGCCCGGCGTTTCATACGGCGGGCAGGGCGATGAGCTCGCGCCAGGCGCTCCGGGCGAGCAGCATCCGCAGGCGTTGCTCGTCTCCGAAGCCAGACAAGGCGGTACGTGACCGCCGCAGATTCCACATTGAGTGAAGGTGCAGCATCCGGGATTGCGAGGGTCAGGAACAGTGCCTTGCGGACAGGACCCGCCGAACACCGCGGTATCATAAGGCGGGCAGGTCGGCTGGATCGCGCCGGGCGAGCAGCATCCGCAGACATTGCTCGTCTCGCCAGGCCCGCAAGGTGGAATATGGCCGCCGCACAGGGTGCACTGACCGACCGGGCCAACGGGCGCCAGGACACAGCAGCCGCACGAATTAAGCGTTTCGTAGCTCGTGCAGGGCTGCGGATGGCCGCCACAAGCACACTGGGGAATATTGCCAGTTCCATTGCTCATGGACTCGCGGCGGCCGGCAGCGAGCCGGGCGGTAAGAACATCTGCGACGCCAGGTAGCAGGTGTTCGCTGATCCTTGGAGCGCGGCCGTCAACTCGGGGAGCCCTTTCGGACACACGAAGCAAGCTTCGACGGCTTGAGGTGCGCAGCAGCCGGGGCTCTGCGGATCAGGAGAGGTTCCCTGAGGACACACCCCACCAACGCTCTGAACATCTGGCGCAAAGCAAGTCGGCGGAGGCGGAGTGGGTGGCAGTCCGGGCGGCGGCGGCTGACCGCACTGGAGGCAGTTCGGCGACACACCCCCGCAGGTGCAGGGCTGGCCCGATCCGCAGACGGTGCAGTTCGGGTACGAGCCACCGCAGGGACACAGCAATGGCGGCGGCGGTTGCGAGCAGAGATTGCAGTTGGGAGAGGTCCCGCCACACGGGCAGGGCTGAGTGGGATTACAGGTTGCGCAGTTGGGATAGCTCCCACCGCACGGGCAGATGTTCGGCGGTGGCGGCTGACCGCCGCTACAGGTCAAGCAATTTGGGTACTGACCCCCACACGGGCACGTGCCAGGGCTCGGCGGCTGGATTGGTTGGCCGCAGATCGTACAGTTCGGATAGACACCGCCACATGGACACACTCCCGGAGCAGGGGGTTGACCCGGCTGCGGGCCGCAGGTTCCGCACTGGAGTAGGAGCTGGCGGAGGTTCGAACATTGGAGGCAATCGGAGCTCGACGGCGCCGGCAACTGCAGCTGGCCGGGGCCCGGGAGCAATCCTATCGGCCCGATCCCGATCGACATCGAGCCACCTCAGTTCATCCCGCCATGCTGGCGGATGTACTCTTGGTGGGCGCGCACCTGGTCCTGAGTGACCTGGCCGGCAGCCGCGCGGCGAGCGTCGTGGCCCTCGTTGACGTGCCGGATGATGGCTGTCGAATTCTTGGAATTGGGGTTTGCGCAGACCTCGCAGCCATTCGGCCCGGCCGGCGCCTCAGCCGCCCGGCGCCTCATATTCTCCGCGCGCTTCTGCCCGCCGCGGGAACCGAGCAAAACTGCCGAGCGTTGAAGCGCTAGGCGTCCAACGGACTCGACGAACTCCCCCATCACCCCCGTCATTTTCGCGGCGCCATCCAGCTGTTTCGCGAAGAGGCCCTCGACCACCTGGCCAAGCGCTACCGTATTGGAAGGCGCCTGCTTCGCCAGGGCGTCCTTGACGGCGGCCTCCACGGCCGGTCCGATAGCCTCGCGCACCAGCTGATCG
>Ga0209517_10007862_pt1 | contig 12630 bp, 6 predicted proteins | sample PeaSoiMetSII2010_FD_187695 | JGI IMG/M metagenome (GOLD analysis project Ga0209517, IMG submission 187695) | Peat soil microbial communities from Weissenstadt, Germany - SII-2010 (SPAdes) (version 2) | ecosystem: Environmental > Terrestrial > Soil > Wetlands > Peat | place: Germany: Weissenstadt...
TCCCAGATGTTGGCCAGGCCGCGGTTGCCGTTGCTGGGACGGCCCGTATATCCAAAGGTTTTCGGCTGAAATGCCCCCCCGCCGGAATACCAAAGGTCGGCCGCATTTGCCAGGCGCAGGGTGTGCACTTCGCTACGCAGGCCTAGCTTCGAAACCGGCCGCAGATTCAGACTGCCGTACAAGTCCTCGTTGTTCATCATGTTGTAGAAAGGGAATCGCGCGTACTGGCGCGGTGTGGGCAGAACTTGAAAGAAAGTGCCGTGACTCGAATCATTGGGATTCCCATCACCGCTGCCGTAGGAGTAGCCGGCGCTAACCCAGGGCTTCAGCACCTTGACCGGCGCTTGCCACCCGGCCTCTGCCACGAACGCGCCGGCGTGCTGCGCGAGGCTGCCCCAGGAACCGGTTTGCAACGCGCCCCAGAGCAGAAAATCGAACTTGCCGGCATTCGCGGTGTTGAAGACATGGGTGTAATCCGCGCCCCAAGTCGCAATTTCAATCTTGCCGAGGTCGGCGGCGCGAACCGAAGCAGGGCGGTTATCGGTCTTCAGCACCGTGGTGCGGTGATCGATGTAGCCGAGCGCAAACATGCGTAGTTCTCCCGCGCTTTGCGTGGTCGTGACCGAGCGGGTGTAGGCGCCGTAATAGGTGTCCACATCCAGTTCATCCATCCCCTTCACTTGAAAAACACCTTGCGTCGGACGCGCCCCGAAGAAGGTAAAGTTGTTCTGCCCGAAATTCGCCGAGAATTGGATTCCATCGAATGATCGCTGGACGGCCGTGAAGGCGAAATTCGAAATCAAGCGGCTCGAAATGCGGGTCTGAATCACGGTCGCCAACAGCGGATCTTTGGGCGTGACTTCAAGACCGTCGAAATATTCGAAGCGGCCTAATTTCAGACCGGCTGGTCCGAGGTGCTTGAAGTTCACAAAGGCCTGCTTCACGAATCCGTTGGCGACGTTAGTGTGATTGTTGTTGGCGACATAATAGTTGGCGCCCAGGCCGAGTTGGCCCTGTGGAGCCGCGACTACCGCGTCGTTGGGCAGCCCGAGAATCGACGGTTGTTCTCCTTCAATGAACCAATCGAAATGTTCCCCGGTTTGCCCGAAACCCAAGCGTAGCAATGAATCCCACAACCCGTAGTCGTTGTCTCCGCTGGCGCCCTCGAACCAGTACCAGCCCTCTGCGCGGGTGCGCCAGTTCACCGAGATCTCCAGCGGGCCCAGCGTGTGTTTTGGCGGAGTGGCCGCCGCGGTCTGCGCAGGTGCTGCGGTCGCTGGCTGCGGTGAAGTTGCTGATGAAGGGCCTGCAGTGGCCGCAGTCTGCTGTACTGCCGAGTCCGGAGTTTCTGTCGCGGACAGAGCCTGTTGAGCGAAGACGGAACTTGCCACAGACAAGACTATCCCCAGGCTGCACACAAATCGTAGTTTCATGTCGTCCCCACTCTGAACGTTTCGTACTCTTCCGAACGCTGCCATTCCGCCGGAGCCAGAGCGGACGTGTGCACAGTCCTACCCCTGCGCAGGTCTTGAGGCTTGGATCTTGAATTCGCAGCGTTAATTAGAAGCTGGTCCCCACATGAGTTGCTCGGGATTGTCAGGGGCGTTGCAGCGAGGGGTCAATAACGGATTCATACTAGAGCGCATTCTCAGTTATGGAATACCGAAAAGAGTGTTGCGGATTGCATAGACAACGAGTTCATCGCCGGTGCACGTCAATTGCGAGCGAATCTGAATAGCCTGGAAGCAGCAGGTTCGTCGCGGCCGCCACTGCTAGCGCTGCCGCCAGAAGAATCAGCAAAGAGGCGTAGGAACCCGTAGCGTCAAATGCGCGCCCCAGTATCACCGGCCCGATGGCTCCCGCCGCGGCATAGAACGTCCAGGTCAGACCGTAAAGAGTGGAAAACGCCCGCAGCCCAAAGTATCGCGTCAGCAGGTAGGGTGTAATAGCGGCTTCACCGCCGGCCCCCACGCCAATGAGCGCGGCCGCAAGGCAACCCGCAGTGAAGCTGTTCGCCCGAGCCAGCAGAAAAATGCCCAGCGCGGTAATTAGGTTTATTACGAATGCGACCCGTGGCCCGAAAAATCGGTCCAGAAGCCACCCTACCACGATCCTGCCGAGCAGGCTCGATCCACCGAGCACGGACGCGCAGAGCGCTGCCTTTGCGGCGGTGAGGCCTCGATCCGTTAATAGCGCGGACAAGTGAGTAATCGCGCCGTTCATGCTGATTGAACTCACAAAGAGGATGGCGGTGATAATCCAGAAGGCTGATGAGCGCAGTCCTTGCTGCCAGGTCCTTCCAGAATGAGCGACGGCAGAAGACTCGTGCCCCGTTTCCCCGCGTTCTTTGATGTAGCGCCAGCTAAGAGGCAACCCGAGTAACAATGCAAGACCGCCGAGTGCGCCGTAGGCTGCGCGCCAACCGGCCCGACTGATGATGGATTGGGCGACGACCGGCAAGATCATGGCACCCAAACCCGCTCCAACCATAACGAAGGCTAGCGCAGTCCCCAAACGTCGTTGAAACCAGGTGGAAATCGATCGCGAGTACGCCAGATGAGCTGCTCCGTTCCCAACTGCACCGAGGACAACACAAGTCAGGTAAAACTGCCACAGTCCAAAGCGCAAAAGTGACAACGCGGCGATGGCGCACCCGTACACAGTCATGCAGATGAGGATGATGCGGCGTGGGCCAAAGCGGTCGATCCACCGGCCCAGCAGCGGCGAACACAACCCTAGCGTGACGGCGGCAATTGCGAAACCGCTGGAGATGGCTTCGCGACTCCAGCCGAACTCCGCAGCCAGAGGCTTTACAAAAACAGAGAAAGTGTAGACGAACAGCGAGCCGAATCCCGCCATTACCCCGAGGCACGCTGCCAGCACGACTCGCCAGCCATAATAGCCGAGAGCGAATTCGCTCGGGCTGGACGATGTTTCGGGTGTGTACGCTGCAGCCATGCTAACCCCAACACTTCCAGGACCGAGTTGCTCGCTCATTCGCTCGATCCTTCGTTCACAGACTGCATGCAGTTCTCCGTTGGCGACGTTGGTGCGAAGACGGAGAGCTTACACCCGCTGCGCGCACTTGATCTCTAGTGCTTTTCGAGTATGGCCGTCGGGCCTCGACCGCAAGTGGCGTTAGGGCAAAAAGCGCCGTGGGCCGCTCTAGTGGGCGGTCCTAACCAAGTCGCAACTCGCGAATCGCGTCGCCGGCGCCGCTGAGGTCGGCGAGGCGCATCTCGGAATACTTGCGGGACAGAATCACGCCTGGCGCGCCGGCGCGGAGAGCCGCCAGGACTGCTTCTTTCACTCTTTGCGGAGTGCACTTGCTGTTGTGGGGGTCGGTCGGGATATCGATATCAATGCCTGGCCAAATCAGAGTGTTCGTGCCAGCAGCACCCTCGAGCGCGCGTCTTGTTTCGCGATCGACGTAATCCGCCGAAAGCCCGGCGTGAGGAATGCTTTCGTAGCTGCCTTCTTTCAATCCCATCACCGCGTAGTTGAAGTCGAGCAGGCTCTGCTTCGAGAGATCGGCATAAAGAGTCGAGCCGGCATTATCGACATAGAGCGCCATGCGCTCGCCGCCGCAGTTGTTGTACATCACAACTTTGATGAAATCTGAATAATTCGAAAGCTCGTGAAGGTCCTGTTCGGCACGGTAGATCGGATTGAAAGAATTGTTGTGCCAGATGTGCCAACCCACTGGCACTGCCGGTTTCGCTGTTTTCACCGTCTTGTAGATTGCGGCATAGGTTTCGCGAAGGCTATCCGTCCAGAGCATTTCCCATGCGGCCAGTTCGGGATACCGCAATAAGAGCCGCCAGAATTGGACGTAGTAGCCATCCACGGGGCGCTTGCCGCCTCGCGCGGAGCGAACGAATTTTTCCAACTCTAGAAATCCCTGCTGGGCTCGCTCGACATTGATGCCGCGGTCTTTGGCTTTGCTCTGACAAAACTGGCAGAAGCAGGTCACCTCGCCCGGATCCACCGGCGGCGTGTCATGCGTGGCGCCGAGGCTATCGCAAAGCGCTCCCTGCCGTTCCGACCCCCACATGATTCCGTCGATGTCATAGGAGCGAGCATAATCCTCAACCAGACCGATCAGGAAGTTCCGGTAGTCCGGGTTATTGACACACAGAGTCTCGGCATTCCGCCCGTACAGGTCTCGCTCCTGCAGTTTCTCGATGTTCGGCAAGTCGGTGCGAAACACGTCTTCGAGCCAGCAGATAACTTTCATCCCGCGTTTCTTCGCCGCAGGGAGCACTTCGGCCAGAATGTCGAGACCGCCGTGGTCGGGCGCGCGAGTGTCCTTTAGAACTGTGTTCTTGTAGTACTGCGGATGAGGAGTAGCGAAGTTCCCACCGTGAAAATTGAGGTCGTACTCCTGCTTGCCGTGATCGGGCAGCGGTTGGCCTGGAATCTGTCTTCCGGCAATGCCGCGGCCATAGGTGAAAACTGCAAGAAATAAAGTATTCACGCAGGCACGTTCCTGAAGCACATCAAGGACCTTCTCAGTGCCTTCGTCCACAAACGAAACTGCACCAACTTGGATGCCAATCATTTTGGATAGGACAGCAGAATATGCTGATGTTGGTATCGCCAAAGCGGCGCCGGTGCCACCAGCGATTTTCAGGAATTCGCGGCGATTCACGTCCGATCTCACAGGATTACTCCAAGCCTCTATACCAACGGCTGCTGAGGGTTGTAATTGTGGCGCAGCGTCAATGAGCCATCCGAATTGATCTTTTGCCGGCACGCCCATCGCACCGGATAACGCACGCCCTTCACTTCGAGATCAGCCTTTAGCCGCAGACCCTCCCATTGCACGCCTGCAGGCAGCATCAGCATCGCTTGATGGATGCCCGTCGGTTTCGGATACCCAGGGTCAATGCAGCCTGATACGTTAATCTTGTGCTCCTCACCCAGCACGCTCAGGCGAAGCACTCCAGGAACAGGCGCAATTCCATCGTTGGCGAGTCCGATCACCAGACCAGTCGCTCCGTCGCGCCTGAAGGTCCAGATAAACGACGGGCGGATGCGGTAGCCGATCTGGCGGGCGATCTCGTCAATCGGCGCGGGGAATTTTTCGTAGTAACTCAAGAGGTTGCCGGCGGACTGCGTGTGCCAACTCCAAAGCGATAGATAGTTGACGCCGACATCGGCGGCGTGGGAAATGATTTGTTCGTTGTAAGTAATCCCATCTTCGTCGATTTGAAGTTCCTTGGGATCACCGGTGGTGAAACCAACCTCACAGATTGCAGCCGCCCAAGGGGGGACGGTAGCTCAGCGCCTCGATCTGCGTGTTCTCGATGAAAATCGTATCCGTACGCAGCCAGTTGCCGGTGCGCATTGTGCGATCCAGCAGATCGGAGTTGCCTACGTTGCTGAAGTCGGGCTGCGTGTTCGTGGCCAGCGGGACCTTGGTCCAGTGTTCGAGTTGCATCTCGAACATGGCTGCCCACGTTTGTTCCGCGACCAACTGGCTGGGAAAGGGATTGCCCTCGAACGGCCACGTGTGGCCTTCGCCCCAAAAGCCGTACATCATTGTGTCCATGAACTCGATCTGTGGATTGCCGTTGAGTTCGGCGGCGAGCAGCCCATTCAATTCGCGAAATGCAGATTGATATGCCGGGTGATCGTAACGCGGCACGCGGTTATCTTTCCGGTAACGCATTTGCGCGGGATCGCCCTTCCACTCACCTTTGAGCTTTACGTAGGGGACCTTATTGAGGAGGAAATCCGGCATCCCCGGATCGGGAAAGTCGGGATTTTCCAGCATCACTCGGAAGCCGACGCGCTTGTCGTAGCGGCGAGCCAGGTCAAACGTGATCTTCCACCACTCCGGGAAGTCGAGGCGTCCAGGTTGTTTCTGGACATCCCGCCAGTTGGGCCGGATGTAGATCTTCTGCGCGAAGGGCAGCTTGATCAGATCTTCGAGGGTTCGTTCCACTGTTTGCCCCGGGATATGAAGTGGTCCGGTGTCGTCGGAGGCATAGACCATGAGTCCCATGCCGTAATTGCTGACGATCTCCATCGATGGCGACGTGACCATCGAGACATCGCTCTCGGGAACGACGGCACCGGGGCCATACTGTGGGAACGGGCCCTGATAAAGCCGGTCGAGAACTGGAGGCCCCGATCCCCAATCGTATTTGTCCCAGTTATGTTCTGGAATTGAGGCGTCGGCGCTGCCCTTGTACAACCCAACTGCGAGTCCTGTTGCGGTGGCGGACTTCAAGAAGCTGCGTCGATCCATTGGCGCTCCTGCAAGGGCGAAGTTCGGTACTCTTATTGTCTTTGGTAGCAGCCGATGTCTATTTTCCCCGATTTCACCCGGGGTGAGCCTTCTAGATCCAGTTCTCCCACCGGGATTGCCTCCGTCGTTCCGGCAGCGAGCGCGGGAGACTCTGATTGCAGACGAAAGTCGTGCGCGGCAGCATCCACAAATTGCGGGCCAAGAAAGCGGGAATGGCGGTCGTTCTCCGTGGACTTAACATATTTGTCGAATCCAGTCACCGTGGCGGAAGCCGCTGCCCAGGTACTCGCGCTCGCACCCGAGGCGCAGTAATAAAGGTTGTGATCGATCACGGCGGGCGGCTGTTTCTTGTCGACCCGAGTTCTGGTTAGCGTGAAGAGGCAGCGGAGCCCAGCATAGACGATGTTATTCTCAAAAACATTGTCGGACATGTTCCACTGCATCTGAAACTCGCCTGAGCCGGTTGCCGAGGTATCGTTTTGGTATAGCGTATTGTTGATGACGGTGCAGTGCTCGGTGTGTCCCCGCTCCGGCGCATAACCGCCGATCGAAACCCCTGCGGTATGGCTGTGATAGATAAGGTTATTCCGTGCCGTGATGTAACTGGTGGCGCGGTCCTTGTGCTCGCTGGCCAGTTCGATTCCAAAGTCCACATCGTGCATGACGTTCTGTTCGATCAGGATTCTGGTGCCACCATCCACATAAATGCCATCGGAAGATTCATCGTTGCGATACGCCGGATTGCCGCGCGAAGTAATGTTGTAAACCAGATTGCCGCTGACGACTCCGTCGCGAGCCTGGTCGACGGCTGGGTCGGGCGCCGTCCGCTCAAAACCGATGACGTCGATTCCAATGTTGTTGTTGTCGTGGACAACATTGTGCGTAATGCGGAAGTTCGTGACATTCCCGTTCACCACCAGTGACTCGCTCGAACCGGTTTGCAGGTGATGCACCTCATTCCCGTCAATGATCAGGTCAGTGATGGGCGTCTTGGCGTCGGTGCCGTATACGGCAATGCCAAATCCGTTGCCACCGCTGCCCGGAGCATCGCGGCCTTCAAACGTCTGCTCGATATGATGGACGTTGTTTTTCAGCAGTTCGATGTGCGAGCCAGCCCCCATGACACTAATGCCCAATGGAGCGAGCCGATGCTCGGCGGTGTGGAAGTTGCGAATTTCGAAGCCTTCGATCCTGATGTAGCTTTTGTCCTGGATCGTAAGTACCGCGGTTCTTCCTGCTGGTGTGAAGTGTGCTGCGTCGAGCACGGCTGTCTCGCCGGGATAACTTCGAAACGTAATGTATCCATCGCTCGGGTTGCCGGATGCCTTGATGCTTACCAGTTCTTCGTAGACTCCACCCCGCACATTCACGGTACTACCCGCACGCACAGTGTCCGCGGCATGTTGAACGGTGCGCCAAGGCGCCGCTTGAGTGCCGGGATTCGAATCATTCCCGGCTGTCGACACATAAAAGGTGGAGTTGATCTGGCCAAACCCCGTGGAGACGGATACAAATAACACAGCAAGGGACAAAACTTTCATACTCGTCCTCCCATGAAAAGCACGCTGCCAGCTTGTAGCCATTGCTATTCTGGCCGCACTTCCAGCAGCAGATGCTCATTAAACTCAACTGGCAAATGTGCGCCGCGCCCAGAGACGGTTCCCAGGCTCTTTCCTGTGACGTAGTCCACGACGCTGTAGTTGCGGTCGTCCAGGCCGCGCAGTTCGACCGATCCCTTCCACTGTTTTGCAAAAAAGGCATAGTACATCGTCTGGTCTTTGCGGATCGCATGAGTTTCGGGTGCATCGAAGCCGATGTCATAGAGCTGCCCAAGATATTGTCCTCTTGACAGCATCTTGTCCCGATAGATACGAAGCCACTTTTCGAAATCCATCTCTCGTGCGGGAGTCAAATCGGATTTGCCGTGCTTGGTAACCAGAGACGGAAGCACAAACTGCGTTCCCACCACGCCTCCCACTCCCACGGTAGACGCAAAGTCATTGCCGCCATCGCTCAGTTCGACGTGATCACCAAAAAATGGAACGTCGTCGCCCATCAGGGCCTTTAAGGTTTTCGCCTTGGAACGAACTTGAAAGGAACTGGTGGGATCGGAAGCGACCGACATATTGAAGTGCGGCATGGTGAAAAAAGAGAACGCCGTGCCGCAAGGGCAGAACTCCACCAGTGTCCCAGGCTTTACCGCCTGAGCGGTATCGTAAATTGCCTTGAAGAAATCCGGCAGGGCTTCGACCGATTCCTCCGGCTGGGCGTGGTGGTGAGCCGGGTTGTAGCAGGCAGGAACTCCGTTCATGTGCTGGCCATCGAGCTTCAGGCCATCAAATCCCCAGTCAACCAAAATTTTTCGCACCAGCGCTTTGTGATAGTCGACCACACGGCGATCGGCTGGACACAAGTAATAAGAATCCCACCAGGAAACTTTTCTTGTGGAGCCATCGCGGTTCAGCAACTCATAGTCGGGATGATCGTGCAGCAGTTGCGAGTCTGGCACGGCGCTGAGTGGCGACCACCAGAGCTGCGCTTTGAATCCTTCCTGGTGAATGCGGTCCACCAGGGCTTTCATGTCCGCGTCTCCGTTGGGAAATTTCTTAGGATCAAGTTGCCAATCGCCGACATTGTTCTGCCAGCCGTCGTCGAGCGTGACCCACGTAAATCCCAATCGCTTCGCCGTCGGAAGCGTGTCATACACTTGCTGCGGCTGAACTTTTCGTCCGTATCCCCATGCGCACCAGATCGCGCCGAACGCGTCGTCGGGAGCGGTGGCCATTTGGAAACCTTCTTTCATCATGAAACGCCGGTAATCGGCGAGCGCGCGGAAGTAGTCTCCCTGGTGGACGGCAACAAAGGTGCGAAACGTATGAAAACTTTCACCAGGGCTCAATGAAATATCCTTGGTGAAACGGACCGCGATCTTGGCGTGCGCGGCATCAGGCATGGATACGGGCAGGGAAACCAGCTTTGGGCGCGGCTCGACATGTCCCACAGCCATTCCAACGTCACGCCGCCAGACGTCGACAATCGGCGTCCCGCCACCATAGTCGTCGGCATTCATGCCTTGATAATTTTCCTGCTGAAAACTGGTGTGCAGTGGCAGGATCCAGTTGGGGCGCTTCTCGTAGGAACCGCTTTGATAAGACCAGAAAGCCGGCACGCTGGCTCCGGCTTGTGCGTTCACTGTGTACGCGTTGTTCGTCCAACTCTTGATTGTGAGCTTGGTTGTTCCGGTATTGGTGTATTGGACGTCAAAGAACGCCATCGCCGGAAAATCGTCGTATACGGTGACGGAGACCGTCTTTTTCAGCCCTCCTGCCTTTCCTTCCAGGGTGAGCCGTTGACCTTCCCCGAAGCTGTCTTTTGTGCGCTCGTGTTTTTGCGAGATCAGGGAGAATCCGGTCCATGGTTTGTCGACCGTTGCCACAGTCTCGGAGTCAGTGAACGGCCCCATCACCGTCTCGGTGTGGTTGAAACGGGCGACCACGCGGCTGCGAAGGCGGTTATCAAATTCAATGCGCAGATTGCCCCCCTGAATCTGAGGTTTGCCGTTGACGACGTCCGCAGCTCGTGCGAGTGAACAACAGGTAAGCAAAGTGGTGAGAACAGTCCAAAGCACGACCGCGGTGCCGGGTCGCAGCTTGCGAAGGAGATTGCTGTTAGATCGCCCAACCTTGGTTGAACCCATAGAGCCTCCTTCTTGATCGGTGGCGGCAGATGAAGATTGAACGAAATCGAACGCAACTATTCGTAATACAAGGAAAGATCGGCAATGTCAAACAATTTGAAGCCTGAAGTGGCATCCGATTCACTGACTACATTGCTAAGTTCGCCAACTTGACATTCGGTGTCGAGGATCCGTCGCACGCGGTATGAAGAGCTTGGCCTCAACATTTGTCGTGGATCAAGAGGAGTGGTGCACGTGGGACAAATCGCTTCCAAAATCTCGGGCGCGCATGCGGCTTGCCCTAATGCCGACCACGTGCGTATTGTTACGGTGTGAAGTTCCCACGATGTAGTGGCATCCTGCTGCATTTCACCTCTTTGCCCGGACCGTTCGGCATCGGCGACCTTGGTCCCTGCGCCTACGAATTTGCCGACTTCCTCTCCGCCGCCGGACAGAAATTATGGCAGGTGTTGCCGCTCAATCCCACTGGATACGGAGATTCTCCTTACCAGTGCTTCTCCGCATTTGCCGGCAATCCCACGTTGCTCAGCCTCGAGCGATTGAGGGAGCAAGGCTTGCTGCAGCAAGCAGACCTGGCTCAGTCGCCTGCGTTTCCAGAAGATTTCGTCGACTATGGGCCTGTGATCAGGTTTCGAATGGCGGCTCTGCGCCGGGCGGCGCAGGTTTTTTTGGCTGACGCTTCCCGCGCCGATCGCGCGGCTTTCGACGGTTTTTGCGACGCCAGTCCCTGGCTCAACGACTACGCGCTGTTCATGGCCTGCAAAGATGCCCACCAGGGCACGATGTGGACCTTGTGGGAGCCGGAGATTCGCAGCCGTGACCAGCGCGCGGTGAGCGAGTGGTCCACCAGGCTCGCGTCAGAACTGCAAGCGTACAAGTATTGGCAGTTCGAATTCTTTCATCAGTGGGAACGTCTCAAGAGCTATTGCCAGCAGCGCGGCATCCGCTTCATGGGCGACATCCCAATCTACGTTGCGCACGACAGCGCCGACGTTTGGGCGCACCCCGATTTGTTCTATCTCGACGATCAAGGCCGGCCGACAGTAGTTTCGGGTGTGCCTCCGGATTACTTCAGTGCCACCGGACAGCTCTGGGGAAATCCTATTTATCGCTGGGACTTGCTCGCAGCCAACGGATATCAGTGGTGGATCGAGCGCTTCCGTGCCTCGTTCGCGCTGTTCGATATGGTGCGACTCGATCATTTCCGCGGCTTCGAAGCCTACTGGGAAGTTCCGGGCGATGAGACGACCGCCATGCACGGGCGCTGGGTGAAAGGGCCGGGGGAAAGTCTTCTGTTGGCGCTGCAGAAAACGTTTGGCGGGCTGCCGATTGTGGCGGAAAATCTGGGCGTGATCACTCCGCCGGTCGAGAAGTTGCGGCAGCAGTTCGGTCTGCCGGGCATGAGTCTTTTGCAATTCGCATTCGGCACCGATCCGCAGGGACCATCGTTTCGTCCGCATAATTACAGCCGCGATCTGGTCGCCTATACCGGCGGACACGACAACGATACGACCGTGGGTTGGTGGTCGAGTTCGGGCGCGGGCGACAGCACGCGCACTCCCGAGGATGTCCACAAGGAGCACGCATTTGCTCGCGCATACCTCAACATGGAAGACGACTCCGAGGTCAACTGGGTTATGATCAGGGCGGTTCTCGCATCGGTCGCCGATGTGGCGATTGTCCCGTTGCAGGATGTGCTCGGCCTGGGCACAGAGGCGCGCATGAATCTTCCCGGCAAGGTCAGCGGAAATTGGAAGTGGCGTTATCGCCGCGGAGCGCTGAATGCCGAGTTGAGCAATCGCCTTCGATCGCTGGTCACGCTCTACGATCGCTAAAAGAAAGTCGTCGACAAGGGCGTCGGTACAAAAACGTATGGACAAGCCACCACGCAGCTTCTGGCAAATCTGGAACATGAGTTTCGGTTTCCTCGGCATCCAGTTTGGCTGGGGATTGCAGATGGCGAACATGAGCGCCATCTACGAATACCTGGGAGCGAGGGCGGATCAGATTCCGATTCTCTGGCTGGCCGCGCCGCTGACCGGATTGATCGTGCAGCCCATCATCGGGCACGCCAGCGACCGCACCTGGGGCCGGTTGGGCCGGCGCCGTCCGTACTTTCTCGGCGGCGCGATTCTGAGTTCGATTGCCCTCATTCTGATGCCACGCAGTTCCACCCTGTGGATGGCGGCCGGTCTATTGTGGGTGCTCGATGCCAGCATCAACATCAGCATGGAGCCGTTTCGCGCATTTGTCGCCGACCTGCTGCCGGAATCGCAGCGCACGCGCGGCTTTGCCATGCAGAGTCTGTTCATTGGACTGGGGGCGGTGATTGCCTCGGGATTGCCATTCGTGCTCACCAACGGTTTTCACGTGGCGGGCACGCGGGCCGCGGGAACGATTCCTCTCACCGTGCGTCTTTCTTTCTATATTGGCGCTGCGGCTTTCTTGGGCGCCGTGCTGTGGACGATTTTCACGACCAAAGAATATCCGCCTGATGATCTGTCCGAATTTCAGAAGCAAAAGCGCGAGGGCGCGGGCCTGGGCGCTGGGGCGCGCGAAATTCTGGCATCAATCCGCGAGATGCCCCGCACCATGCGGCAACTTGCCTGGGTGCAGATCTGCACCTGGCTGGGCTTGTTCTGCATGTGGCTTTACTTTCCAGTTGCCGTGGCGCGCA
>Ga0209517_10007864_pt1 | contig 12629 bp, 7 predicted proteins | sample PeaSoiMetSII2010_FD_187695 | JGI IMG/M metagenome (GOLD analysis project Ga0209517, IMG submission 187695) | Peat soil microbial communities from Weissenstadt, Germany - SII-2010 (SPAdes) (version 2) | ecosystem: Environmental > Terrestrial > Soil > Wetlands > Peat | place: Germany: Weissenstadt...
GCGGCTGCCACTCCCGCACCCACGGCGGAGTTTGCGGCGCATAAGATCACGGTCACGGCGCACGTCAACGCGCTCTTCCTGCTGAAGTAGAGCCGCTTTGCGGGCGTGAGCGAAGCGGGAGCCCGCAGGCGAAATCCTGAGCGAAGCGAAGGATCTGTTAACGGCCGGCGAACAGGCGGGAGAGCGCGCCGCGAGGTTTGCCGGCGGCAAACGGGAGCTGGGCCAGAATAGCCTCGACCTGCGGCGGAGCCAGCCGCGACGTGTCTTTGCGCAGGCGCACCATCTCCTGAAAGGTCGTGAAACGATCGATGCAGTAGCAGCAGTTGCTCATGTGCTCCTCCGCCAGTTCCCTGTCCCGCCAGGTGAGCTGGCCGTTCACCAGGCTGTTGAAGGTCTTGAGCGACACGCACGAGTCGGTCTTCGCCTGCTCGGCCATTTCCATCAGCACCCGCGCGGAGCCGGTAAGAGCCTCCGGCGCAGCCCCCGGGTTCCCAACGAAGCCGGTCTTGCCTGGTTGGGGTGGAGGTCCGGGGAGGAGCGCCTGCAGACGCTCGCCGGCGACCCGCTGCACGGCTTCGGCAGTGGCTGCGGCATTCATCATGATGCCGGCGATGTGCTGGGCATCGTAGCCTTTGATGAACAACCACAACACCTCGCGTTCCAGCAGCATGAGATCCGGCATGATGGCGCGCAATTGGTCGAGAGCGATGGGCGGCGCCGGGGCGCGTTCCTGCTCGCGTCCGTAGGCGAACACCAGGCCGCGGAAGGCCATCATGAACTCGCGCTCATTGGTGAAGCTCAGGCCGGCGAACCAGGCCCCGCCGCGGCACGGGGCCCCCAGCGCGACCGGGGTCCCCAACGATGCCGGTTTTGCTTGGTTGGGGTGGGGGCGCGGGGTTGGCGGGTTGGGGTGTCCGCCCGCCCGCCGGAAGACGGCGACCACGTGCTCGTCGAGATCGGGGATCAGAGTTGGAAAGTAGTGTGCCAGGAGGCTGCGAGCGATTCCGGCGAAATCGCGGACAAACTCCGTCCACCCCAGGCGTTCGCCCCGGGCGCAGTCCTCGGCCATGCTGAAGATGGTACGGATCGCCATCGCTCACCCGGAAGCGATTGTAGCAAACGGCTCTCAGCGCGTGCCCGGCGGCGGGTCCATGGGATGTTCAAGCCGCTGTCCCTGGCTGAGGGGGACACGATCGCACCCCCGTGTTCCTGGGCCTACATAGCTCCCAGCCACTTCACCGGCAAGTGGGCTGCGAGGGCGTTGGCCAGTCTTTCATCGGCGGTAACAAACTGCGCCTTCGAATGCACCGCGAGAGCCACATAGAGAGCGTCATAGACAGTCCGGTCAAAAGCAGTCGCAATCCCGAACGCGACATCAAGAACGCTAAGCGAGGACACCGTGGGCAGCATGCGCTCCTTCAAGGACGCCAGTGCCATCTCGGCGGTAGCCTTGGCACATCGTCCCTGACGCATGGCCTTCCAGAAGATGTTGGCCAGCTCGGCCCAGAAGAGGTCGGGCACGAGAAGCTGGATCTCCCCCTTCGCGTACCGGCGGAACAGGTGAAAAGCCTCCTCCATGAGCGTCTCGCTCTTCGCCGGAAGAAACCACTTAGCGGCAACACTGGCGTCAATCACCGTCAGGCTCACCGCGCCCTATCCTGCCGCTGCATTTCTTCCGTGGAGGGAAAGGACTTGCCGGAAGAAAACTTCTTTGACCGTATCTGCTCCAGCTTGCGCAGCAATCCCCGCCGGGCTTTCAGTTCCCTTGCCGTAGGAACGCTCTCTCCCAGCAATGACAAGACCTCAGCCGCAATCGAGCGGTGGCGCTCCCGTGCCCGCTCCCGGAGGGCCTTATACAAGTCATCGGGCACATTTTCAACGTATAGTGTCGGCATTGGAAATACCTATGATAATCATAGACATAACCGGGAGCATTTGGCAAGCCAACCTGGGCCGCGCTGGCCGCGCTTCGGCCGTCAGCGCGTGCCGGGCGGCGGGTTCATGGGGTGTTCCAGCCGCTGTCCCTGGCGGACCGGGATCAGATCGCGGTTGGTGGTAGTAACCCGCGCCTCTTCCAGGATCAGCGCCCGCTGGAGTTCCATCTCCACCGTGCTGCCGGCTTCCATGCGGACATCCTGGCCGCGCGAGAGCAGGACGCTGGCCAGTCCCACGGCGCCCCCGACGCCGGCGCCGATGCCCGCACCCTTAGCGCCGCGCGCCAGTCCGCCAATGATCGTCCCGGTCCCGGCGGTCTCGGCGATCGTGGTCGCATCCTTGCCCTTCTGGCTGTCGGCCTGGATGGTTCCCTCCTGGTCTTTCACCTTCGAGTTGTCGGCCCCGGGCACTCCCTCGACCGCTCCCGGGAACGTCACCGTGTAACCATTCGGGTAGATCAGGGTAGTGAAATGCAGCAGCAGTTCGGCGCGGCCTTTCACCCGGCCCGGGCGCTTGACGCTGTGCACCACGCCCTGCACGTACGTCCCCGCGGGGATCAGAATGCGGTTGTTCTGCGCCACCGGGAAGCTGGTCTCCAGGTACACGGGATCCCCCGGGCGCACACTCTTGGTGCTGATGGCATGCTTGAGCACCAGCGGAATCCGGGTTCCGGCAGGTACGGTCAATCGGATGGGAGCGTCGGAGGTCTTCTGCAGCGGCTCATCCGCCGGCGGAGCCGCCTGCGCCATTGTGAGCGCGGCGCACAGCAAGAAAACAGCGAGGAAACGCACGTCGGCCTCCTGCCAGGATACGGTACACCAATCCGGGATGCGCTGCAGAGGTCTTTCAGCCTGTGCGGTTGCTCTCTCAGTAGAGAAGATACTTCTCCCGCAGCCGCTCAAAAGCCTCGAGCGGCTCGCGCCAGTCCTCGGCGATACGGCGCGGATCTTCACCCGCAACGATCGCGTCGAACACTGACTGATTCCCGAGGATGTCGTTCATGCGCTCGATCTTGAAGTCGTTCGGATAAAGGTGGCGCAGGGCTGCCGCCAGCTCCACCCCGAGCTCGGGTGAATCGAGGCCGTTGCGGCGCGTGACCAGGAGGTTGACGCCTCCGCAAAGCTGGTTGGCATAAGGACCGGAGATAGGCGTGAAGCGCACTGGCACAAAGCGCAGGCCGGTGATCTGCCGCCGGTTCAGGTGATCGGCGAGCTGCCGCGCGTCGATCCAGGGAGCGCCCACGACTTCGAATGGCGTGTCGGTGCCCCGGCCCACGGAAACGTTTGTACCTTCAACCAGCGCGACTCCAGGATAGAGTGCGGCCGCGTTCAAGCTGCGCAGGTTGGGCGAGGGATTGATCCAGGCCAGTCCCGTAGCGTCGTACCAATCGCCGCGCTGCCAGCCCTCAAGAGCAACCACGGTCAGCCGGGCGTGGATCGCGCGCTCGCGGTTGAACAGGTTGGCCAGCTCGCCCATCGTCATGCCGTGGCGCACGGGGAGCGGAAAATATCCTTTGAAGCTCCCGGGCTCATGCGTGACGACCGGACCCTGCACGAACGAGCCGGTGATGGGATTAGGACGGTCGAGCACGAACACTTCAATCCCGGCCTGCGCCGCCGCCTCCAGAAAGTAGCCCATCGTGACTTCGTAAGTGAAGAAGGGCACGCCCGCGTCCTGAAGATCGATGACCACGACGTCGAGTTGTTTCAGCACCTCCATGGGCGGACGCCGCTGCGCGTTGGCTGCGCCATAGACGCTGTAGATGGGGATACCGGTCGCAGCGTCCCGCGTGTTGCCGATCTCGGTGGTGTCGAGTGTCCCCGTGGCGCCGTGCTCGGGGCTGAAGATCGCGATCAAAGAGACTCCGGGGGCGCGCGCGAGCACGTCGATGGTGCGCCGGCCCTGGGAATCGACCCCGGTCTGATTGGTCAGCAGGCCGGCGCGGACCAAATTGCGGCCGTGACGCAGAAGAGCGAAATCTCGGGACGCGAGCACGTCGATCCCCGTGCGCACCGTGCCATTGCGGTCCGGCAGGCGGCGCGCGCCCGCCAGGGTCTCGTTGTAGCCGGTGATCGCGGCCCAGCGCCGCTCGCCTTCTCCGTCCACGTAAAGGTTTAAGCCAGCGGCGACGGCATTGGCCACGCGCGTACGCAGTGACACTTTCTCGTTGTTCGTGCCGCTGGGATGAATTGCGTTCGACAGCAGGATGATGTAGGTCTGGGTGGCGGGATCTATCCAGAGCGAAGTCCCGGTAAAGCCGGTGTGCCCGAAGGACCCGACCGGCAACAGCTCGCCGCGGTTGGTGGAGTACGGAGAATCGATGTCCCACCCCAGCCCGTGCAGCACGGTGGAGTTGGCCGGCTGCTGCGGGGTGGTCATTTTTTCGATGGCAGCCGCGGACAGCAGGCGACCGTCGCGGTCGAGCATAGCCTGCGCAAAGCGCGCCAGGTCGGCGGCGGTCGAGAACAGGCCGGCGTTCCCGGCGACGCCACCCATGCGCCGGGCGGTGGGATCGTCCACCACGCCGCGCAGCATCACGCCGTGCTCGTCGTGTGCGGTCGGGGCGATGCGCGGACGCCACTCGACCGGCGGGTTGAAGCGCGTGGTTTCCATCTTCAGCGGCTGGAAGATGTGCGCCATCGCGTACTCGTCCAGCGGCATGCCGGAGACGCGCGCCACCAGTTCGCCCAGCACCATGTAATTGACGTCGCTGTAGAGGAAGCCGGAGCCGGGCGGAATCACCGGCTGAGCCTCGTAGGCGAGCTGCAGCGCCTGCGCGTGGCCGCTCCAGGATGCCTTCAGGTCGAGATCGGCGGGCAGCCCGGAAAAATGCGTGAGCAACTGGCGCACCGTGATCTCCTGTTTCCCATTGCGGGCGAACTCGGGGAGGTAACGCGCCACAGGATCGTTCAGCCGCACCTGCCCGCGCTCCACCAGGCGCATGACGCAAGTGGCGGTGAAAGGCTTGGTGAGCGATGCCAGGTCAAAGATGGTGTCCGGCGTCATCGCTTCGGGGCGGGGTTCGAGCGCACGCGAGCCGAAGGCCTGGCGATGAACGACCTTGCCGGCATGACCAACCACCAGCACCGCGCCGGGGATCGAGCCGCGGTCCACCGCCGACTGCACGACGGCATCAACCGTGGAGAATGGGTCAGCCGAATCGGCTTGCGGGAAGGCGGAGGGGCAGGGGCCGAAGGCGACGATCACAACCAGCGCCAGCGCGGAGGATGTCCGTTTGATCACTCCACCCAGTATGCACCAAGGCTGCTGTGCGTAGGAAGCTGGTACCGGCCCGATCCGTCGAGATCGGTTGAAGGCGACTCAGGTTTCTTGTGGCGGCTCGCCCGAGCCTACTCGACCATGAATGTAGCCGTAGGCGTGATGCTCTGCTTCGAGACCTTGTCGTCCACCTTGATGGTCACCTGATACTGGCCGGGTTCGACCGCGGCCAGCGGCAGGGTACGCGCCAGCGTCAACTGGTCCCCGACATTGCCCATCTGCTGCGTCGACTCTACCGTATGGACGATGGCTTTGTGGCTGGCGAGATTGGTTATCTCGTACTCCACCGTGGCCGAGGGCTTGTGGGTTTGCTGGTCGATGCCCAGGTTATACACCTGCATCCAGAAATTGACGCGTTGGTCGCGTTTGAAGCTGATCTGCTTGCCAGCCTCGGGAACGCGCGGCCGCACCCTGGTGTCGCCGATGACGAAGCTGCCGGTGCCGACGTTCTTGGTAGGCACCTTCTCCATGTGGTCGGCCAGGATCAGGGAGGAAACCGCCAAGCGGTCGTCGCTGAACTCCGGCACCATGATGCCGCGGCTCCAATGGCCGATGCGGTCACCGTTGAGGTCCTTGAGCACCACATCCAGCCGGTAGCGCCCCGAACGCAGCGGCAGCGCCTTCCAGTAGATGGAGGGCTTCTCCTGCTCTTTCGGAAGCAGTTCCGAGGGCGTCTGCACGGTGACTGTATCCTCAAAGGTTTGAGCGATGCGGCCGGTCAGCGTAGTCAGCCGTCCGAAGATGTTGACCACCGCCGTCTGCACACCCTGCTTCTCGGTAAACGTGAGGTCCCGGTTCTTGACTTGGACCGTGATCGGGACCAGTGCTGTATCGGACGTGACCTTCACGAAATCGGTGATCACATCAAAGGGCAGGAGGTTGTAAATCAGCTTGTGGGAAACCACTACATCTTCCAGGTCCTTGAACTTGACCGCAGGCGGCTTGTTGAGGGCCGCAAAAGTCTGCAAGCGGTCGAACTGCTTGACTTGGTTGCCTGAGGTGAAGGGGCCGGCACCGAGGCTCTCGATACCCCCGCTGGCCAGCCGGTTGGCCTTGCTGGCCATTCCCATCGCCTCGTAGGTCGTCAGCCCAGCGCCCGGAACATGGAGCAGCGCGTCCTTTTCGCCGCGGTCCATGGTCATGTGATAGTCGCCGCACATGCAGGGATCAACGAACTCAATGTCAATGTTCTGCCCGATACCCTCGAGGTAGCGATAGTTCCAGATTTCGAACGGATACGTCGAAGTCTGGCCGCCGCCCTCTTCCACGGGGCGCTGGTAGTTGCCGCCGGAGGGGTGGGAGTCCATGCTATCCGCGGGGCCGTACATGATGTAGATGCGGCCGCGGTCGGTCTTCCATCCCGGGATACCGGCGGCAAAATGTTCGTTGGCGTAGGCGATGCGCCGGTAGTGCTCTTCCTTGTACTCGTTCTCCACGGTGTCGGGCGTAGGGTCGCGGCGAAGCCAAAATTGCTCGATGAACTGGTCTCGCTCTTCGTCGTTAGACAACTGCTTGAAGGCCGAGCGCTCTTCGTCGGTGATGATCCAGCGGACGTCCTCGTCCAGCCACTTCTTGTAGGTCTTGCTGATTTCTTTCTGAAACGCCTTGGCATTGGCCTTCTTCTGGGCATCGCTGAGGGGGCGCTTGAGCGGGTCCGATGGCTGGCCTTCGGCGGGCGTATCTTGGGCCCGGACCTTGGGGTCGGAAGTCTGTGACTTCGCATCCTGGGCAGCCACTATCCCAACCATCAAGAAAGCACTCAGCGAGACACGTAGAACTCGTCGAACCAGCATGAAGATGCCGCTCCTTGGGGAGCACCGGGGCAGTAGGTTGATTCTATGTCCTAAGATGCAGCAAAGCAAGATACCGGGGCGCCGAGCGGCGGAACGTAGCGGCTGAAGTCCCCGGCCGGAACAACTGGGTCCGCAAATGAAATCCCGGGGCGAAAATCTCGAACCGGACTCAAGAAAATGGGGCCCGGCCGCTGCCGGGCCCCACCTAGCTCAGTCCTGGCGGTTCGCTAGAAGTAGAAGTGTGCCGCCAGGGTCATGGTGCGGTTTCCGCTGCTGAATACATGCGCGTTCAGGAACTGCGAGTTCGTGACTATCGCGTAGGCCGGATTCGACTGCGCAGCAGTTACTCCAGTAGTGGTGAATCCAGGCGAAGTGCCAGTAGTGCTGAGGGTGTAGTTTCTCTGGTTGAGAACGTCGTAAGCATCCGCCCTGATCTGCAAGTGCATCCCTTCGCTGATGCGAATGCTCTTGAAGGCTGAGAAGTTCCAGATGCCAAAACCGGGTGAGTTAAAGCTGTTGCGTCCTGCGGTGGCTACGGCGGCGTTACCCGTAAGAACGTATTTCGCGTTCTTGTTGACGGGGGTATAACCAATCGCAGGATCGAAACCGAGGCCAGACGGAGCGGTATGGTTCACCGCACAGCCATTGGTTGAAGCTGCTGTGAACGTGACTGTCCCTACATAGGTACTTCCCGTGGGGGCCCCGGAGGTGGATCCAGGTATGGATTCACAAACCGCGAAAATATCCGATCCCACACCTTGTGTCCCAGCCGGATTGAAGACCACCCGGTCGCCGGCAACGTCGCCGTTACCGTTGGAGTCAACCCCGGCGTTCCCCGACTGCAGGTCAATCGGCTGGCCCGACTGCACGACGTACACCGAGCCGATTCCGTACCCGTTCAGCAGCGCTTTCAGGAAGCCGCTCTCGGTCTTGACGTTGGGTATTTGATAGACCCCCGAGAGAACGAACTTGTGGCGCACATCCAAGTCGGAGTTGCCACGATCCTGCTCCAACTGGTTGGTATCCTGCGCCCGGCGCGGATTGAGGTAGCTGGTGAAGAATTCGTTGGTCGCAACGTCAATGTTATGCGACCAGGTGTAGTTGGCGTTCATCGTCAACCCATGCCAGCTACGCTGGACGAAGTTGAACGACAGCGCGTGGTAGATGCTGTTGGCAAGAGGCGGGTCCCCGGTAACGTTAGCCGTGAACCCGGCGTTCAACCAGGCCGGTTTGTAGCTTTGGAAGATCCCAGGGAAGCCCGTGATGATCCCAGTGTAGAACGGCGTATCCGTTGGGGTAGAAGCGGTAAACGTCGTCGGGATTTGGGAAGCATTCAGATAAGTCGGTATCGGAGTGCCGCCCGCATCGAAGTAGCTTTCGTGGTTCATGCGGTACTGCACTGGCAACTCCAATCCGTGCGTACCCAGGTAACGAACCTCCAAGGTTGCGTTCCGATACATCTCGTGTTGCACGCCCAAGCTCCATGTGATGATCTTGGGCATGACGGTATTGTCAATGTAGCTGGACGTCAGCCCCCGCGCATGCGCCACGTCGGGAGGCGGCAGAAGGATCGATGGCAGCCCGCCGCCGGCCAGGAAGCCGGTACCAGTCGCGCACCATGACGGTGGCGTGGCCAAGCCGCAGGCTGAAGGCTCGTCCATCTCGCTTTGTAGCTGCGGAGGCAGGGTGATGGAGGCGAAGTTCTGGAACTTAACGTCGTAAGCAATGCCAGCCCCACCCCGGATCGCCCACTTCCCATTCCCGAAGGGATCGTAGGCAAACCCGACGCGTGGAGCGACGTTGTTCTTGTCCGTCGTGGGGTTTCCGAACGTGACCAAGCCCGGAACACTGGAAGCGGCGTTTAAGGTCTGGGTACTCACACCGACCGGATTCGTCCAGTACTCATAGCGCAAGCCCAGATTTACGGTCAGGCGCGGGGTCAACCGAATGTCGTCCTGGGCAAAAACGCCGAAGAAGCTCTGTGTCCCCAGGAAGCCGCCGCTGCCGGCACCCCGCAATGTCTGGCCGACAAGATCAGGCTTGAGGTCGTTCACGAAACCCTGCATGCTCGAGTACTCGTTATCTCCATTGCTCCGCGGCAGGAAGAACTGGGGGTAGATGAAGTGATTGTACTCACCGCCGAACTTAAACGTGTGTTTTCCGTGCACCCAGGAAAGGGTGTCCTTCACCGCGTAGGTGCTCTGCTTCTGGTCTTGGACATCGGAAGGCCCGACCGTGGTAGCGCCGAGTTCGGAGATGGTCACGTCCGGGTAACACCCTCCCGCCGTTGTAACTCCAAGCCCGGTGCAGGGGTTGGACAGCGCCAGCAGGAAGAACGAGTACTGCAAGCGCGCATCGTTCACCAAGTGATTATTAATCGTCCAAACATCGCTCAACGTAAGCTTGCGGTTGTGGACGGGTTCCGTCTGATTCCATATCGCCTGTTCCGCGTTGACGGCAAGGATGAAGTTCTCCTGATTAAACACGAAGCGCGCGCCCAACTGATGCTTTCCCGTCGTGTAATCGCTGTTGACAACGACATCGTGCTCCCGCTGGAATATCGGACTGGTGTTCACCAAGTTTCCCCATGGAATATTGTTCGTGCCGTTGACCGAGAGGGTGCATCCAGCACACTGCGACGGTGCTACAGGATATTTCCCCAAAATGGCCTTCACGGGTGCATCCGCCGCCATCCCCTCCAATGTCGCTATACCAGCCGCTGTAGGCGCCTCGATACTTAGCGGGCTGCCTTCGCCGTGGAGGGTGGTGTACTCGTAGTTGCCGAAGATGAACCACTTGTTCTTGATGATTGGTCCGCCGATGTTGCCGCCAAAGCGGTTGTCATTGTAGTTCGGCTGGCCGGGAATGGTTCCCCCGGCAATGGCATCCTTGGTGAGGTTGTCCATGGCGTTCAGGTCCCGATTCTGGAAATATTCATAACCTGAACCGTGCCAGTTGTTGGTGCCGCTCTTGGTCACTATGAGGAACTGGCCGCCGGCGGAGTGTCCATATTCGGCGCTGAACTGGTTGGTCAGCAGGTTGAACTCTGCAACCGCATCCGGGATCACGGTGGAATTGGGACCGGTGACACCGAGGTTGTTGTCATCAACGCCGTCAATGATGAAGTTGTTGTCGCGGGGACGCGTCCCACCCACGGATCCGCCGACACCGTCCACACCGCCTTGCTGCGCGGTAGTGTTGGGGGCCAGTAGCGCCAGGTTCAAAGGGCTGCCGTTGGAGGTGCCACCCGAGCCAGGGAGATCCACTACGTCGCTCCCAATGTAGTTGTTGGTGAGGTTGGCGGAGGTGGTTTGCACTGCCACCGCTGTGGCTGTTACCTCTACGGTTTCTGTTATCGCACCAACCTGCAACTGAGCATTCGCATCATTGTCCTGGTTGGCCAATACCGACACATCCCTGCGCACGTACTTTCGAAAACCGGAAGCTTCGACAGTGACCGTGTATCTGCCCGGGAGCAGGCTGGGAATCTCCCACGTTCCCGCCGAAGTGCTCACGGTTTGTATGGAAACGCCTGTCGCCTGGTTGGTTACGGTTACGTTGGCTTTTTGCACCACGGCGCCTTGCGGGTCCAGAACTTGGCCACGGAGCGTGCCAGTCGTCCCCTGAGCGAAGCTGCTCACAGGCAATAACGTGAACACGACCAAGCAGACAACTGCAGCAACGGCCAAAGCACTCTTCAGACCACGATGCGGTTCTGAGAACTTAAGTCTCATACCTCTTCCTCCTGTGGGACTCTCACAAGCACGTTCTGGTTGGACTGCTACTCAGCGCCCAGTACCTAATGGGAGCCCCGCGGTTTCTCCTTCGCGGCGACGCCCGAGAAGAATTCCCTGTGAGATCACCTTCGCAGTCGCATTTTCGTGGCCGAAGTATCAGATAGATAAGTTTATGTTTTTCAGTGACTTATCTTCCCCTGAAATACACGGAATACAATTTATGGAACCTCGCGCAGGGGGCGAATATGAATTTGTGTATTTTTGGCCTCACCTTTCACACTGTCTATCCCTTATTCGCTTGTCATTAGGCCCGCCTCTGCTATAAGTCGGGGTCGGCGGATCTCCGCGCCCGCTTGAGGTCGATCTACCCTGAAAATTGTTACCCACAACCGCCCCGCGCCACTGACCGCGGCCTTCGATGACGCGGACGCAACTTTCGCCGCCGCATTGGAGGTTCTGGCTCAAGGGATCGTCGACCGCGCCTTTCCTGGTGCTTCGGTGGCCGTAGTTGCCGACGGCAGGCTGGTCGCGCTGCGCGGAATGGGGCGTTTCACCTACGACGCCAGCTCGCCCGAAGTCACAGCCGAAACCATTTTCGATCTGGCGTCGGTGTCCAAGGTCGTGGGCACCACGGCCATGGCCATGCTGCTCTATGAGCGCGGCCATCTAGACCTGGATGTTCCGGTAGCAGGCATCATCCCGCAGTTCGCCAAAGGAGACGCCCGCCGCCAGTCGGTCACGGTGCGCATGCTGCTGGCGCATTCTTCAGGGTTGCCGGCGTACGTGCGGCTTTATCGGGACGCACACAACCGCGAGCAACTGCTCGAAGCCGCGCTGGCTGTGCCGCTCGAGGCCGATCCCGACACCCGCGCTGCGTATAGCGATATCGGCTTCATTATCCTGGGCGTGGCTCTGGAACGAATCGCAGACGAGTCTTTACAGAGTTTCTGCGGGCGGGAGGTCTTCGGACCACTGAGCATGAATCACACGGCCTATTGCCCACCCGCGCCACTGCGGGCGAACATCCCGCCCACCCAGGACGACCGCGAGTTCCGCGGGCGCATCATTCAGGGCGAGGTGCAGGACGAAAATGCCAGCGTCCTCGGCGGCGTAGCGGGACACGCCGGGGTTTTCTCCAATGCCGCCGACCTGGCCGCGTTCGCACACTGCATGTTGCAAGGCGGACGTCCTATTCTGCGTCCGGACACGGTTGAGCTGTTCACCCGGCGGCATGGCGCAAGCTCGCGCGCGCTGGGATGGGACACTCCCAGCACTCCCTCGCAATCGGGAAAATATTTTTCGCCGCGCTCGTTCGGCCATTTGGGATACACAGGAACGTCGCTGTGGGTCGATCCGGAGCGCCGGCTCGCCATCGTGCTCTTGACGAACCGCACCTGGCCGGATACTCGCTCCGAGATCATCAAGCAAGTGCGGCCGCAGTTCCACGACGCCGTAGTCGAATCGATCGAGGAACAAGGCGCGTGAGCAAAGCCGCCAAACCGGGATTGCGGAAACTCGGGACGGAGCAGGCCAACCTCGCCACCGCCGGGCTCGACACACGCAGCGCCCGCGAGATCGCCGAAATCATCAACGCGGAAGACGCGCGCGTGGCCTCCGCCGTGGCTCGGGCGCTGCCCGAGATCGCGCGCGCCATTGACGCCATCGCCCAGGCGCTCTCCTCCGACGGACGGCTCATCTACGTAGGCGCCGGAACCAGCGGGCGCATCGCCGCGCTTGACGCCGCCGAATGTCCGCCCACCTTCAATACCGATCCCGAAATGGTCCAGTTCATCATGTCCGGCGGCGAGAGGGCGCTCGGCCGCGCCGCCGAAGCCAGTGAAGACTGGCCGGCGCTGGGCCGGCGCGATATTGCCAAGAGGAAACC
>Ga0209517_10007865_pt1 | contig 12629 bp, 14 predicted proteins | sample PeaSoiMetSII2010_FD_187695 | JGI IMG/M metagenome (GOLD analysis project Ga0209517, IMG submission 187695) | Peat soil microbial communities from Weissenstadt, Germany - SII-2010 (SPAdes) (version 2) | ecosystem: Environmental > Terrestrial > Soil > Wetlands > Peat | place: Germany...
CGCGATTCCAGTTCGATTTTCACGGCCCTGCAGGCTATGGGACTCAAGCTGGAATCGCGAAAAGCCCCTGTCGAGATTCTGGTGATTGATCACGCGGAAAAGATGCCGACCGAGAATTAGGCAGTCACGACACACCGCTTGAGGCAGCGGGACGAGGGCGTCCCGCGCGGACCAGGGGGTCCGCCCCACCAATGTATCCTGGGAGTGGAGGGGCGCATGTATCCGTTGAAGAAGGGGAAGTTCGCACCGCAAGCGCACGTGGGGATTCCGCCGGGAACGTACGAAGAGGAGCATGGGCGCAAGGGATTCTACGGGAAGAGCAGCCATCTGTATCACGCGCATCCGCCCACGGGGTGGATTCGCTTCGAAGGCAAACTGCGGCCCCACCTGTTCGATCTGAACAAACTTGCGCCCTCGGATGGTCACGATCCGGAGGGGATGCCGGTGGCGTTTCTGGGAAACCACGACGTGCGACTGTACGTTTCACGACGGTCGCAGCCCATGCCGTTCTATTACCGGAATGCCGATGGCGACGAGCTGATGTTCGTGCATCGGGGCACAGGCGCCATCGAGACGGATTTCGGACCGCTGCCGTTCGAGGCGGGCGATTACCTGGGCTGCCGCGCGCGGTAACGTACCGGCTGATTCCCGAGACCGAGGACAATTTCTTCCTGATCGTCCAGTCGCGGGGTGAGTTCGATCAGCCGGACAAGGGGCTGATCGGCCACCACGCGCTGTACGACCCGGGCGTAATCTCGACGCCTGAGCCCGCGCCGCATCTCGACGACAACCGCGAGTGGGAGGTGTGGATCAAGGCGGACGACGAGATTTCCAAAGTGATCTACCCGTTCAACCCCATCGACGTGGTGGGATGGAAGGGCGACCTCACCGTGTGGAAGATCAACATGCGCGACATCCGGCCGATCATGAGCCATCGCGCGCACCTGCCGCCGAGCGCACACACCACGTTTCTGACCGAGGGCGCGGTGGTGTGCAGTTTTCTGCCGCGTCCGCTGGAGCAGGACGCCGAGGCGCTGCGCGTCCCCTTCTTCCATCGCAAATACGGACTACGACGAGTTCCTCTTCTACCACGACGGCGATTTCTTCAGCAAGGACAACATCAAGCCGGGGTACGCCACCCTGCATCCGCGCGGGATCCACCACGGGCCGCATCCCAAGGCTCTGGCCAACCAGCACCGGAAGAGCCACACCGACGAGTACGCGGTGATGCTCGACGGGCTGAATCCCATCCACGTGCTGCCGGCGGGCGAACAGGTGGAGTGGAAGGAGTATTGGGCAAGCTGGATGGCGCCTGCGGCGGCTACACCGTCGCCCGCGGCGACTACACCGTCGCCCGCGGCGACTACACTTTGACGATCACTTCGCGAAGGCTCTCCTTGGTGAGAAAGAATTTCACGGATTCGAACCGGCTGAAGAGTTTCTCGAGGCTGCGGTTGTTGAAGAGTTGCGCGGGGCGGCGCGTCCCCTGCTGCGCCACCTGGAGCTGATTCACTTCCTGGATGCGGAACGTGTAGAACGGCACGGCCTCGAGCTTCAGGTCGGAGTGGAAAAACGCCAGCATGTAGCTCTTGGGGCGCGCGATCTTGTTCATCCTTTCCACCACCGCCGCCAGCAGCGGGGGCTCGAGGTACTCCAGAACGTCCCAAACCAGGACCCCATCGAACTTTCCTTCGGGATAGTCCAGGGCCTGGTGCAGGAAGTATTCGATTCTTCCGGGATTCGACTGGTCCACCGTATCGTTCACGCCGAAGGTCTCGTGGAGAATCTGGAGAAAGTCCTCGGAGTACAACCGGTGGCCCAGATTTGTAATAAAGTTAACGTTCTGCTGCGTCGCGCCGCCGAGGTCGAGAATCGTGAGCCCCGACTGGTCGCGAATATACCCGAAGAATTGCTCGAGGCCCCGGCTCTGCCGCGTGCTGACGGAATCCTCGCCGCGCACAATCCGGGAGGGAAACTGGCCGCGCTGGGGGTTGGCGCCCGGGACAGGCCCATCTGGCGGCGGCCCGCCCCGTCCGCCGCGCAGGATGTTCTTCAGCGGTCCTGGGAGTTGCATCGAGGACCTTACGGCTTAGCGCCTGGTATCCGGAGCGACGGCCGCGGCGGCAGGCGGGTGGGCAGCGACAGGCGGCGCCGGCGCCGGTGCCGCCGCCTTGGGAGCAGCCTTACCGGGTTCCGGCTTGACGATATCGATGCTGCCCTTGAAATACGCCCCATCCTCGATGATGATGCGGGCCGTGCGGATGTCGCCGACCAGTTTTGCGTCCTTGCGAATCTCGATGCGTTCCGTGGCTTCCACGTTGCCCTGGATGGTTCCGAGGGCCACTACCTCCCGCGCCTTAACGGCGGCGTGCACGGTCCCGTTCGGCCCGATGGTGAGCTTATGCTCCATTGCCTCCACGGTACCCTCCAGGTCGCCGTCGACGTAGAGGTCCTCCTTGCTGTAGATCTGGCCGACGATCTTGACGGCCTTGCCGATGCTGGCCGCTCCTCCGCGGTTTTCCGGCTCGAATCTTCCCTGAGGCATGCTGGACACGGGTATAATCTCCTTTTTCGGTTCGATGGGACCTGGCGCCATGGGGCTCGGAGCAATCGCCGGGCTGGGCGGGGAAAAAGGCTTTACGGGCTCCTCATCCCTGCGTTTGTTCCACATATGGCCGCCCTCCTGGATTAAATAGTATGGATACGTTCATGATACTGCTTCTCTAGTCTAAAGGGCAGGTGGCGAAAAGGCAAACGGCTTGTGGGGCAGAATCACCGCCCACGGGATGCCCCCTTGGCGCGCGTCTGGAGCACGATCGGGGTACCCCGAAAACCGAACCGCTTGCGGATCTGGTTCACCAGGTGGCGCTCGTGCGAAAAGTGCAGCGGCCCTCCCCGATCCGTGAACACCACGAATTCGGGCGGCCGGATGGATGCCTGGGTAATGTAGAAGATCTTCCTTTCTTCGAAGTGCAGGTGCTCGACGAAGCGGTTCATCTCTCCGGTGGGAATGCGCTGCGAGGCCGACGCATACACTTCGCGGATGAGCCGAAACAACGGCTCGACTCCGGCGCCGGTCTTCGCCGACAGAAAAACTACGGGCGCGTAATCCAGGAATTTGAACTGGTCCCGCAGGTTTTGTTCGAATTCGTTCTTCTTTTGACCCTTGTGGCCTTCGACCTCGTCCCACTTGTTCACGCAGACGATCAGGCCCCGGCCGCCTTCGTGGGCGTAGCCGGCGATGGTGGTGTCCAGCGCCACCACGCCCTCGGTAGCGTCGAGCACCAGCAGCACCACGTGGGCCATGCGGATGTGCCGCCGCGCCATGACGACGCTCATCTTCTCCGCCATGAGCCGCGTCTTTCCCTTGCGGCGGATGCCGGCGGTATCCATGAAGATGTAGTCCGTGCCGTGGCGCGTGACCGTTTCGTCCACCGTATCGCGCGTGGTTCCGGCGATGGGAGATACGATGGCGCGATCCTGCCCGGTGAGCGTGTTGAGTAGCGTCGACTTGCCGACGTTGGGGCGACCGATAATGGCGACCTTGATGCCGGGCGCCTCCGCGGCCTCCTCCACAGCCTGCTCCGCCATGCCCTCGGTGACGCGGTCGAGAAGGGCGTCGATCCCGATCCCGTGCTCCGAGGAAATCGGGTAGACGTCGGGGATACCCAGTTCGTAGAATTCGCCGGCTAGGGCGTTGCGCGCTTCCGTGTCGGCCTTGTTGACGGCCAGCGTGACGGGCTTGCCTAGCCGTCTGAGCATGTGGGCGAGGTCGCGGTCCGAGCCGGTAATTTCGCTGCGGCCGTCCACCAGAAAGATGATGTGCGCGGCAGTGGCGAGAGCGACCTCGGCCTGGCGGAGGATCTGGCTCGGAATGTATTCCTGGTCATCCACCACGATTCCGCCGGTGTCGATCACCTCGAAGCGGCGGCCGTGGTGTTCGGCAAGCCCGTGCATGCGATCGCGCGTGATGCCCGGCTCATCGCCGACAATGGCGCGACGTTGTCCCGTAATGCGATTAAATAGGGTGGACTTTCCTACGTTGGGCCGGCCCACGATGACCACCGTGGGGGTGGTGTGCGACATGAATCTTTATGATAGCAGGCCGGGGTTCAGCCCACCGCGTGATACATTTTGGAATTGAGACATTACCCCATTTTTCTGGATCTGAAAGACCGTCCCGTGCTGGTAGTGGGCGCCGGCAAGGTCGCGCTGCGGAAGACTCGGGGACTGCTGGAGGCTGGCGCGCGCGTTACCGTGGTGGCGCCGGAGTGGGAGCCGGACTTCGAGGCCTTGCCGGTGCGCATGGTGCCGCGGCGTTTCCGGACTTCCGACCTCGCCAACTGCTCGCTGGTCTTCGCCGCTACCGGCGACCGGCTGACCAATCACCGCATCGGCATCGCGGCCAAGGGCAAGGGCGTTTTCGCCAACATCGCGGATTCTCCCGGGGAGTGCGACTTCATTGTGCCGGCGCGTGTCGAGCGTGACGGCGTGCAGATTGCGGTGGCGACCGGCGGCAAGAATCCGCGTCTGTCGGCGGAGCTGCGGAAGAAGCTGGAAGAGATTTTGTGAACGGCGGTCAGGCGGGAAACCGGGATCGCAGGGTGGAAATCAACCGTTGAAATGCCGCCTCGGTGCCGCTCCGGCGATGCTGCTTACTGGCACCCAGGCCGCCCGCATCACTCGCCCTCATCTCGACCATGCATCCTTGAGCTTGTTCGCCGTGGAGCCGCTCATATAAATGGGCGGCATCTTTTTAGGTCCCGTCCCGATCAAAATCTTATCCTGTGCTGGTGTGTTCCCAAAATCGACCCTCGGGTTGCCTTGGAAAAGGTCGTCGGAGGTATGGTCGCCATTCTCCAAACCGCAGGCATGGACCAACTCGTGAGCAGCTATCACCTTCATGACACCTGTTCCCACGGCTCGGAGACCTTGCGGAGTATTCACCTGCGGCTGACTCGGCAAATAGATGAAGACCTTCTCAAGGATGTCGGCGCCTTCGCGCGAGATTAGCAGTGTACGGCCATGCAGGCGTTTTCCATCGAACGGTTCCGATAGGTCTGTCTTACCGTAAATGCGGGAGATTGCGCCGTCAGCTATCTCGACGGAAACGTTAGCGCCCCCATCTTCGGTCGGAGCAGCTTTGGATTCTGACAGAGTGATGCCGAGTTTGTGACCGGCGCACAGGGCGTTGTATTCGCGGAGGGCTTCGCGAAAGACGTGGGCCCAGGTTCCTGCGAGAGAGCCGACGTAAATCGAGAGTTTTCCTGTCTTCTTGATATCGTCAGTCCAAGGGATCAATGCATGTTCCTTTCAGGCGCGTTTAGCCCGGCCGATGAGAAAGACAGAATTCGTGGTCTGAAATCCATTTTGGGCCATTCGACGACATTATACGATGGGCAGTGCCTGGCGAATTTCGAAGGGGACAGGGCATGTACCGCGAAATCGCAACTCCGGTTACCAGACCTCCGAAGTACCTCTACCCAAGCGACCTTTCGTGCTGCGGTGCTGCAGTTCGTGGAGTCTGGCATCAACGGTTCCCGGTGCGGCCTGACGTACCTGGGTTCGCTGCCGTGCGCCCGCGCTTGGCCGTCCGCAGTATCCAGGTCCTTCAGCCGGCGGAACTCGCCGATCCACTGCTCCAGAGTCAGAGTGCTGAGCGTGGGGACCTTAACCGTTCGGTCAAGCCAATCGGCGGCGTCGCCGGTCCAGAAGTAGAAACAGCCGTCTCCCTTCGCTAGCTGTGCGTGGTTGCCCAGCCGCGCAGGTTCCTCATTGACCGTCTTCAGCGTGATCCTGGCAGGTATGCTGCTTTGATGGTTGCACAGTCTTTCAAGAATCGGCGAATGAACCAAAGCCGCTTTGCCTGGCCGCAGTCCCATGTGCGAAGGAGGCACCCGTGGCCGGCTTCCCTGGCGCAGACCGGGCGCACGCGGCCGAACATCTTGTATATCCACTCTTAGTAGCCACGCAAAAGTCGTGGAACATTCACGATCACGAAGGAGAACCGGCCGCGCCGCAGCAGTTCTTAAACTTTTTGCCACTGCGGCACGGACAGTAGTCATTGCCGCTGATTTTCGGCGGCAGGCGGGGCTTGACGACAGCCTTCGCGGCATCGCTCAGCCCGTTGAGTAGCCGTTCGACATCCGAAGTATCCTCGGGCTTGTCCTCTTCAACGCCCACAATTACCTGCCAACCATGTTGGTTACAAAGAGCAACGATGGCTTCCGCTGTTTCAGCGGAGCGTACGCGGACCACGGCGGGCCGCTTGTGAGTTCCCAGTTTTGCCAATTCTCCTCCGTGCAATTTTCCGTAAGCAAACACGCAGATTCTCTCTCGCCAACTCATCGGTTGGATCCATCGAGACGGCTCGCTCGAGGGTCTTCCTGGCCTGCATGAGGGAGCCTGCCTGTAAGAGAGTCCAACCCAAGTCGTTGACCAATTCCTGATTCTCGGGTTGCAACTCCAATGCCCGCTGGTTCGCGGACACCGCCTCATCGTGCAAACCTGCATTACTGGCGCAGTAGCCGAGCCCCTGAAATAGCGCGGCAACGGCAGGGTATCTTTTCACAGCCGCTCGATACACCGCCATTCCGTCCTCGTACGCCCCGATCCGAGTGAGAAACGTGCCGGCCTCATCGATGATCTGGCAGATGTCCTTTGTGTTCTTCGGCAACGATAGCAGCGATTGGAACAACTCTCGCCCTTCGGCGATTCTCCCGGCTTGATACTCGACCGAACCCATGCTGAGAATGGCCGGGGCATACGTTGGCATGGCCTCAAGCGCACGTTTCAGTGCCACGACGCAGCCCTCGCGATCGCCCAGTGCGTTCCGGAGAATGCTGTCAGCGTATTCCCCTTCGGCGTAGAATTGGCGTTCACCCCGGGTGGCCTTTGGTTTGGACGATCCTTGCGCTTTCCGCTTCATGGCAGGCGCTATCAGAACCATAATGCACGCCTTGTGGTGCCACCGCAACCGATGCAAGCCGGCGGTCAGGCGCGTCATGAATTCGGGCTCTTGGCGGAGTTGCGGAGGAAGTTGGAAAGTTCCTGTAAGCGTCACGCCGGAAACCAGGATTGCAAGGTGGAAACGAACCGTTGAAACGCCGCGTCGGTGCAGGCCCGAAATTTGACGGCTCGGGCGAGATCGCTGAAAAGTGCCGACGAGTGTGCCATCCTCCGATGCCGCAGCGCCTCGTCGAATGCTTCTTTTGGCCGGGCCGGTTTCGACTCGCCCGCCTTCATGAATCCGCGTTCCGCCATCCAGCGTTTGAGACCATCGGCGCCGTCGGGCCAACCCAGTATTTCGCTCACCTGATAAGAGCTATCCCACACCCACGATTCGAGTTCGGGATCGATCACCACCACCCGTGCGCGGTCGTTCCATCCGTTAATCGCCAGCCTGCTTTCCACCTCGCTTTCCAGTGCGGTCCGGGGCTTTTCATCGTGTCCGCGCATCCTTCGCGGTCGAAAACTACCAGCGCGTGGTCCCATTTTAGGAATGGCCTCAAGAACTCGTGCGCTCGCTTGAAAACACCAGCATCGTGCCCCGAATGCGAGAAGCAGTCAAACTCGATGGGACGGATTCCGAGGTCGGCAGGGCGGCGAATCAGTTCCTGAATCGTAAACTGCTCATCCTTGCCGGCCGTCAGGATCACGAGCGGCTTCGGAGGGCCGGTGCTCAACCGAGCACTCCAGCCGCGAACAGGTCGCTCACGTTCAAGCCAGCCTTCCATTCTCTCAGCATGGGGTGCTCATTCCCCGGTATGATCTTCGTCCCGTCTTCGCTTTTCTGGAAGCAAAGCAACTGATCGGGCCGCGCCAGGCTGAGGACAATTGGGGAATGGCTCGTGACGAGGACCTGCCCCTCGTAAACCGAGGAGAGAGACTGCATGATCGTCTCGATGGCCGTGGGATGCACTCCGACCTCCGGCTCCTCGATCAGGTACACGCCGTGAATATCAGGCAGGTAGGCGAGAATAGTTAAAGCGAGCAGGCGGAGGGTGCCGTCCGACAGCATCCACTGAGGCACCTCGACGCCGCCAGGGTACTTTAGCATGAGGTACCGATGTTTGTCTTCCGGGCGCAAAATGGTGCGGATGTCGACAATCTCGGGGATGGCAGTTTGGACATGCTCAAGCCAAGACTTAAAGAGACCACCGGGCGCGGCCTGGAGTTGAGCGACTAAACGGGCCAGGTTGGACCCGTCGAAGACTGCGGACTCCCCCCGGCCGAGTCGGTGGGCAGCACGGAGTCGCTCATTGTCGAGAACGACCCTCCTACAACCGTTCTCCAGTAGGCTATATAACTGGCGCGCGCTTGGAAATCGCAGGTCGCCCCCTAGGTTGGCGAGCGCCGCATCGTCGCCAGTGCCTGCCGAGTCAATCTGCTTTGGCAGGCCCGTTTCCGGAAAGGACGTAATTTCAAAGCCCCTCCCCGTGATCACCGTCGCGCCGTCCACAGTCAGCAGCTCTTTTGCTATCCCGATCTCGGGATCATCGTAGATCTCTGCCTCGATCTCATATCGAATCAGTCCGGGTGAAGAGGTGAAACCCTTGCCGTTCTCACAGGCTGCCCTTGCCTCGATCGCAAGGTGGAACGAGCCGTCACCACGCCCCCAGACCAGATCATAGAAATTCTCTGTCCGGTCGGCTACGGCCTGTCGAAGGCCACCAGACACCAAGTCGCCCAAAAACCCGATCACATCCAGGAACACCGATTTCCCGCTGCCGTTCGGCCCCACAAGAATCTGGTATGGCCCCAGCTCCCGCCGTACCTCCCGCAAGCACCGATATCCGAATGCTTCGACCTTCGTAATAATCACGGTGACCTCCCTTACATTGTGCCGCACCTTGTTAGAATCGAATCATCCTCGATGCCCACCCAGGCCCAACCGGCACGCGCGCGCCAATTCTTCTCGAAGCACGGGACTCTCTCCAAGTGGCATCCCAATTACGAATTCCGCGCGGGACAGGTGGAAATGGCCGAAGCCGTGGAATCGGCGCTGGCCGATAAGCGCCACCTCATCGTCGAGGCCGGCACCGGCACGGGCAAGACGCTCGCCTACCTGGTGCCGGCGCTGCTCTCCGGCAAGCGCATCGTGGTCTCCACAGGCACCAAGAATCTTCAGGAGCAACTCTACTTCAAGGACGTTCCCTTCCTTCAGCAGCACTTTTCGCGGCCGCTGAACGTCTGCTACATGAAGGGCCGCAACAATTACGCCTGCCGCCAGAAGATCTACGACGCCGAGAATCAAGCCGGGCTCGCCGGCCTCGAAGAAGTCGCCGACTTCGAAATCATTCGGGAGTGGGAAAAGACCACCGAGATCGGCGACCGCGCCGAAATCAAGAGCCTGCCGGAATCCAGCACCGTGTGGGCCAAGCTGGATGCCCGCACCGATATGTGCACCGGGCAGAAATGTCCCAACTACGAGCGCTGCTTCATCACCTTGATGCACCAGCGCGCCATCGAGAGCGACATCATCATCGTCAACCACCATCTGTTCTTCGCGGACCTCTCCCTGCGCGACCAGAACCAGGAGGGCGGCATTCTCCCGGAGTACCACGCGGTGGTCTTCGACGAGGCTCACGAGATCGAAGACGTCGCCGGCCAGTACTTCGGCGTCTCCGTCAGCAATTACCGCTTCCAGGAGCTGCGCCGGGACATCGCGGCGGTAAGTCGCATGAAAAAATTCGGCTCGCCGGAACTGGCGCGCGTGCTCGATCGCCTGGACGAGCTGACCCGGAGCTTCTTCGACCTTTTTGGCGAGGCCGACGGGCGCGTGGCCTTTGCCGGCCGCGAGGGCTTCCGCGAGGCCAACGAAGAAATCTACTCCGACGTGCTGGCGGCGCTCGATCTCATCGGCTCGCACCTCAAGCTCCAGAAGAACCCGCCGGACGAAGTCGGCCCGCTGGTTCGGCGCTCCTTGGAACTCAGCCAGGGCCTGCGGTTTGTGATGGAGGAGGACGACGAGAACTTCGTCTTCTGGCTGGAAAAGCGCGGGCGCGGCTGTTTCCTCCAGGCGACTCCCATCGACGTCTCGCAGATCGTCGCCGAGCGTCTGTTCCGGAAAGTGGACACGGTGGTGCTCACTTCAGCCACGCTCGCCGTGGCCGGCGGCTTCGACTACACCGAGAAGCGGCTGGGGGTGGAGCACGCCCGCAGCCTCATCGTGCCCGGCCACTTCGACTATCAGAAGCAGGCGCTGCTCTACGTGCCGCAGCGCTTGCCCGAGCCCCGCAACCCGGCCTTCACCAAGGAGGCTGCCGAGGAGGTGATGCGGATTCTCAAGCACAGCCGCGGCCGCGCCTTCGTGCTGTTCACCAGCTACCAGCAGATGCGCCTGGTACACGACAAGGTCTCGCTCGAAATCGAATATCCAACCTTGCTGCAGGGCACCGGGCCGCGACGAGCGCTGCTCGACGAGTTCCGTTCCACGCCCAACTGCGTGCTCTTCGCCACGTCGTCGTTCTGGCAGGGAGTGGACGTGCCGGGTGAGCAGTTGAGCTGCGTTATCATAGATAAATTACCGTTCGCGGTGCCCAACGATCCGGTGGTGAACGCCCGCATCGAAAGTATCCGCAACGCCGGGGGAAATCCGTTTTACGACTACCAGATTCCCCAGGCCGCCATCGCTTTGAAGCAGGGATTCGGGCGGTTGATTCGCAGCAAGTCGGACCGGGGCGTGCTGGTGCTGCTGGACAACCGGATCACCAAGCAGCGCTACGGGCAGGTGTTTTTCGACAGCTTGCCGGACTACGGATTCACCACCCGTCTCGAGGACGTGGAGAAGTTTTTCGATGTTTGAAGTCACCATAGAAGAGACATTCGCCGCCGGGCATGCCCTGCGGAACTATCACGGGAAGTGCGAGAACGTTCACGGGCACAACTATCGGTGCCAGGTGACGTTGCAGGGAGCGGAGCTGGATTCCATCGGTTTGCTGGTGGATTTCGTGGAGTTGAAAAAAGTGGTGCACGGGGTGCTCGACCGCATGGATCACCAGTGGCTCAACGAATTCCCACCGTTCGACGTGCTGAATCCGTCGGCCGAGAATATGGCCAAGTACATTTTCGACGAGGTCAGCGTCGGGCTGAAGAGCAGAGATGGCGTGCGCGTCGGCTCGATCCGCCTCTGGGAGACCGACACCGCAAGCGCAACCTATCGGCCGTAGGCTCCCCCTCCCTCCGCTCTCCCAAACCCAAACACGCAATCCAGTCCGCGAATTCGCGCAGCTCTTCCTTCAGGTCGAGGCGTTTTCGGCTGCGCCCCGCGATTGAACTGTTCCTTGCCGCAATCCAATCCGGAATCCTGTTGCCAAAAGGGTAAGACTTGAGGCTCCCCGCAACCTCTAGAACACCTTGGTGTACAGCCCATTTTACCGATACTTGCGAAGTGTCGCGGCCCATGCTAAAAACGAGGCAGCATGACCGACGGAACGACATCCCCGCACGACAGTCCTATCCTCGCAGAATTCCGCACCGCCCTTGATGCGATGTACGGCGAGCAAATTGAACGCGTCGTCCTGTACGGTTCACGGGCGCGCGGCGATGCACAACCGGACTCCGATTACGACGTGGCCGTGTTTCTGAAAGACTATGCCGACCGTTGGGCCGAGGCGGACAAAATTGCCGATCTTGCGTTGCGCGTCCTCACTGAAACCGGCGCATTCATTCACGCCATGCCTTACCGCACCGCGCAATACAACGAGCGCAGCCCGTTGATGCACGAGATTCGGCGCGAGGGGTTAGACCTTTGACGCCGGAAGCTGCCCGTTGCCTGGACAAGGCTCTAAAATGCGTGGTCAACGCTCAAACCAGTCTTAACGTCAATCTGACGAATGACGCTGGACGCGGTGCCTATCTAGCCGCCTTCCATGCCGCCCAAGCCTTCATTTTCGAACGCACGGGCAAGGTTGCTAAAACCCATAAGGGCGTCCACACCCTGTTTGCCCGATTGGTCAAGGAAGAACCGCAACTTGACGATAGCCTACCCGCCTTTTTACAGCGCACCTACAACCTCAAGGCCGTTGCCGACTATGAGACGGGGCCGGACTCCGACATTGCCCCGCACCGCGCCGCCGCAGCCGTCGAAGGCGCGCGCAAGTTTGTTGATGCTGTCCGCCACGTGCTGACGCCGCCGAACCCCACCTAACTTTCCGTTGCACAAACGGTAAGTTTCGCATCATTGCCGCAAAGGCCCATGAACAAAGGGTCTGGCAAGTTGCAAATGTTTATTGCAAAATCGAGGGCTGAAATACGGCTATGCCCGCGTCTCGATCTAAATCCGCCCGAACTTCGCCACCGCCTCCTTGATCGATTTGAACTTCTCGATGAACGGGATCATCGTGTGCTCCGTATTATCGAGGTCCTGGGCCTTCTTGAGCACCTCCGCCGCCCGCGCGCGGGGCACCACGGCCACGCCGTCTTCGTCGCCCACGATAATGTCGTTGGCGTTCACCCGCACGCCGGCGCACGTTACCGGAATGTTCGACCCTGCGAACCGATAGTGGTTGATCGTCGTGGAAGGCACCACCCCGCGGCTGAACACCGGGAACTGCAGCTTGCGAATCTGCGGCGTGTCGCGCACCGATCCGTCGATCACCGCCGCCGTCAGGCCGCGGTATTTCATG
>Ga0209517_10007866_pt1 | contig 12626 bp, 8 predicted proteins | sample PeaSoiMetSII2010_FD_187695 | JGI IMG/M metagenome (GOLD analysis project Ga0209517, IMG submission 187695) | Peat soil microbial communities from Weissenstadt, Germany - SII-2010 (SPAdes) (version 2) | ecosystem: Environmental > Terrestrial > Soil > Wetlands > Peat | place: Germany: Weissenstadt...
GGGATTGGCGGCGGCCACCGCCGGTGGTTCCCCTGGCGTGGGGGCTAGTGATTGGTCGGCCGGCGGCGCAGCGGTTTTGATCAGCAGATACACACCCAAACCTGCCCCGGCAAAAATCAGCAGGAAGAGGAGCAACCGAGCTCTCATATAAATCCGAGGTTGGGCGTAGCGAACCGGCCGAGGTTCGGAAAGACCGTGGAGAGGTTGGTGTTATCGACGCCAAACCAGGTGGCCAGAGTGGCAAAGTACTGATCGATGGCGGTAGTGGGAATCCAGCGTCCTGTGCTGGTGTCATTGGGGCCGTTGACGGTGAGGACGGGGAACTGGCCGTAAGTGCGCTGGCCATTAACGCCGCCGCCCAGGATGAGGTGGTGACTGCCCCAGCCGTGGTCGCTGCCCTCGCCGTTGCTGGGGAAAGTCCGGCCGAAGTCGCTCGAGGTGAAAGCCGTGACATTCTGGGAAACGCCCAATTGTTCCATGGCGCGTTGGAAGGCGAGAAAGCTCTGGCTGACCTCGGCCAGTAGGTTCGCGTGAGAACCGATGGTAGTAGAGCCGGGACCGGGGGTTTGGTTGGTGTGGAGATCGTAACCACCAACCTGGCAAAAGAAGATTTGGCGATTCATGCCCAGGGCGCTCCGTGCCTGGATGAGGCGGGCCACCATTTGCAACTGGGGGCTCAAGACAGAGTTAAACGAATTGCCGCCGGTAGGCGGCGTGATCTTGGTAGGGAAAGGAACCGTCCAGTAACCGGGCGAGGACGTAACAGAAATGGCGCTGTTCAGTAAGCTACTGGCATTGATCGTGTGCTCGGCCACGCCGGCATAGGCCCGCGCCTGCATGTTCGGGTAGGACAGTCCCAGGATATTGGTCAGGGCCGCCAGCCGCGGGCCCGAGACGCCGGAGAGTGAGACAGCCCCGGAGGTCGAGACGGAATATTGCGTGACGATGTTGCCGACTTCGAAGGTATTTGAACCGGCGAGCGTTACCGAAAGGGAAATCTTTGCCCCAGGCTGGACCGACGCGAGCAGATCCGCGCAACGGCCTCCCCAGCCGGTCGTAGGCGGTCGGTCGGGAATGGAGGTTTGCCATTGCGTGACCTGATCGGCGTGAGAGAAAAGCTGCGGGGGCCTCTCGAGCACCCCGCCCTGGTACTGAGCACGGGTCATGGGGAAAACCAAGGTGCCCGTGTTGAAGAGCAGGGCGAGTTTACTCTCGCCGAAGAGGGTCTGCAGCTCCGGACAACTGGGATGGAGGCCGTAGCTGTGGCCGTCACTATTGAGGGGTGAGAGCGGGAGGATGGACGATTGAGGGATGGCCAGGACGGGCGTGCGGATGGCCGCGTAGTTGTTGTACTCGGAGGTGATGGTTGGGAGAATCAGGTTGTTCGAGTCATTGCCGCCTTGGAGAAAGACGCAGACGAGCGCCTTATAATCGGTGATGCCGGTTTGCGCCACGGCGGCATTGATGAAACGCAGATCGCGGATGGTAGCGGTCATCGCGGCGGTGCCGAGGGCGGCGCAGGCAGCCTGCCGGATGAACTCGCGGCGCGATTGAAACTTCGAAACGGGATTCTGTTCCATAAAGGCTATTTCTGGATGGTAAAATCAGGGGAGGTGAGGATCAAGTGGACCACGGCGCGCGCCCGGTCGCGCATTTGGGATTCAGTCGGGGGCGTGCTATAAGGGAAGTTCGTCGTATTGGCCACGTAATTGACAATGAGGGTTTGGGCGGCCGGGGACAATTGGCCGGCTACCAACAGAGTGTTCAGGTTGTTGATCAAGGTGGGGATGCCCGCATTGGATGTGTAATTCGTGGTCATCCAGGAGGAGAGATCCATCATGATGCTCCCGTTGTTGCGGAAGCTGGTCAAACCGTTGGTGTTCCCGGTCGCGAGAAATCCGCCTTCGAGGAAGTTCATCTGGTCCGCCACGGTGGTATCGGAGGTGAGTTGGAATTCGGGCGTGGTTAAGCCAGCCGCGGCTAAGGGCCCTGGGAACTCGAAGCCGGGATAGAAGAAGTTAAACACCGTGGGGGAGCGCAGCGGTGTTTGAGTTAAATCACTATCGCTGTAGCTCATGTTCCAGGTGCTCTCCTGCAAGCCCACGTTGCCGGACCGGAACACCGGCGGAGGAACCAAGGGATAGACCGTAAGGCCATTCTGCGTTTGGTTGGCAGAATTGGTGACAATGACCGTGAAATGTTTCGCGTCCGGCACGGTCATGACCTGGTACTGGCCGCTGGCGAGCGCCGGGCTCCCGGAGGTGAAGTCGATATAGACATAACTGCCAGGGTTAAGCCCGTGGACAACCGGCGCATCGATCGTAACGTTGGTTTTGCTTTGCATGTAGCCACCGTTTCCGTTGACGGTCCATTTCGGCATCACCAGTCCGCCGCCGGTGGTTACCGAATTACTGGCCGTAACGGTGAAATGGCTTGAGTCGATGACGGTTACGGGAGAGAACAAGCCGCTCACCCCCGCTCCATTCGTGAAGTTCAGATAAACCGGTTGGCCGTTGACAAGGCCATGACCAGACACCGTCGCCGTAATGGTGGTGTTCGTCTGGGCGTAGCTGCCGCTGGAAATTCCGGGAGCGCTCACGATGAAGGTGGTAGGACTCGTCACGGTGACGCCGTAGGCTTGGGGCGTCGGGGCGGGGTTCCCAGACGTATCGGTAAAACTCAGAACGACGGTATCGTTATTGGCGAGATGATGGGCATTGGTGGTGGTGATGACGACACGTTGGTCGCCACTTTCGGCGTAGGTTCCGCCCAACCCGGTGGCGGGCGGGAAGGCTCGGGCCGGGGCGGTGGCGCGAAGCAAAGGCTCGCGCTGTTTGCCGTAGGTTGGCTGCGAAATCAGATCGGTGCTGCGGGCCTCATAGTCGAGGAGAATGGCGGTGATGACTGCCGTCATGTCCCCCCGCACGCCCGAGCCGTTGTCATTGAAGGCTTGGGCGACGCGATAGACGTAATCGCGACTCGGACTGCTGGTGACAAGGCGCTGAATGAGCTCGCGCCCGATGAACGGCCCAATGTTCTGGTGGTTGAAAATCGAGTTCATGGCCGCCTCGAGGTCTTGCGAACAGTAAATGTCGAAGTTAGTGCTGGCGGGGTTGGCCTGGCTTCCCCAGGCAGCCGGGACCATCACGTTGTCCAGCAGCAGCTTCGTGCCCAATTCATGATGAGTGGGAACGAGCACCATGGGGTTGGTGTAATTGGCGCTGGGATACCAGTTAACTGGCAGGCGCCCATTGGCTTGGTTCGGTTGGTAATAGTTCCAGCCGGTGAACACACTGGCAAATCCCATCACCGTGTTTTGCGTGTAAGTCGGCACCAGGTTTCCTGACGAATCCATCACCAAGGTGCCGTCGGGCCACATCCGGTTCAAACCGATCGAGAACAACTGCTGGATCTCTCTCGCGTAATTCTCATCCGCATGGAGGCCGGTGATTTCGCTACCGGCGTTATTGCCCTGCATGCCAAGGTACTCGCCCATGGCAGGTGAGAGGGTTACCGCTTCGAGCAAGTTACGGAAGTTTCCGAAGGCGTTGTCCAACAGGATGTCATAGTAGGAAGACAAGGCCGTGGCCTCGTTCTCCAGGACGCCGTTTTCGGATACGACCAGGATCTCGCTCAAGGCGAAGGCGACGCGCTGGCGTAATTGGTCGGGTGCGGTGATGGACTGCTGCCACCAGGTGTTGAAGGTCAGTGCGCTGGGGAAGGGGTCCGTGGGATCGGCACTCGTATTGGCGAGCACGACGGGCAAGTGGTGCGACGCCGGCAGGCTGAATTGGTTGTTAATCCAATTAGCGTAGCCCATGGCCTGAACATTGGCGATCTCCGCCGGGGACGGGCCGAAGCTGGCCTGCATGAGGAAGCGCGCGGCGGCGTTGGGATCGGCATGGTCATCTACCCAGGCGGGCGGCGTGGGCGGGGGAGTAAATATCTGTGTGCCATTGGCGAGCGTGAAGTGGCCATTAAGTTCGCCGTTGGGATAAGTGGCGGTGAGAACGGTGATATAAGCCTTGTTCTCGTTGATGATCTCGAGAATGTCAGCGGCATTGGTCAGGGTGCCGGTGGGCACAATCTGCCACACATAACTGCCATCGGGCTGCGGCGAGGCGGCCGAAATGTCGAAGAGGATCTGGCTCGGGTTGTTCAGATAGGGATCGTTCACAATGTGCTCCCCGATGACTCCAGAGGACAAACCGCTGATTTTGAAGTTGAGGACCGCCTGCGAGCCGTCGGCGCTCAACCGAAGTGTGGCGGAACCCTGTGGGGTGTTGGTGACGCCGGCGGCTGCCAGCATGTTGGCGGCATACAAGGTTCCGGCAATCGCCGAGGGCGGGGTGGGGAAATAGCGCGACAGGAAATAGCCCGGCACCACTCCGGCGGGGACGGTATTGGTTCCGATGGGATCCTGGAGCCAGGCGACGGACACATTGTCGTTGGTGCCGACGCCGGCTTTATGGAGGACTTGCAAATAGTACTGTTGGCCCGCGACGAGCGTGAGCCAGCCGGACTGCTGCTTGGGTTGCAGGGTCCATTGTCTCGGGGCAGTGCCGTTGTTCGGGGGTGGCGTGGGATTGGGAGTCGGCAGCACGTACGCCCGCCGCACGGCATTGGCAGGCTGGTCATCGTCTGAAATCCACAACTCGGCCGAGTCGCTGCCGGCGATCCAGAAGTAGTAATTTCCCGTCACGGGTGCGGTGAAGTAGCCGGTGATGCGCTCACCGTAATTGTCGCCGTAATCCGTGATACCCTCGAGGGTGCTCAAAGTATTGGTGAGGTTGGCCGGGGTGTTAAGCGGAATGTCCGAAATGTTGGTGCCCGGGATGCCCGTCCAAACTTCCCGGGTAACGAGGCTGGCGTTGTTGATGACATTGAGCAGGAGAACCGAGGCGCCCACGCCGACGGAGTTGCTGGCGGTGAGCATGACATTGTAGTTCCCCGCCAGGGTTGGTATGCCGCTGATGAGGCCATTGGTGGAATTGTATCCCAGGCCAGGCGGCAAGCCGTTCGCGGTGAAGAGGAGGGGCGAGTTGGCGGCGGTGATGGCGTAACTGAAGGGCTGGCCTACGAATGCCACCGCGGTCAAGGGGCTGGTTACGGCCGCCGGCGTCGGCGTGCTGCCAGTGGCATAAAGCTGCGTGGTTGGGATGACTTGCTCCGGCTGGCTTGGGCTATACCAATAGAGATGTGCAGCGGCCGAGCCGCCTCCCTGGAAGTAGTCCATTCGCAGATCATATTTGACGCCGGCCTGCAACGATATGGAATTGGTCCAATCCGTGGTGCCTTGCGGCACCCATTTATCGATGAGGAGCTGATCGTTAATCCAGAGCCTCACGCCATCGTCGGTGCGCGTGTCGAAGACGTAAGTTTCGGAGAACTGGGGTTGGATCTGGCCGGTCCAGCGAACGGTGTAGTTGCCGTTGCTGAGGTTGGGGGCGATGCCCGGGCCCCAGATAAAGTCAATCACGGGATCGACGCGGGTAAGTAAGAGGTTGGTGGGATTAAAGTTGGCGGCGTTCGAGTACGTCGAGCTCGAATTAGTGTAATACTGGGCGGTGAGGCCCAAGCCTTTGCTGGTACTCGAGGGGTAAATGACGACGCTGGCATTGGCGGGGTCGCCCACGGTGTAGCCCGAGCCTGGGAGGACATTAAGCATGGCGATTGCCGGGACAGCCAGGTTGGTGTTCGCCAAAGGCAACAACGTGATAGGCACGGAACTGACGCCGGGCGGAAAGGAGATCAGTTGTGGCAAGGGCACATAGTCCAGCCCTTCGGTCGCAAAACCGAGTCCCGGGCCGCCCAGCCCAAGGCTCACCGTGATAGCGTTCAGCGGGAAGCCGCCCCGACTGAGGGTGAAGGCGCCAGGGTTGAGCGCGCGTTGGCCGGGGTCCGGTTCCGTGGCGGCGGGAGTCGTGGCGGTGATCGTCACCACGTTTTGCGAAGCGAGGTGCCCGACCGCGTACTGGTAATCGTTAAGGGGTACGCCGTTGACGTCGAGGTGCCCGTTGCTGAACGCGTTGAACGGATCCAACCCCAGTTGGTATTCTTCCCAGTCGTTCACCCCGTCACCATCGCTGTCCACGTCGGAAATCGAGATGCGGAAGAATTTGACATCCGGTCCGGAGGGCGCGCTGAGGCTGAGGTTCGTGCCACTGCGAACAACGATGCTCGCCTCCGTGATCCAGTTGGACCAATTGGTGGGGCTTAAAACGACCGAACTTTGGAGTTGGTAGAGTTTACCCAGCGCACAGGGCAGGGTGACGCTGAAATTGGACCCCGCATAAGTCCCGAACGAAATTCTGGGAACGGAGTTCGAATCAAACGGATTGGTCCCGGCAATTGACTCCAGGCGGTTGATGACACCGTCGCCATCGGTATCGACATTCGGATCGAGCGCGCTAGCGCCGTAGATCAACTCCCAGATGTCGTCCATCCCGTTGTCGTTTAGGTCGATCATGATCTGGGCGCGCAGGCTGGAGGCGGTCGCGAGCAAAACGAGCATGGCCACCGAGGCGAGGGCGCCGCCGGGGGATTTCTTGAAGCAGTTTCTCATCGGGTCAAGGTTCAAAGAATTAACAGTGATTAGAGAGCGAGCTTCGTAGCGGGCTCTCCGGCGCCAGCCAAACGACAACGCGGCGTCATATCAGCGGACTTCATACAAAGGCTTCAGCAAACTTATGCTCGACCTTCGAGGCCGGATTGTCAACACTGCTCTTGGTGACGAATGTGTGACTCCAGGTCGCGCCGGGGCAGAACGGAGCGGCTTGGGGCGAGGGAACCATTGATTTCAGGGCTCTAGGCCCGCGTCTGGAACTTGAGAGCGGACGGCCTGCGATGTAGCCCCCTAGGAATTTCCTCGGCCCGGTTCATGGTCCCAGGCAGGTGCAAAAAGAAAGCGCTCGCCTCTATTCACCGATGATCTTTACCAGGACCCGTTTGCGCCGGCGGCCATCGAACTCGCCATAAAAAACCTGTTCCCAGGGACCGAGATCGAGTTTGCCTTTGGTGATGGCGATGACGACCTCGCGGCCCATGACTTGGCGTTTCAGGTGGGCGTCAGCGTTGTCCTCACCCGTACGGTTATGCTGGTATCGCGAGGTGGGCGCGTGGGGTGCCAACTTTTCCAGCCATACATCATAATCATGCAACAGCCCGTCTTCGGCATCGTTGATGTAAACACTGGCGGTAATGTGCATGGCATTGACAAGGCAGAGGCCCTCCTGCACGCCACTCTTCCGCACGAGTTCCGCTACGGTACTGGTTATATTGAGATAATCGCGCCGATGCGGAGTCTCGAACCAAAGGTGCTCGGTCAAGGATTTCATAAACGATTGTGTGCGGATAGGCTGACGGCACACCGAGCGAGGGGCAAGCGAAAAGCATGCGGAGGAGGGGCTGGGGGGCCGGGAAGCTGATCGAGCGGGAGAAGCGGTGACCCTTCGATTTAATTCCAGCGCCTCCGCCTGAATAGGAGGTTATCCGTAGTTGGGCAAAGCGGCGCTACCTGGGCGGTGTGCTTTGGTAGTCTATCCGACGGTCCGGGCGGTAAGGTGGAAACGGCTTTAGACCGCGGCGGCGACCTTGGCCGTGTCCTGCTTGAGAGTTTCGCTGATAACAGTTAGCAAATCGTCGTTGTCGAAAGGCTTATGGAAGAAGCTCACGGCGCCGGCTTTAAGGGCGCGGTCTTTGTATTTTATGGGATCGCCGCCGGTGATGACGATCACGGGGATGTGCTTGGCTTCTTCGAGCCGGGCGAGCCAAGTCATGATGAGGAAACCGTCCCAGGCCACGCCGCCGCCATGGGCGACATCGGGTGGGAAGCTGATGTCCAGGAGGATGAGATCCGGGTGTCCCGTGCGGGCGGCGCTCACAGCCGCGGATCCGTCCACAGCCGTCAGCGTGTCATAACCCTGGGCCTTGAGCTTCAGAGACAGAGCGGATAGGATCACCGGGCTGTCATCCACAATCAGAATTTTTTTACGATCCATAAACAATGGCAAACTGTTCAGATCAACGCGCTCAGTTCCCCCGGCGGGGCCTTCCATCCTATCGGACAGGGTCAACCCCGACCCGCACAGCGCATTCCGTAGCCTGCCTGAGTAGCAAGACCCGTTCCAGGAGCGCGATAACGAGAGAGAATTTCCTCGCGGGACAGGTCTGGGGCGGGTACGAGAGGCTCAAGGGATGGGGATTAGGACGAGGCGAGGTGGGAGGGCGGCGAGATGGGTAAGCCATATTACGAGCCTGGGGAGCAACGAGCCGCGAAGGTCGAGGAGCTGTTTACGAGGATTGCTCGACGTTACGACCTTATAAACGATCTTCAGAGCTTTGGCTTGCACCGGTATTGGAAACAACGGGTGATTCGGCTGAGTTGCGTGCAGGCGGGGGAACGGGCGTTGGACCTGTGCTGCGGGACGGGGGACCTGGCGCTGGGGTTGGCGAGGCGGGGCGCGGCGGTAACCGGGTTGGATTTCAGCGCGGCAATGCTGGGGATAGCCCGAACTCGGTGTGCGGAACTGCGCCTCAAAGGCGGAGTTCCCCGTTTCGTACTGGGAGACGCGCAACAGATCCCGTTTTTCGACGAGTCGTTCGAAGTTGTAACGGTAGGCTATGGGTTGCGGAATTTGGCGAACTGGCAAGCCGGCCTGCGAGAGATGACACGGGTGGCTACGCCGGGCGGGCGCCTGATCGTCTTGGACTTCGGCAAACCGGATCGGGCGGTATGGAGGGGCATTTATTTTGGCTATTTGAGGCTTTTTGTGCCTTGGCTGGGACGGATATTTTGCGGGGATGCGGGCGCCTATGCCTATATTTTGGACTCTCTAAGACACTATACTGCCCAGCATGGGGTGGCGGCGGGAATGCGCGAACTGGGATTGGCTAACGTCCAAATCCTCACGTTCCTGGGTGGCGTTATGAGCATCCAGGTGGGCGAAAAGCCAACTTAACGCGCAAGAGTTAAGGCGTTTCACGCGCCGCTTGCCAGCGCGAGGCGTTTTTGTCATGCTCGCATGAGCATGAACGCAACCAAAAACAAATCGTCCCGCGGCAATTCCCATACGGGTTCTGCGCGAGAGTTTTCTGCCGAGGTTCTTGATGGTGCCGACCGCGCGCCCAGCCGAGCGATGCTTTACCCGGTAGGGTTTAAGCCGGAGGATTTCACGAAGCCCATTGTGGGCATCGCCTCGACCTGGAGCATGGTCACGCCCTGCAATATGCATATCGACCAGTTGGCGCGCCGGGCGGAAACGGGCGTGAACGAAGCCGGGGCCAAAGCTATCGTTTTCGATACAATCACCGTTTCGGACGGCATCTCGATGGGAACCGAGGGGATGAAGTACTCGTTGGTGTCCCGTGAGGTCATCGCCGACTCGATCGAGACGGTGGTTGGTTGCGAGGGCATGGATGGGTTTGTGGCGATCGGAGGGTGCGACAAGAATATGCCGGGCGCATTGATAGCCATGGCGCGGCTTAATCGGCCAGCAGTGTTCGTTTATGGTGGAACGATTCTGCCCGGCTGCATCACAGGAGACAGCCGGAAGCTGGACATCGTTTCGGTTTTCGAGGCAGTGGGGGCGCATGCAAACAAGCGCATCGACGATAAGGAACTGCAGGCGATTGAGTCCTGTGCAATCCCAGGTCCCGGTTCGTGCGGCGGCATGTACACGGCGAACACAATGGCCAGCGCCATCGAGGCGCTAGGGATGAGTCTGCCCAATAGTTCCGCCCAAAACGCCACTTCCGAGGCCAAGCAAGAGGACTGCCGGAAGGCCGGAGCGGCCGTGGTTAATATGCTCAACCGCGGTCTTCGCCCGCTGGACATCATGACTCGCAAGGCCTTCGAGAACGCCATCACGGTAGTCATCGGCCTGGGCGGTTCAACCAACGCAGTGCTGCATCTGCTGGCCATTGCGCATTCTGCCAAGGTGAAGCTTCAGCTTGACGACTTCACGCGCATCGGGAAGCGGGTCCCGGTGCTGGCGGATCTCAAGCCGAGCGGCAAGCATTTGATGTCCGAATTAGTCGCCATCGGGGGCATTCGTCCCTTAATGAAGATGCTGCTCGAAGCTGGATTGCTGCACGGCGAATGCCTCACTGTCACCGGCCAAACGATGGCGGAGACCCTGGCGGATGTGGCCCCATACCCTGAGGGGCAGACGATTGTTCAACCCCTGGACAAGCCCATCAAAAAGGACAGCCACCTGGTGATTCTTTACGGTGATCTGGCCCCGGAGGGCGCGGTCGCCAAGATCACCGGCAAGGAAGGTTTGCGTTTCACCGGAAAAGCACGGGTGTTCGATTCCGAAGAGCGGGCGCTACAAAAGATCTTGGACGGCACGATACTTAAAGGCGATGTTGTGGTGATTCGATTTGAAGGGCCGAGAGGTGGGCCGGGCATGCGCGAGATGCTGTCGCCAACGTCAGCCATCATGGGCCGTGGCCTGGGCAAGGACGTGGCGTTAATCACGGACGGACGCTTTTCCGGAGGCAGCCATGGTTTTGTCGTGGGGCACATCACGCCTGAGGCTTACGTGGGCGGGCCATTGGCGCTGGTGAAGAACGGAGACCAAATCACGATCGACGCCTCGAAGCGCGAAATCAACCTCGAAGTGACTGCGGCAGAATTGAAAAAACGCCGACGGCTCTGGAAGGCGCCCAAGCCCCGATACACGCGAGGCGTGTTGGCGAAATACGCCAGCGCTGTGACCTCCGCGTCGCTGGGGGCGGTGACGGATTTGGATTTGAAGCTCTAAAGTCGTGCCGAAAGGAGCGTGCGGAACGTGGAGCATAAAAGCGTAGAGCGGGAGGCGCGCACGGCGCCTGCTCGCGCTCTGCGAAACGCGAGCGGGCAGGGGCGGCACAAAGCGTCAGCAAACGCCGCGCGGTTCGCCAACGCTCGCTGGTTTGGGGGGCTCGCGATAGCTCTCGCAACCGCATGGAGCGGGCCCGCGCAACCCGTTCGGGTGACGAGTTGGAATATGCAGGCTGGTCCGGAGCGATCGCTCGAGGAAACGGCGCTGACGCTGGGCAAGCTGTCGCCGGACGTGATTCTGTTACAGCAGGTGCGTGATTGGCAATTATGCGAGCAGCTAATTGAAGCACTGAGACCTGCGGCTTACAGCGTGGCGATTTGTTCAGCTTTCCGCGATGCTCAAGGTAACTTCTCGAAGGAGGGGCAAGTGGCCATCTTGTCGAAACGCAAGGCCTATTTCTCATGGTCGGAGGCTTGGGCGACGCAAGCCGGCTCAGGGGGACGGGGCGGCTTTGCCTTCGCGGCTATCCAGGTCGGCCGGCAGCGGGCCGGGTTTTTTTCTGTTCAACTCGATCCGCTCTCGGGAAAGGCTGGAGGCCGCGCACGAAATTCGGCACCGCCCGCGCTGCCGGTGGAATGGAACCAGCAATGGCAGGCGGAGTTCGAGGAGGTGAAGAATTGGACGACGAATCGCATCGAGGCGGTCGTCGTCGGGGGCGGTTTCAGCACAAGCTCCAGCGGGAGCGCGGCTGAGAGAATGCAAGAGAAGGCTTTGGGGAGGGTGTTTCTAGGCGCCCAAATCGATCAGCCACTCATTATGCCGGAGCGGAGCGAGCTTTCGCAGAATTACATATTGGCGCGCTTGGCTCCGAATTCCGAGCGGCTGCCCGGCGTGATCCTGGACGGAAGCCCGGCGAACTGCGATCTGGACTTAAATCTGCAAGTGCCCCTTCCCGCTGCGACCTATGTTCAAGGTACGGCGTCGCTCCACGGCGAGCAGCGGGGCGGTCAATCCGATGCGGCGGCGAGTGCGCGAGTCGGCGACATGGCAACTCGGTGGGCTTGGGGAGCGGGGTTGCTCGTCATTGCAGCCGGCGGGTGTGTGTGGGCTTTTGGCAAGCGCAGATGGGCCGTTGGGGCGAAAGCGTCCGCGATGGCTGGGGCAGGTCAAGGGGAGGCGGTTGTGCCATCCTCAGAAGCGGTTGTAATTAACGCGCGGTCGGTGACAGCCACTGGCGGAGGCACCGCAGACCGAGCGGAGCCGCAACCGGCCATTCGCGTGCAGACGGCGGGCATTACCCAAACGCAGTCGGGTTTATGGCGGGAGCGGGCGTTGGCAGCAGAGCAACGGGCGAAGCGGGCCAATGCGCTGGTGCGCAGCGGACTGATTCCGCTGGTCAGCCAATGGTTGCGCGAAAAGCTGGTTCGGCGGCTGCTGAAGGACCGGACGGAGCTACTGGAAACCCAGCAGGAGGCGGTGGTGAAGGCCATGGTTGTGGACGAACGCTTGGCGCGGCTGGAACTCCAAATCCAGCGGCAGAACCAGGTTTACGAGCGGCGCATCGAGGAACTGACCGTCGAATTGAATGCTGCGAAGGAGGGGAACCGTGAGCTGATCCGCGCTCAGATCGCGCAAGTCAAAGCGGAGATGGAGTTGGCCCGGGCAAAAGCGCGGGCCCAGGCGCGGGCTGCGGATCCCGGTTAGGGCAGGTTAAGGCGAGACCCTGGACTCGCGGCTCAGCCCTTCTCACCTGGACGCTTAAGTATCTTTCCAAATTCGCCCTCGACGGGTTCAATGTCGATTCTTCCAGAAGGGCGCTCCTCGGAAGTAGGAAGCGGCGCCAGGGGCTTTTTGTCCGAG
>Ga0209517_10007867_pt1 | contig 12625 bp, 11 predicted proteins | sample PeaSoiMetSII2010_FD_187695 | JGI IMG/M metagenome (GOLD analysis project Ga0209517, IMG submission 187695) | Peat soil microbial communities from Weissenstadt, Germany - SII-2010 (SPAdes) (version 2) | ecosystem: Environmental > Terrestrial > Soil > Wetlands > Peat | place: Germany...
CTCAAGGTGCTACGGGATTTGAACGAGCGCACTGCGCGGGCCCACGCGGGCCAGGCTTAAAATGCTCACCCGCAGAGACGCGTGTCTTGCAATGATTGGCGCGGGCGCCGCATTCGCGCAAACTTCCGCCAGAACGATTGACGATTTCTTTCGCGAGTTCACGGACGAGTGGGTTCGCATCAATCCCGGCCTGGCGACTTCCCTGCGCTACTTCACGGGCGCGGAACAGGACGCTCTCGAACGGCAGCTCACACCGTTGACCATTGCGTCCGCTCGCCAGCGGCTCCAGCTTGCCCGCAAGGGCTTGGTCGAACTTGGCAAGTTCGATCGGACCGGAACGACGGAAACGCAGCGAGTTTCCGCTGAAGTCATGAAATGGCAACTGGAAATAGTGGTCGCCGAGGAGCCGTACTGGGACTACAACTTTCCGCTGGAACAAATGAACGGCTGGAACGTCTCCGCAGTGGAACGGTTTACCGTCTCGCGGCCGCTGGCCAAAGCAAGGGACGCCGAAAACTACGTGGCCGCGCTGGGACAAGTAAGCGCGCGCATGGAGGAAGCCATCGCGGAATCGCGTCGTCTCGCCGCGAAGAACGTAATTCCGCCACGCTTCATCCTGGAAGCCACCATCAAGCAGATGCAAAGCTTCGTGGACCCATCGCCGAGCCAGAATCCGTTCGTGACAGCGTTTGCGGACAAGATGGCTCTTGTGGAAGCGATCCCCGCCGGACAGCGCGAGCAACTTCGCGCCGAAGCTGAGAAAGTCGTCGCCACACAGATTTATCCGGCGTGGAAAAAGGCGTCGGCTACCCTTCAAGCCCAGCTACCGCGGTCGACCAATGACGCCGGCCTGTGGCGGCTGAAAGGCGGACCCGAAGCATACGCTTTTTTCCTCCGGCGATTCACCACCACGAACCTCACCGCGGACCAGATTCACGAAATCGGATTGCAGCAGGTTTCGCGGATCGAGACGCAGATGGACGGTCTTTTGCGGAAGCTGGGCCGGACCGCGGGACCGGTCAAAGACCGCATTGAGAAACTTAGGCTGGATCTGCAATATCCCAACCCCACGTCGGATGAGAGCCGCGCGCAGATCATGCGCGATGCGGACAGCATCGTGCGCGATGCCGAAAAACGCGCCGCGTTGTTATTCGACGTGCGGCCGAAGGCGCCTGTAACCGTGCAGCCGTTCCCGCGCTTCCGCGAAGCAAATGCCGCCGCCAACTACAACGCTCCGGCGCCGGACGGCTCCCGCCCCGGAATTGTCCAGATCCCCCGGCGTATCGAACGCATGACGACATTCGGCTTGCGTTCCCTGCTGTATCACGAAGCGGTGCCCGGGCATCATTTTCATATCGCCCTGCAGGTGGAGAATCGCGACTTGCCGCGCTTCATGCAGGTGCGCGCGCTGGGTGGAATTTCTGCGATCACCGAAGGCTGGGGACTCTATGCCGAGCGACTGGCGGCGGAATCCGGCTGGTACGGCGATGACATCGAAGGCCAGCTCGGCCAACTGGATTCAGAACTGTTTCGTGCCCGGCGTCTGGTGGTGGACACCGGTCTGCATGCCAAGCGCTGGACCCGGCAGCAGGCCATCGACTACGGGATCGAAGCGAGTGAGGTGGAACGCTACGCGGTGTACCCCGGCCAGGCGTGCTCCTACATGATCGGCGAGCTGAAAATCCTCGAACTGCGCGAGAAAGCTCAGAAGGCGCTCGGCAGCCGCTTCGCGCTGCGGGAATTCCACAACGTCGTGCTGCGCGCCGGCAGTGTTCCATTGCAGGTTCTAGAAAGCCAGGTCGACGCTTACGTTGCTGCAAAAAACAATGTCGCTGCCCTTCGTCTATGAAGCCCTGCCGTCCCGCGTCGTGTTCGGCGCGGGATCGCTCCAAAAGCTGCCAGAAGAAATCGACAAATTAGGCGCGTCGCGGGCGCTAGTGCTATGTACCCCGGAACAGCGCGCCATCGGCGCCGATATCGTGGTGATGCTCGGCGCTCGATCCGCGGGCGTGTTCGATGGCGCGGTGATGCATGTTCCCGTCGCGGTCGCGGAAGAAGCGCGCGATAAGGCGCGCCGCCTACATGTGGACTGCTGCGTGGCGATCGGCGGCGGGTCGACCACGGGGCTGGCTAAAGCCATCGCCCTGACTTCGGGACTGCCCATTCTTGCGATCCCGACGACGTATGCGGGATCGGAGATGACGCCCATCTGGGGATTGACCGAAGACGGTGTCAAGAAGACCGGGCGCGATGTTCGCGTGCTGCCCAAAACGGTGATCTACGATCCCGTTCTCACGACGTCGCTGCCCGTAGCGCTTTCCGTCACCAGCGGGATCAACGCTATCGCGCATTGTGTCGAGGCGCTGTATTCGCGGGATGCGAATCCCATCATCTCCCTGATCGCCGAAGAGGGGATTCGTGCGCTGGCCGCCGGGTTGCCTGAGGTTGTGAAGCAGCCGGGGAATCTCGACGCCCGCTCCCGTGCGCTTTACGGGGCCTGGCTCGGAGGCGTCTCGCTGGGCGCAGTCGGGATGGCTTTGCATCACAAGCTGTGCCACACGCTGGGCGGAACGTTTAACCTGCCGCACGCGGAAACACACACTGTGGTCTTGCCGCACGCCGTGGCTTATAACGCTACTGCGGCTCCCGAAGCGATGCGACGCATTGCCCGGGCGCTGGGCGCCCATTCCGCCTCGGAAGCCTTGTACGATCTGGCGGCGTCCCTGGGCGCGCCCGTCTCGCTCCAAAGTTTGGGGATGCGGCGCGAGCAACTGGATCAGGCCGCCGATCTCGCAGTTCAGAATCCGTACTACAATCCGCGGCAGGTCACGCGAGAGGGGGTCCGCATGCTGCTGGAAAATGCGTTCACGGGAACCCGGCCTACAGTGTAGTGGGCCACTTCTGACGGCCGTGGAATACCGCGATCAACTCCAGCCGCTCGCGGCGAACCAGCTCGCGGGTTCCGACGACGCGTCCGGGGCGGCCCATTTCCGGATGGCTTCGAAGAGTCTCAACCGCGTCGAGGACACGTTTCGCGACGAGCGCCGCATTCTGCAAAGAATCCTTCCCGATGTACTCTCGCAAGCTGATGAGATGCCGAATCGCCCGGCGTGACCAGACGACCTTCATCGCGGAGCTTTTGATTCACGCTGTTTTCCCCAGGAGCTGAGCCACTTCGACACTTTCTCGTGGCCGACTTCCTCCCCCGACTCCAGTTCGGCGATACCGGCTTGAAGCTCTCCCAACTGCCAATTCTCGGACTCGACGTATGCCGCAATAGCCTCCGCGGCGAGAAAAGACTTCGAGCGCTTTGAGCGCCTCGATAAAGCGTCCAAGCGCTTTTTAGTCTCGGCATCAATCCGTATGGAGAGGGTTTCGGTCATCACGTGTGTTCGCTTGTACACATTTTCGCACAACGGTCCGTTGTCAAAATTGCGACCATCGCCGCAGGCTAGTGCTCTATCATGGATTCTTTGCTGGAGCGCGATCTCGAACCGGTCTTCCATGGCACTCCCTGAAAATTTCGACGCGGTCATACAGGAAGCCTGGCAACGAGCCAGCGCCGTGCCGGGATTCATCGGCGAGCTTGAGTTTCGGGCGCTGGGCCTGCTCGCCGCAGCCGCGCCTCCCGGCGGCGTGACCGTTGAAATCGGGAGCTTCAAGGGCAAATCCACCGTCGCGCTGGCGTCGATCGCGGCCCAGTACGGGTTTGGTCAGGTCGTGAGCATCGACCCGCACACGTCGCCATCGGTGACCGATCCGATGTTCACCGAAAAAGCGTCGTCCTTTGACGATTTCCTGAACACGCTGCGAACCACGGGAATCGAGCGGAACGTGGAAGTTCATCGCGCTCCTTCGAGAGAGGTTGCTCCCGGCTGGAACCGGCCCATCCGCCTGCTGTGGATCGATGGCGATCACACCTACGCGGGGGCGAAAGAAGATTTCGATTTGTTCTCACCCTACGTGATCGAGGGCGGAATCGTGGCGTTCCACGACACCCTGCACGAGTTCGAAGGTCCGATTCGCGTGGTCGTCGAAGATTTGCTGCGCTCGGACCGGTTCGGACCAGCTGCCTTTTTTCACACCATCGGATGGGCGCAATATCGTCCGCGGGATGGAGCGCGCTTTCGCGCGCAACGGGAGCGCCTGGCGCGGCAAGCGGCGAAACTGATCCCGTTCGTGGCTGGGGGACGTTCGATAAAAGGATTCTCGAAGCTCCGTTACAAGGTGCGCCGGGTGCTGGTGCCGCACTCGGTCCCGACGCCCGCCGAATGGAGCGCCAGTATCGCTCCCGAACTCAGTTTGTAAGAGATCGCGCCTCGGCGGGCACGGCCTCGCGCTCCAACGGGACTGCCGGTGCAAGGTCCTGTTCCAGGGCCATGTATCCGCAGGCGACCACCACCAGAAACATAGTCAGGACCGAGCTGATGCCCAGGTTCATGTTCGGGACACCATCCACTAACACGGCGATCACGGTGGCGATGCCGCCGTGCAGCAGATACCGGCGGTCGCTCAGTCCCGGCGGCAGGGCGCGAAGCCCCCGCCAGAAATCGCGCAGGATTTTTCCCATCAGCCAGAGAAAGACCAGCAAGGTCGGAATGCCGCGCTCGGCCGCGTAGTGCAGGTAGATGTTGTGCAGGTGGATGTAGGATCCTTCGGGCAGCGGGCGAGGGATGTCATCCGGAACGTACTCCTGGAAATGGATTCTGGGCATTTCCGGTCCCAGCCCCAGCCAGGGATGGCGTTCGATCATGCGCAGGCCGGTACGCCACACGACCACGCGAAATTGGTTCGAATCGGACTGCACCGGGTGAAGAATGGACGTAAAGCGCTGGCGGAGCACGCTAGGTGAGAGCAAGATGACCGCGGCGACAATGACCGGCGCTAGCAGCACCACCCAGCGGCGCCAAAACCATATCAGGTACAGTCCAGCTACGGCCGTCGCGATCCAGACGCCGCGAGTCTCAGCTAGCAGCAGACCGATCACGCACAGCAGGCCCAGCAGCAGCCAAATCCAGATTCGCGAACGTCTTTGTGGCGCGAAGAACAGGAACGACGTCAGCATGATCAGCACGAACATCTCCAGCGCCGAGAATGTATACCAATGGCTCATAAAGCCGGTGATGCGCTCGGAGACGTAGAAGTTATAGACGTTCACGTGCGCGTCTTGCGCCTGCCGGATTTTCGCCGTGAATTGCGCGAAGCTGACCAGCGCGCTGAGGCTGCCCAGCGCCGCCCAGCTCAGGAACAGCCAGCGGATCAAAACCAGATCCCGCAGCAGGGAGAACACCACCAGCAACTGGGAAAACACATAGAATTTGCGGATCTGCGGCCATCCGGCCACGGGATCGCCGGAAAACGCCACGGCGAGCAGGGTACCCAACAGAAATAGCCCGAGGGGTAACTTGATCGGCGGCAGCCGCAGCTTTTCGCCCGACAACAACAGGGCGGCCAGCGCCAGGCCCAGGAGGATTTGCGAAGGCGCGATCCCCACGATGACCAGTGATGAAGAACCAAATGCCAGCCAGCGTCCCGCCTGCAACATAAATGGCTTCGCAGAATTCACGCAGACCCCAGTATGCCAGAGCCATGCTGCTAGAGCAGGGACAGGCCGCACCACTCAGGGAGTCACGCGTACCGGAAGGGCGCCGTCAGGTTCTCCGTATACCTGCTGGCTCATGGTCGTGTTCCAGGCATTGATCACGTCCACCGGGAATGTGGGCAGCAGCGCTTTGATACGGGCCTGTATCTGTGCCACCATCTGGGGTTGATCCGCCGCTACGTTGTAGCTTTCATCGGGGTCTTCTTCGAGGTTGTATAGTTCCGGATTCGGCAGAGGCAGATTGTATCGGCCACCGACGGGATCGGGACTATAAGGGAAGTCGTTGTACCGGGATACGTGCAGCTTCCAGGCGCCGAGCCGCGCGCATTGCAGGTTCCAACCGTCAAAGTACAGGAAAACGTCATGGTCGACACTGTCCTGTGCCCCTGACAGGATGGGCCAGATGTCCACTCCATCCATAGGCTGGCTCGGCAGCTTCGCGTTGCACAGGCCCGCGATCGTCGGCAGTATGTCTAGAGTGGTCGCAACAGCGCCGTTCACCCGTCCAGGCAAAATGGACCAAGAATCAACGGCCGTGCGGGGAGAGCGCAGGGCAACCAATGCGTCGCGCTGAATCCGCCCCGGAAAACGCGCGATGAACGGCTCGCGCACACCGCCGTCGTAACTGGATCCCTTGCGCCCTCTGAGCTTGCCCGGACTTCCCAGGTACCACGGTCCGTTGTCGCTCGTAAACATCACCAGCGTAGTGTCATCAATCCCGTTATCCTGGAGCGCCTGCAGTACCTGTCCGACACTCCAGTCAATTTCTTCGATGACATCCCCATACATCCCTAATCCCGATTGCCCCTTAAAACCAGTCGAAACGGCCAGCGGGATGTGAGGAAACGTGTGGGCCAGATAGAGGAAGAACGGCCCCGTTTTCGAAGAGCGTGCGATAAAATCGACCGATTGCTGAGTGTACCGCTGCGTCAGCGTATCCAGCTGCACCGGCGACTCGATGACACTTGTGTTCTGCATCAGGACCGAAGGTGACTGGTCGTTGCTGTACGGGATTCCGTAGTATGCATCGAAGCCGCGACTCGTCGGCAAAAACTGGGGCTGGGTCCCAAGGTGCCACTTGCCGACGCACATTGTGCTAAAGCCAGCGGGCTTCAGCACTTCGGCGATAGTCTTCTCTGAAAGCGGAAGGCCGACGGTATCCTGCGGGCTAAGAACGTAAGGCACGCCGACTCGGGTCGCATAACGGCCCGTCAGCAGCGCGGCCCGCGCCGGGGAGCAGACGTTACTGGTCGAGTAGAACTGCCGCAAGCGGACGCCTTCCAGCGCCATGCGATCAAGGTTGGGTGTTGCGATGGACGACCCGTACGAGTGTATATCGCCGTACCCAAGGTCATCGCAGAGAATCAGGATAACGTTAGGAGGCTGTGGCGTCTGGCTGCGGATCAGCGGCGCCGCGGCGATCGCGCCGCCCGCGGCTCTGAGAAACGTCCGCCTGGAAACCACGTGGTCCTGCATACAACCCCCCACCCGGTCGTCCGGGTAGATACACTTTCAGACCTGCCTCGGAAAAACCACACCGATGCAAATCTCAAGAAGCTGGTCTCTGAAGTCTCCCGGCGCAAGCCAGGCGCCCCAGGGCCAGACCCTTTAACTTTTCTCAGGGTCGTTTTACGAGAAGGCGAAGGGGAAGTATACGAGAGGCCTTCGACGATTGTCAATGGCCGCGCCAGGTTGGGCGTTCCAGGACTAGTCAATTTGGGGCGTTCCGCTCGGGACCTCAATCGGGCGTGTACAAGTCAGCCATGCGGAAGGAGCGGTACAAAAGGGCGTTCGCCTCGATTTCGGACACGATTTGGCCGGAGGCACTCACTTCGATGGAGAAGGCGGAAGCAACGGTTGTCCCAAGAACGAAGCCTGCATCAAAGAAATAATCACCATCGGTCAATTTCTGCGCCGAGCCGAGGGCAAGCGAGTAGACCCCCAGATCGGCGTTGAGCACGAAGGACGCTACTCGGTTGGGCTCGTCCAATTGCAGGACTTGGCCGCGACTGTTCCCGGAGCCGAGGGTAGCAACGCGCGTGTTTCCATCGTCGAAGAGCATCAGCTCGGACGGATTCGCGGTTTCGAAATTGGCATCGTGTTGATGCGAAAACCAGGGGTAGATATCCGTCGACGTGATGGTAAAATCGCCATCTTTCCCCAGGCGCCAGATCACATGGCCGTCTCCCGTACCGTTGGCGTAACTGATCTTGATCAGCCAATCCTGATGCCGGCTCGAATACAGCAGGTTTCCATCGGGAGTTTGCGAAATACAATTGCCATGGGTCCAATCGTTCGCATCGGCGGCGAGGTTGTATGGCGCACATCCGCCGTTGAGAAGACAGGTTTCGCCGAGAACCGCCTTGCGCGTGACATCCAAGTGGTCAAACGTATCCCAGGTCCACAGAACGTTGAGCTGCGAATCGAAGACGATGATCATGTCGCCGATGACATCGACCGGGCCTGGGCCCTGGACATTCGTGAGAATCTGTTCCACATCGGCCAGGGCGGCAATGCTGCCGTCCGGCAGAGTCCTCGCCTCGTGGTGAAAGGCCGTGATTTGCCGCCGCCCAAGTGCCGCCAGCTGTTCGTTCACGCGAGCCGCATTGGTCTCCAAAAGGGTCGCTCCCGTGGCATCAAACTTACGAATCAGCTGGCTCGAGGGGTCATTGCCCGCGCCTTGCGTGAGTCCCCAGAAGACGCCGCCCGCCTCCGGACGAGTGATGAAGGTGATGTCGCTTGGGCCATACCAGAGTACGGCTCCGTTGAGATCCGTGGCGACGGGAACTCCAATGGCGCTGCCCAGCAAAACGTGATCCGACACCGGTCCGGCCGGAGCATTGATCACGGTCTCGGTGAATAAATTGGCAGGCAAACTCCCCGTCTTGAATGCAACGTTGGGCCCGATAGCCAACTCGGACCCCGTGATGATGTGGTGAGCCATGTAGTTTGTCTCGGCGTACAGTCCCATCAGATAAAAGTTCATGCTGAACTGCGGATCGCAGGCCTGGAAGGGTGTACGCACTGCCGAACCACGCGTTCGGCCGGCCGTACCATTCGATACAACAAATTCCACCTGCATTTGTGCACCATGGGGACACGGAGGCGCACTATAGAGGAATACCAGCGGATGAGATGTGGGATTCACCACCGGCTGGTTCCCTGAGACGCGAGAGACGATCTGGTACATCGACGAGACTTGGGTGGTCTGTCCGGTAGCCACGTCTTTGGCCGATGCTTCCATCTCAAACCATCCTTCATGGTTCGTCTCCGTCCAGTTCAGTGTGGCCTGGGGACTGAAATCCTGGATGACTTGGTAGGTCTGGCCGAAGAGGCGCGCCCGGAACCTGTACCAAATCGTGCCGCCAGTGACGCCAGCTACGGCCGCAGTCCAGGTCACCGTGGTCCCGACGCTCGCTGGGGCCGGAAGGGACGGCGTAAGCGTAACGGTCATGGAGGGAGCGGCCCCCGATACGATCATCGGTACCAGAGTGGCTAAAAAGCATACACGTACATTGCTCACGAGATGATCCTCTCTTTAGGAACCCTAATGTACCTGCAACTTTTCCTGAAAGCGTCGCCTTTAGGATAGATCCCGCGAACGGTCCCCGCGTTTCACGAGAGTGTGTATGGCAGCAGCGCCACAGGCGGGATTACGCCTATCGCCAGTGGATGAAGGCCTCCGGAAACATCCGATCCGCTGGCTCGGAACATACTGATTCGAAGCATTGCGTGGTTCTGCCGCACGAACCATCGCACATGGTTGTTACAATGGGTTTGTCGCGGAGAGGTGGCAGAGTGGTCGATTGCGGCGGTCTCGAAAACCGTTGAACCTTTACGGGTTCCGGGAGTTCGAATCTCCCCCTCTCCGCCATTCGATAATTGAGAACCCTGCCAGTCGACGCCGCGGACAAAAGCGCAATGAATCGCCTAGAATGGCTGGCACTGCTGCTCGCCGCCGCCGCGGTTCTTTTTCAAGCCTTCCTCCCACCCCCGGTGGGTCTTGCCAATAACGGGGACTTTCCCAAGATTATTGGCCAGTTCGACCTGGGTAATCCTTCCGCCGACAAAGACGTCTTCCGATTCGCCGACACCCGCTATGTTAGCGATCCGAAATATCACTACGAGTCGCGGTTTTATTCTTCCGAGCTCCTGTTGTTCGCGGCAGCCCTGGGCTTGAACTCGGTATCTTTCAATCCCGATTTTTTCGATCTGCGGGTGATGGGCGCCGTGCACGCAGCAGTGTTTTTGCTGGCGTTCTATCGGCTCCTGCCGCTGGTGCGGCCCTTTCGTCCGGTGCGCCGCGGCGTGCTCCTGTTCATCATCCTGTTGGTTTTTACGGATGTCATGTACGTCAGCTACTTCAATTCGTTTTACATGGATACGGCAGCCTTGCTGTTCCTGTTCCTGTCGGTAGTGTCGTTCCTGCGGGCACTTCGCTGGCGAAAGGCCGCCGACCGATGGCTGTTCGTGGTCTCATCCGCCTTGGTGATCACTTCAAAGACGCAGCATTATCCGTTGGGACTTCCCGTCGCCCTGCTGCTGGCGTGGAAAGGCGGACTGCTCACTCCCGGCCGAGGCCGGTGGTTCCGGACGCTCGCCGTCATCAGCGTGTTGATGGCGACCGCCTTCAGTTATCGATTGGGAACGCCCTCTTACTATCCGGCACTGGGCACCTACACCGTCATTTTTTTCGAGCTGCTTCCGAAATCGCAAAATGTGGCCAGCGATCTTAAGGAGCTGGGTCTGGAGGATTCCTACCAGCGATACGTCGGTACCCACGCCTACTCCCCCAACGCCGGAATGCGGGATCCGCGGTTCGAGGAAGATTACAGGCGGAATAGTTCCTATGCCCATCTCGCATGGTTCTTCGCGAAGCATCCCATGAGAGCGTTGGAAGTTACCTTCTCCCGGCTGAACGACGCCGGCCGGCAACGCCCGAGGGTGGGGAATTTCGACCGGCGAACCGGCTTTCCGGAGGGCGCCCAGAGCCGGACCCTGGCTGTGTGGAGCGGCCTGAAGGCTCGCATCTTCACCGGGCACGGGTGGCTTTACCTGCTCTATGCTGTGGCGCTTGCGCTGGCAGTCACGGGTTTCGCTATCGCCCGAAAGGGGAGCCTTCCGATGGGAATACCGGCAGCAGTCGCTACCCTTGCGGCGATGACCTTGATCGAATTGGCGGTGGCTTCTTTCGCGGATGCGCTGGATCCCGAGCGGCACTTTTCCCTATTTAGCGCGCTGACGGATCTGCTACTGATTTGTGGGATTTGCCTGGCTGGCGCCGCGGCCAAGGCTGCTCCGGATTCATTGGAGCCTGGCCGCTGATGTACAGTTGAGGCATGGCATTTTGCGCCAGTTGCGGGGCTGAAGTGCAAGGCAAGTTCTGCGCCCAATGTGGGAAATCGTCCGGAGCGCCTGCCGCTGTTTCAACGGGTTCTTCCCCGGCGGGCAATTCGCCTCCGGGAGCAACTTCCGCGCCTGGACCTTCCGCGACCGGGGCAGCGGCGATCGATGAGAACATCGTCGCGGCTCTGTGCTACCTGGTCGGCGTCCTCACCGGCGTTCTGTTCCTGGTGCTCGAGCCCTACAATCGCAACCCGGTCATCCGATTCCACGCCTTCCAGTCGATCTTCGCCTGGATCGCGGCGATCGTTGCCGGCATGGTGTTGTCGACTATCTCCTACGCCATCGTGGCGCTGCCCTTTATCGGCTGGCTGATCTATATCCTCCTGTGGACGGCCTTCTCGCTGGGAGTCCTGGGGCTGTGGGTGTTCTTAATGTACAAGGCCTACAATAAAGAGCGGTTCGTTCTTCCTGTAATCGGCGCCTGGGCCGAGAAACAGGCGCAGTCGTAATCGAATGCACTTTCGCCGTACGCTCCCGTCTTTCCTGCTGGCCGTCGCGTCCATTTATGCGCCGGATCTGTGTGCACAAGACCTGCGTCTCGATGTTCTCGACTTTTACGGCTTGCGCAAAGTTTCCGAATCTCAGATCCGCAAAGCGCTGGGTGTTCGCGAAGGCGACAAGCTGCCTCCCTCCAAGGGCGACGCCGAGGCTAACATCGACCAGATCTCGGGCGTGGTCGAATCGCATCTGGAAGCCGTGTGTTGCGACGACGGACAGACCATTCTCTACGTCGGCATTGAAGAGAAGGGCGCTCCGCATTTCGACCTGCGCGAACCGCCGGAGGGAGAAGCGGCTCTGCCTGACGAGATCGTCAGCGCATACAACCGGTTCCTGGAGGCCGCTCAAGCGGCTTCACGCCGCGGGTCGGTGGACGAGGATCTCACCCATGGCCATCCTTTGATGGCGGACGGCTCCGCCCGCGCGATCCAGGAGATGTTTCCCGCCCTGGCGGACCAGTATCTGGAGCAGCTCCGCGCGACGCTGCGCAACTCCAGCGATGAAGCCGAGCGCGCCATCGCCGCTTACGTTCTGGTTTACGCCAGCCGCAAGGTTGGTATCGTCAACGATCTGCAATTCGCGCTGAAAGACGCCGACTCCGGCGTGCGCAATAACGCCGCGCGCAGCCTGGTGGCGCTAAGCGTGCTTGCCAAGCTCGATCCGTCGTCGGAGATTCGCATTTCCCCTACCTGGTTCATCGAGATGCTGAATTCGCTGTCCTGGTCGGATCGGAACCGCGCGCTGTGGGCGCTCCAAACGCTGACCGATGAACGCGATCCGCTGGTCCTGGATCAGTTGCGCACGCGGGCGCTCGATGCATTAATCGATATGGCCCGCTGGAAAACGCTCAGCCATGCTTTGCCGGCTTTCATCTTATTGGGGCGCGTGGCCGGGATGCCCGAGCCCGAGATCCAGGCCGCTTGGACGCGAGGCGATCGCGATACGGTAATCGCCGCGGCCAAAAAGAAAGCGAAATGATCGTGGAGCAAGGCTTCAGCCTGCAACAGGTGCTTCAGCGCCTGCGCCGAATCGGAGGCTAAAGCCTCCGTTGCAGGCTGAAGAGGTTGCTGAAAAACGCGGTGGAACAACCGCTCCATCACTGTCGCGGCTCGGTAAGTC
>Ga0209517_10007869_pt1 | contig 12620 bp, 10 predicted proteins | sample PeaSoiMetSII2010_FD_187695 | JGI IMG/M metagenome (GOLD analysis project Ga0209517, IMG submission 187695) | Peat soil microbial communities from Weissenstadt, Germany - SII-2010 (SPAdes) (version 2) | ecosystem: Environmental > Terrestrial > Soil > Wetlands > Peat | place: Germany...
GGCCGCCGCGCGCCGTGAAATCACATACTCCACGCAGCTCAAGAAACTCGCCGCCGATCTTCGGACAAAGGATTTCAGCACCACATCGCTCGAAGATCTGCTCGATCAATACAAACTGGCGGTGATCCCGTGAAAAGACTCCTGATCCTTTTATATGCGGCTTCGGCGTTCGGCGCCACGATTCCGACGCCTGAATCCGTGCTGGGCCACAAGCCCGGCGACGACTTCTATCTCGCGACTTACGACGACGCCCTGGGCTACTTTCAGAAGCTGGCCGCGTCCAGCAACCGGATCAAGCTGGTGCAGGTCGGCAAGACCACGCGCGGCCGCGATTGGTTTATCGCGTTCATTTCGAATCCAGAAAATCTTGCGCAGCTCGATCACTACAAAGAAATGTCACGGCGCCTTGCGGTCGCCCGCGGCATCAGCGACGCGCAGGCTCGCCAGATGTCGCACGATATCAAGCCGATCATTCACATCGACGGCGGCCTTCACGCGACTGAAGTGGCGAACGCGCAGCATACGATTCAACTCGGTTATGACCTGGTGGCCAGCGAAGAGCCGGAATATAAGGATATTCGCGAGAACCTGATCGTCGAGCTGTGGTTCTCCATTAACCCGGACGGCCAGAATATCGTAGCCAACTGGTATCGACAGAACCTGGGAACGCCATATGAAGTCAGCCCTGTGCCCGAACTTTGGCAGGAATATGTAGGACACGACAACAATCGCGACGGGTACATGCTGAACATGATCGAATCGCGGGTAGTAACGAAAGCTACTCTCGATACCCAGCCATTGGTCTTTTACACTCATCACCAGAGTGCGCCGTTTCCCGGCCGGATTTATTTGCCGCCGTTCGCCGATCCGATTTCCGGCAATATGCATCCGCTGATGCTTCGTTGGCTAAGCCTGATCGGCACTACCATCGCGCAATATCTGGATCAGCATGACCTGCCCGGATCAATGCATCAGGAAAGCTTCGACGTCTGGTATCCGGGGTATCTCGATAATATCGGTAATTTCCGCCATACCATTTCTTTCTTTACCGAAACAGCGCTCTATCGTTACGCCACGCCCCACTTCTATACCGTGGATGAATTTCCGCAAGCTCGCCAGACTCTCGAATCCGAAATGCTCTACGCGAGCCCCTGGAAAGGAGGCTGGTGGCGACTCTCCGACGCCTGCAAATATATGTACGGCGCGTCGATGGCCGTCCTCGATCTGTCGGTGAAATATCGCGAGCAGATGCAGTACAACAAATATCGCGCCGCCCGCGACACCATCGAGAAGTTCGAAAAAGAGCCTCCCTTCGCTTACATCATCCCGCGCGAGCAGCATGACGCGCCGACGGCCGCCGTGCTCATGGAAAAGCTGATGCTGAATGGCATCGAGGTCGACCAGTCTTCAAAGCCCGATGCCTGGGTAATTCAGATGAATCAGCCTTTCAGCGGACTGGTTAAAGAAATATTCGAGCCGCAGAAATATCCGGAGCTTAGCCAGCGTCCCTACGACGTAACCGGCTGGACACTTCCCTATCAAATGGATGTGGAAGTCCATGCGATGACCACTCCGCTTACTCCAGAGTTTAGAAAGAGCCTGGAGCGAGTAACATCCATGAAAGGTCTGGCAGCGCCATTCAATCACGACGCCAATGCAAGCTTCCGAGCCGTCAACGAGATCTTAGCAGCCAAAGGCTTCGTAAGCTTCTCCGGTGACGATATTTCAGTATCCGGTATAGACAAATCCAAGCTGGATTCGATAATGTCGGAAAATCATCTGAAAGTAACCGCGAGCAAGGAATCCGGCAAGCCGGTCAAACCCGCCCGCATTGGTCTGTACCGATCCTGGCAAGCCAACATGGACGAAGGCTGGACTCGTTGGATCTTCGAACAGTTCGACTTTCCGTTTACGAATCTCTACAACGCAGACGTTCAGGCAGGACATCTTCACGACAAATATGACGTCATCGTATTGCCCGATGCAAATTCGCGCTCCATCATCGAAGGCTATCGACCCGGCACCATCCCGGAACGTTACGCCGGCGGCATTGCAGAGCAGGGCGTCGACGAACTGCGGGACTTTGTTAACGAAGGCGGAACGCTGATCGCTTTTAACAACGCCTCCCTGTTCGCCATCGATCAATTCAAGCTTCCGGTGACGAACGTCCTCGCAGGCCTGAATCCGAATCAATTCTTCTGCTCGGGCTGCTTGCTCAAAGTTCACGTGGAAGATGCGAAGAATCCGTTGACGGCAGGTCTTTCGCCGGATCCGATCGTAATGTTCGAACGTGGCCCCGCCTTCGATACCAAGTCCGACTTCAAAGGATCAGTTCTGGCGCGGTATTCGCGCGATCGTTCTCCGCTGGAGAGTGGCTATCTTGCCGGCCCCGATCGTCTGGAAGGAAAAGTCGCAGCGCTCGACGCAAATTACGGAAAAGGGCACGTAATTCTTCTGGGATTTCGGCCCCAGTGGCGCGGCCAATCTCACGGAGCCTACAAGTTCTTCTTCAACGCCCTGTACCTGCAATGAACCAGCCTCGTATGGCATTCTGATACACAACCATGCTCCCAATCTTTCTAGCGACCTACGGTGCGGTTTTCGTCGCGGAGATCGTCGGCGATAAACTGCTCTACACCACTGGAGTGCTCGCCGCGCGTTACCGGACCATTCCCATCATGTTCGGCATGGCTGTGGCCTTCATGTTGAAAATGGGAGTCGCCGTCGCCGTCGGTGAAGCCATTTCGAAATTGCCGCCCTTGTTGGTCGCGTGCCTCACGGCCGCGAGTTTCATCGGCGTTGCGATCGCCGTGTGGAGGAAGGACGAACGCCGAGCGGCCCAGAAAGAAGTCTCGGCTCCGAAAGCGGCCATGGTCTCGTTCGCCGCGATTTTCTTTTCCGAATGGGGCGATGTCGGGCAGATCACAGCCGCGGCGATGTCGGCGAAATATCACGTGCCGCTGGTCGTCTGGATCGGCGCCGTCGCCGCCATGGTTACGAAAGGAATCCTCGCCGCATCGATCGGCGCAGGCGTTCGCGGCTGGATTCAGGAACACGTCCCGCCGAAAATCGTCCGCTATGCGGGCGTCAGCGCGTTGGTCGTGCTCGGCGTTCTCTCCGTAATCGAAACGCTCACTGAAGGACACGCTTGACCGCGGCGGAGCAAAAACGGCGCACCGCAATCGGATTCATCATCTGCCTCGGCGTCGTCAGCTTTTTCGCCGACATGACGTACGAGGGGGCGCACAGCATCATCAGCCCGTTCTTGAAGAACATCGGGTCGACTGCGCTGGAAGTCGGATTCATCAGCGGTCTGGGAGAGATGTTGGGAGCGAGCCTTCGCTATTTCTCAGGCCGCCTCGCCGATCGCACCCACGCTTACTGGACCATCACTTTTTTCGGGTACGCGATGAACGTCATTGCGGTCCCGGCGCTCGTGTTCGCGGGAAACTGGCAGATGGCGATGATTCTGGTGATCGCGGAGCGCACCGGCAAAGCGTTCCGCGGACCCGCGCGCGACGTCTTGCTTTCAGAAGCCACGCAGGAAGTCGGCCATGGTTTCGGCTTCGGGCTGCACTCGATCATGGACCAGACCGGAGCCGTCGTCGGCCCGTTGCTCATGTCGCTGGGGTTCCTGTATACCGGCAGTTACCGCTCTACGCTTTTATGGCTGGCCGTTCCCGCAATCGGCACGCTCGCCGCTCTTAGCACTGCCCGATTTCTGTATCCCACGCAAGGCGCTTCCGCGAAAATTCCAAGTGCGCAGGTGCTCCCGAAAGTTTTTTGGTCCTACACCGGCGCAGCAGGTCTGCTGGCTTTCGGCTTCGTCGACTTCACCGTTCTGGCTTATCGATTCGACGACGCGAAAATCGCGAGCGGCGCGGAAATTCCACTGCTCTACGCCGGCGCCATGGCTGTCGAGGGCCTAACGGCGCTCATCTTCGGAAGACTCTTCGACCGCTTCGGCATTAATATCCTGGTCGTGGGAACTTTCGTGTCGATGCTGTCGCTCCCGCTCGGATTCCTGGGAGGCCACACAGCCGCCGTCGCCGCGGTCGGATGCTGGGCCACCGGTCTGGGAGCGCAGGATGCCTGTCTGCGCGCCGGCATCGCGCAGGTCGTCTCGATGAACAAACGCGGCAGCGCCTTCGGCTCTTTCAACGGAGTCTGGGGCATTCTGTGGTTCCTGGGAAGCGTCGCGATGACGTCGTTGTACAAGTATTCTCTGCTGGCGCTGGTGGCTCTGGGTATGGTCGCGCAACTCGCCGCCGCCGTGATGTTCCTCGCGCTGCGCCCGCAGTTGGCCGCTGCCCGGATGCGACAATCGTAGTTGCATGCCTCCCCCCGAACGCCTCGCCCGCCGCGTGGCCGTGTCGAGCATCGCGATCAGCGCCGCCCTCGCCGCTATCAAAATTTCCGTCGGGCTGGCCGCGAACTCAGTTTCGCTGGTCTCCGATGGTTTCGAGTCCGCGGCTGATTTCTTCACTTCGGGGTTAGTTCTCCTCGGTCTTTGGGTAGCTTCGAAGCCGGCCGATAAAGAGCATCCGTACGGACACGGACGCTTCGAGATTCTCGTTGGCCTCGCGATCGGAGTTGTTCTCGCCGCTACCGGCACGGTGATCAGTCTCCGCGCGCTCGAAGAGCGCCACGTGCAACACGCCCCCGCGCTGTACGCGATCTGGCCGCTGCTCGGGTCGATCGCCATAAAGGGCGGCTTGGGAGCCGCGAAATTCCGCCTCGGCCGCCGCAGCGGCAGCGCGGGCCTGCGAGCCGACGCTTGGAATGACGTGGTCGACGTCCTGTCGGGCTCCGTGGCTCTAATCGCGGTTCTGCTGTCGATTCGCTGGCCGTTGAACCTCGCCGCCGCCGACCACTATGGTGGATTCATCATCGGCCTGATCGTCATTTTCCTGGGATATCGAGTTGTGCGCGAAACGGTCTTGCAATTAATGGACACGATGCCTGACGAAGCGCAAATGTCGCAGATAAAATCGGTGGCATTAAAGGTTCCGGGTGCGCAAGGCATCGAAAAATGCTTCGCGCGCAAGACCGGATTACGATATCACGTGGACTTGCATCTGGAAGTAGATCCGAATCTTACGGTGAAAGCCTCCCACGAAATCGCCCGCTCTGTGAAAAACCGGATTAAATCGGAGCTGGACTGGATTGAGGACGTTCTGGTTCACGTGGAGCCTTATGACATGCGCGGGCCATAGCTTTTTTTGGCTACATATCAATCCCTTGGCACTTTGATGCAACACCGCTCGATGCAACTTGCTCTTAAGCTGCGGTCGAGAGGTTGGCGCGCTTGTCGGCGTCCAATTCACCGCGCAGCGGCGGTCCTAGGAAACCCCGCTTGCAACGTTAAACGATAGGCGAGCGCCGGTCGCGAGAATTCCGGTCCCTTACTGTTCTGGGTGATCGAGCGGGGAGACGTCTCCAAATTGATTGCGGGCTGAAGTTACAATCGAGTCAGCCCATGGAAAATCGCGCCATCGCACGACTGCTGCTTGAAACAGCGGACCTGATGGAGGTCGCGGGTGAGGATTCGTTTCGCATTCGCTCCTACCGCAACGCCGGAGGTGTCATCGAATCGCACCCTGAGCAGATTTCCGCCATTTTGAAGGACCCCGCGCGCAAAGTTACCGACATTCCGGGTATCGGCAAAGGCATCGCTGCCGTTCTCGCCGAGATCGAACAGCGCGGCAGTTTTGAGCGTCGCGATGAAATGCTGGAGCGATATCCCTCCGGCGCGCTGGAGCTTCTGAAGATTCAGGGACTCGGCCCCAAAAGCATTCGACTGCTGTTTGAGAATTACCGTTGCGCCACCATCGACGATCTGGAACGCCTGTGCCGAGAGCAGAAGCTCCGCGAGCTTCCGCGTATGGGCGCGAAGCTTGAGGAAAAAGTCCTGCGCTCCATCGCCAGCTACCGCCAGCGTGCCGGCCGCTTCTTGCTGAGTTTCGCGCAAGGCGTCGCCGATGAGTTGACGGATTATCTCCGTGTTGTCGACGTCGAAAAAGTCACTCCCGCCGGCAGCCTTCGCCGGGGACGCGAAACCGTCGGCGATCTCGATCTTCTGGTAACCGGACCCGGCGCGGCGGATGCACTCGAAAAATTCGTCAAGCATCCCAAGATGCAGGAAGTGCTCGGAAAAGGTCCCAACAAAGCCAGCATCAAGTACGGCCACGAAAACCTGCAGGTGGATCTGCGAGCTTTACCGGCGGAAAGCTATGGCTCGGCGCTGCAATATTTCACCGGCAGCAAGGATCACAACGTCGCGTTGCGCCAACGGGCTCTGAAACTTGGCCTGACGCTCAACGAATACTCGCTCGCCCGCATCGATAACAATGAACGCGTGGGCGGCGCAACTGAAGAAGAAGTTTACGAGAAGCTCGGCCTCGCCTGGATCCCGCCGGAACTTCGCGAAAATTGGGGCGAGATCGAGGCTGCTGCCGAAGGCCGCCTACCCAAACTAGTGGACATCGGCGATATTCGCGGCGATCTGCACATGCATACGACAGAGACCGACGGCCGCGCGACCCTCGAAGAAATGGCCGACGCCGCGCGCGCCCGAGGCTACGAATACATCGCCATCACGGATCATTCAAAGGCGCTCGCTATGGCGAACGGTCTCGATGAGAAACGAGCCGTCGCCTTCGCGCATCAGGTTCGTGACATGCAGCATCCTGCCATTCGCATCTTTTCGGGAATCGAGTGCGATATCCGCCGCGACGGCGTAATGGATCTGGAAAACGACGCGCTGGCCGAGCTGGATTTCGTCATCGGAAGCGTCCATAGTTACATGAACCTCGAAGCCTCAGAGATGACCGACCGTCTGATGCGCGCGCTCGAATGCCCGCATCTCCGCATGCTTGGACATCCTACTGGGCGAATTCTTCTGCATCGCGAAGCCTTTCCATTTGACTTCGATCTGATCGCCGCAGCAGCCGCGCGACGCAATGTGTATCTCGAGATCAATGCCAGTCCGGAGCGTCTCGACCTAGGAGCCGCATTCATCCGCTCCGCGAAAGCCAAGGGATGCAAATTCGTCATCAACACAGACTCTCACCATCCTAAGCATCTTGCCAATATGACGTATGGAGTCAGAATGGCTCGCCGGGGCTGGCTCGAGCCTGGCGATATCTTGAACACTTTGCCTCTTGCCGATTTCCAACGAACAATTCACGCAAAATGAAACTACTTTCTTCTACTGAGATAACCAAGACGCCCATTTTTCGAGTAACCTTCGACCGCGCTCTGGATCCCGACGGTTTCGAGATTAAGCGCGCCATTGTGCAACACGGAGGCTCAGCCGTAATGATGCCGGTCGATGAGCGAGGCCGCATTCTGCTGGTAAGGCAATATCGCCTTCCGGCCCGGCAGTATCTGTGGGAGCTTCCGGCCGGCCGCGTAGATGAAGGTGAAACTCCGTTGAAAGCAGCCAAGCGGGAATTAACCGAAGAAACAGGCTACCGTGCGAAATCCTGGGTGAAAATCGCCGACTTTTTCCCCAGCCCCGGCTTCTTGGCCGAAAAGATGACTATCTTCCTGGCTACCGGTCTTACCGCCGGCGAATCTTCGCCCATGGAAGACGAACGTATCGAGACTCGCTGGTTTACGCCGCGCGAGCTTCACCAATGGATTAAATCCGGGAAAATCCTGGATGCCAAGACTATGATCGGCTTTTGCCGCTATCGAGAAAAGCGACCATAGCTCGCAAAGCTTGCGCGCGATGGCTTACCTGCATCTTCTGCTCATCCGTAGCTTCTCCGAACGTGCAGCTGAACGGTTCGTAGTAAAACAGCGGGTCATACCCGAAGCCATGCGCTCCGCGAGGTTCGTCGATAATCCGGCCTTCCACTGCTCCGCGAAATGTCCGGACGATTTGCCCCTCGCGCGCCAACGCGATCACACACACGAATCGCGCAGTTCGATTCTCAACTCCCCGCAAGCGCGAAAGCAGCAGAGCGTTATTGTCCTGATCGGTCGCATTCGGACCTGCGAAGCGCGCCGAATGCACGCCAGGCTCGCCGCCCAGAGCGTCCACTTCCAAGCCGGAATCGTCGGCGAACACATAACCCGATTCCAGTGCGCCATAATACAGCGCCTTCAACCGCGCATTTTCTTCGAACGTCGAACCGTGCTCATCGGGCGGAGCCGCGGAAATAGCTCGAATTTCAAATAACGACGTGGCCAATTGAAACTCGCGCAGCTTTCCCGGATTCGAGGTGCCGCACCAGACGATCATTCGTGCTGCTTCTGAATCGCGACCAAGTCCGAAATTCCTCGCCGCGCCAGCACCAACAAGCTCGCGAGTTGCGAGTCGTCGAACGCACTTTTCTCCGCGGTGGCTTGCAATTCGACGAACCGCCCAGACCCGGTCATCACCACGTTCATGTCCACTTCGGCCTGCGAATCTTCCTGGTAGCACAGGTCAAGCATCGCCACTCCGCCGACGATCCCGACGCTGGTGGCGGCCACGCAATCGGTCAGCGGAAGCTTCTTCAGCGCGCCGAACTTCACCAGTTGACGGAGAGCGGAAGACATCGCGATGTAAGCCCCGGTGATGGCCGCCGTGCGCGTGCCCCCATCGGCTTGCAATACGTCGCAATCGAGAATCACGCTCCGCTCGCCCAGCGCGGCCAGATCGACGATCGACCGCAGGGACCGTCCGATCAGCCGCTGAATCTCCATGGTCCGCCCGGAAGATCGCCCCTTCGACACCTCGCGCGGAGTGCGCGTCGCCGTCGCGCGCGGCAGCATGGAATATTCCGCCGTCACCCATCCTTTGCCGGAGCCTCGCAGAAATCCCGGCACGGATTCTTCCACCGAGGCGGCGCACAACACGCGAGTATTGCCGATCTCGATCAACACCGAGCCCTCGGCGGTCAACAAATAATCCGTAGTAATTTTCACCGGCCGCATGTGGGCCGGTTCACGTCGATCGACTCTCATTTCACTCCCGATCTCAATATTTCGTAAAAAAGGAACGACACAAACACTAATGCCGCCAGAATTAAAATCGCGCAGGGAATCAAGCCTCGATTCGACTTCTGGCTTTTGACCTTCCGCGTTCCGGCCGGCTTAAACTTCGCCATGATTTCTCCAAAGCAACCTAATAGATGTAGCACACGGGCGCCGCGGTTCGGGGATTACAATGAATGTATGGCCACACGCGCGGCTCCAGCTCCAGTCCCGCGTGTGGTCGATCGCTTCTTCGATTTCTCCCTGCTCGGCATGCTCGCGGCAGGCTACTTTGCGGTGGTCGGGTCCGGATACCTCGATTGGCCCACCGCGACGCTGACGCTGGTTGGCCTCTGCCTGCGCGGATTAATGGTTGCAGGCGTAGTCGAGTTCGAGTTTTCGAACCGCCTGGTCGCCGCGATGACGCTGGCCTATATCCTTTTCTACCCAGTCGATTATTTCTTCGTCTCGAATTCGTTCCTCACCGCGACGGTCCACCTGGTGTGCTTCCTGGCGGTGCTGAAGGTTCTGACCGCGAAAACCAATCGCGACTACACCTACGTCAAAATGATCGCGGTGCTGGAGTTGATGGCCGCCGCGGTGTTGTCCGTCAGCCTAAGCTTCTTCGGTTATCTTGCATTGTTTCTGTTGCTGTCGATCGCAGCGTTTTCGAGCGGTGAAGTTCGCCGATCCTCGCAATTGCGCCCCGCTTTGGTCCGCGGCGGCTTGCGAGCCTTCCCGCGCCGCTTGGGAGCGATCTCCGCATTTCTCTTCAGCGGCATCCTCATCATGACCATGGGGATGTTCTTCGTGCTGCCGCGCACCGCCCGGGCCGCGCTCGAACGCTTCGTGCCGCAGCGTTATCATCTGCCGGGCTTTTCGAACGGAATCACGTTAGGCCAGATCGGCGAGATCAAAAAGAACACCGCTGCGGTGATGCACGTTCAGGCTTATCCGGAAAGCGACGGCCTGCTGGAGGTGCGCTGGCGCGGCGCCGCGCTCGCCCGTTTTGACGGCCGCCGTTGGGATAGTCCACCCGGCGGACACGATCAGGATCTTCCCGTCGAGCACGGCGTTCTGATCGTCACCAAGCGGTACGACCGCCGGCCCACGCGTCCGGGCCATGCGCTGCAATATACCGTGCATCTGGACGATATCGCGTCGGACACTCTGTTTTTTGCCGGCACGCCGCAGACCATCGCGATCAACGTGCCCGTGGTTTCCGTGAGCCGCAGCGGATCCTTCACCGTCAAGACTCCCAACCATACCGGCGGGCTGTTTTACGCGGTTTACAGCTTCCTCGAAGACGAAACCGCCGAAGTCCAGGCCACGCCGGAACCGCTGACCGCGCGCGCTCGCGAAGATCTGCTTCAGCTTCCTGCCATCGATCCGCGCATTCCGAAACTCGCGCGCGAAATGACCGCCGGTGCCGTCTTCGAGACCGAAAAAGCGACCCAACTGGAACATCGTCTGCGCCACGATTACGGCTACACGCTGGAACTGCTGCCATCCGCGGTAGCCGATCCGCTCGCGAATTTTCTGTTCGAACGCAAGAAGGGCCATTGCGAATATTTCGCCTCGGCGATGGCCGTAATGCTGCGCACCCTGGGGATTCCGGCGCGCGTGGTCACCGGATTCCAGAGCGGCATTTATAACCCCATCACGCATCTGCAAGTGGTCCGCGCCTCCGATGCGCACAGTTGGGTGGAAGCCTGGATCACCGGCCGCGGCTGGACCACCTTCGACCCCACTCCGCCCGATCCGCACGCCGCGAGCGCGGGTATCATGACGCAGCTCTCGCTCTTCTTCGACGCCGCGGAACAGTTCTGGCAGGATTGGGTGGTCAGCTACGATCTGGACCGGCAGGTGGTGCTCGCCTCGCGCATGGACGAATCGGCGCGCAGGATGCGGTTCCACTGGTTCGACGATGCGCGCACTTGGTTCCGCGATGCGGCCCGATCGAGCGCCCCGTACGCCCCGCTAGCGGGAATCGGCATCGGCGTCGCGATTCTTCTGGTGATCTATGGCGGCACGATCGCGCGCTGGTGGCGAGGCCGTCTGCGCGTCCGCCGTCTGGCTCGCGGCGAAGGCGTGGCATCCGATGCAACGCTGCTCTATCAGCGCATGCTGAAACAACTCGCGCGCCGAGGCATCCAGAAACCGCCATGGCTGACTCCAGGCGAATTCGCGAGAGTGCTGCCGGCGTCCGAAGTAAGCCCGATCGTCCACGATCTGACAGCGTTCTACAATGAGTTCCGTTTCGGCGGGCGAACCGAAGTCGCGCCGAACATGATGCAGTTGTTAGAACGTTTGGAGAAGATGTAGCAGGCTGGTTTTTGCCGACCTTAAGCCGCCCGAAGAAGATCAGAACATGAACCGCGTCGGAACTTATCTCCAAGCACACAAGCGAGTCAGGGCTAGTGCCCTTGCGGTGAGTATCCTTGTGGCATCGATTGCATTGTGTCTGGGAGTTGCGTCGTACGCGTGGACGTTCGGTCCGAAGGCGGGGCAAGACTACATACGAGATCGACTCGTCGCGGTGTGCCTCATCGTCTTGGCGATGTTCGCCACTGTCTGCACCGCGTCGATCCTTTCGTGGCGTGTTGGAGATTTCCTATTGAGTCTCGTTGCCAGTGTTCTTATAACCATCGGCGGATCGATTCTCGTGTTTGGATTGATCGTCGCCCACGGAATCCTCGCGAAATGATTGCGAGCGCATTGTGTCGCGGATGTGGTGGCGAGGCCGCCTTGCGAGCGGCAAGTTTACGATGACACGCGCGATTCCGCGGCCAACTGTTTCTCGACCGCTAATTGCTTCACAACTCGCCGCGCCAGCAACGGAAAGATCATCGAGATCAGCATCAGAAACCCGATAGTGAAAATCGCGTACTCATAAGTCCCCGTGGTCTGCCGTACATGCGCGATCAGCAACGGGGACGGGATCGCCGCGAAGCCCCAGCCGAGCAGGATCCAGCCATAAATCCCGCCCATGTATCGCGACCCGAAAAAGTCCGCCGTGAACGAGGGCATCACGCCGAAGCCGCCGCCGTAACACAGCGCGATCGCGCACACCGCAACCGTGAACAACCCCACCTGATGCATGCTGGGCAAAGTAAAAAACAAAAATACCTGGATCGCGAACAGCAGAAAGTAAACCTGCCAGCGTCCCAGAAAATCCGAAACCCAGGCCCAGAACACGCGCCCGCCGGCATTGAAGATCGAAATGATGCCGACGATGGTCGACGCCTCCACCACGCTCACGCCGGTCTGCTGCTGCGCCAGCGGCGAGGCCTGGCTCATGATCGAAATTCCCGCCGACGTGTTCAGCGAAATCATCACCCACAGCAGCCAGAAGCGCCAGGTTTTCAGAGCCTCCCTCGCCGTGTAGTCGATCTCCGAAGCCGCCTTTGAAACCGCCGTGCGAGGCACCCAGCCATCGGGACGCCAGCCGTGCGGCGGATCGGTATAGAATTGCGCCGCGATCACGATCAGCGTCAGGTAGGCGATTCCAAAAGCGACAAACGTCGAAGCCACGCCCATCGCGATGATCAGCCGCGCGGCGATCGGGCTCATCACCAGAGCTCCCGCGCCGAAACCCATCACGGCCGCGCCAGTCATGAGGCCGCGCTTGTCCGGGAACCATTTCGTGATGG
>Ga0209517_10007871_pt1 | contig 12618 bp, 15 predicted proteins | sample PeaSoiMetSII2010_FD_187695 | JGI IMG/M metagenome (GOLD analysis project Ga0209517, IMG submission 187695) | Peat soil microbial communities from Weissenstadt, Germany - SII-2010 (SPAdes) (version 2) | ecosystem: Environmental > Terrestrial > Soil > Wetlands > Peat | place: Germany...
CGGTGTATGTGGCGGGGGATCGGGATCTGGTGGTGTCGTTTCCGGGAATGAATCAGTTGATCGCGAATCTTTCCAGGTTTGTGCCGCAGTTGCGGGGAACGTTGATGCTGCCGGGGTGCGGACATTGGACCCAGCAGGAGCGGGCTGCGGAGGTGAACCGGGCGATGATTGAATTTCTGCGGGGGCTGGAGCGTGCCTAGATGCATCAACCGCTCCCTGCGGTCGCGGCTCATTTTGGTCGCCTAGCCACGACCATAGAGAGAGTTATTCTTGCGCGGAGAGTTGGGAGTCGGAGTCGCGCCAGGCGCTTAGTTTCAGACGGCGGCAGACCCAGCATAGGCCTTCGGTCGAGGTGGGGGCGCATTCGCCTCCGCAAACTGAACATTGCGCGGGCTTTTTGATGCGGTCCGCTTCGATGGCGCGGCGTGCCTGCTCGATGATGGCTTCCGGGACTACGGTCTGCGGAATCACCGGCTCGGCAACGGGCGTGCGCTTTCGTTTCACCACTATTACTATAACAGCACGGTCAAGCGGCGCGTCCAGAGGATACGCGGGGCATGATATATCCCGCGTCGAGCGAGGCTGAGCAATGCGGGCATTTTTGCCCCGGCTTGACCATCGCGTGGCGGGCGCTGTTCACGATGCGACGCTGAATTTCGGCGTCGACCATGTGGGTGCACATGGGACAGTACACTTTGGCGTTTTCGGCGGGTTGAGGCTTCGTCACTGGTGGGTCCCTCCTCACTGACATGGACGCGCGAAGCGCGGAAACAGATCCGTATTTCTTATCGGCTGAACTTCCAAATCCGAGTAGCCGCGTCCGATAAGAGAATCGAATGGTGGAACAGGAAATTGGCGCGGGAATGGAGGCGCATTGCCGCAGGGTCGCCGCTTGGTCGCTGGCTTTGGACGAGGCGGCCCACGCGACGGCCGAGAACACCGGCGAGGTTATCGAGCTGGCCGATGCGCTGGATGAGCACTTCGCTTGGGAGCCGTTTAGCGAACCGGGCGACGCGGTCAATCCTCTGGCGGAAATCGCGCTTGAATGTTTGAGGATGACCAGCGAAGAGGAACTGGACCGGTCCATACGGGAACTGCCGGTGCTTCCCGGCATTGCGCTGCGGGCCTTGCGGATGCTGAAGACCGACGATTGGTCGGGGGTGGAACTTGAGAAGATCGTGTCGGCCGATCAGACCCTGGCGGTGCATATTCTGAGCGCGGCGAACTCGCGCGGCAAGCAGATCGCATCGATCGCACAGGCGATCATGTACCTGGGCGCGGGGTGGGCGTCGCGCATCGTGTATGCGGCGTCGATCCGGCCGCTGTATGCGAGCGGTCGTCTGCGGGAGATCTGGCATCATTCGCTGGCGGCGGCGCAGGCGGCGGAGGGACTGGCGCGAATTTCGCGCGCGGCCGATCCGGGGGAGGCGTTTCTGGCGGGGCTGGTCCACGACATCGGGCGTTTGGCGATGGAGACGCTGGGGCACGGGTTCCAGTCGCGATTCCGAAGCCTGACGGAGCGGGGTTGCGAGCCGATGCTGGTGGAGCGGGTACTATGCGGGTTCAGTCACGCGGAGGCGGGCGCGCGGGCGCTGAGGCTCTGGAATTTTCCCGATGCGATGCTGGAGGCGGTCGAGTTTCATCATCAACCGGAGAAAAGCGCGGGCAAGCTGGCGGCGCTGCTGTTTCTGGTGGAGCATTGGCTGGATTCGCGGGAGGATGCTCCATCGCTAGTGCGGTTGAACGTCGCGCTGGATCGAACCGGTCTGAGCGCCGAAGCGCTGGACCGGTTCACGGTGAAGCCCGACCGGTGGATGGACGAGCTTCGCTTCGCCTAATCTTGTTATTCTCGGAAGTTCATGTCGAAGACGGCATTTCTTTTTCCAGGCCAAGGCTCGCAGTTCGCCGGAATGGGCAAGTCGCTGGCGGATGCGTATCCCGAAGCGGCGCGCGTGTTCGCAGAGGCCGACGCGGCGCTGGGGTTTCCTATATCGACTTTGTGCTTTGAAGGTCCGGACGAGCAGCTCAAGTTGACGGAGAACACGCAGCCCGCGCTGCTGACGGTTTCGATCGCGGCGCATGCGGTTTTGAAGAACAAAGGCGTCGCGGCGGATTACGTGGCAGGGCACAGCTTGGGAGAATATTCGGCGCTGGTGGCGGCGGGGTCGCTCGGGTTCGCGGATGCGGTGCGATTGGTGCGGCAGAGGGGGCGGTTTATGCAGGAAGCGGTTCCGGCGGGCGTGGGAGCGATGGCGGCGATCCTGAAATTGCCGGGCGACGCATTGGTGGGAGTTTTGGAGCAGGCCGCGCAGGGCGAAGTGGTGACGGCGGCGAATTTCAATACTCCAGATCAGGTGGTGATCGCGGGACATGCGGCGGCGGTCGCGCGCGCCATGGAACTCGCGAAAGCGGCGGGGGCGAAGCGGGCGATCCTGTTGCAGGTGAGCGCTCCATTCCATTGCCCGCTGATGCGGCCGGCGCAGGAGCGGATGAAGGCGCTACTCGATGCGGCCGAATTTCGCGATCTGGAAGTGCCGTTGATCAATAATTGGCAGGCGCAAGAGATTCGCACGGGGGCGGAGGCTCGAGAGGGGCTGTATCAGCAGATTCCGAATCCGGTACGGTGGTCGGAGACGATTGCCGGGCTGGGTTCCAAGGGCGTCACGCGATTTATTGAAGTCGGCGCGGGCGGCGTGTTGAGCGGACTGGTGCGAAATATCGATCCCTCGGCAACGGTTTCTAAATTCGGGTTGGCCACAGATGTTTTGGCCGCTGATGAACGCGGATAAACGCAGATCTGCGTCCATCCGCGTTTATCTGCGGCTATTATTTTTCTTTGATTTCGAATTGGCTTGATTCGCGGAAGAATTCTATGAATTTCGCGGCGTCCATGGGATAAAATTCGGCGCTTACGGCGTCGCGGATGTCTAGGATGGACCGTTTGCCGTCGGCGAACAAGCGGGCTTCCTGGGCGCCGGTGCCGGGGATCACGCTGGGTGCGCCGCCGCGACCTCCGCCTCCGCCTTGAGGCTGGGTTGCTCCCGGTTTGCGATGGGGGATCAATTTCGAGGCTTGCTCTTCGTCCGCGGTCAGCTTGATGTCGCTGTTGCCGATCACCGATTTTGCGTAGGTATTCAGACGAGCGAGGTCCGCGGTGCGGCCGGTGTCGGCGAAGGTCTTGGCGAGTTCTTCGATGCGCGCGACGGACTTCGCGTCGCCTTCGGCTAGAATTTCGGCGGAGCGGATGGCGTCCGCTTCACGGAGATAGGCTTGTTCGACCAGGACGTGAGCTTCGCGGAAAGGCTCGCGGTTGCCGACCATCTGGAGGGCGCGGCGAAGCTCGGCGGCGGTGCGCTCGGCGGCTTGGCCTTCGGTGGTCTCGGCGATGCGGACGGCCATGTTCGCGTCGGCTCCGGCCATCACGCTGCCGCTGGCGAGGGCGATGAAGACGGCGCGCTTGAGCTGCGTGGCGTCGGCGCTGGTGGGGCGATCTTCATTGGTGTGGTAGGCGGAATCGGGCCAGTTGTTCATCAGAATCGCGGGAACGCCGTGGCCCAGGAACGCGGTGTGATCGGACGCGCCGTAATGTTTTTCGATGTTGTAATAAAACTGGTCGAGCGAACCCTGCGGATCGACGATGGGGAACATGTAGTTGTAGGCGATGCGGCGGTTCTGCACTTTTTCGCGATTGGTGTCGCCCACGTATTCGTAGAACTGCTGAACCACTTCATTGACGAAATGATTTACGGTGTACGGAGTGCGCATGAGACGCAGGCTGTTGCGGTTTTTCTTGACGTCCTCCCCAGCCATGTCGATGGAAAACGCGGCGACCATGCGCTTGGCTTCGTCGGGATAGCGGTCCAGATAGGCGTTGGTGCCCTGAATTTCCGGGACCCACATCACGCGCACGGTGCGGCGGGGACGCGGAAGCGTACCCTCGTCGATCATCTTCTTCCATGCGCGCAGCATTTCTAAAGTGACGGCGCAGCCGGAAACATCGTCCATGGCGCCTTGTTTGGCGATGCCTTCAAACAAGTGGCCGGTGTAGGCGATTTCCTGCTGCGAAGATCCGTCGCCTTTGATGACCGCGGTGGGGACCTGCATTTCGGCATCATATTCGGCGGTCTTGACTTTGGCGTGCACGGTGACTTTTTCGCCGCGGTCGATCATTTCCACCAGGTCCATGCCCATGCGATGCGAAAGATTGAAAGCGAACGTCGTCTTGCCTTGCGCGCCGCCGCGTCCGCCGATGTTGTTCCAAGAGATTTCATCGGGGCGATCGATCGGGCGTCCGGTGGGATTCGCGAAAGAGACCACGCCCGCGGCATTGAATTCGCGCACGGCCAGGTTGTGGACCTGATTCGGCGGGGCGCTGGCAAGTACGATTTTTCCGGCTACATCTTTGCCTTGATAATCGACGCTGCGATCGCCGCGGCCGACGTAGACCAGCTCCGCGGTCACATCGCCGGACTTGCTCCCCGGGGCGAGCGAGGCGGTGATGTCACGGTAGGAAACGATCAGGCGCTTTTCGGGTGACGTGATCCAGAGCTCGCCAAGCTCGCCGTCCCAGGTTTTATTGGGAAGCTTGAAGCGCTCGATGTGGACGTCTTCCAGATTGAACTGCCTGGCCATTTTTTCCATGTACGCGGCTTCGCGATAAGTAGTCTGGTATTCGTCGGCGAGACGGTCATGCTCGTACCCGGCGAGGTCGTAGATGGAATTCAACGCCATGGAGCCGCTGACTTCGGCGACGATGCTTTCGATGAGCGATTGCGAAATCAGCGTCTTGGGATTCGGTTGTTCGGGCGGTTGCAGCGTTCGCGTTTGAGCAGGAATGAGGAGAGCAGCGGCGAGTAAAAGCAGCAGCGGTTTCATATGCGCGCATTATCGCATGCCGGTTACAATAGGAGGGAATGTTTCCGGAACGATATCACGTGGGACCGGTGTCGATCGCGCCGGCGACGGTGCTTGCGCCGATGGCTGGGGTCACTGATACCGTTTTCCGCCGATTGATTCGCGCGCAGGGCGGGTGCGGGCTGATCATGACGGAATTCACCAGCTCCCATGGGGTGGTCGCTTCGGCGCGCGGGACGAAGCCGACGCGCACGTTTCGCTATCTGTATTTCGAGCCGGATGAACACCCGATTGCCGCGCAACTGTTCGGGTCCGATCCGGAGGTGATGGCGGAAGCGGCTCGGTTCTGCCAGGATCGCGGATTCGATATCGTCGACATCAATTTCGGATGCCCGGTGAAAAAAGTTGTGACGTGCAACGGAGGGTCCGGGCTGCTGCGCGACCTGCCGCTGGTCGAAAAAATATTGCGGTCGGTTCGCGGCGCGATCACGATTCCGCTGACCATGAAGTTTCGCGCGGGCTGGAACGATCGCGAGCTGGTGGCGGTGAAGATGGCTCGCCTGGCCGAAGATTGCGGTTTGCAGGCGGTCGCGCTGCATCCGCGGACGCGGGAACAGGGCTACAGCGGGCACGCGGATTGGACTCGCATCGGGGAAGTGAAGGCCGCGGTGAAGATTCCGGTGATCGGGAACGGGGACATCGTGTTTCCGGAAGACGCGGTTCGCATGGCGCGCGAAACCGGGTGCGATGCGGTGATGGTGGGTCGCGCGGCATCGTCGAATCCGTGGATTTTCCGGCAGATTCAGGATTACATCGCGACCGGACGTTACGACGTTCCCGGCGAAGATGCGCGCTATGAGCTGATGCGCCGGTATTATACGATGCTGACCGAGCATGGCTCGGCGGACGCGGTAGGCAAGATGAAGCAGTTCGCGACCTATTTCACACATGGCGTGCGCAATGGATCGAAACTGCGCGCGGATATTTATCATGCGAGCGATTCGGCCGGGATTCTCAACATGGTCGACGCGTTTTTCGAGCGCGAGTTCAGCGCGGCTTGACGTTTAGCGCGACGTATACAGGATTCCCAGGCGATAATCGGCGTCGGCTCCGCGCAGGTCGCCCGCGGCTTGGCGCGATTTCGCGCGCGCGAAATAAACCGGAGCCTGGCCGGGCCTGAGATCGATCACCTGATCCAGATCGGCGATGGCGAGACGATGCTCACCCAGGATTTGATACGTCGCGGCGCGCTGGTAATAATTATCGACGTTTTGGTTAAGCTGCACCGCGCGGTTGAAATCGTCCAGGGCTTTCTTCGGATCGCCGAGGGCGCGCACGGCGCAGGCTCGAAAATTGTAGGCCTGGCTGAGGCTGGGGTCGATCGCGAGAACCGCGGTCGCGTCGGCGATGGCGCTGTGATAATCCTTGCGATCGATGTAGACGCTGGTGCGAGCCAGGCGCGCCGCGGTATCGCTGGGGCGAATTTCCAAGACCTTGGTAAAGTCGCGAATGGCGAGCTCGGTGATGGCGTCACCTGCGTAGGCGCGGCCGCGCAGCAGGTATCCGTCGGCGAAATCGGGCTTCAGGCCGATGGTCAGGTCAAGCGCGATGATCGCCTGGTTGTAGCGGGCGATCCGGAAGAGACGCACGGCCGCGTCGTAGGATTCCATGGCGCGGAGGGATTCGACATTGCGCTTGTAAATCCAGGATGCGATGGCGATGGCCAGCAGCGCGGCGGCGCAACAGGAAATTAGGATGCGTCGACGGCGGCGGGCTACGTCTTCGGGTTGTACGGGAATTTCGATGAGCGAAGAACTTCGCCTTGGCTCGGGCGTGGGAACGATCGTCCCCGCCGGATCGCCGGGCCAGTTCGGCATTTTGAGCTTGTCTTTATCATAGATGAAGATGAAACAGGTGCAACTGATCACCGACGGCGCGTGTCTCGGGAATCCGGGTCCGGGAGGCTGGGCGTGCATGCTGCGGTTCGGCGGGAAGACTCGGGAGCTGTACGGGTCGGCTCCGCAGACCACGAATAATCGGATGGAGCTGACGGCGGCGATCGAAGGGCTGCGGGCGTTGAAGGAGCCGTGCGAAGTCGAAGTGGTGACGGATTCGGAGTACGTGAAGAACGGGATTACGCAATGGATCCACGGATGGAAGCGCAATGGCTGGAAGACCAGCGCGAAGAAGCCGGTGGTGAATCAGGATTTATGGATGGAGCTGGACGAGTTGGTTGCGCAGCACAAGATCCGGTGGACGTGGACTAAGGGTCACGCGGATCATGAGGATAATAATCGGTGCGATGAGCTGGCGACTCGGGCGGCGCGGGAGCAGTTGTAGTTAGGAAGAGAAAATAAGGGGACAGACTACTCTGTCCCCAGATCCACCAAGCCTTCATCCGTGCGAAACATCCCATGGCGGACAGAGCGGTCTGTCCCCTTATTTTTTGCCTCACTGGGGAAATCTGTGGGCTACGGCGAGCGCCTGCCGTCTCGGTGAGGACCATCGGAATCTCCTGCGGGTGGGGTCGAAGGATCTCCGCTGATCTTCGCTGCCCTGATCGTCGATGCACGTGGGCTGGTCACGAGAGTAGACTTTGGTAATGAAGCCTGCACTTGTCCTGCTGATGACCACACTCGTAGGCTTCGGACAATCAATAGAGCCGCCGAAATACGAGGTGGCGTCGATCAAGCCCAACACCGACAACGGCTTTCGCTTTGCGTTTCGAATCGAGCCCCGTGGGTCGCTTGCCGCTACCGGGATCACTCTGAAAAGGCTACTGATGACGGCGTATAACGTCCAGGGTTTTCGCATTGTCGGAGGTCCTGATTGGGTGGGTTCCAGACGATGGGACGTGCAAGCGAGGCCCGACCGAGTGGTGTCACCGGACCAAATTCGGCCAATGCTCCGAGCTCTACTCGAAAACCGGTTTCAACTTCGTTCCCATTCAGAAAAACGGCAGCTGCCGGTCTATGAACTCAGCGTTGACCGCAAGGGTTCGAAGGTTCAGAGAGTGAAGGACAGCGAATCTAAAGCTGACGTGCGGGTCGGTGCCGGTTTGATTCAACTTACGAAGGCTACGGCAGCGACTTTCGCCAGCCAGCTTTCGTACGCCTTGGGCCGGCCTGTGATCGACAAGACGGGCCTTTCAGGCGAATTCGATTTCGCGCTCGAGTGGACCCCTGAACCTGGCGAGGATGGTGGACCCGCAACCGCTGGCTTGCCCCTCGGAGCCAGTGATCAGCCCGCTTCAACCTCGGATGGGCCGTCGATCTTCACCGCAATCCCGGAGCAGCTGGGGCTTCGCCTCAAGTCCGGGCGCGGTGCCGTCGAAGTGATCGTGATCGACGACGTACGGATGCCAACGGCGAACTAATAAGGAAAGATCACAGCGCCGACGCTTGTCGTTGGTGCAAAATCGCGAGCGACGCAGCGGAATGAAGCGACAAGAGGGAAGCCGCTGGCGGGCGCAATCTCCACTTCATGCTGCGCCTCACTCTACCCACGATTTTTTCTGACGAGCCTATTTTTTTACCTTATCGTTTTTCGATTTGAGATTGGTGATTGAAAAATGGGGACAGACCGCTCTGTCCGCTGAAGTGGCTTTATGCTCTTGGGCGATCGAGTGGATCTTGGGACAGAGTAGTCTGTCCCCATTTTTCAATGGCTTTTTTATTTCTTTTCGACTAATTCGGCGATGGTGCCGTCCATGTCTTCGATCTGTAGACGGATGTCTTTGCGAGCCTCAATGGCGGATTCGCCTAGCTCGAATCGCGCGCCGACCATTCTGTCGACGGTTTGATGCGGGGCGATTTTGTCTCGGATGCTCAAAACGTCGTTGTATTTGGGACCTAGCAGTTTTTCGTATTTGAACACGTTCTCGACGTCGAACTTTGAAATCGGCGTGCCTTCGGCGGCGTCGCCCGAAAGCGGATCGAGCTTCATCGAGACGGTCTTGACCAGGAAACCGACGTCGCTGGGATTGGTTTCACGAAAATCGACCACCACGATGCTGGCGTTCGGATTCAAGGACAGCACGCGGACTTTTAGAATTTTTCCGTCGAGTTCCAGGTGGTTGCTCTTGGTCGAAAAGAGTAGAAAGAAAATCCCCACCGCGACCACGGCCAGTCCGATTCCTAGAAACGTCCAGAATTGTTTGCTCACGGATTTAGTCGCCTAAGAGTCTGCCGTAGGGCTGCAAAGTGCTCACGTTATCACAAACCGCCTTGATCGCGGCGGTCAGAGGGATGGCCAGCAGGAGTCCGATGCCACCCCACAACAGTCCCCAGAACATCAGCGCGACGGTGACCACCAGCGGATTCAAATGCACGCGCGCGCCGACGAATTTCGGGTACAGAAGATTCAGCGCGAAAAGATGCAGAAGGGTCACGCTGGCGGCCAGGAAAAGGTACAGGCTGGGTTTCGCGGACATCGGCAGCGCGGCAAACATCGGCGGGACCATCGCCATCGGAAGGCCGACGTAAGGAACCAGGCTCAGGAATCCGCTCAAGGGTCCGACCACCAGCCAATAGGGCAGCTTCACGGACGCGAAGAGGATGGAACTGGCCAGGCTCAATACCAGGCCGAGCATGAAGTTTCCGATCACGTAGGCGCGGACCATTTCGCCGACACCGGCCCAGGCGTGTTCGGCCGCATGGCGGTTTTCGCCTTCGAACAGCATCAGGAATCGCGAGCGGAGATGGTCGCGCCAGCTCAACAGGAAGTACACCAGGAACGGGACGAAGGACGCCATCAGCACCAGGTTGTAGAACGAGCTGAGATAGTCCGAGATGGAGGTGACTACGGAGCCGGGCTCGGGCCGCACGCGCACTTCCTGGACGGGAGGCGGTTGCGCGGGCGGAGTTACGGCGGCTTTCTTCTTGCCGCGCGCGGTCGCGGCGGGCGATTCGGCGGGGGGAACCACGGGCTCCTGAAAACGCTTCGGGACTACGGTTTTATAGATGCCCTGCTCGAATCGCTCGAAGCGGGCGACGGCGTTGTCGACCAGCTCGTTAATGCGATCGCCGTACGCGGGAACGTCGTTCAGAATGGAGATCGATTGCGTGTACAGCCCGAGTCCCAGGAAATACAGGAAGACCAGGGCGATGCTGCATACGGCGAAACTGGCCACGCCGCGGGGCAGGCGGGTGCGCATGAAGAATTCGACGATGGGGTCCAAAAGGAACGCGATCATCGAAGCGACGATCACGGTGATGAAAAATACCCGGCCCACGTATAGCAGCGCAATCGCCGCGCCGAGCGCGATGATCCCTAGGCCCACCTGGACCGACCGCTGCGCAGGGGAAACAGGCACCACCATTGACTATCACTATAATTGGGAGGACGCGTGGATTACCAGCTAAATCCAACCAAAGGCCGGATTTTGGCGCTCGACTTGGGAAAACGGCGCATCGGGCTGGCGTTGAGCGATCCGCTGGGAATCACGGCGCAGGGTCTTCAGACGCTGGAGCGCACCAACATCCGCGCGGACCTGGCGGCGCTGGCCAAGCTGATCGCGGAGCGGGACGTGACGGTCCTGCTGATGGGCAATCCAGTGCATATGAGCGGCAAGGAGGGCCGGCAGTCGGTTTATACTCGCGATTTCGCGGAGCGATTGGCCAAGCACACCGGGGTCGAGGTCCGGTACTGGGATGAGCGGCTGACCACGGTGGAAGCGCAGCGCGTGTTGCGCGAGAGCGGCGTCAGTATCGAGAAACGGGCTCGCGCGGTGGACCGTTTAAGCGCGGTGATTCTGCTCGAAAGCTATCTCGACAGCTTGCGGGACGGGCTTTGATGAAGCGGGCTCTTTTCTTAGCGGGAGTGATTCTGATCGCGCTGGGGGTGGGCGCGGGGCTGCTGTTCTTTCGCGAATCGTACAAGGGATTTGAGGGGCAGACGTTCGTCACAGTGGAGCGCGGGACCGGCGCGACCGAGATCGGACGGGTGCTGGCGCAGGCTGGGGTGATCCGGTTTCCATGGCAGTTCTGGATGGAACGGGCGCTGCATCCGTCGGCGAAATTGCAGGCGGGGGAATACAAATTTGATCGGGGCGCGACCGTCGGTGAGGTGTTCGACCGGCTGGCGCGAGGCGATGTGTATTACTTCGAGTTCACGGTGACCGAAGGCAGCAACATGTTCGACATCGCGCATGCGCTGGAGTCGGCGGGGGCGATTACGGCTGAGGATTTTCTGAGCGCGGCCGCGGATCCGAAGCTGATACTGGATCTGGATCCGTCTGCGAATTCGCTCGAAGGATATCTGTTCCCGGCGACGTACCGGCTGTCGCATTCGACTACGGCCGCGGAGTTGTGCCGTCAGATGACGGAGCAGTTTCGGAGGCAGTGGAAGAAATTGACACCGGGAACGGTGGCGAATGCACATCGGGTGGTGACGCTGGCTTCGATGGTGGAAAAAGAAACGGGAGTGGCAGAGGAGCGTCCGCTGGTCGCGGCGGTGTTTGTGAATCGCCTGGACAAAGGCATGCTGCTGCAATGCGATCCGACCACGATTTATGCGGCCCTGCTGGATCACCGGTTTCGCAAAACGATTCACAAATCGGACCTGGCCAGCCGGAATCCGTACAACACGTATCAGCATCCGGGGCTGCCGCCGGGGCCCATCGCGAATCCGGGGGCGGATTCGATTGCGGCGGCGCTGCATCCCGCGGAAACGGATTATTTGTATTTTGTCGCCAAGGCGGCGGGCGGCGGGCACAAGTTTTCGACCACGCTGGCGGGTCATGAAAAAGCCACCAGAGAGTACCGGAAAAAAGCGCGGAAAGCGGAGTGATCTGGCCGAGTGGCTGGATCGCACGCGGGTTTCGAGAATCGGCGAAGCGGAGTTTGCTGCGGTTCGCCAGGCCCTGGAGCCGGTATCGGAGAGCTACTTGAGAAAGCTGCTGCGCGAGTCGGGCGTGGAGCTTGCGCCGATGGTCGGAGGCGTCCAGCAGGGGAATTTCGATGAGTTGGAAGCGACTCTGCTGGCGCTGGTCGATGAGTACACGCGCGGGGATCGAGCGCGGCAGATGGCGGTGCGCCGGTTGGTGATCACGGCGAAGGATCATGCGCGATGGGCGTCGCGGAAGCATCCGGAGAAAGAGGAAATGGTGTTGTGGATGGCGACGTGGCTCGAAAATCCCACGGTGTTTTCCGAGTGGGTGAAGCTGCGGCGGGCGCGGATTTAATGAATCCGGATGGAGTCGACTTTGAGGACGCCGTCTTCAAGTGAGCCAGTGACTTGGGCTTTCAGGTCCTGGGCTTTGGTGGATCGCTTGAGGGCCGCGAGGGCTCTTGCGTTGCCTTTTTCGTCGAATTTCAGAAAGGTTCCGTCGGGTTGTTTCAGGCCGAATCCGAACTTCGCGCAGGAGATGGCACACTGGCGCGGGTGAGTGGCGAGCTGATTGTCTTTGCACATGACGTCGACGACGGTTCCGGAGAAGGTCTCGGCATGGGCAAGGATGGAGCAGGCCAGAAGAATGAACATCGATCTCATAAGATTTATTATCTCGATTTGATGAAGAAATTTCTGGGTGAAAAACAACAACGAAGCGCCTCTGGCGGTTTGACGCTCCGTCCGGAAGTCGGCACCGGCCGCTTCCTTTGGTCGCGGCTCGCGCTGCTGCCGATACACTAGACGATGCCTCCTAGGGGCTATTGCGCGTTACCATTTTTGAGGGTATACTTCGGTTTTTGTGGCTGAAGCAATGGCGTTCCGGGAAGAATTCGATCCGTCGGCGCCGCAACGCGAAGCGGCGTTATTGTATGG
>Ga0209517_10007872_pt1 | contig 12617 bp, 9 predicted proteins | sample PeaSoiMetSII2010_FD_187695 | JGI IMG/M metagenome (GOLD analysis project Ga0209517, IMG submission 187695) | Peat soil microbial communities from Weissenstadt, Germany - SII-2010 (SPAdes) (version 2) | ecosystem: Environmental > Terrestrial > Soil > Wetlands > Peat | place: Germany: Weissenstadt...
ACATGACGACCCGATTCTGCGGCCGGGAACGGGGAAGGGGAAGCCGACCGCAGGAAAGATCATGAACGCGATCATGATCAGCACGCAGGAGGCTGCTCAGCGTGTCGCGGAATTAGCCAACAGGGCCCGACAGGGTAAGGGTGTGGTCTTGCCCGCCCTGCCATCGCATGTTGCAGGTGATCGTTTTTGCGTTCCTGGTGACGGTGACGTCGGTGAGGAGCAGGCGGGTCATGCGCTTGCGTTCTCGCTGCGGGGTGGCCGGGTCGTTCCAGATCGCGGGGAAGTCGGTGACCAGCTTGCGGATGCGGGTTCTCTGGGTCTCGGCGAGGTTGGCGGTGGCGGCGTTCTGGGCCTTGTCGTAGGCGTCCTTGGCGTCATTGAGTGCGCGCAGCGCGGTGTTCCAGTCGGCTTCCAGGGTGTCGGCGACGAGCCGGTTGGCGGGGTCGACGGCCAGGTAGCGGCGGCGGGTCAGGTCGGCGTGGTAGCGGGCGCGCTCGACGACGGCGGCACGTAGCTTGCCGGCGTAGTCGGCGCGCTGCTCGAGCTCGGCTGCGACGGTGAGCGCGGCTTCGACGGCCAGCGGGGTGAGGGTGTCGATCATCAGCTGGCCGATCGCTGCGTCCAGGCTTGCCCCGGGAAGGGCCTGGCAGATCTGGTCTGCGTGCTCGACCATGGATCGCTGGCATACGTAGCCGGGGAGTTCCAGGCCGCCGCGGACGTGGTAGCGCACGGTCATCCGCTTTCCGCACCGGCCGCAGATGATGATGCCCTGGAGCAGGGCTGGTCCTTCGCGGGGCGGGCCTTTCCTGCGGTCGGTTCCGTGGGCGGCGGCGCATTCGGCGAGCCGGGTCTGGTTGGCCTCGAATTCATCCACGGTGATGTAGCCGGGGTGGGCGCCGGGGATGAAGGAGATCCATTCCTCGCGGGGCTTGACCTGGCGGATGTAGGTGCCGTCGCCGTCGGCGTGGTCGCGGTGCCGGCCGAAGCAGAACACCCCGGCGTACCGGGGGTTGTGCAGGATCCGGAGCACGGCCGAGTGTGCCAGCGGCGCCCAGTCCAGCTCACCTTTGCGGGGGCCCTTGCGGTGCCGGCGGGGGAACAGCAGCCCGGCGTCATTGAAGGTCTTCACCACTGCGTGCGCGGACCCGGTGGCGGCGAAGGTGGTGAACAGGTGCGTCACGGCCTGCTGGATGGAGGTGTCGGGGTCGGGGCCGGCATGGCCGGCGACGTCGTAGGCCAGCCCGATGGGCAGCGGGGTGATCAGTTCGCCGCGGCGGGCCTTGGACAGGATCCCGCCGCGCATGCGGGAGCGCAGGAAATGCAGTTCTGCCTCGCTGAGCTGGCCTTTCATCCCGAGCAGCATCCGGTCGTTGAAGTCGCGGGGGTCATAGAGGCCGTCTTCGTCGCAGATCAGCGTGCCGCTGAGGGCGCAGATCTCCAGCAGCCGGTGCCAGTCGGCGTTGTTCCTGGCCAGCCGGGAGCATTCCAGGCCCAGCACTATCCCTGCCTTGCCCATGCCCACATCGGCGACCAGCCGCTGGAATCCTTCCCGGTCGGCGGCGGAGGCGCCGGAGTGGCCCTGGTCGATGTCGATGACGATGATCTGCTCGCTGCTCCAGCCGAACGCGATCGCGCGCCCGCGCAGGTCGTATTGCCGCAGCGTGGATTCGGTGTTGGTGAGGACCTGCTTGATCGTGGACTGGCGGACATACAGGTAGGCGCCGCGGCGCAGATGCGCGGCGCTCACCTTGGAGGAAGCTTGGGGGGCAGTGTTCATCACGGGGTCCGGCCTTCCTGCACGAGGGGCATCGGGGTCATCGGGCGGGGGCGAGCGTCATCGCGGCCAGGATGTCGATGAGCTCGCGGGCGGCGGCGGGCAGTCCCGGGCCGCCGGCCCGGGACGCTGGGGCTGCTGGCGGGGTAGCGGCGGGGATCAGGCCGGCGAGGGTGCGCCGCCATGTGGTGACGCCCTTGCCGGTGAGCACGCCAAGGCCGAGGGGGAACGCCTCGGCCCGTGCGTGCAGGGCAGCATGACGCAGTTGCTCATAGCGGGCATCCAGCCCGGTACCAGGGGCGGTGACCTGGCCGGCATCCGGGCAGGCGCCCGGTTCAGCAGCCGCGTGGCCAGGTGAGGTCGGCGGGGACAGGGACGGGTGCTCCTCCTTTCCCGGTGCGCGGGCGGACAGGTCAGCGGCTTTTGGAGTGGCGTTCCCGGTGCCGGGCCAGCGCTCGCTCGATGGACCGGGGGTGCGCGCGCACGCCGAAGTTCGCCTCGATCGGCCCGGCCAGGGCGGCTGGCCGCAGTGCGGGGTCGGCGGCCAGCGCCTGTTCGGCCCAGGCCAGGATCTCCGCGGTGAGCTTGTGCGCCCGGCGCGGCCCCGGCCTGGCGGGCACGAGCCCTTCCAGCCCGGATCCGGCCAGCGCGGCGGCTGCCTGGTAGTACGAGGGCCTTGAGTACCCGAACGCCGCCGCGGCGGCGGTGACCGGCACCTTGTCCACGGTGACGGCGCGCACCATCTCGTATTTGACCTGCACCACGTCGCGGGCGTCGAAGAACTCCTCGGCCAGGAACGCCGCATCGGACACCTGCTCGGGATGCCGGTTGAGGCACCGCGCCTCGCGCAGCGCCGCTGCCTTCGGGTCCTCGCCGGGTTCTCGCCTGGCCATGCCGCCTCCTGAGATGCTCTTCCGTAAGGCTAATTATGCCCAGTATGTTCAGGATGCTGTCGGTGACACGCCAGTAAGTGACCGATATCAGCAGAACATACAGGAAGAGCGAGCATCCGCAGGTGAGGAGAGCGCACTGGCCCAGCCAGGTATCCGCCATAATTGTCTTAACATTCATGGCATAATCTGCTTTACAGCCGTGCCGCTGCCCGAATGGGACCGTAGCCGGTCGATCAGATCCGCGACGGCCAGCAGGCCCTCGGCGGTGAAGGGGCACCGGCCGGCCGCGATGACCACGAACGGGTCCGCCGGCGCAGCATCGGTCCAGGCCGCCGGAAGCGAGAACAACTCCCCGTCCGCGTCCCGGCAGTAGACCCGGTCCTCACCCCAGTTGCGCCGGTGGACAACGAACTCGAAATCGCGGCCGGACAGCGGATGAAACCGGTGAGTTACCCGGACACGCCGGTACCGATCATCTGGATCGGGTGCAGTTGACGGCGTCGTCCAACGCCATCGTCGAACGCTGGATCGGAGGATGCCGCCGCGAGCTCCTGGACCGCACCCTCGTCTGGAACCAGGCCCATCTGCGGCGGATCCTGCGCGAGTACGAGACCCACCACAACCGGCACCGGCCGCACCGGTCGCTGGATTCTGCTGCGACGCTGAAACCGCTACCCGAACGGGTCGATCTTGAGCAGTACCGTGTCCGAAGGCACGCTCGCGTCAATGGCATGATCAACGAATACCGGCTGGTCGCATGACGTGGACGAGGTTCTCGGCACCCACAGGATATACGTGGTCCGCATGCCCCAGCAAGTTCGTAAACTCATCCACCGGGACTCGTTCTACACAAACCGGACTATGCAATCGGCGCGTGCTCAACCACGAATGCAACGTCAAGCAACGGTTTCATCTCAACATTAAAACCACGGCTATCCTGACCGGTCTTAGGCGGAGTAATTCGTAGGAGCAAAGGCGGAACAGGTTCCGTTTCGCGGAAAATGTCCCTGAGATATCGTACATGCTCACTAAACTCCGGCGCAGAAACCTTTGCCAGTTCGAAGAGAACTATGTTCATTGCCTCCATGGCATCGTCGACAATTCTCGCGACTTCGAATTCGGCATCTGGGGTTTGGCTGAACTCTGCCCTGATCTTCGCTAGAGACTTGCTAGATTCGAGCAAGTAAGAAACGACAAACTTGCAAGAGATAGTGGTGACAGCCTGTCCTGTTTCCTTATCCAGCTTCTTTGTTCTGGTAAGGTTAAGTGGCGGCATCTCCCGGTGCTGGACTTCGTTACGTAGCGCCTCTACGATTCGATAAGCCAGCGAGGAATCGTATGCCTGATGCGTAGCAGCCCGCAAGCCGGCCAGCTGATCGCTATCACGTCCGAAACGTTGACTAACGTTATGCGCCGCCTGATCGAGTACCAGTCTCCAGATAAGTAGCCAACCAACCATAGCGCCTAGCAATTCCTCGGTCAGCGACGGCTCGAATTCTTCTCTTTTCGCATCAGCCACGCGCTTATAGGTTTGCTGCCAAACTCGGTGAGAAGACATTAGCAAGCGATATGTCGGCGAGATTACGTGCGCACGGCAGAATCCAGCCGCATTGTCAATCCGCTCAACTTCGACATCGTCCAGGCCGCGAATGAATATGGTGCTGTCCGCCTCAGCTTTCTGCAATGTCCAGCCGTCATGTCCACCGAGATCGAGCTTTAGAATTTTGGGAGGAGTGTTCATGCAAAGCCCCGAGTGGCGTTAGATCGACGTTACAGTTGCGGTAATTGTACATATTTACGACGTCCGAAGTGCGGCCGACACGCTCGACTCCATTAGACAGCGATTCGACCAGGCTGGGCGGCGGCACTCGAAGAACGGTCTCGCCGAACAGCGCCCGCTTGCGAAATCATGGTGGGCCTGGCCTGATGAAAGCTGTTGCCTGCCCTGGCGAACGAGCCAGGGCAGGCAACAGTTTGATGTCAGGCGGCTTGGTCGATGATCTGCTTGACCTTGCGGCGGTCGATGCTGAGTTCTCGTGCGATGGCGCGCTGGCTGTGGCCGCCTGGTTCGATTCCCTGACTGTCTGCTCCACGGATGGTGCGGCTGGCGCGCGGCGCGCCACTTTGGCTCCAGCCTCGGCCAGTTGCTGACCTCCCACCAGCCGGCGGGCCGTCGCCTGGCTTCGGGGATGGTCCGCGCGCCGATCTCCAGAGTCATCGGGGATTCCGGTTCCGGCCCGTCGACCCCGCATCAGGCAAAGCACACGTCGACAAGCTCATCACCAGCGGCCAGGGCGACCAACTCGCCTACGACTATGCGAAAGGCGACCAGCGCCCGCGTCGCAAGAGGTTGCGCGCGGGAAGTCGAGCAAGTCGCAGCCCACCGACCGCTCACCGACGCCATCGTCCGGGTTGTCTAGCACGGCCAGCCGCCCGGACCCATCCCGCCCATCCCGCGCGCCCGCATCGCCGTCACCGGCCAGAGGCTCCGCGACCCCTGGCACGCCGTCCTGGTCGGCGAGGAGACCATCGGCACCGAAGGCCAGATGCTGCTATGCGCCAAGCTCGAACAACCCGCAACCCATACTCAAGCCAAAGCCAGCGGCACCAGCAGATAACGCCGGGAAATCCATGATCAGCGACCTGATCGACCGCTGGAAAAGCGGCCAGCGCGGTCGCCGATCCCGGGTCTAGAGCAGCTAGGATCGCTTCGGTCCGGCCGGCGCCCGCCGGGATTCTTGTGCGTACCCTTGGCCGTGTGTGCGCGCTTCGAGCGCCGCCGCGAGCGCGGTGCCCACGCTCGTGGTCCGGCACATCAGGCCGTTGAGTGGATCTAAGTCGCCCTGCGGCTAGCGCACGGCGGGCATGTGCAGATTCCACTGCGATAGTCGGGGGTGAGGTGGATGACGCCGCTGAGCACGCTGCCACGGACGTCAACTAGAGGCCATAGTGGAGCGACGGCGGTGTCGTCGGGTGGAGTGAGCCCGTAGTTCCTCCAGAGCGCGCTGCTAACCAGGTCCGCTGCTTGCACAAGCCGGCTGGCGCGGGAATCGGTGAACAGCGGCACCTCGGCGAGGGTATCGAGACGAGCACCGGTGCGCTGCCAGCGGGCGGCCATCTGCTGGATAGTTCGCTCCTTATGCTTGTTGCGGTCGTGGATGACTATCCCGGCTTGGCGTGCCTGCCCGGCGGCACCGAGCCTCTGGAGCATCTCATCGAATCGATGAAGCACGTGGTCGTATGCCGTCCTGTCGGCTTGGGCGAAGGTCTTGTGCCGTCGATCGACGATCGCTCCGAACACGCGAGGCGGCAACGTTGGATCACTCGGCCGGAAGGTTGTCAGCGCTTGGTAAGCGTCGGCAAGGACCGCGAGCCGAGATTGTGCTGGAACTGCGAGCCATGGACTGGCCTTGCGAGCGGCGCGGGTAGCAGATGCCGCCCGAGCAGGCGGTGGTGTCTTGATCTCCGTAGCGTGGAGTTCGAAGTCGTCAGGGTCAAGGGCTAGCGGTCCCAAGTGCTTGGCCAAAACCGCGTCAAGGGCGGCGTGCATTGGCCGAACGTCGTGCTCATGGACGGCCAGACCAGCGATGACAAGAACCCGAGCGGTCCCGTGAGTGCCGGATTCATCGAGCGCGAGCAAGTACACCGAGGGTCCTTCGAAGGTCGCACCTCGGCGCCGGGCGGAGGCGCCGCTCAGCTGATAGGCGCCTCCGCTTCCGACCAGGGGGCCGGTGCCCGTGACGGGGTACCGCATGCGCAGTCCCGCCGCCGGGTGACGGGTACCGCTTGCGCGGTCCGTCTCCTTCACTGTAACTGCGAGATGCTTCAAATGCCATATCTGTCACCGGTCCAGTCCGACATCAGGAACCTGCGCGCAGGTCATGCACGGCCTTGATGATCGCGTCTAGCGTTTGCGATCGGAACCCGGCCGAGTACAGAGCAGATACTGCAGTACGCACGAGATGGCCATTCTTCTCGGTGTTATCCGGAAGGCTCATCTCACGAGCGGTATCGCGGAAGGCTGACGCAACGGCATCGGCACCGATCTCCTCATCAATGACCGCCCGTAGCTTGTTGTGCGCCGATGCCCAACGGCTGGTGACCTGCGTGCCTGGTCTGGGCGCGCGGGTGCCGTCCGCCAGCCAGGTCAGCGCTCCGTTATGCCATTCCGCATCAGAGTCATGGCTGTGGCTGCCAGTTATGTCCGTGTCGAACACCAGATAGAGCGGTAGGGAAAACGCCTCGAAGACAACGGCAGCGAGACGTAGCCTGTCCTTGCCGCGGACTGCTATGACGGCAGTTCCATGAGCGGAAAAATCCACACCGGCTGCGCTTGCAGCCGCGTCGATCATTCCCGCGTCCTCCTCGCCCTCGACCAATACCACGGCATCCGCGAACAACCCCTCGGAGACGTCCGTACCGAGCAGGCCAGGGAGAGAAGCGGCAACCTTGTCAGCGGTCCAATGTTGACCGCGGCCATCCCTGGCCTGCTCCAGCCTGCCAGCCATGACATCGAGCGAAGCGTGCGCCGCTCGCGTGACGCGCAATCCTGCGATATCGGCGTGGTCATGCAAGCCCAGCAGTCGGATAGCCGGGATGTTGTCGACGGAAACGAAGTACGGCGAGTGCGTCGTGCAGATGATCTGGGTGGCCTTGCCGGTATTCCGGGCCAGTTCCGCGAGTATCCGAGCGACGTAGCGGGCGCGGACCGGATGCTGATACACCTCTGGCTCTTCGACGACCAGCACTACTGCGGGGCGGCCGACGGGATCGGCAAGCTGGCGGGCTTCGAGTAGCGCGCGGAGAAGCGAGAAGACGTACGCTCGCTGCACCCCGTGGCCCTGGCGACCGATATCGCCCTCATATCCTGATTCCCGGAGGCGGGCTCGGACTCCTGGCGGCGTGAATGACGGCATGCGCTTGTCCCATGACAGATGAACGCTCGCGCCTGGCGCGAAGGTCTCCAGCTGCACCGTGATGCTCCGGGACAACTCCTCCAGGCGGCCGACGGCCTCCTTGTCGAGGATCTGCTGGTATTCCCCTGCGGTCCGCGCCGCGAGGCCTTCCAGGTCATCTTTGAGGTCGAGCTGCGATCGGACGGCTAGCTCCACCAGCCTTCCGAGGTTGCTCCCCCGGCCATCTGACGCGTCGTCAGCGGCGTCCCGAAATGCCGGCAGGACAAGAAGCTCGATCATCTCCGTAAGGTCGAACTCGCCTCCGCCAGCGAATCCGAGCGTACGGTCAGCGTCCCGAATGCGCGGCTCGTCGGGATTAGCCTGCTCGTACGCCTCAAGCGCGGCGAGGATCTGCTGCTTGCTCTGCCATGCGGGAAGGCTTGTATACCGACCTCGAAGCAGCTGGTAACTCGGCTTGATGATCTCCGCAACCGATTCGCCCGAGCCGATCATGCGTCGTATCTGCCCGAAACCATCGATCTGGTTACGGAAGGACGTCCAGAGCGTGGCCGTGCCGTGAGAACCGGGAGCAGAGGTCCGATTTATGGTCAGCGTCCCGTCCTCGCCAAGCCATGGAGCGAGCCGTTCCGCCCACGACGCCGGGATGTCAGTAAAGACGGCGCTAACTGTCACTTCCTGGTCCGGGAGCCCTTCTGTGCAGTCGAACTCGTCGACATCGATCTTCCCGAAGAGAAACTCGACGGCGCGGACAGTACTCGACTTGCCGACACCGTTCGGTCCGATCAGCGCGGTCAACGGCTCGAGGGTGATGTCCAGGTCGTGCAAGCACCGCAGTCCCCTGACCGTTATTCGTCCCAGCCTCGCTGCCATGGACTCCTCCTCGCTGCGATGCATCAATTGCGTCGTCACCGGACGTGTCCGCATAACGGCCTAATACGCACGAAACCGTGCAGCTCTTCCGGGAAGGCGCAGCTTGGCTCGTGACGCGGGGGATGGCCAGGCGATCATGACGCTGAGATCGCCTCATGCCTAACGCGCGCCTCAGGTCTCTGGCCGCCAGTGAACTCGGCAGGTGCACCGATGCTCTGGGCGACGGAGTTGCTCTCGATCTTGCTGATACCACGGCAGGAGCGTGCAGCTGGCCAGTCAATACCCCCACTGACCTATCCTTACGGAAGCATAATCTATCACCACTGGCAGTGCAGGCTATTGAGTCGGAACAGGACGGCCCATCAGTGGGCCGCGTCGAGACCAACTGACTTCTATGGCGTCAATTACCATCAGAACGTTGCAGGCTGACTCAATTGCCATCTGGGTACAACTCTATCGAAAAGATGCTCAGGCACGAGCGGTCTCAGTCGGGCGGAATGTGTCAGAGGGAGGACCGTGGCCATGCGTGAGTTCGATCTCAACATCGAGCGGATGCTTGAGAACTGGACGGTAGCGCATGCTCTTCGAGAGGTGATCGCGAACGCCCTCGATGAGCAAGCCCTGACCGGGACGGTTGAGCCGGATATATTCCAGGACAGCGACGGTTGGTGGCACATACGCGACTACGGGCGCGGCATCCGCTATGAGCATCTGACCCAGAACGAGAACCGGGAAAAGCTCGCCCACCCGGACAAGGTCGTTGGGAAGTTCGGGGTCGGGCTGAAAGACGCGCTTGCCACCTTCGACCGGCAGCGGATCACAGTTGTCATCAAGAGCCGGCACGGCGACATCACTACCGGAAGGCAGGCCAAGCACGGCTTCACTGACATCAGGACCCTGCACGCGCTCATCACGGAACCGACAGACGCCGCCTTGGCCGGAACTGACGTGGCCCTGCGCGGCACTGCGCTTGGCGCGGCACAGGTGGCAGCGGCGAAGGCGCTATTCCTCCACTACGCCGGCGACGAGGAACTCGGCAGCACCCAGTCCGGGTCGGTGCTTCGGCCGCCAGGCACACGGACGCCTGCGCGCATATACGTCAACGGGCTGCGAGTGGCAGAGGAGGACAACTTCCTGTTCTCCTACAACATCACCTCCCCTACCAAGGCACTGCGCCGAGCCCTCAATCGAGAGCGAAGCAACGTCGGCCGCAGCGCATACACCGAGCGCGTCAAGTCGATCCTGCTGGCGTGCGAGGTTGACGAGGTCATCGAGGCGCTGGTCGCGGACTTGGAGAACTACCAGCGCGGCACCCAGCACGATGAGACGCAGTGGCTCGACGTCGGCCTGCACGCGTGCAAGCAGCTCAACGCCCGGCGAAAGGTCATCTTCCTCACGCCACTGGAGCTAGCGCTCGCACCCGACTTCGTGCAGCGCGCCGTTGACGACGGCTACCAGACCGTCATCGTCCCAGAGAACATCCGAAGGAAGCTCCCGAGCCTGCGTGACGCGCTGGGAAACCCGATCAGGGATCTCAGCCAGTATCGCGACGAGTGGCAGCAGAGCTTCCGGTTCACCATCGTCGACCCGGCCGAGTTCACTGACCACGAGCGCGCCTCATGGGAGGCACTTCCGCAGATCTTCGCCGCCCGAGGCGGAATGCCCTCGCGAGTCAAGGAGGTGCTCGTCTCAGAGACAATGCGCCTGATGGAAAGCAGCTACCAAGAAGCTGTCGGGCTGTGGGATGGCGCAGAAGGCCGGATCATCGTCAAGAGGAGCCAGCTCCAGTCCCTCGCCGCGTTTGCCGGGACCGTGCTGCACGAACTCTCCCATGCCCTCAGCGACGCGCCAGACGTGAGCTTCGAGTTCGAAGAGCAGCTTACGAGGGAACTGGGCCGCCTAGTCGCGCGACATCTCGCCAAGGCGAGATAAGCAATCTTGCCACTCAAAGTGCCACCCGACCGGCGTCACAGCCCGGCAGCCAAGCCCCGCACAATGCCTCTGAACTGCGAAGAGGTATTCAAGTTTGGCGCTGACCTGCGGTTCTGCAGCTGGCTGACGTGCTACCCGCAGGTTAAGGGCGTAGTCCCCAGCGCCGTATCGCAGCGAGCCCAGAACCCGCGCGGCACCAGCTGACGGCCAGTCTCAACATTCGCGACCGTCCTCCCCACCGGTCGGCGTCTGCGAGTTCAAACCGGCCCACCGTCCCCCGCCAGTCATGCCCGATCCCGGTCGATCCGTCGGGCAGGATCCCGCCGGTGACGGCAGAACTCGATGACAAACCAATGACAAATGATCAAGGACCCGACCGCCGTCACCGGCGATCAGGCCCTGACCTGGTACTTCACTCGTAGCCCCGACCGGATTTGAACCGGCGCTACAGCCTTGAGAGAGAAGTCGCGAGTTCATCCCCAAAGATCAGTCGGGCCGACCATTAACGGCTCCAGGTGATCATCCGTCTTCGGCACATGCCGTTGGATCCGTATATGCGTCGCCGAGAATCTCGCTGTATCGAGGCCAGCTCCTTATCGACGCTGCTCGCGTGTCTGTCGCTCTGCGCGGATTGATGCCGATCCCGGAGACGGCTGCGAGATCGATCATCTCTTGCCAGTTGCCAATGCCCACGGTTTCCGCGGCGCACTGCCCGCATGGTCCTTCTGAGGCGCACGAGGATCGTCCCGCGGCCAGCTGGCGCCCGTGCCCGATGGTGTCAGCGGGGTAGTCGGCTCGGATGAGGAACCACCTCCCGTGCCGTTCGTCTTCGTTCAGCCCGGCAGCTACATCAGCACTGCGCGGCAGGTAGACGCGGTTCTCGTGGTGCTGAATCAGGAACAGCCGGTCCAGGACTTCCACCTCGTCCCCTTCCAGCTGCTGCTCCTTGAGCCAGGCAGCCGCGTCCTGCCAGCGTCCTGGCCCCCAGAGCAGATCGCACGGATAGGACGTCGTCTCGTACTGTGCGTCAACATGCGACAGTCCTGGATCATGCGGAACCGCCCGGACCAGGACGTAAGTCCAGTCGTCAAATTTCTGAGGGGGTGGGAAACCGGCCGGGCCGCTCATCACTGAGCCGCCGGTACTCCACGCGATCGCATGGATCTCGCGCCGGATCGGTGCGGGGTAGAACCGGCCTCCGGGAGTGGGTGAGCCCCACAGCTGGTTGATGGTCTCAGCGGCGTCGCTGATGGTGCGCGCCGCGTCGACCGGCGTGCCGAGGTGATAGTCCGGTCCGTGCGCGGCGTAGTTCCTGAACCACTTCAGCAAGGGTTCAAGCCTGCGGTTGCGCTGGCCCCGGAGCAGGCCCTCAACGCGAGCCCATCGCAGCAGCGAGTCCAGCATCCCATCGAAGTAGATCAGCTCTCCGGTCCGGCGCAGCCGTAGCCGCCATCGCTGAGGCTTGCGCAGCCGACCGTCCTGATGGATCTCGTCGTACAGGACATCGAATTTCGCCGCCGGCACGTCGTGCACCACTCCGCTGGCGTCCTCAAACGGCACGGTGCCGCCGTAGAACTCAACGAACCGCTCACGAAGCGCTTGCTCGATGAGGAGATGTGCCAGGTCGTCCACGATCGTGAACGCGTCGTAGAACATGATCCCGTAGGCGTGAAGGGAACGCAGCCGATCGAAGGTGTTCCGCGTGCCCTCGCCGACAGCAGGCACCAGCGCCGCGCGGCTGATGACCTCCTGCTGGAACAAGGCGGCATCTTCCGGCCGCATCTTGGAGCCGGTGAGCAGGCCCTCAGGCGCGAAGTGCAGCGTCCGCTCATCCACCTGGCGCAGTTCAGCCAGCGGCCTGATCTCCATGCGACCTCTCCTCGCGGGACGCGGGCATTTCAGTGCCCACCCTCAGCGGATCCTGGGTCACCGACGGGGGGAGCGACCCCAGAGAGCTCCCGGTTCAGGGTGTCACGGCGTGCCGGGAAATCCATCAGTGATCGTTCAGTGTCACCCGCTCACGCCCTGTCCCGGTGACAACCGGGTGACAAATGATCTTGGAAGGCCAGCCGGCTGGACTGGCCATGCCTCTGACCTGCTGGTTCGGGTCAGTCCCTCACATTTGCCCGTGACCTGCGGGAACAGGCGCTGATCGGGGGGCTGTCCACAGGTTAAGCGGCTTGCGGCCACGGTGTTATGGGACGGTCTGCCTGGTTTGGCAGTGTGCTTGTC
>Ga0209517_10007874_pt1 | contig 12615 bp, 8 predicted proteins | sample PeaSoiMetSII2010_FD_187695 | JGI IMG/M metagenome (GOLD analysis project Ga0209517, IMG submission 187695) | Peat soil microbial communities from Weissenstadt, Germany - SII-2010 (SPAdes) (version 2) | ecosystem: Environmental > Terrestrial > Soil > Wetlands > Peat | place: Germany: Weissenstadt...
GAGACGGTCCTCAGCCGGTCAAAAACAGACGAAGCAGGTTTAGCTGCACGAGCGTCAGGAAGGTTCAATCTGCAGCTCTCCTTTCCCACTCAACTGAACCGGACGTATTCGAACTCAACAGGAAGATTCTTGATGCCTCGTGCGGGCGGAGCGATCCAGTTGGCGAACTTGCCTGGTTCGATCACGCGGCACATCAGCGAGCCCACGAACGCGTGGTCATCGTCGGACGGAAGCCACTCAGACGAATGCCGTTCCCACTCTTCTTTCGAGAGAAGGCGGCCTTCTGGACTGACATAGCGACCAGCGAGATTCCCAATCTTGCGGTGGAAGCCCGAGTGCGGCAGCGTTATACGAAATGGGACGCCGAATTTTTCTGGGATCCTGTTCCAACGATCAATACCAGCCTGAATCTCGCGCGTGTAGTCGTCGCGTAAACGTGCGTTGAGGGCGGTCAAGGCCGGCACTTGCCGGTCCACGATCTTTCCATTTTCAATTTCCTGAACCGTGTAGGAGTCATGGCTGAGCGAATGATCATCGTTGATTTTCGTTTCTTCGTAACGGCCTTTCACTCCGCCTGTGTAGAAGCTCGCCGCATTCGAGGAAATGTCCGCGCCATAAAGATCCAGCGTCACACTGTAATGAAAGTTCACGAACCTTTGCAGGGTTTCGAGGTCAATCACGCCCTGTGCGCGGACCTGGGCAGGATCGGTTAACTTCTTGTCGCGCATCACTTCGCACGTGCGTTCCAGCACGCGCGCCACACCCGATTCGCCGACAAACATATGATGCGCTTCCTCAGTCAGCATGAACTTCGTAGTGCGCGCCAGAGGATCGAAGCCAGACTCGGCGAGTGCGCACAATTGAAACTTGCCGTCGCGATCCGTAAAGAACGTGAACATGAAAAACGCCAGCCAATTGTTGGTCTTTTCATTGAAGGCTGTAAGTATGCGCGGATTGTTCAGGTCCCCCGACCGTCTCTGCAACAGGGCTTCCGCTTCTTCTCTGCCGTCACGCCCGAAATAGCGCTGCAGCAGGTACACCATCGCCCAGAGATGTCGTCCCTCCTCGACATTGACCTGGAACAGGTTCCGGAGATCGTAAAGTGAGGGACATGTGGCACCGAGAAGCTTCTGCTGCTCCACGGAAGCTGGTTCGGTGTCTCCCTGGGTGACGATGATTCGCCGGAGCGTCGAGCGATATTCTCCGGGGACCTCCTGCCAGGCGGGCTCGCCCTTGTGGTCTCCGAAGTTGATCCTTCGGTTCTCATCCCGCGGAGTCAAAAAAATACCCCAGCGGTATTCGGGCATGCGCACGTATCCGAAGTTCGCCCAGCCCTCGCGGTCCACACTTATTGCGGTTCTGAGGTAAACCTGCAGAGTGGAGGTATCGACCGGCCCCGTCTCATTCCACCAGTTCAGGAATGCGGGTTGCCAATGCTCCAGCGCGCGCTGTAACGCACGATCGTTGGCAAGATCCACATTGTTCGGAATGCGCTGCGAATAGTCGATCGCCTGCTGGGTTGTTTCCGCTAATTCCGCCATAATATTTACACCCGTTCCCGATCGAACTTGGCCCGATTGCCCGTGCCATAAACCTTTAGAGCCCCCGTTGGCCCGACGGCATTGGGGCGAACGAAGATCCAGTTTTGCCACGCCGAAAGTCGCCCGAAAATGCGAGAATCCATAGTTTCAGTCTGGCCAAAGCGAAGATTCGCCTCCAGACCGGTCATTGCGTCCGGCGAAAGAGCGACTCTGCTTTCAATGGCCAGCCTGATTTCATCGCTCCAGTCCAGCTCGTCGGGCGTGAAGGTGACCAAGCCCAGGTTTGCCGACTCTCGAGGTCCGAGTATGTCGCCAATACGCTTGTGCAGTTCGGAAACTCGGGATTGATCGCGATAGAATCTCGCTTCCAGACGTGACAAACCGTTGGCCGCTTCTAACCCGCCAAAATTCATTTCTGAGGGCACGATCACGGCCTGCGGGTCATCAAGCATGTAGACACGGTCTGCCGCCAATGCGAGTTCAAGTAGAGTGCCCGCGAAACACGATCCCGGCTCGACTATTGCGTAGATTGATCTGGAAGTCACGTCAAGGCGCGCGAAGGTCCGGCGCATCATCCCGACGACTTCGCGCACGAACCAGTGGCTGCGGTTGGAGAACAAAGCAGAATCCGCATTGAGGACGTTCTTCCAATCCCCTTCTGTTCTGACAATCCAAAGACCCAGGTCGAGCTGGTTAATTCGAAGCGAGAGAATAGCGTCGTCGAGTTCGCGCGACATCTGCAACGGCCACCATTTTGCCCCGGCAACCAATATCTCTTCGAGTGAAGCCGGTCCGCCGGATTCAGGCGCCCTGACCGTCAGGGTTGCCGTACGACGTTGTGGATCCAACTGCACGTCAACATGTTTGTAGTGGTACCCTTGGTCATCGATGGTGCGCGCGAGTGGTGTAAGGTCGATGGCCGGGGTGTCTGCGCGCCGATCGCTCAACTGAGCAAGCGCGTTCGCGCGATTTCTCACGTATGCATCGAAGTCTTGCGGCTTGACCACCTCGTCAACTAGCCGCCATTGTTTAGCGCGCCCACCCTGTACACCTTCAGGCGTAGTGCAGAAGACATCTGCCAGATCTCGCCGTACGCGTCTCTTGTCTGTAACACGCGTGAGCCCACCTGTGCCCGGAAGCACACCGAGAAGAGGGACTTCTGGAAGACTCACTGCCGACGAACGATCATCGATGAGTACGATCTCGTCGCAGGCCAAAGCTAGTTCATAGCCGCCGCCCGCGGTCGAGCCATTCAATGCGGCAATAAACTTCAAGCCCGAATGCGCACTGGAATCCTCGATCCCGTTCCGAGTCTCGTTCGTGAATTTGCAGAAGTTGACCTTCCACGCGTGGCTCGAAAGCCCCAGCATGTAGATGTTCGCGCCCGAGCAAAAGACCCGTGGCTTAGCGCTGGTGAGAACGACGCATCCGGCTTCCGGATGCTCGAACCGAATTCGTTGCAGCGCATCGTGAAGCTCTATATCAACGCCCAGATCGTAGGAATTCAGTTTGAGTTTGTAGCCTGGACGTATCCCGCCGTCCTCTTGAACATTCATGGCGAGGGTCGCTACTCGCCCTTCAACCGACAGTTTCCAATGGCGATAATTTGGCGGCGCCGTCTGGAAATCAATGAAGTCTGAGATTGCGCAGTTTGGCTTCGCTTCGGAGGCTTCCATGTTGCCCCAGTCCGGATTAAGGAGTTTGCCCAGCCTATGACGATCACCACCACAATAATGCATGTCGATTGTTCGCGTCAATTCCGCGCATGCATCATAATGCTACTATGACGTACTCCGGCGAGATGTGGCTTGTTTTTGCTGGTCTTTGGGGGTTGTGCAGCGCTGACGTGTGGTGCATTATATTGCGTATCATGACGAAACTGTGGTTCGACACGGTGTTTGCAGATGCGGCTAACCGACGCTGAGTGGATAAATGGTGAGGTCAACAATGTATCGTATTCTTTCTGGAACCATGAGGAACGCACGCGCACCGAAGTCGCGGACGTCCAAGGCACCACGCGAACGCAGCACGCCAAAACCCGGCGCCATTGATCCTCTGAAATTGCTTGCCGAGCGGGTTAGGCAGGCGAGAGCACGCAGGGGCATGACCCGAAAGACGCTGGCCCGCGACTCAGGGGTTTCGGAACGCTACCTGGCCGAGATCGAAACCGGCAAAGGAAATATTTCAGTGTTGATGTTGCGGCGATTGGCAAAGGCATTGAATGTTTCTATTGATAACTTGCTCTTTGAGGGGCCGGAGCCGCCGGTGGAACTGGTACATAGCGTCGAGTTCCTGCGGCGCCTTTCTCTCGATGACCTCAAGCTTGCCCGCCAATTGCTGCTGCATCAGTTCGGTGGAATCGATCCGGCAGCGCGCCATCGGCGGATCGCGTTAATAGGACTCCGCGGAGCCGGAAAGTCCACCTTGGGAGCTGCGCTCGCGGAACGCCTCGAAATGCCGTTCCTGGAGCTTGATCAGATCATCGAACAGGAGAGCGGGCTTACCTTGAGTCTGATCTTCGATTTTCACGGACAGAGTGGTTTTCGGCAGATTGAACGGCAATGCCTCGAAGAGGTGATCAAGCGCTATCCCTGCTTTGTCATGGCGACGGGAGGTAGCCTCGTATCCGAACCAGGTACGTTCGAGCGACTGTTGTCCAGTTGCTTCACGGTTTGGCTGAAGGCCTCACCCGAAGAGCATATGCAGCGCGTGATCGCTCAGGGAGACATGCGTCCGATGTCCAATAATCGAGAGGCTATGTCCGATCTCCAACGAATCCTCGCGGAGCGCGAAATCCTTTACAGCAAGGCGGATATTCAGGTTGATACTGCAGGACGCACCGTCGAAGAGAGTCTCGAAACGTTGATTCAAGCACTAAGGGACAGCCCAGTTCGGGAATTATCGGTGCCGGCCAGCATTTCCATCTGATGTCGGCACCGACGGCACAATTGTCGAGAGACGTCTGGCCGGTGGTGTACGAGAGGCCCCGGGTAGTGGCACATCTTGAGTTTTCCGGATGACTTCTTTGCGCCCTTTGCGAATCCGTGGCGTTCTTTGCGATTTAGAGATTGTTCCCTACGTGGTTTTCGCCCCGCTTTTCCACACGGTGAACCAGTGACGCCACTTTTTCGCTGCGGCCTCGCTCGTTACCTTCGACTGACCTGAGCGAAGCGAGGATTCACCCATCATGTTTGGCAAGACTGTCTATGGCACCACCTTCAAGGACGCTCACTTTGTTCCCCTACAGTCCGCCACATTTTGTGTTCAGTGTGAGCTGATCAGCAGCAACAGCAAGCCCTATTGTCTGGCCTGCGGGAGCCACGCTTTGCTGGGTCTATCGCGTGTGCTGGGAGGCTCGCTGCGCAACCAGCAGACCGCGCATCTGATTACCGACGTCGAACTGGACAGCCTGGTCCGCGATCTGTTGCGCACGGTGCCGGATCCCGCGGTTCTGAGCGCGGCCGACCACTCGCGCATGCCGTCGCTCGCTCTGCGCAGCCAGCTTCGCCTGGCTAACGCCGCGCACCCCGCGTCCGCAATCCACGCGGTGGCGATGGCGGGGGAAGCCGAGATTCATCTTCATCCTGCGGAACTCGATCTCGAACCCGCCATCAGCGCGATCACCGAGCGCGCCCAGCATCTGACCGGCGCAACCGGAGCGGCCATCGCCCTGCGCGCCGGCGACGAGATCGTCTGCCGTGCCCGCACCGGCCGCACCGCGCCCGATCTTGGCGTTCGCCTGCAGACCGATGCCGGCATTTCCGCAGAAGCTGTGCGATCAGGCGAGATCATGCTCTGCCACGACGCCGAGCGCAATCCTCGCGTAGACCTGGCCAGTTGCCGCCGCTTGGGAGTGCGCTCCATTCTGGTTTCGCCCCTGCGTCATTATCGCCGTACCCTGGGGATCTTCGAGGTGTTGTCTTCGTCTCCCGGCGCGTTCGATGAGCGCGACGTCGCCACCATGCAACTGCTGTCGGGCTTGATGGTGGCCGCTATCTCCCGCATCTCCTGCCTGCGCCAGACACAGGCCTTGCGCCGGGCCAGCTAGCGGCCACGCCCCCGCTAGAGCCTTCCGTACCGGGCTGCACTGTCGTCCTTCTGATTTTCTTCCCTGCTTACTTTTCCACACTCTCGCGCTAATATAGAGCGAGATTTCGAGGCCTCCCTCCATGGCAGCTCCTGCCCCGCCAGCGCGACTCTCTCTACCCAACCGCCGGCGGCGCGTGCGCCACAAGATCCAGACGCCTGCCTATGCCACCTTTACGACGGAGCCCAAAGGCCGCAAGGAATCCTCCGCCATATTGGACCTGCACGAAATCGTGGACCTCAGCGAAGACGGAATCGCCATCCAGTGCCATTCCCCGCTGGAGGCCAACCGGCAAATAGACCTGTGCCTGGATCTGGCCGGCAGCGCGGAGCACATTTACACCACGGGGCAGGTGATCTGGACGAACGCGTCGGGACGCGCCGGCCTGCGCTTCTCCGAGTTGTCTCCAAGTTCTACATTCCGCCTGCGCGAGTGGCTCTTCGTAAATGCCATGACAGGAGTTGCCACCGCGGAGGAGGCCAAGCTGGCAGCGGCTTCCGCCGCGGAGCACGCTCCTCCGCGTCCCAGCTACAGCGACGCGCTCGCGGCCGTAACCGCGGTGCAGCGGGAAGTCGAAGCTCTGGGGTCCGATCTTGCCCGCGCCTTGCAATTGATTACGGCGCGCGCGCGAACCCTGCTGCGCGCTTCCGGCGCTGCCCTTGCTCTTTCCGACGCCGCGCCGGGCTTCATGATTTGCCGCGCCAGTGCTGGCTCGGACGCTCCGCCGGTCGGGGCGCGGTTGCAGGTGGGATCAGGATTTTCCGGCGAGTGCGTCAAAACCGGAAGGTTGTTAAAGTGCGACGATGCCGAAACCGATTCCCGCGTAGATCACGACAGTTGCCGCGCGCTGGGTATTCGCTCCATTCTCGCCGCTCCGGTGCGGGTGGGAGAAAAATCCATCGGGATTCTGGAAGCCTTCTCTCCTCAACCCCGCGCCTTCACCAACGGCGACAGCAACGTGCTGCAGCGCCTGGCGGAGACCGTGCTGGCTGCCGTCAACCGCGCTGCCCGCGCCGGGAATCTGCCGCTGCCCGGAGATCCTACGCCTGTTCCCTTCGAGCCCACGCCAGGCAGCGTGCTGTTTGCTTCCCAGCCGCAGGAGAAAAAGGAAGAAGAGGCCGGAGAAGAGAAGGGAGCCGGCGGCATCACTCTGCCGCGCTCCCACTTGTTCCTTCTGGTCTGTGTTTTGGCCGCGATCTCCACCGTGTTGGGCCTCTATCTCGCTCCCTGGATTCAGAGCAAGCTTCGGGAGCGCGGACGAAGCCACTTGCAGACTGTGCTGGCCTCGTCGCCCGCGCCGACATCGGGAAGTGCTGGTACCGCTCGTCCGTCTATCGAGACTGCAACCCCCGAAGCGCTTCGTCAGATGGCTGAGAACGGCGACGCCGCCGCGGAGAATATTCTTGGCCTCCGGTATTTTGAGGGCGACCAAAAGAACGGGATCCCGCAGGATGAGAAGGAAGCGTTTCGCTGGTTCAGCCGGGCTGCCGAGAATGGAAGCCTGGCCGCGCAAACCAAGCTCGGCTTTTTGTACAACGGCGGGCTTGGCGTCCCCAAGGACCTCAACAAGGCCTATTTCTGGACTGTGCTGGCTCGCGCTCGTGGGGACGATAGCAACAAGTATCTTGCGACGGTTCTCGCTTCCCGCATGACGCGCAGCCAGGCCGCCGCGATTGAGCAGCAGGCCAACATCTGGTTGCAGCAGCACCCCGCACTCGCTAAACCCGGCGCCGGCCGCTGAAGCCGGAGCTCAGACCTCGGGAGGTCCGAAGTCCGAGGTCCCCGCTGCGATCTGGCGGTAGAATATCGTCAGAGGCAGTCATGCCCACGCTTCGCGACATCCTCGACCTGAGAGTCCGCGAGGCGGACGCCTCGCTCTATCAGAAACTCGACAACCGCCGCGTTCGATGTTTTTCCTGCGGTCATTGTTGCCCCATCCCGGAGGGCCAACCCGGCGTCTGCAAAGTCCGCTACAACCGTGGTGGAACCCTGTACGTGCCCTGGGGATACACGGCGGGAATGCAGTGCGATCCCATCGAGAAGAAGCCGTTCTTCCACGCGCATCCCGGAGCCTTGGCTTACAGTTTCGGCATGCTGGGCTGCGACCTGCATTGCGGCTACTGTCAGAATTGGGTGACGTCGCAAGCTCTGCGCGATCCCAATGCAGTTTCTCCGCCGCTCGAAATATCGCCCGAGTTGATGGTTCGGGACGCCCTCGATCAGGGCGCAAAGGTGGTGGTCAGCACCTACAACGAGCCCCTGATTACCAGCGAGTGGGCTGTGGCCGTTTTCAAACAGGCCAAGGCCGCCGGGCTCCTCACCGGATTCGTTTCCAACGGCAACGCCACGCCCCAAGTGCTCGAATACTTGCGTCCCTGGATCGATCTCTACAAAGTGGATCTTAAGAGTTTCGACGACCGTCATTACCACGAACTCGGCGGCCGCATCGCTCCCATCCTCGACAGTATCCGCCGCATCTATCAGATGGGAATCTGGCTGGAGATTGTCACACTGCTGATCCCCGGCTTCAACGACTCGGCCGACGAACTGCGCCGCCTCACCGAATTCCTGGCCGGTATTTCACCCGACATTCCCTGGCACGTCACCGCTTTCCACACGGACTACAAAATGCAGGGAGAAGATCAGCGCGATACCAGCCCCGAGGATCTGCTGCGCGCCGCCGAAATCGGCCGCCAGGCAGGCCTGCGCTACATCTACGCCGGGAATCTTCCGGGTATGATCGGCCGGTTGGAAGATACCCGCTGCCCGCAATGCAGCGAAACACTGATCAGCCGGCACGGCTACTTCATCGAAGATTACCGCCTCACTCCCGAAGGGCGCTGTCCCCGATGCTCCTGCCAGATTCCGGGGCGCTGGGCCGCGCGATTCGATGGGCAGATCGCGGACCGCCCTTTCTTGCCGCACAGACGCTCGCGTTTATTTACAATCACAAGTCGGTGATTCGCATCGGGACTCAGGTAAGAATCCGCAACCAGTCGGGACGGCCGCCCCTTCGACTTCAATCAGGGCCGGTTTGTTCTCCTATCGCTCAGCTCATGCGGAAGAAATCAACTCTCTCTCTGATCGGTGTACTCTTCCTCATGACTTCCTGTTCTGTGCGCGACTTTCTCACGCGCCGCCTGGCTGCGGACTTGATCTCGGCTTCCGATGCCTTCAAGGCGCCGCAGCAGTTCATGCTGCAGACCGGAGTAGTCTCCAACAAGGACTATGTTTCGCCCGAATATCTGGTGCTCCAGCATCACGGATGGATTTCGGCAACCACCGCCGCCTGCCCTGCCGGTATGGCTCCTCCGCCATGCTGGGATGTTCTGCTGACCCCTTCGGGCGTGGAGACGGTGCGGGGTCTGGTTCCGGCGGAAGAGGCCGACAGGACGTCCTTCACCCTCCCGGTTGCGAGAAGGGAACTCGTGGGCGTAACGGGCATCAGCAAGCAGGGCAGTGCCGCCGATGTTGACTTCACCTGGCGGTGGATTCCGCTGAACGAAATCGGTGCAGCCCTTTATTCCTCCGACCTGCATTACAAATCAACAGTCGCATTCCGCGTCTACGATGACGGCTGGCGTGTGGTGCAGAGCAACCCTCACTCGGCGCAGGCACTCGACGATGCACTCAAGAATGCTGAGCCGGTGCCGTGAACGACGCCCCATGCTCCGCACACCGCTTGCTGGTTTGTGGTGTCAGCATTCCTGGCCCTGCTCTCGAGGCGTCTGTTTCTGATTGTCGTTCTGCTGGGGATCCTTCAGAATTGGATTCGGGACAAGTAGATTCTCGACCCCGTTGTCCTCGCATGGCTCACCGGGAGGCGTCTTGAGCATTCGCGGCACAACCGCTCGTGATACGCAAACTCGCGCCTGTTTCCGCTCGGCTCTAGTCGCCTTCACTCTTGCCGTGCTGGGCTCCGGATCAATGCTGGACTACTACATGGGGTTTTTTATGCCGCGTGTCCTCCAGGCACATGCGGCCAGCAACTTGGCGGGCGGCTATGACTTCGGGCACGATTTCTACCCGGTGTGGCTGACGTCGCATGACTGTGTACCAGTCGGCTGCGATCCCTACAGTCCTGAGATGACCCGCAAGATTCAGCGGGGACTGTTTGGTCGAACTCTGGATTCGCGGTTTCCTTCCGATCCGCCCACGGACTATCGGACCTTCACCTATCCTGCTTTCACAGATCTGTTACTGTGGCCTGCGGCGCAGTTTCCCTTCCCGGCCGTACGCGTGGTTGTCGCACTCTTACTGGCTGGGCTCACGATCGCGAGCGTCTTTTCCTGGATGCAAGCTCTTTCATTGCGCCCTGCAGCCTCTTCGTTGGCTGCCATCGTTTTGCTTGTCTTGTGCAGTTATCCCGTGCTTGAGGGTCTATATGCCGACCAATTGGGCCTGCTGGTGGGGTTTTTGCTCGCTGCGTCCCTTCTCGCTCTGCAACGCGGGTGGCCCCTGCTCGCCGGGACAATCATGGCCCTCACAGCCATCAAGCCGCAGATGACCGTCCTTGCGGCGGTCTATCTGCTCGTCTGGAGTTGGCATAATTGGCGAGAGCGTGGCCGTTTCTGCATCGGCCTGTTTTCGGCGATTCTGGTCCTGATCGGTGCGGCCATGCTCGTTTGGCCGCACTGGGTCCAGTCGTGGGCCCGGGTTCTACTTGGATACCATCGCTACGCGAAGCCTCCCCTGGTGGGTGAGATGTTTCCCGTGGGCCCAACTCTTGGCGGGACCGCCTCGCTGGGGGCAATTGCGCTCTTGCTGACTCTGGTCCTGGCGTGGAGGAAGCGGAGCGTAGCAAACGGTTCCATCGAATTCTGGGTGACTCTGAGTTTCTTAATGTGCATCACGGCGGTTACATTACTCCCGAGTCAGGGCTTCCAGGACCAAGTCATTCTCCTGCCTGGCATCTTTCTCGTTTCCTATCGATGGAAGGAGCTCTCGTCCACCTGGATTTATAAGGCGCTTCTCGCCACTGGAGCAGCAGTTCTCCTATGGCCATGGCTCGCTGCATTCGGCTTGATCGCGTTGCGACCTCTGCTTACGCACCAGGAGTTTTACTCCAAAGCGGTCTTTGCCCTGCCGGTCCGCACTGCCGCGGCCTTCCCATTCGTGCTGTTGGGAGTGCTCGCGTTGAGCCTTCGTCGCCAACGGCGCTGTTAGCTCTTATCTTGCGCTTCGCGCCGAGCAGAACAGGACTAAAGTCGATGTGAATACCCCATATCTGCAGCGCACATTCCGCAACGACCATGAGTCACAAACTTGCTTCGCACGAAGCGCGCGTTGTATAACCCTACTTCCCACCGGGAACCTCTATGCGAATCCATAAAACTGCCTTCCTCATCTTCGTGCTGGTGTTGGTTTCTGCGCTGGTTGTCCTCGCACAAACCGAGCCAAAGAGTAAGCAAAAGTTGACTCTGGACGAGTTCTTCAACTCCGTCAACATCACCGCACCGGAAATTTCGCCTGACGGCAATGCGGTCGTGATCGGCGCCCAGCGCGCCGATTGGGACCAGCAAATCTTCCGCGATGACCTGTGGCTGTACCGCGACAACGGCAAAGGCGGCACCCTGGTTCAGTTGACGCAATCGGGCCGCGATTCCGAGCCGAAGTGGTCGCCCGACGGCCGTTGGATCGCTTTTCTTTCCGAGCGCAAGTCATCTGCGGAAAAGTCCGGCGACTCCGACGATTCTGACTCCGATTCAAAGTCTGAATCCGGCAGCCAGATCTACCTCATCTCTCCAAATGGCGGCGAAGCCGTCGCGGTCACCCAGGGAGAAGAGGGAGTGCACGCTTTCGCCTGGTCCGCCGATTCGCAGACGGTTTATTTCGCTACGCGCCAGCCCTGGACGAAGGCACAAAAAGACGCCTACAAGAAAGAATGGAAAGACGTAGTGCAGTATCGAACTGCCGAGCGCGGCGATACCATCTTCGCGCTCGACGTGGCTGCGGCTCTTGCCCGGCACGCCGCTCCGGCCAAACCGGAAAGCGATTCCGACAAGGAAGATCTGACTCCCGGCGCGCGGGCCATCGCCGTCACGCCGTTGCGCGTGGATCACATGCTGGTCTCACCCGATGGGCACAAGCTCGCCTTTCTCACCAATGCGATCAACCAGCGCCAGGAAAAAGTCGAAGACGTGGAAATCTACACGGTGGATGTGGCGCGGGCACTCCCTTCGGCAGGCTCAGGGCAGGCTCTGCCCGCGACTACCGGCGGCCCCGAAAAAGCCGGCAATGAAGCTCATCCTGCTTTGGTCGAACCTCGCCGCGTCACCAACAACCAGGCCGTCGAAACCCGCCTGCGCTGGGCCAGCGACAGCCGCCACATCTTTTTCAGCGTTGACGGAGGCGACGTCTCCGGCCCCTACCGCGATCTGCAACCGCATCTTTACTGGGTTGACACTGAAAAGCCGGACAGCGAATCCGGCGCGGTCGAGCAGTGGACGAAGGACTTCACCGGTCAGATCGTGAGCTACGCTCCCTACGGCAACGGTGCTCTGGTAGCGGCGCGTCTCGGCACCGAAGTCCAGATGTACACCGCGGCCAATCCTGCGGACTCTCTGCACATCGTTGCCGGCCGAAAAGGAACTTACGAAGAAGTCTCGGCCGGATCGCGCACTCCGCGTGTGGCATTCGTTTACTCTTCGCTCGCCGAACCTGCCGAGGTCTATCTTGCCGAGGGCAGCCCGAACTTCGAGAAAGCCCGGCCCATCACTGCCTTCAATAAGCTTTTCACCGAGCGTGATCTTCCCCAGGGCAAGCCCTACCAGTGGAAAGCTGACGACGGCACAACCGTCGAAGGCATGCTGATCTATCCTCCGGGCAAATTCGAAGCCAAGCACCTGCCCATGTTCACGTTCATTCACGGCGGTCCCAACGACGCTGACGGCAACCACTTCGAGGCTGACTGGTACCAGTGGGCCGCGCTCGCCGCGACCAACGGATGGCTCGTCTTCGAACCCAACTATCGCGGCTCGACCGGAT
>Ga0209517_10007875_pt1 | contig 12615 bp, 9 predicted proteins | sample PeaSoiMetSII2010_FD_187695 | JGI IMG/M metagenome (GOLD analysis project Ga0209517, IMG submission 187695) | Peat soil microbial communities from Weissenstadt, Germany - SII-2010 (SPAdes) (version 2) | ecosystem: Environmental > Terrestrial > Soil > Wetlands > Peat | place: Germany: Weissenstadt...
CGAGCGGGAAGTGGAGCGCCTCTATCCTCACCGTGACCTCGTCGCCGGTGAGGCCTTCTTCGCCTTGGCACCGTAGCGGACGGGCGGTTACGCCCAACCTGTCGGGGGCGCAACCGCACTGGGCGGCGAGCAATGCCGCGGACTGCCCGGAGAGGTTGAGCGTCACGTATCCGAGCCCTGCCGACTCGAAGCCGAAATACAGACGGCTGAAGAGGACTTTGCACACTTCCGACTTCACCTTCGGCCTCAGCGTGTTCTCGATACGGTTTGTCGCTGCTGGGGAAAGTCCATTCCGCCAGCCCGCCGCCGGAGCGGAGAAATCGAACAGGTCCACCCAGCGATGCCAATCATTGTCGTACTTGTAATCCTGGTAGAGCACGTCGTTCCCGGCGGGGTTCACGCCAAGGCGTTTGAGCCGGTGAACGAGGAAGCCCGGGTGAGCCGGCAATACCTGGGGATTCGGCGACTCAAAGAGGATGCGGGCAAGTACGGTTCTGCTGCTGCCCCGCGCCTGAATCTCCTGGATTCGGGCAATAGCAGCATTTCGCGCCTGCTCAAGCGGCTGCTGCAGGGCCGGCGGTAGTCCGGCAGGAATAGGCGTCGCAGCGAGCTGAATATCGCTCAGCAGCGCCGGGGCAGTTCCAGGGTTGGCTTGTGCATAGCGAACCGCTGCCGGCTGGGAGGGCGTGCCTGTCGCCTGCAAGTCATCAAGGAGGGCGGTCTCCCCGAGAGCCATGCTTGCCAGTTCGTCGTACATCGCCTCGCGCACGAGGTCGAGGTAATGCGAACGCTCGATGCCGTTGGAAATGGAAGCGGCGTCTTCGCGGCTGTCGGAGAACACCACGAGCTTCGGGGTCTCCCCGTGAGGCAGAAGGTAGAACAGTTCCTTGGAAAGGAGTTGCGTCATCTTGGAGAAGCCGGTGCGGAAGCCGCGCACCGGTGACTTGCGGTAGAGGCGCCTGCTGTAATTGGTGGCGCAGGCTGGGCACACACATGGCAGCGCGCTGTATGCTTCCTGGTCGTCGGGGGCAGGCATCTGCGACAGGTGGAAAACGAAGCCCGATACCCACGGGCCGTTCGGGACAGCAGGGCCCTGCGCCCCAAGGACGACGCGGGCACTGGCCGTGTCGAGACAGGCTGGAGTCCACGCCCCCCTCGTGTTGTTCCCGTCTCCCGTCATCGGGGGTTGTTGCCAATGGGTGGCGCTGGCGTGACGGCTTGCATCGCCGGATGGCCAGAAGACGGCAAATTCGCGGTAGGTCCTTCTCTCCACGAAACGGGCAGCCTGGCGATCAGGGATGCCCTCGATGTCAGGGTCGGTGTTGAGCAACTCCCACCCCTGGTTGTCTGGAAGGGTATAGCGGCTCCCGCCAAAGAAGGTCGTGCCGCACTGCTCGCAGTAGAGGAGTTCAAGGACGCGGTGGGGCGGCTCAGGGCCACCGGGGTCCCGGCAAAGGATGCGGCCCATGCCGAAGAGCTTTCCTGCCGTCCGGCCCCAGCCCTCCTCGTCAGGCAAGCACTGACAGCCGGGAAACGTACAAGCCCAAAGCCCTTCGAGATTGCGGAAAAACCAGTGGAGGCGGAAGGAGGGGAGGGAGGAAGCGGCGGCCGGGCGGTCGCACAGACCGCGCCCGATGAGAAGGCCCTGGGCTGCCTGAAGTGCCTGCTCACCGGCGAGAGCAGGCCCGAAGAGGTTGGTGGCGAAGGAGGGAAGAGAAACCGCCCTTACCTCTCCGTGGCGCGTGCAGGCAGTCAGAAGGCGGGCGGACATCTCCGCGCCACTCGCCTCCATTGCTTCCTTAAGGCGATCTTCAGGCGTACCACCGCCATTGTGCCCGAGGGCAACGGCAATAGCGTCACAGCCCACAAACATCGAGGGGCTTCCCAAGGGGGCCTGTCCCAGTGCCGTAAAGGGGACAGCCGGCAGAAACGGCGTCCCGGCAATCGGTGGGACCGGATTCGGGTAGCCGGGAACAATTTGGCCGGCAGTCCACGGACAGGCGAAGAACTCGGAGAGGAAGGTAAGACTGTCCTGGTCGTCGCGCTCCAATGAGGCACTGGAAGCTAGGATTCGCAGCTTCGGGTTTGTGGGCGTAAGGCCAAGCCGTAAGAGGAGTAACCGGATGAGGTAAGCAACCTCGGTGCCCGCAGTACCTCGGTAGAGGTGCAGCTCGTCGATGATCAGGTGGAAGATACTGCCTTCCTCCCTGAGCCATTCCTTCGTCTTCTCGAAGATGCCCTGGTCTGCATCACGCATCAGCATGACACTCAGCATGCTGTAGTTCGTAATCAGGATGTCAGGGGGAGAATCCTGCATGTCCCAACGGCTTCGCATCTCGGCCCCATCGAGACGCGAGAAGAAGAACGGAATGTCGGGATCGCCGATCACAGCGGCCTGACCCGCGGCAGCTTGCGCAGACCGTTCGGCCGCCCGAAGTTCCCCGGCGAGTCTTTCGATCCGGTCACGGTCCGGACTCTGTGCGCCGCCGGCGGTGGGCGCCCTGAGTTCGTGCCCAGGCACGGGCGTCGCGCTGTTGTAGCGACCGAAGTAGAAACGGTTTCCAGGTCGCGCGTTCGCCAACCAGTTGCGAACCTCAGGCGCATCCAGAGCCTTGCGAAGCCTTGTGAGCTGGTCCTCCACAAGGGCGTTCATCGGGTAGAGGATAAGTGCCCGGACAGCGGCCTTCCGCCTCTCGTGCCCACGTTGTGGGACGCGGTAGGAACGGATCATTCTGCGCGTCTGGCCGGCCATGCGAAAGCATTGGCCTTGCCAGGCATCGCTCGACCACCAATCGCCGCAATGGGGCGGCACCGGGCCGGGTGGGTGCCAGCTTCGCGACTCCCTGACGAGATAGGCGAACAGCGGAAGGAGAAAGGCTTCTGTCTTCCCCGAACCAGTGCCCGCAGTCACGGCGCAGTTGTGGCCCGAAAGGACCTTATGGAGCATCTCCGCCTGGTGGCGGTGCAGCTGGAAGTTTCCGGTCAGGCGAAGGGAAACCAGATCCTTGAAATCTTGAATAGCTTCGGGGGACAACCCGGGGACATCAGCTGGCGTCAGGTCCTGAACCGTCTTGCCCGAACTCTGATAACGCGGAAGAGGCTCGATCCACGGCTCGCGGCAGAAGACCGTGCTTTGGCGAAGAAGCCGTTCGCGCTCCAGCTCAAGGCCCGGGAAGCGCGTGCCGAAAGCAGTCTTCACGTACAGGATCAGGTTCTCGCGGACAGCGCGGAAAGCACCCGCGGGGTCTCTCATGGGTCAGTCCTCCAAGAAGCAGTCCAGCGTCACTGGAAGCAGCTTCTGGCCAACCTTGGCCGCAACCGTGGCGGCGATGTCAGGCGGGACGCCGGAATAAACCTCGTACACGCACGCAGACGGCAGTGCCAGCGGCTTGCCGCTCGGACCGGCCGGGCGCGGGGCGTATCCGGAGCAGAGCGCACAGGCGCGTGCGAGAAGCCGTGGAAGCGGCGCGCTTGCCGGGACAGCAAGAAGAAAGTGCCGCGCGTCGTAAGCCAGGACGTTTCGGGCGGACTCTTTGAGCGCCAGGTAGCGGCCCCAATCGCGGTCTACGTTCTGGTATGCTGCTCCGCGCCAGAGCTGGTACAAGGTCGTCCCCCGCGCCGGATGCTGGTACTTGCTGAGCCGGACAGCCGTTGTGCCGGAACAGGGCAGACGGAATTGGAGTCTCTCGGTGTGGAAGTCGAGCCTTGGCCAGTCAATCTCCGGTGCCTGGACCGTTGGGCAAGAGAGGGCATATTCCTCCACTGCTCCCGAGTATTCGAGGAGAACCCACGCGGGAGGCACGGCCGACAAGCCGATCCGGAGCTTGGAAGCGAGCTGGGAGAGCGCCTCTTCCGTCTCGCTTTCCACAGCGATCCGCGCCGGGAGGAAAGCACCTAACGCGCCTCCAGGCTGTGGTTGAAGCGAGAGCGTACACGGAAGGCCCCGGCACGCCACTTCCAAGGCCGCCTTGGTTCCCGTGGCGCGCGCACCGCACAGGACCGCTTGCGGGAGGCCGGAAATGGGAAGGCGGCATAGTACGGCAGGTGCCGCCGCAATGGTGCTTTGGCTGGCATCGAAAGCCGCATCGGCATGGCCGAGACATTCCAGAACCCGAAGCGATCGCCAAGCGAACTGCCGGGTACTCCCGTTCAAGTGGCCGGGCGCTGCGTACTTCAAGTACAGACCGTCAAACACCTTCTTGAAGTTCTGCCAGCTCATCTGGCGCCAGGCAGAGACCGCGAACAGAAGATAGTCGTCGTATTCACGCACGGCGGGCGGCCTCCTGGAACTTCCTCCAGAGTTGAGCCAGCCGCGGCGACTGAGGCGCTCCGATCCGCTTCTGCCGGTGGTAGAGAAGCTCTTTCCAGAGTTTCAGCTTCTTGCGATCAGCCCCTGGTCGAGCGGGCAGCGGCTCCGACGCAGCGATGTCCGTACCGCAGAAGATGGCCCTCCCTTTTCTTTCAAGAGGAATAGCCCATACGGGCTGCCAGGTATGTGGGACCGGCTCAGCAGGCCAGGAGATGATCTGGCCCGCCTCACGCCCAACAAAAAACACGCGCCTTCGCTCGAAACAGGAAGGAGCCGGGGAGTACGCCGCCTGTGTAGGTGAGAAACCTGCCACCGATGCACCGGCGGCTCCGCCTTTCTGGGACAACGACGAATCCTTCGGCGCGCCAAATCGGTCCAGGCAGACGAGGGGCGTGGTCCACTGCCAGGTGAAATCTCCAATGACATAAAACGGCTGACTGCGTGTCACCTGGCCACCCCGGCAGGCTTCCACAACCTGTTTCTGCTCCCTCGGAAGCTCCGTGGGGAGACGATAAATGCCGCCGTCGCTATGGAGTTCAACACCGGCACACGTCACGATTTCGCCTCCCAGCGGGGCTTCCAGCATCACCTCGGGAAGGCCGAATGGTAAGAACCAGTTTCGCCGCGACGCCCGGATGCCGCCCCGCAGGAGAAGCCGCGTCGAGGAAGGAGGGCTGAGGGCAGAATAGCTCTTGCAGGGTCCTGCTCCGCTGGCCAGACCACTCGACCAGTAGAGACCCCAGCTGGCCGGGAGCCCCTTTCGGATAGCCACGGGGCGAAAAACCTGGCAGGACACACTTCCCCACGCCTCAATTTCGGCGCGCGCGTCCGGGGACACTGCAAGATAGAACGGACCGGAGGCCGGGAGCTGAAAGACTTCGATGATCCCCGGAAGCCCCTCGGCAGCACCCTCCACAAAGACGCGGACTGCATTGCCGCGGAGCGTGAACCGCCAGCCGAACTGGGTCTCTCGCAGATCAAGCCTTGCCGTCCAGTCAAACTGAGTTGCGTCCACCGGGCGCCCGCTGGCGTCATGCACTTCGGTGGACCAGTGGAGGATCTCCTCCTGGCAGCAAAAGTCTTCACCTGTGGCAATGCAGCGAAGCAGAATCCCTTCTTCGGGAAAGTCGCGGTTCATGCTGCATCGCAAGCCGAATCGCGCGGCAGAGGCGACCCGGTCAACCGCAGCACACAGCCGCAGGCTGCCGGAAAGAACCTCAGGCGCGCCGTTTACAGCCACACCAGCCTGCCCGTCCCATCGCGATAGTTCCTCCTTGACGATGTCCAGCAACACCGAGACCAACTCAACTTCATCAGCCCCACGCTGAACGAGGTCCAGCGTTCGCCGCCGTAGGTAGTGGCCCCCGTGGGCAAGTAGGAGGCGGATCAGCTCTGGGTCGGGCGGAAAGGCCGTGGGATCGAGGGCAGCCGCGGTGAAAACCGCTGGCAGCGCCGCGCGCTCGTGCTCAGTCAGCACGGTCTGTGCGATGGGCATGCCGACATGCACCCAGCCACCCGCAATGCGGGCCGTGAACATGCCCAGGTCGCCGCGCATATCCTCATTGGCCCACCGCTCAAGGTCCTCCCAGAGCCGCCACATTTTGTCGAAGCCGGGGTAGGAGCTACCGCCTCCTGCGTCGCCGAGAAGTTCGCGGAGACGGGGATAGTAGGCATGGGGAGCGAAGTCCCCCTCTTTGCCTGCCGCAAGAACGAAAAGCCCAAGGTACGCAAGGTACGCCGGATAGGTGAAGCCGTGAAGGCGCCACGACTCAAGGCAGTGAACCGCCTTCTGGCAAACGGTATGCAGACTTGAAGGCCGCCACGAATGGCCGGCCTTTGCGGCAGAGACAAAGTCGCGCCAAGTGTCTCTGGTCGGGGCACCGAGTTCGTCAAGCAGCTCCTGGGTAACGTAGACGAAGACCGAACGGCCCGCCATCTCAGGGCGGAAAAAGTGGGCAGCCAGGCGGTCGTTCCACTCCAGATACTTCATGGGCGCCTCGCCGGCGAGACACCAGCCAACTGCCGCGGCCCACCAGCCAGGGTACGGTGCCTTTTTCGCTCAACAGCGTGAAGCCGCGAGAGGGGCTGGACAAGCGAAGATCCAGCGAGTCCGGGGGTACGATCCGGCGGTTCAACTCGGCAGCCTCCAGGCGGCGAATCCGTCAACCCGTTCAGCTGGCAATCCCGAATCACATTAGTATATGCGGCGCAGGAAGGCGCCGCAAGCGCCGGGAGGCCCCTTTTTCTGCTCCCGGAACCGCTGAACGGCATCCGACGGCAACGAGGGCAGGCGCCTTCAGCCGGGCTAGTTCCCGTTCGACGCGCTCAAGCGGCGTTTCATCGGCAGACCTGGCAGGCTCCAGTAAGCCGCACCGGGAGAATGTAGCGACCGAGAGGAATTGAGCCCGGGTGCTGCGGTTGAAAGGACCTGCTCCAGCCAAGCAGTGGGTTTCCGTACACTTCCGCCCACTTGGCGATGTGCTGGTGTTTCAGGACTTGTCGGTTGCTCCGAGCAGCTGGACGAAAGCTAGCGCAAGCCGGCTGCCAGTAAGCGATTAGCTGGGTTTGGCCTTGAAACAACGGCCGGCCGGCGACTACAATGGCAGAGAGTGTCAGCTGGCCGCCGCGGAGTCGGTGCGCGCAAGGACTGCCACGATGGACATGTACACCAAGAAGCGGCGGTCCGAGATCATGGGCCGCATAACCTCCCGAGATACGCGGCCGGAAGTGCGCGTTCGTAGCGTCCTGCACCGGATGGGCTACAGGTTCCGGTTGCACAGGAAAGACCTGCCGGGAAAGCCGGACGTGGTGCTCCCGAAGTGGCGCGTTGTCGTGCTGGTGCATGGGTGCTTTTGGCACGGTCACGACTGCTGCGAGGGGCATGTCCCGAAGAGTAACGCCGCATACTGGGCGCCCAAGCTGGAGCGAAACCGGCGGCGGGACGCGGAGAATGCGGAAAGGCTGCGGCAGCTTGGGTGGACGCGCATCGTGATCTGGGAGTGCCAAACGTACAGTCTCAGGAAAATCGAAGAGCGCCTGCGTGAGGCGATGCTGTCCGCGGGAGTAGAGGCCAGACCCGGAGAGACGGAGGCGTGGTTGCAACAACAACCGTCGCCCGATGCACAATGCCATCCGATGCCTTGCCCATCCTCAGTTTGTTTTGTGGAGCCGGCGGCCTCGATTGGGGCTTCCGCCGGGCAGGCTTCAACGTCATCCTTGCCTGCGACAACTTCCCTGCGGCGGTCAGCAGCTACAACCGGAACTCGAAGAAGAAGGTCGCCCGGGACCTAGACCTTTCGATTGCCACGCCCGAACAGCTAATTACCCTATTGAAAGAGACCTCACCCGGCGTGAAGCCGGCCGGCGTGATCGGTGGCCCGCCGTGCCAGGGTTTTTCGCGGGGGAATGCGAGCGCAGACCCAGGTGACTCACGCAATCTCCTCCCACACAGGTATGCCGAACTCCTTGCAGCCCTAAACGAGAAATATCGCCTGAAGTTCTTTGTCTTCGAGAACGTCATGGGGCTGCTAAACCCAAGACATATTGCCAAGTTCCATGCCATTCGCCGCGCTTTCGAGCAAGCCGGCTTTAACGTGTTTCACAGCGATCTGGATGCTCAGGACTTCGGCGTTCCACAGTTACGTCGCCGGCTGTTCATCGTCGGGCTGCACAAGAAGCTATTCCCGGATGTCCGCTTTGATTTTCCGGCCGGCACCGCCAAGAAAACCACCGTCCGGGACACGATCGAGGGCCTGCCCAAGCCCGTGTTCTTCGAGCGCGGCCTGAGTCCTCAGGACATTGCCTACCACCCGAATCACTGGACCATGATGCCCAAGTCCCCGAAACTGGCCTCCGGGGCTTCGACCGATGGCCGTTCGTTTCGGCGGCTCGAATGGGATGAGGTCAGCCCCACGGTAGCCTACGGCAACCGGGAAATCCATGTCCACCCCGACGGTGGCCGCCGACTGAGCGTACACGAGGCGATGCTGTTGCAAGGCTTCCCGGCACGCTATCGCCTGGCGGGCAATTTTAGCCAGCAGATCACTCAGGTTTCCAACGCGGTTCCGCCTCCTGTCGCGCAGGCACTGGCCCGGAGAGTCTGGAAAACGGTCCTTGCTCAGGCCAAGGAGTGATCTCCGATGCCAACGCGCAAGACTACCTCCGATGACGCCCTCATTGGGAAAATAAACCGCTGCATCCAGTCCGGAGGCCACTACGACACCCCTCTCGAAACCGATCAGCGAGTCCTTGCGCGGATAACGGAGGGTATTTACCGCCAACCGGCCTCTGCACTTCGCGAACTCATCGCCAACGCTTATGACGCGGATGCAGCGGTCGTTTCGATCGTTACCGATGCCCCCCGCTTTCAAACAATCAAGGTAAGCGACGACGGCATCGGCATGACGCCGGAAGCCCTGGCTAACTTGGTCCTGCACATCGGCGGCAGCGCGAAGCGCACGCAGCGGGGGCCAAGGCTCGGACTGACCGCAAAAAAGGACCCGACACGGAGCGCGGGGGGTCGCCGCTTGATCGGAAAGATTGGGATTGGCCTCTTCTCCGTCGCCCAGCTCACACGCCAGTTCGTGATTATCACGAAAACGGCCGGGACCGACTACCAGCTGCTTGCACATGTCACTCTCGACTTCCCCGATGAGGCGGCGGAACTGGCAGAAATCGATGCGGAGGGTGAGCACACGTTCCGCGCGGGTGAGGCAAGAATCTGGGCCGAGAAGACGCCCGACAGGAAAGGCCACGGCACCACTATCCAGCTGACGGCCCTCCTCCCGCGTGTGGTCCACCTGCTCCAGAGCCGCGATGTCTGGGGTGCCCTTGCCGAGGAAGAGCAGTCGCGCGTCGGCGGCAAACGCAAGCCGCCCCTCTGCCACATCGGGCAGATCGACCCGGACGCACCCGATACCTTGCTGCGACAACCTTCTCTTCCGTGGCATGAGAACGCGGATGAGACGGAAAGATTCCACGGCCTCGTCGATCACGTGGCCGAAGCATGGCGCCAGGGGAACCAATACGCCCGGCTAGAGCACGCCCTCGATAACTACTTCCAGATGATATGGACGCTGGGGCTGTCACTCCCAATCGGGTACGTGGAAAAGCACCCGTTCACTCTCACCGGTAAGGACATACCGCACTACTTCTTGCTCCCCGAACGGCGTGGGACCACAAGCCTGACGCCGCTCAGGGTAGGTCCGAAGGATACCGTCGCGAGCAAGGCCAGACTGCCGAACCCTGAAGACTCTGTGCCGGATTTTGCCGTCACCATCGACGGCGTCCGTCTCGCCCGCCCGATCCGCTTTCACGGCTACCCAAAGACAGCCCAGGCCCAACAAGATCCGGTCATGTTCGTCGGACACGCGGTGCCGGATCTGTCGAAGATCCCGGAAACCCAGCGCGGCGGTCCACTCGCCTTTTCGGGCTACTTCTTCTGGGTCGCCAGGGTAATCCCCCAGGAACACAATGGCCTGCTGGTCCGGATCAACGGGGCCAGCGGCACTCTGTTCGATCCGACTTTCCTGAAATACCAGGTTGCAGAGCGGCGCCTTGGCCAGCTCATTGCGGAGGTGTACGTCGAGAAAGGGTTGGAGAGCGCCCTCAACATCGACCGGGAATCGTTCAACACCGCACACCCCCATTACCAAGTTCTCGCGAATTGGGTACATAACTCGCTGCGCCTGATCCGCAACACGCTGAAGGAGCTTCAGTCCGCGGCGCGAGAGAAGAAGACGGCAGCAACCAAGAAAACGGACACCGCCGCCCTCACTGCCGCGGTCGATCAGATGATCTCGGAGTTTACGGACTATGACCCGAGCGAGGTGCCGGGCGTCGTCCTGGCGCAGGATGAGGACACGCTGCAGGAGGCAATCGAGGAGGGGAAGATCGCTTACCTCCGCGAGGACATCACAAGCGTCGTGGCGGCCGGCGGCGGGGCGCCGCCAGCATGGGTGGAATCGCATGTCAGCGCGGTCGCCCGCCTCCTTGAGGCACACGGCCTTCTCCAGGGCCTTGATCGTGCGGACCAGGCCAGCCTGGTCGCCGGAATCGTAAGGCTCTTCACCGTTGGGAAGTGACGCCCAGAGGGCCATATGCCAGAGAAGAAAGAGCCGGAAGACTTGGCCGAGGATGTCGTGCCCCCGATCGCCCCCCCTCCCACGATCACACGGGAATTTGAGCCCGCACCGTGGCACCGGCCCCGCAAGCAATTCATCCGCAAGTACCAGTGGAACCATGAGATCGTCGAGCAGATTGTAAAGAAGCAGAAGGCCGGCCAGAGCGTTCTGCGGGTTCTCGGCCTGCCGTCCTCGGAGTTTCTCGACCTCTTGAGCATGCGCGGCTTCTGTCAACGGAACGGCCTCAAAGTCATCTACTTGGGGTTCAACGTGTCATATACGCGCCCGGAAGGCTCCGATCCTTCCCCGGAGGAAGGCCCGGGGGTTGATCTCTACCGGGAGCTGCAGTCGCAGCGGATGATCGACGCCTCTTCGTTTGTGCATCCGTCCTCCAGCCTGATGCCCGATCTATTCGAGCAGATCCGCCTCCCAAACTCCGTGTCGCGAAACGTCCTCAACCGGTACGGCGACTTTGACGCCATCAACCTCGACCTCTGCGGATGCATTATCCGGCCGGAAAGAGAGCGGGCGACGGACGCTCTCCACGCCCTTGCGGAGCTTCTGAACTGGCAGAGCACTCGCCGCATCTCGCCGTGGCTGCTGTTCCTGACGACCTTCGCTTCTCCGCACGAAATCAATCTTCCGGCCTGCCTGCCGCTGATCCAGGCGATAAAGGAGAACGCGGATGACTCGGAAGAGTTCGGCGAAGACCTGAAAGCCAAGGCCGACCTCGACGCCGACGGCATCATGTCGTGCTTCACACAACCGGACGCCGAGCTGCCGGAAGTCGGCCGCTTCATTCGCATTTTCGCGCTGGCGATGGGGAAATGGCTGGCCGCCAAGCTCCGCCAACCGAACCCGCCTTCGTTCGTGTCAATGCTCCCGAGCTACTGTTTCAGGCACGAAAACATCGAGGAGCCACATCTCCTGTCGCTGGCCTACCTGATTGAACCCGCCCCTTCCCCCGGTTCGCCGGGTGTATCTACCGCCCTGGCCGCTCCGCCAGACCCCATGCCTCAGTACAGAAAGCACGCGAAGAAAATCATCACCAAGTCCTTCGGCATCCGCGACCTCGATCAACTCATGGATGATAACGCGGCGAAACGGAAGGAAGTCGCTGAAGAGACTGAACAGCTGCTCGTCGCCTGCGGTTTCGACGCCAGGGCAGTAAGATCCTTTCTGGCACAGTATGAGTAGCCGTTGTGTCCGGCGTAGGCCAGAAAGCGCATTGTTCCAGACAAAGGTAGCGACTTGTGTTTATCCCCGGCATCACTCTCGATGCCGCAGCAGACCACCAGGGAGTAGGCCATTCCGTTCTCAATTCGCTTGGCACCCTTCGAGCATCAAGACCCTTGGAAACATGCTCGAAACCCGACGAATAAACTTCGGATCGGCAGTTATCAATGTAGCATCGCAGCGCAGCGCTACAGCCAGGTACAGACAGTCCTGAAGCGCGTGCTTCACCTCAACAGAAAGTTTGATAGCCTGATCGAGAATCTCGTGCTCCGGGATCACGGACAGGATGGGCTGCTCAAGCAGTCGAAACCATTTATCGCAGCGCTCAATAGCATCCTCCGGTGTAATCCGGTCCTTCTCCTTCTCGGCCCGTACCCGGCGCGTTATGGCTGCGGCGACTTCCATGCGGATAAGTTCGGGAGCAATGAGTTCTTCCTGACTGTCTTGCAGTTCAAGAGCAGCCTGGCTACCTGCTTCGGGCAACAGCCATTTAGCAGCGACACATGCATCAAGCACAATCATCCGCGTGCGTCACGATCCTCGCGGATGAGCTCAGCACTGTCCGAGAATAGGCCGTACTTCTTTTCGAGTTTCTCCAGGTCGGAGCGAAGCTCGGTCCCGATCTGGCGCTTGCGATGAAGGGCGGTCTCCTTCAAGGCTTCGCGGAGTTCGCCTTCAAGGCTCCGCCCACGCCGTTTCGCCTGCGTGCGGAACCAGCCTAAGACCCAATCGTCAAGTTTGCGCACACGAACGTCAGCCATACCCATCAATCCGACTCATGATCGTTGGTTCAACCGTACACCATCGTGCCGAATGCGTCAATTACTAAAGATGTGCCCATGATTCTCATATGCCAGCACTCACCCATATGCGAAAAAATGATAAGCCGCTGAAACTTCGGCTCTTTTCTTCTTTCTCCATCCTTGGCCTGGCCAATCGGTGGGCTGC
>Ga0209517_10007876_pt1 | contig 12614 bp, 6 predicted proteins | sample PeaSoiMetSII2010_FD_187695 | JGI IMG/M metagenome (GOLD analysis project Ga0209517, IMG submission 187695) | Peat soil microbial communities from Weissenstadt, Germany - SII-2010 (SPAdes) (version 2) | ecosystem: Environmental > Terrestrial > Soil > Wetlands > Peat | place: Germany: Weissenstadt...
ATGAGCAGCAGGCCTCCGAATGGAATGGTGAACAGCAGCATCGGGAACTCTGACCTGCTTATAACCCGAACATTGCACCGCCACAAGCATCAACTGAGGGACTTTTTCAACAGACACAGGCGATAGCGCTCATTGACCTCTTTTTCGCAGCCTACGGCACGATCACGGCCGCGCCATCCACCGCGTCGTTCTTCACCGCGAGCAGCGCTTCGTTCGCCTGATCCAGCGAGAACTGAGTCACCTTCGGCCTAAGGCCAATCTCGGCGGCCAGGGCGAGAAAGTCGCGAGCATCGGCGCGGGTCATGTTGGCCACGCTGCGCAGTTGGCGTTCGCCCCACAGCAGGCGGTCGTAATCGAATTGCGGAATGCGGTCGAGATGGATCGCATTGATCGCAACCACGCCGCCTTTGCGCAGGCTGCTGAGCGCGGCGACCACCACATCTCCGCTCGGAGCAAACGTGATGGCGCGGTCGAGTTCGACCGGCGGCTTTTCGGTTTCGCTGCCCACCCACGCCGCACCCAGCGACGACGCCAGCTTGCGGTGCGACTCGCCGCGCGTGGAAACACAGACATCGCATTTCCACGCCCGCAAAACCGCGATCGCCAGATGTGCCGACGCACCGAAACCGAACAGTCCGACGCGCTCGCCGGGTGCGACTCCGGCGATGCGCAGGCTGCGAAAGCCGATGATTCCGGCGCAGAGCAGCGGAGCGGCGTGCAGATCGTCAAGAACCGCGGGCAAGGGAAAAACAAAGTCGGCGCGGGCTAAGGCATATTCCGCATATCCGCCGGGGACGGAATATCCGGTGAACGTGGGCGAGTCGCAAAGATTTTCAAGACCGCGCCGGCAATAAGGACAGGTGCCGTCGGTCCCGCCGAGCCAGGAAACACCGACCCGCGCGCCGAGAACGATTTCTGCCGTGGCGCCGCCGACAACTTCGCCGACAATCTGATGGCCGGGAATCATTCCTAGCTGTTTGGGCGGAAGTTCGCCTTCGACGATGTGCAGGTCGGTGCGGCAGACGCCGCAGGCACGTACGCGTAGCAGAACGTTGCCAGGCGCGGGTTGCGGATCGGCGAGTTCAGCGATCCGCAAAGGACGTTGCGAGATTGGCCGTGGTGAAGTGAGGACGGCGGCTTTCATGGCATGAGGCCCTGTGCTTCTGAGACCTGGTGTCGTCCCTGTGGGACTTGGTTGCCTCTTTTCGAGTTTACCCGGCACTTACGTGCCGGGCTATCACATTCCGCCGCTTTGCGGCTAGGGTTGGGTGATCTCGCCGCACTCCGTGCTGGTTGAGTTCGATTGTGACGCAAATCCTGAGGCGACATACAACTGCCGGGCTACGCCCGGCCGGACAGCCGGGGGCGGCTGTCCCCACATGATCATCTTGTCCCTGCATTGATTCTCTAAGTAGTGGGCGCCAGTTCCAGCGTCAGCACCTGAAACGGCTCCAGGTGAAACGTGTGTTGCTCCTGCGCGGGAAGAGTGAGCGCCGGCCTGGTGCTGTCGCTTTTCCACGGGCTGCGCGCGACAAAACCAGCCGTGACGCCTGCCGGCAGTTCCAGGAGTGCCGCCAAGCTGGCCGTGAAATCCTGCGGGTGGTCGCTCGGGTTGCGCAACGTCACAATCGCCTTATCCGGCGACCACGCTGCCCAGCCGTAAATCTCGAGGCGCGCGGGGTCGCCGCCTATCCAGTGCGAGTCCTTGAGAACCGGCGCGTTGTTGCGCGACCACTTTGCCGTCTCCGCCAACACGTCCCAATCCTCAGAAGAAAGCAGCGACGGCGTGATGTACATCTCCTGCAGCTGCGTGCCGGTGCCGAAGTAAGAGTGAACTTCGTCGGGAAAGTCGTGGCCGGGATCGCTGCCCAGCCGCTTGGCATGACGCGCATAAATCAGCCCGTGGAGCATCAGCGAATTCAGCGGGAACAGTGGCCCATCTTCGACCACGCCACGAAAAATCTGCGAGTCGCGATAGGTGATCCAGCGCTGGCGGCTGGTACCGACGCCGGCGAAGCTGTGGTCTTCGCCTCCGCGCCAGATCGAATCGGCATAGAGCAGCCAGAACGGCGACGGGTAAGTTCCGGTCGTGAGGTTGACATAGAGGTCGGGTTTTTTCGCGCGCAGTTCTCCGATTAAATGAATGGCGGCGTCAAAGTCGCTGTCGAACTCGCTCCCTGCGATGACCTCATCGGCGTTGCCGGTGCCGTCGAACTTGAACTGGTTGATGCCGTACTTCTCGATCAGATCGAGGCAGGTGTCGCGGAAGTAGCGGTAATACTTCGGCCCCGAGAGGGCGAATCCACCTTCGTTGGTCTCCAATCCCTGCTTCCGTCCCGAGACCAGGCGCTGGTCCTTGGGTCCGTCGTATCCGCCCCAGGGAGAAAGCCAGATTCCCGGCGCGGCGCCGAAGCCGGCTGCGGTCTCGGCGACTCTGGTCAACCCATCGGGGAAGCCAGGGTTGAATTTCCACAAAGTCGTGGGATCGTCCCAGCCGTCGTCGAAGAGAAAGCTGTCGAGCTTGACACCGCGCTGCTTCGTCAATTGCTCGCCGAAGCTGTTGACCACCGCCAGCGCGCCCTGTTCGTTGTAGCGGTCAAAATAGCCGAGGTCGTACCAAGAGTTGTAATGCAGGAAGGTGCGGTACGGGTGAGCGCGTTCGAGCTCTATATATTTCAGGAAGTCGCGGCGCAACTGCCCGCTGTGCGTAGCTCCGAACACCGCGGAGTAGGTCACGCCTTGTCCCGCCTGCAGCGGGAGTTCACGCGCGAGCCAGCAAGCGGCATGATCACCGCGGGCCCGGCAATCGGAGAGCGGGTGCTCGAAACCGAAGAACCAGTCGCGAGCCGTGACCGGCGAGCCTTTCACCTGGCCCGAGACAGTAGCGCCAGGAACAGTCAAGTCCACGAGGACGATGTCGGTAAGCGGGAAAGGCTGCTGGCCCGCGTGGATCGTCACTTCCTGGCGAACGTAGTTCGCGCCCTCGCGGAGGGTTGCTCTCCAGCTAATTCGGACTTTCGTTAAGGGATCTTCCAGTTCGATGCGAATCTGCCGTCCCGGCAGGCCATCCGCGGCCTGGGAGGAGGATGGCGAAGCCGGCAGGTCTTCGAGCGCGGGAGCAGCGATCATCTTCAAGTCTGCCGAGCGCAGGACTGGACCCTCTCTGGGAACAAGCGAAAACGCGCTGCCGTCGAAAGGCAGGGTATCTCCGGTGAACCGGTTGGCCAAGCTTTGCCAGCGCAACGACCCGTCGCGAACCGACCAACTTGCGGCGATGGCTTCATTGGAAAGAATGAGAGTGGTGCCCTCCGATGCCGCCTGGACGGAAGAAGCCTGCAGCGGAGTGATGGCAAGAGCAAGAACAGCAGTCAGGAAAAGGCAGCAGCAAGTAAGACGGGACATGCAATATTCCTCGCGCAGAATTACGAAAAAAGCATTCGCAGAAAAGAGTACGGCACGAAGCCTGCCGAAACAAGAAGAAAGCAGTCGTAAGCTCGCGTTGGCAGCGGTTGCCGGATTGGAAAAAACCGGATGATGAGGAACAATAGAGCGGAAAAGAGTCGGTCTGTCTTCTCCCGCGGGGCATTACTGTCCTGGACGATTTGTCTTGACTTTTGCGCATGAACGAAAGTAATAGTATTAAGCCGTAATGATACGAAAGCCGCCTGGGGAGGTTTCCATGCCTGTCGCTAGCCGCGGTAAAGCTTGTGTCCGGAGTTTCACCCTCCTTTTCTCGATCGTTCTTCTGATCGGCACGCTGGCCCCAGGGCAAGCCGCCTACCGGGCTCAGATTCGCGGCGCGGTCACTGATCAGACCGGGGCTGTGGTGGTAAACGCCGCCATTACCATCACCAACGACGCTACCAATATTGTGCAGACTACCCACACCGACGATCACGGCCAGTATTTCGTGGTCGGCTTGCTCCCCGCCGTGTACACGATTAAGGCTGAGAGCAAGGGGTTTCGCGTGTCGGAGAAGAAGAACGTTGTGCTGCAGGTCGACCAGCAGACAACAGTGGACTTCGTCCTTCATCCGCAAGCAGCCGGAGAAACCGTGGAGGTCACTCAAACCGCGCCCTTGCTCGACACCGAGAATGCGACTCTGGGCACGGAGATTACCAGCCAATACGTGAAGGAACTGCCTCTGGCTGGCCGCGACTTCTTCGGCCTCACGTTCCTGGCGGCGGGCGTAACCGAAGTGGCGGGATCGGGCGCGTCAGATAACTATCCTTCGGGCACGAACTTCACTTCCAACGGGCAGCGCAACGCCACGGCCGAGGTACGAATCGACGGGGCCTTGATTAGCGCGCCGGAACAGGGCGAGGGAGGAAACTCCAACGTCTACTATGAACCGCTGATCGAGAGCGTGCAGGAATTCAAGGTTCAGAACAACAGCTTCTCGGCGGAGTTTGGCAACAATGGCGGTACGGTCGTCAACATGGCGTTGAAGAGCGGGACCAATGCTTTCCATGGCAGCGGATGGTATTTCCTGCAGCGTCCGCAGATGGACGCCCGCGATTTCTTCAACCCCGAGCCCAATCCCAAGCCAAACAGCCGACGCGACCAGGGAGGATTCTCTCTGGGCGGGCCAATCCGTAAGAACAAGACATTTTTCTTCGCCGACTACGAGAAAGTCCGAAGCGACTATGCCATCAGCGGTATTGCGTCGGTGCCGACCATGGCGCAGAGGACAGGAAATTTCGGTCCCACTGCCACCGACCCCACTCCCAATCCGATATATGACCCGACGAAGGTGAGCTGCACCCCACCGCCAAACGTCGTCTGCACCAGGCCGCAGGTTCCAGGCAATGTAATACCAGCGGACGAGATAAACCCGATCGGTCTGGCCGTCCTGAACCTATACCCGCAGCCCAACGTGCCGGGAGCGGGCGAATTCGGCAACTATCAGTTCGCCGGCGCGGGGCATGGTCCGGATTACCAGTTCGACGTCAAACTGGACCATCAGATCAGCGAACATCACAGCATCAACGGCCGCTACAGCCGGGGCTGGTCGAATTTCTACCAGCCCACATTCCTGGGCGACGGCTTTATCAATGACGGATACCGCAGCGACACGGTAACGGCGCAGAACGGCGGCCTGGAATACAGTTGGACCGTCAATCCGCGGATCGTGTGGACCAACCGCGTGGCGGTGGACCGGGTGCGCGAGCTGGCGATACCGGGTCTCCCCACAATCTCCAGCTTCAATGCTTCCCTTCCCAGCGGAGCACAGGGATTGTCGCCGATCTTTCAGCAGGCGAACGGACTGGACCGCATGCCCACCTTTATGATGCAGGGCGCGTTCCCGTGGACCAATCTCTATGACCAGTGCTGTCTGAACACCACGTTTGCCCACACCTTGTACAGCTATTCGTCGCAGCTGGTGATTTCCAAGGGCCGGCACCTGATGAAGATCGGTGGAGAGCAGAGACTCTTCTACAACAACTTCTGGCAACCGCCGAACCCGACCGGGATCCTGACCTTTACGGATGACGTGACTTCGCCGACGCCGTTCAGTAACCTTGACGCATCCGGAAATCCAACCGGCAACCCCCTTGCCAGCCTTGCTTTTGGCTACGCCGACAACGTCAACGCGTCGACTGACCTCATTGTCTATCCCTCGGTGGCTAACAAGTCGAAGGAGACCGGCTTCTACTTCCAGGACGATTGGAAGGTCAACTCGAAGCTGACCGTCAATATGGGGGTACGCTACGAGTGGAGCACTCCCTATAACGAGCGCTACAACCGGATCGAGTTCAGCGACTTCACCGGCGACACCGGCGTCAATCTCAACCTGAGTAGTGTCCAGGCCGCGCTGACGCAACCGTATGGGGTAGGCGGCTCCATCAGCTTCCCATCCTCGGAAGAGCTATATGGCACCACGTTGTTCCCCACATCGAGCATGCGCAGCGTCCCAACCTACCGCAAAGACATCGGGCCGCGCCTGGGCTTTGCCTACCAGCTTGACAGCAAGACCGTGATGCGCGGCGGGGCCGGTATTTATTTCGGGATGAGTCCGGCCACGAATTTCCAGTATCCCGGCACGGCCTTCCGCAAACAGGCCACAATTTTCTTTACGAACGACGGCTTCGCTACGCAATCCGCGACCCTGTCCAATCCTTTCCCCTCCGGCTTTACGGGTCCACAGGGCACCCAGTATGGCCAATTGGCGAACTGGGGCTACGGCAACAACAACGATCTGGGCACAACCACGGCGCGCGACGCCGACATCTACCAGTGGAACCTGGGAATCCAGCGGTCGTTGCCCAGCGATCTCGTGCTGAGCATCGACTACGTCGCCAACCGGAGTACGCATCTTCCCTGGTCGGGGACGGCCAACCGGGACTTTGTTTCGTCGTCCTTGCTGGCACAGATTTCAAGCACGGTGCGGTCCAATTACGAAAGCATAGCGGCTAACGGACCTGGCTCCTGTGATGTGGCCAGTTGTGTCAGCAATTTCCTTCAGACTTATGTAAATAATCCGTTCGCCCCGATGTTCACGCCGCCTTGCCCCACTGGCCCTTGCTTCAACGAACCTGACTCAAACTACGGGGGCCCGACCCTCCCGTTGGCAAATCTAATCGTTCCCTTCCCGCAGTTTGCGCAAGACTTCGAGGGCTTGATGCTGGAAAGCGCGAATTCCTGGTACAACGCGATGCAGATCCGTTTCGAGAAGCGCACCACGCACAACGTGAGTTTCGAGGGCAGTTACACAGTCTCGAAGTCGACCGACGATTCCTCGGCCGGCAGGAACAACTGGGTGGGATCGCTGGGGAACGGTCTCCCGCAGCAAGTCGATCGGCTGTACGCCGAGCATAGCATCAGCGCCAGCGACACTCCGCAGCGGCTGGCCGCCGCCGTGATCCTGGACGTGCCCGTGGGCCGCAAGCAGTGGATTGGCGGGAATATGAATCGCGCATTCGACGCCGTCGTCGGAGGCTGGCACATCGCGACCATGATCACCGAGCAATCGGGTCAGCCTATGGCGATTGGCCTGGCAACGGCACGGTTGATGAGCGGCAGCCAGCGTCCTAACATCGTGTGCTCGCAGCTCAAGAGCGGCACAAGCATGCACAAGGTTGCGCTCGATTGGCAGGCAAACAGCAACGGCGCGGACGTGAGCTCCTTCCTTAACCCCAGCTGCTTTGCCGACCCGGGCGACCAGAATCCGGGCAATGGTCCACGCTACTTTTCCGGCCTGCGCGTCGACGGCATTCACAACATGGATTTGAACCTTTACAAATCGTTTGTCGTGAAGGAAGGGATGAATCTGGACCTGCGCGCGGAGATTTTCAACTTCCTCAACCATCCCCGCTTCGGCCAGCCGAACTCGGGGGTGGGAAGCGCGAGCTCGCCAAATCCGTTTTTCGGCACGATCGAGGGAAGCGCGACAGGGCAGGCGCCCCGGTACTTCCAGTTCGGAGCGCGGTTCGAGTTCTGATCTTTGGCCTCAGGATCCACCGGCGGGAAGCGGCTGACCTCTGGTTGGGAGGTCGGAGAAACGCGGCTGTCCGCAACGGTGAACCTGAGCTGAACACACAACGAAAATCTTTCTCGAAGACTGGCGGTGCAGTCACGCATACCGGCTTCTCACGCCAAATATCTTAGGATCAACTATGAAACGAAAGCTTTGGTCTGTGATGTTCCTGTTGTTGCTATTTGCTGCGGGATTGCTGGCCGCTCCCGGTTCCCAGGAGCGGGATTGGACGAACCAGAACTGGACAAACTATGTCCGCATCGGGGCTTACGGTCTAAGGGGTGGCGATGCTGTGCAGATCGTGAGTAAGGCTCAGGCCAGCGATGTTTTCGGGATTGAAGTGGACAACGATATTCCCGGCCGCTACGAGAGCTTTCTCCAACCGGAAGAAAAATTGAAAGCGATCCACGACGTTGCCGAAGAAGCACATCGCGTTGGCAATCATGCCTTCGTATACATCGCGGGAACCGAGTGCATTACCGCGCACGCCGATCAGACTCCGCACACGCTGGCCAAAGACCATCCTGACTGGCTGCAGCGCAATATCGCCGGCAAACCCGCAATTTTCGGCGGCGGCTCGGCCTTCTGGATCAGGCCGGGAGACGAGGATGTCTGGGTCAGTCCTTTCGCCACCGAGTGGCGCAAAACCTATATGGAGCGGGTGCGGCAGATTGCCGCCACGGGAATTGACGGCATCTACATTGACATCCCTTACTGGATGACCCACTTCGACGGCTGGGAAGACACCTGGGCCAGCTTCGATGACTACACCGTCGCGGCTTTTAAACAGCAGACCGGCCTCGATGCGAAACACGACTTGAAGCTGGGAGATTTTACCGATCCTGCTTTCCGCAAGTGGGTCGAGTTCCGCATTCAGGCCATCACGGATTTCCTGCGCGAAATCGACCAGAACGCCAAGTCCATCAACCCGAAGATCAAGACGATTCCTGAGATTTATCCCGGGATCGAAGAAGAGGCGGTGCGGGTTGGATCCGACGTCTACAGCCTCTACGCGGTGGTGGATGCGATTGCTCACGAATACGAATTTGGCGAAGGCGACCACATGGCTTCCTCGCGCACGCCGCTCGACTGGTTCCGCTACCAGGTGGGCATGCATTCTTTCCGCGCGTTCGCCCAGGGGAAGGCAACGTGGATTCTGAATTATTCCTGGGACGGCGACAAGAAAGTGGATGCGAGCCATGCCATGATTCGCGAATCTATGATGAATCTGGCGATGTCGCAAGTCATGGCAGGAGCGAACTTCTGGGACGCACCCGGACACTCGATGGCGGGATCGAACGATCTGCCGACGCGAAAGACAATTTTTTCCTGGATCGAGGCGCATGAAAAGACGTTCTACTTGCCACGCACGCCGATCGATCCCATCGGGGTTTACTTTTCTGTCGCCACGCGGAATTTTGGCGCTGACGAATTCATTGCTTCCTACCGCGGAATTTTGATTCTGCTGATGCAGAAGCATCTCGAATTTCAGATCGTGACTCCGCGGACGCTGGCAGATTTCAAGGGCCAAACGCTGATCTTGCCCGACGTTCGCGTACTCGAAGACAGCGAAAAGAATTGGTTGAAGAGTTTCGCGGGACAGGGGAAGAGACTCGTGATCACCGGGGTTGACGCTACGGGAATCGGTAAGTCAGAGAACGTGGTCCGCTTCCCGGCTTGTCCCGGCAAGGCCTACAACGCGGAGCTGGAAAAGGATTTCGAAAGCGCCTCCCCGGATTCCGGGCAAGCGTTCTTGGACAGCCTGCGGGGTTCCGATGCGATCCGGATCCAGGCTGGACCGCACGTGGCAACTTCGGTCGCCCGCACTTCCGATGGCCACATCAACTGCTTCTTTGCCAATTTCGCCGGCCTGCGCGGAGGGTCCAATCCCATTCAGACGCCACAGAGCGGAGTGGAGGTAACGGTCCAATCGAAGTCCAGGGGCAAAGGCTTCTTTCTTCCCTTCCTCGGAGAAACGCAAGCGGTCGAGGGAACACACCACGGAGATGCGCTGACGTTCACGCTGCCTCCGATCGCGAGGGGCGCAGTGTTCTGGTACGAGCCGTGAGGCTTTTGATCAAGTCGGGCTGCGCCCGACAGGACAGCCGAGGGCGGCTGTCCCCACATGAGTCTTTTCTCGCGACTCAAATGGAAGACGGTCTAATGGGCGGATTCCCAGTTCTTTGCTCGCGATACCGCCTCGCTCCATCGTTCACGCAGCGACCGGGCTGCGGATGCCGGCATGCGCGGTTCAAAGTGCCGGTCTCTCCCGCCGGCCGGCGGGCCTACCTCATTTCCCCAGAATCCGACTGCCATTGCGGCCAGATACGCGGCTCCCATGGCAGTCGTTTCGGTCACCGCCGGGCGAACAACGGGCACGCCGAGAATATCGGCCTGAAACCGCATGAGACTGTCATTGGCGGCGGCTCCGCCATCTACGCGAAGTTCCTCGACCGCGTCGCCGGAATCCCGCCGCATCGCATCCAGCAAATCCGCAACTTGATACGCAATGCTCTCCACTGCCGCCCGCGCCAAATGGCCCGCGGTCGTCCCGCGCGTGAGGCCGAAGATCGAACCGCGCGCGTAGGAGTCCCAATGCGGCGCCCCCAATCCAACGAAGGCAGGCACGAAGTAGACTCCACCATTGTCAGGCACAGACTGGGCGAGCGCTTCAATTTCCTCGGACTTGCGAATCAGCCCCAGGCCGTCGCGCAGCCACTGCACCACGGCGCCACCCACAAACACACTGCCTTCGAGTGCGTACTCCGTCACGTTCCCGATTCTCCATGCCACGGTTGTGACCAGCCGATTGGAGGAAGGCACAGCGCGCCGGCCCGTGTTCTGGAGCATGAAACAGCCGGTGCCGTAGGTATTTTTGGTCAGTCCGGGCCTGGTGCATCGTTGTCCAAATAAAGCTGCCTGCTGATCGCCGGCGATACCCGCCAGTGGAATTCCCTCCAGCCCATTCTCGCTGACCTCACCGTAGGCTTCACTGGAAGAACGCACCTCGGGCATCATCGAGCGTGGAACTCGGAACAAGTTCAGCAGATCACCATCCCAGTCACCCGTGTGAATATTGAACAGCATGGTGCGCGAGGCATTGCTGACATCGGTGGCATGGACGCGGCCACCGGTCAACTTCCAGACCAGCCAGCTATCCACTGTGCCGAACGCGAGCTTGCCCGCTTCGGCGAGGCTGCGTGCGCCCGGAACGCTGTCCAATATCCAGGAAATCTTGCTGGCTGAAAAGTACGAATCAATCAGCAAGCCGGTACGCTGCTGAATCATGGGACCGTTCCCCTCGCTGCGCAGCCGCTCACAGAAGTCGGCGGTGCGGCGGTCCTGCCAGACAATTGCGTTGTAGATCGGCTTGCCCGTCTCGCGATTCCACACGATCGTGGTTTCGCGCTGATTGGCGATGCCGATCGCCGCAACATCGGCCAGCTTGGCGCCGGCCTGAGCCAGAGCTTCGCGTGCAACTACGATCTGCGACGAGACGATTTGCTCCGGGTTGTGCTCAACCCAGCCAGGCTGCGGAAATATCTGATCAAATTCGCGTTGCGCGACGGCACGAACCGTGCTTTCGCGATCAAAGAGAAGTGCTCGCGAACTGGTCGTACCTTGGTCCAGCGCTAGAACGTATCGCACATTCTCTCCTGATGCGGACGTCTTGACTACTGCGAGTGCGACGACGGCCGGAGGAACCGCCGGATGCCGAAGTCATAAATGGCTGCGCCGGCCAAGCCTCCCAGCAGCGGCGCAACTACGGGAATCCACCACACGCGCGTTCCGTCGGTCAGTCCGTTGTTGTGAAACCCGGCCAACGCTGTGAACAGCCGCGGGCCGAAGTCGCGCGCGGGATTGATAGGATAACCGTGCAGCCCGCCAAAACTCATGCCGATCGCGACCACAACCAATCCGATCAGCACCGGCGCAAGATTCGCTCCCGGCGGAGCATTGAATTCGTCGGTGATGGCGAAGATCAGCAGCACCAGCAATGCGGTCCCGATCATCTGGTCCAGGAAACCGGCCTGCGGCAGACCGGGGAAAGCGGGAAAGGTGGTGAACACGCCGGCCGTATGTTCCAGTTGAGGATCAACCTGCCGAAAGGCAGGCAGATAATTCCAGAAGGCAAGCGCGGCGGCGGCAAACGCTCCCGCGGTTTGGGCGATCGAGTACGGCAGCACTTTGCGCCATGGGAATCCACGAAACACTGCCAGCGCGAGGGTTACCGCCGGATTGAGATGTGCTCCCGAGACCTTGCCCGCGACATAAATGCCCATCGTCACCGCGAGTCCCCAGCCTAGAGTGATGTTGGTGTAGCCGCCGTGAATGGTCTCACCGGGATTCCTGGTGGGAAACAAGACGACCATGGCCACCACGCCTATGCCCAGCAGGATGAGCACAAACGTACCCAGGAACTCTGCGACCAACTCCGCCAGCAATGTGGGCTTCGGATTCATCCCATTTCTCCGGTGCTGATGAACTTGCTTTTCTGGACCGCGGAGTAGTGTACCAAGGGCGCGGAAACGGAAGTATGCGGCGTCTAGCTGAGCGCCTGAACTCCGTTTTCCGCGGAGCAAGTGTAGACCTGAGGAGTGATTCCTGTCGCGCGCTTGTAACGCCCGGCGATCTGCGCTGCGAATTCCTGAGCGTTATCCTGGCGCACGAGGTTGACGGTGCATCCGCCGAAACCGCCGCCGGTCATTCGTCCGCCGCAGAAGCCGGGCAGGTTTTCGGCGGCTTCGACCATGAGGTCGAGTTCGCTGCAGCTGACCTCGTAGAGGTCGCGCAGACTGCGATGCGATTCGCGCATCAATTCCCCCATTCGGCCCAGGTCACCACTGGCAAGGGCGCGCGCGGCCTCCATGGTCCGCTGGTTCTCGCGGACAACGTGGCAGCAGCGCTTCCAGATCGTCTCGGGAAGATCGCGGGCATGCTGATCCAGCAATTCCGGCGAAACGTCGCGCAGCGCTCGAACTGCGGGATCGTACTTCGCGAAGTATCGCACTCCCTCTTCGCACTCGGCGCGGCGCGTGTTGTAGGCTCCGGTGGCCAGGTCGTGCTTCACCATCGTGTTGCAGACCACGAGCCTGACATCGGCGGGGATGGGAACATATTTCGTATCGAGCGAGCG
>Ga0209517_10007877_pt1 | contig 12613 bp, 14 predicted proteins | sample PeaSoiMetSII2010_FD_187695 | JGI IMG/M metagenome (GOLD analysis project Ga0209517, IMG submission 187695) | Peat soil microbial communities from Weissenstadt, Germany - SII-2010 (SPAdes) (version 2) | ecosystem: Environmental > Terrestrial > Soil > Wetlands > Peat | place: Germany...
GCCTGCCCTGAGCGAAGTCGAAGGGAATGTCCGCGCTACATGAGTCAGGTACGGACTACCCGCTCGCCGCAATCGGGTTCGGGGCAGGCGTAGGTCACGTGATTGCGCTGGCGGTCGAGGCTGACGATGAACATGGGGCGTCCGTGGCGATCGCAGGTGGGCTGGTTGGGGGCGAGGACTGGCGCCTCTCCGCGCTTGGGCGTGGTGTAGCCGATCCGCTCACCGAAGCAGCGATGGCAGAACTTGTCGGTGCAGCGAAAGAATTCGATGGAAAAGTCGGTGTTGTAGGGAGCGAGTGCGGGCTCCATGGTGCGATAGTGCTGGTCGCAAAGGGGCAGGAGGTCGGTCCGCATGCGAAGCGAGTTTAGCACTTCAACCATTGACTCATTGAGGCATTTAGTCATTGAATCAATGATTCAATACCTCAATGATTCAATACCTCAATGATTCAATGACTCAATGACTCACCTCAGCCGATGTAGCGCAGGGCGTCGACGATGCCGAAGTGCGAGGCGCGGTAGGACGGAATGAGGCCGCTGACCACCCCCACAAGAAATGCGACAAACATGGCCACCAGCGCGGTGGCGACGGTCATGTGCATTGAAACTGGCAACCCAATGCCGGGGCGCGCCATGAAGACAATCGCCACGGTTGCGAGCGTAATGCCGACCAACCCTCCGATCACGGAGATGGCGATCGATTCGCTCAAGAGCAACTTGAGGATGCTTCCGCGGGTGAAACCGAGGGTGCGGAGGACGGCGACTTCGCGGGTGCGTTCGCGGATCGACATGGCCATCGTGTTGGCGCAGACGAGGAGCGTTGTGAACAGTACGGCTCCGCAGATGCTGAGGATGAATGTTTTGACGCTGCCAAGAGTGTTGATGAAATCGAGTTTGAACGCCTGTTCGCTCTCGCTCTTGGTGGGAACCGGACTCCCGTGGAACATGTCGTCGATGGCGCGGGCCGCTCGGGGCATGTCTTCAGGAGTGTCGACGCGAGTGAAGTAAAAGCCAGCGGTATCTTTGAACCAGTCCACGGATTCTTCCAGGTATTTGGTGTGGAAGTAGAGGTTACTGGACGGCGGATCGATGGTGTAGATGCCGCGCAAGGTGAGGTCGAGATTGGCGGGGAAGATGGTGCCTTGCAGGATGATGTGGTCGCCGATCTTCCAATGGTGTTTCTCAGCGAGTGTAACGTCGACGACACAGCCCGCGCGGTCGCGCTTCCAGGCGGCGAGCTGGTCGGCGGGCATGACTTTGTCGGCAGCCACGTCGAAGTATTCGTCGGGGTCGGTGGCGAGCTGGGCAAAGAAGTTTTCCGGCTTGTCGTCTTTATACTTGCCCCCGAACCAGGTCATGGGCACGACGCGCACGACGCCGGGAATGGAACGGATCTTGTCGCGATAGTAGATGGGAAGGAAGTTGGCCAGCGAGACTTTGTGCCGGGTCATGATGCGAAGCGCGGAGTCAGGGGCTCCCGGGTCGATGTAGAAACTGCGCCAGACACAGAGCATGATGCAGAGCAAGAGCAGGGAAAAGGCAATGCTGGCGACCGTCAGCAAACTGCGCCGCTTGTTGCGGAAGGCGGACTTGGCGACGAAGCTGGTGATGGTCATGGGGACAAAAGGATTTTACACCGCGCAACACGGTGACTCCAGGAGTTGGGCTCTGGACTGAGAGCCGCATGTTTGGGACCCGAATTTAGTTCAAGAAAGAACTTTGCGTAGCTCGCGACGCAGGATCTTGCCCGATGGTGTCCGCGGGACGGCATCTACGAAGTGAATTTCGCGGGGCTGCTTGTGGTGGGCGAGGCGGTCGGCGACGAAGTCGCGGAGTTCTTTGTCAAGCGCGTCTGAGGGCGTAAAGCCTTCCCGCAACACGACAAAGGCGCAGGGAATTTCTCCGGCGGCGAGGTCGGGTTTGGCGACTATGCCGCAGTCGCGGACGGCGGGATGTTCGAGGAGGACGGATTCGACTTCGGCGGGGGCGACGGGGAATCCTTTGTACTTGATCATCTCCTTGCTGCGGTCGAGGACGTAGTAGAAGCCATCGGCGTCGCAGCGCACGATGTCGCCGGAGAAGTACCAGCCATCGCGAAGAACGGCGGCGGTGGCTTGCGGGTCCTTCCAGTATCCGAGCATGATCTGCGGGCCGCGCATGACGAGTTCGCCGGGCTCACCAGGCGCGACCTCGTTCCCGTCCAGGTCCAGGATGCGGCAGTCGGTGAGGGCCAGCGGCTGTCCGATCGAGGCGGGGCGGTTCATTTCAGGGGGAGAAATGTAGCCGGCGTGGGTGACGGGGGAGGCTTCCGTCATGCCGTATCCCTGGATGACGCTAATGCCGGTGAGATCGGTCAGGCGGCGGGCGAGTTCGGGAGCGAGCGCGGCGGCGCCGGATTTGATCCAGCGGACTTTGTGGTTTTTCGGGAAGATGCCGGCTTCGGCTGCCTGGCACAAGGCGTTGATGGCGGGTGGGACCACGGGCATCATGGTGACGCCTTCCTGAATCAGAAGAGCGCACAGCCTTTGCACGTCGAAGCGCGGCATCAGAACCAGCTTGGAGCCGAGTGTGAGGGAAAGAGTCAGCGCCACGGTGAGTCCGTAGATGTGGTACAGGGGGAGGAAGCAGAGCATCGTGTCGTCCGCAGTGAGCGGCGTGCCGTTCGTGCCGAGCAACTGGTAAACGTTGGCAACCAGGTTGTAGTGCGAGAGCATGACGCCCTTGGGCAGTCCCGTGGTGCCGCTGGAGTAGGGAAGGGCGGCGATAGTTTCTTGTGAGGCTTGTTGCGAGTTCTGGCGAGCTTCCGGGAGTTTGGCGGACGTGGGCCGCAGCAGACTCGCGAAGTCTTCGCAGCCGGCATGTGCGTGGCGCGTGGTGAAAACGCGGCGAAGGCCGGGCAGCCCCCCGAGGTTCACGTTTTCGAGTAGCGGAGCGTCGGTGATGAGGAAAGCTGCGCCGGAGTTTTCCAGTTGATAGCGGATCTCGCGTTCGCGGTAGGAGGGATTGAGGAGTGTGGGGATGCCCCCGGCGAGCGTGGCCGCGTGATAGGTGATGGCGAATTCCCAGGAGTTGGGGAGAAAGATAGCAACAACCTCTCCGGGAGCGAGTCCGGCGGAGATGAGGCCGCGGGCAAGGGATTCGACGTGGCTGCCATATTCGGCGAAAGTGAAACGGCGATCGCAGGATGTGTCGATCAGGGCTGTCTTGCTGTTGTTCCGGCGGCAGCTCTGGAGGACAATATCGTGGACGAAGCGCCCGGTGGGATCGGCGTACAACTTGGTGCGAAGCATCAAGGTGATTGTAGAGCGAGATTGCAGAAGTTAAAAGTCAGATGACGGCGAGCTGCCGAGCTTTTGCGCAGCTTGGACGGGCCAGACGTGTGTGCGTGAGAACTCGTTCCCGGGCAACCGGGTAGAACGAAACACCGGAGAATCCAGCCACGGAGGGGCGAACCAGCTTAGCCCAGCGCTTCAGCGCTGGGAAAAGTGGAAGAAATGATTCAAGTCCCGGAGGGACGACCCAGTTTTCACGCACACTCGATACGCACGTCTCCACACGAGCGAAGCTCAAGCGCTCAGTTTGCGTAGGAATTCCCGCTCGTTCATGCGGTACTTAAAAGCTTTGCGGCCGTTGATGAAGACTACGGGGACCTCGTCGTTATAGAGGCGTCGGACTGCGGCGTCGGAGTCTACGTCGATTACACGCCAAGTGAAGCCGCCACTCTTCTGCAGCTTGACGAGGCTCTCCTTGACGATTTCGCAGAGATGGCATCCCTTGCGGGAATAAACGATGACTTCCCGAGGCTTCGTCATGCGAGGAAGTGTAGCAGTTTTGGTGCATGATTTCCAAGGCACGGAGGGCCAGACTAACGACGGGCGTAGAATTTCCTGATGACGACGCTCGGGATGACGACCAACGGAAAGGCGCTTTCTGGAAAGACAATCCTTGTGACGGGAGCGGCGAAACGACTGGGGCGCGCGATTGCTTTGGCCGCGGCCGAAAACGGCGCGGACGTGGCGATTACTTATCGCGAGTCGGCGCGCGAGGCGCGGGCGGTGGTGGTAGAGCTGGCGCAGCATGGCGTGGAGGCGCTGGCGGTGCGGTGCGATGTTACCGATGAGAAGAGCGTCCGGGAGATGGTGAAGGAAGCGGCGAGGGAACTGGGCGGGATCGACGTGCTGGTGAATAACGCCGCGAATTACGAGACCGCTGAATTCGACAAGCTTACCGTAGCGCAATGGGATGCGATTTTTGCTTCGAATACGCGCGGACCGTTTCTGGTGTCGCGAGAGGCGCTGCCGTATTTGAGAAAGCGCAGAGGCCGCATCGTTAATATGGGTTCGCTGGGCGGGCTGCGTCCGTGGGCGACCCATGCGCACTATTGCTCGTCAAAGGCGGCGGTGCATATGCTGACCAAGGTGATGGCGAAGGCGCTGGCGCCGGAGATCGCAGTGAATGCGGTGGCTCCGGGGATGATTGATTTGGGAGAGAAATCGGCGGCGGCGTTCATGAGGAAGATGGCGAAACAGACGCCGATGCGGCGGAACGGGACGGAAGCGGACATCGCCGCGGCAGTGATGTTCTTCGCTGCGGCTCCGCAGTTTATTACCGGTCAGGTGCTGGCAGTGGATGGCGGGCTGGGGCTGTAGTGTGTAGGTGAGAACTCGTTTTCGGGCAACCGGGGGGAACGAAATGCTCGAGAATTCAGAGGGGCGAGCCAGCTTAGCCCAGCGCTTCAGCGCTGGGAAAAGTGGTAGAAATGATTCAAGTCCCGGAGGGACGGCCCAGTTCTCACGCAAACACTGTAGCGACTCGATTTGTTTCCTGGCCTGGGTTCACGTATCGTTCGTTTTCGACTTTCACCATACTTATGACACGATCCATTCGGAGTGCGGGCTGTCTTCTTCTGTCCCTTGTCTTGACACTGTTCCTTGCAACTTCTCTTGCGGTTGCCCAGGATCGCCCGGAGGAGGGTGGTCATGAACTCCAGGTTTGGACTGGCGGTGGGCGCTCGGTTCCGGGCGGGACCAAAGATACGAGCGTGTGGAACGCGGGAGTTCGCTACGGATGGATCCTGACAGCTCCGCACGGGCCTGGATTTCTCAACGGACGATTCGAGCTTGCAGTGGAGGCGGTGCCGGCGTTTGTTGTGTTCCAGTCGGCAAACACCGCGTACGGGGCAGGAGTGAATCCAGTGGGGCTGAAATGGATTTTCGCCATCCGCGGACATGTCGCTCCGTACCTGGAGTTGAATGGCGGAACGCTGTTTACAACGCACGAAGTGCCGGCGGGAACGTCGACGGTAAATTTCACGACGGGCGCGGCATTTGGGATGTATTTTCTGAGAGATCATGCGTGGTCATTGGATGTCCGATACGTGCACATTTCAAATGCCGGGCTGACCGTGCCGAACCCAGGGGTGAATACGGTTCAGGTGCGGTTGGGGTTTGGGAAGTTTTTTGGAAAGAAGTAGCGCGTAGCGAGGCAGTCTGTGGCCTTTCTAAGTGTTTTGGAACTCCGCCACTGTGGGTCGGCCGGAAATAGGCTATGCTCTTGCACATCTTTACGCGAGGGCGCGGTAAATGAATTTCCATTCCCTAAGGCTCGTAGTCTTTGTCTGCACAACTGTTGGATTGTTGCCGCAGACACCTGCGCAATCCGGACAGGGCGCCGGAGAATGCGACCATGCGGTCACAACCGCTGCCATGCGCGATTGCGAGGCGTCTCGCTACGCAACCGCGCAGCGAGAACTCGACTCAGCCTATCGGAATCTGGTGAAGCATCTCGACGATGAACAGAAGCGGAAGTTGCGCATAACGCAGCGTGCGTGGCTTCGCTTTCGCGAAGCAGATGCCGATTTTCAGGCTAGCCTGGTCCGGAGTGGAACGCTGGCTCCTCTGGTAAGGACTGGCAGCCTGACGGAGATGACAAAGGCAAGGACGGAAGAACTAATAGAAGAACTGATAAAGGAAGCACTCCCCTAACGTTCACGTAGGAGCTTGTGAGCGGTAGCGAGCAAGTCGTTTTCCGGGCAAGGGGCCCCTGGTTAATCTCTTGATCTGAAGAAGGAGGGCCACATGGCCAGTCTTGATTTGTTTCTTCCGATATTGTTACGATTTGAGGGTGGTTACGTCGATGATCCAAGCGATCCGGGCGGTGAGACCAACAAGGGAATTACGATGGCAACTTTCCGTCAATGCTCTCACGGACTGCTCGGGCTCGATCCAACGTCGGAGAACCTGAAATCCCTGACCGATGCCCAGGCTGGTATCGTCTATCGGGCGCTCTATTGGGACAACATGAGCGGCGACGACTTTCAGCTGCAGGATCTGGCGAACATCGTCTGTGACTTTTACGTGAACGCGGGCACTCACGCCACAGTCCTGCTTCAGCGAATCCTGAATGGCATGGGCGCGCACGTGGTGGAGGATGGCGCGATCGGCCCCGCCTCGATCCAGGCCCTGAATGCACTCTCCCAGACGGAAGTTTATCGCCAGTACAAACAAGGCCGCATCAACTACTACCAGAATCTGGGTCAGCGGTTTCCGCAGTTCTTGCAGGGATGGTTGAATCGGGTCAACGCCTTTCCAAACCTGTAAGGCGCACCCCAACGATTGCTTGTGCAGTCAAGCGTGGCGCAATGGAAAACTCAGTTAATTCCCGACGGCGTGAAGATCCTGAAATTGTCTGCATCGACCAACCCTAAGACGCGCTACATTTTGAAGCAGCGCGAGTTGGGCGGCGTGTTCATGTGGGAGCTAAGTGCGGACGACGATGGGCGCTCGCAGGATTTGCTGAATTCGACGCACAAGGCCTGGCAGACGGCGCGGTAGCAAATTGCTCGATTGCGGGGTGGAGCTTGGCTGCGCCCCGCTTGGACGGGGCAAAGCCCAAGGTCCCCACGCAAGAAAATCAGTGTCGCTGGGATAACGCGGCAGCGTCTTGTCTGGGTTCGGCGCGACGTCCGCAACAGGGGCCGGGCGGAATGGGTGCGCCATGGGGGCAGGTGCGCGGGTGGTTGAGGAAGGTGCAGATCTTGTCGGTGGCTTCGGGTGAGAGTATGTGCTCGAACTTGCAGGCCTGTTGCTCGATTTCGGTTTCGCTGTCCATGGCGAGCGAATCGGTGAAGAGGCGCTCGGCCAGGCGATGGCGGCGGATAATGTCGGCGGCGCGCTGGTGTCCACGCGGGGTGAGTTCGACGATCGCAGAGCCGTCGCCGGTCGAAAAGCCAGCAGGCTTCAGCGCGTCGTGGCAGGGATTGACGAAGGGCTTGTGATCGTGCGTTTCGGGTGGGTGTGGGTGCGTTGCGACCAGTCCCATGGCGGCCATTTTTTCCACGGCGATGGATACGGGCAGAGCGCCGTGGACTTCCATCCGGCCAATCTCCGCGATTTGGCCGTTCTCTTCCAGGGCAAATAATTCTTCCAGCACTTCGTCGAACTGCTCTTCGTCGGCCATGGCAAAAACTTCCTGGGCGGCGATTTTGCCGTGATGCAATTCGATGCGGCGGTCGGCCAGACGCGCTACCACCGGATCATGTGTCACCATGACGATGGTGCGTCCCTGCTGGTGGAGCTCGCGGAGCAGGCGCAGGACGATTTCCTCGTTGGCGGCGTCGAGGTTGCCGGTGGGCTCGTCGGCGAGCACGATTTTAGGATCGTTGATGAGCGCCCGGGCGATGCAGACGCGCTGCTGCTCGCCTCCAGAGAGTTGTGAGGGCAGATGGCCGGCGCGGTCTTTGAGCCCGACGCGATCGAGGGCTTCGAGGGCTTCCTGTTCGTCGGTCATGCTGTGGAAGTACTGGGCAAGCATGACGTTCTCGACGGCGGTGAGATACGGGATCATGTGGAACTGCTGGAAGACGAAGCCGATGGTTTCGGCGCGGACATGGTTGAGTTCAGAGGCGCTGAGGCTGGCGACGTTTTGTCCGTCAAGCCAGATTTCGCCGCTTGTGGGGCGGTCGAGGCATCCGATGAGATTGACCATGGTGCTCTTGCCGGAGCCGGAGGGGCCCATCATGGCGACCCACTCGCCGGGCGCGATGGAAAGGGAGATGTCGTCGAGCGCTTTAATGAGGCCGCCGTTACTTTCTTCTTCTCGGGCGGGATAACTCTTGGTGACGTTCTTGAGTTGGATCATCCTAGTCTTTTCCCCCTCTACTCTCCCCTCAGAATAATCGCGGGTTGAACGCGGCGCAGCAGCTCGATGGGCAGGATAGCCGAGATGAGGGCCACGGCGACACTGCCGGCGAGCACGTATGGGAAGACGCTGAAGCGCGGCACGACGGGCGCGTGAAAGTTGGCTCGTCCGATCCAGGCAGCGACGCCGATGCCGATGAAAAAGCCGAGAATCGCGCCGACGACGCCCAAAGCCGCCGCTTCGGCGGCGAAAAATCCGTTGAGCAGATGTTCGGAGGCGCCGAGGGCCTTCATGATGGCGAAGTCGCGGCGGCGGTCGAAGACCCATCCGATGAGCGTGGCGAGCACGCAGAGCGCGGAAGTAAGAACGACCAGCGTGGCGGAGGCGTAGAGCGTGGCGCGCGTTTTGTTCAGCACGTTGGCCTCGCCTTCCAAGATCTGGCGGATGGGGCGGATGTCGGCGGTGGGCAGAAGCTGCGCGAGCTGGCGAATCGACGCTTCCACTTCCGCGGCGGTGCCATTGGCGGCGACTTCGATGGTGGAGGGCTCGATGCCGGTCCAGTTCTGGAATTCAGATTGATCGAGATAGATGCGGCTGTCTTCGCCGGCGCCGGTCTGGAGCATGCCGACGGAAGCGAGTTCAATCGCTTTGCCTTGGAAAGTGAGTTCAAAGGGCTGGCGATTGGGACTGACTACGCTGACGGCGCGCATGCCGATGAGGGCTTCGTGTCGCGCGTTCGGCCAGTGGCTCACCTTCCACCAATGATTCAACTGGCGGGCGCGGGTGAAGTCGGTGCCAACGACGACTACAGATTGTCCGTCGCGAGTGCGGGCAACAGCATAAGAAAAAGGAACAGCCAGCGTCTTTGAGCCGAGAGTGGATTCGACTTTGGCCAGCGCGTCGCCGGGCAGGGACTGGCCATCTTTTCCGACGATGACTACGTTGGCGCCATAATTTCGGAACTCGGTGCGGAGCTTGGCTTGCACGTCGACGTAGAGGTTCATCATCGCAGTGGCGACGGCGGCGGCAACGATCATGGCGAGCAGAGCGGAGGCGGCGCGTCTGCGGCGGAGGACAGCGGCGCGGACAAGCATGCGCGCGAACATGGAAATGTGCGGCGCCTGAGCGCGGCGATCGGCGACTTGCTTCGGAGTGTGGAGCGTTCCAACGGTGCTCATCCTTCACCTCGCAGGGCGAAGACCGGGTCGAACTTCACGGCGCGGCGGATGGCGGCGGCGCTTCCGGCGAAGCTTACGAAAACCGCAATAGCCAGGATGATAGGGAAGAGCACAGGCTCGATGGAAATCTGCGAATTGAAGATGGAGCGGCCGATCTGGCGCGCCAGCAGCGCTCCGGCGGAGAATCCGGCAATGCCGCCGACAAGCGCGAGCAGCAGCGCCTCTGCAAAAAAGATCGCAGAGACCGCGAGATTGCCCGCGCCGAGGGCTTTCATCAGACCGACTTCGACGCGGCGCTCATAGATGGCCGTGGCCATGGCAGCGGAAACGGCGAGCGCGGATGCCAAAAGGGCGGCGAATGTGATGAGCAGCATGAGTCCCTTGATGCGCGAGAGCACAGTGCCTTCGTTTTGCGCGACCTGACGGATCTGCTCGGCGTGCGAATGCGGAATGACTTCCTGTAACTGGTAAGCAATCGACTCCACGTAGGGCGAGCAGTACCAGCGGTCGTAGACCTCGGGAGTCATCGTCTTGGGATCGCGGACGGCGAGCGCATCCGGGGGCTTCGTCAGAGCGCTGACGTAGACGCGGCGTACGGCGCCGGGTTTGCCGAGAATTTGCTGCGCCAGAGCCAGGGTCGCGACAACCTGGTCGTCTTCCGCGGCGCCGGTGGAGAGGATGCCGGAGATGGTGAGTTGGCGGCCGGCGACCTCGAGTTTGTCGCCGGGTTTCTGGTTGAGCTTCATTGCCAAGCGTTCGCCGAGCAGCACATTCTGAGAGTCGTCCGCTGGCCAACCGCAGTTTGGCGAGTCTTTGCCAGGTCCATCCCCACACGAGACTTTCCACCAGGGATGTGTGATCCGGACGCCGGTGGTGAAGTCTTCTTTGCCGAAGCTGAGCGCCTTATTGAAGTAGGTGCCGACGAGCGTGACATCTTTCGCGCCGCTGCCGATTCTTACAGTGACGGGCAGCATGGGCGAGAAGCCAACGATGTTGTGGTGCCAGAAAGTGCCGCGAATCTTAGGGAGATCCGCTTCGTTGAGGAACGCGCCGTCGCTCGGGGGTTTCAGGTTGACGCCACCGACTTCCACGTCGAGTGTGTCTTCCTGCGGAGTGACGACCAGGTTGGCGCCGTAGCTGCGCAGTTCGCGATTGATTTTGTCGCCGATGTCGGTGGCTACGGCAATCATGGCGGTGGCGACCGCTACGCCGAGCGTGATTGCGATGCCCGCGAGAAGCTTGCGGCGCGCCTGGTGGCGAAACGATTCGTAGACGATGCGGGGAAACATTATCTTTGCTCGAAGTAGTGTCTGCCGGCCGCGACGTCGGCCTCGGAGACGATGACCGCGTCGTCGGTGACCTGCGCTTTCAGCGGGATCGGATTGCAGCCGCCCGCCATGCCGACGGACTGGGGGTTGATGGGCGCCGCGCAGTTTTTGCAGATCACTCCCTGTGCTCCTTTGTAGAAGCCGACCGGGCCGCAGATTTCGCAGGCGTCGAACAGGGTAGCGATCTTTCCGTCGGGCTTCTGGTAGAGCCAGAAACGGATTTCGACGCCGCCTTCTTTAGTTTCGAAGCGGTGCAGTTCGCCGTCGTAAATCTCTTTCAGCGGGATGGAAACTTTGCCGTCGACGAAGGTGACTTCAGTGGCGGGCGAGAGCGCGCTGGCGCTCTTCTCGTAGATGAAGCCGGCGGTGACCATCACGATGAAGACGAACGAGCAGATGTAAACCGAGGCCATCCAGAGACGCTCGCGGCGAGCCGTCCAGAGCGCTTTGCGGCGGGCTGCGCCGGTGGCCGGCAGTTCGATAGGTTGGCGGCTCTTCATTTCAAACAGCACCATCAGCGCGGCCAGCACGAGGATGGTGACGAAGAAGAAAAAATCGTTGCGGACGATGGGGCCGATGATGGCCATCTCCTGGCGAGAAGAGGGAAGCACTCCGTTCTCGGAAAGCTCGTGCAGGCCGGAGATCACAAGTTGCCCGGCCACCAGGAAAAGAATCGCGGTGGTCACCTTGAAAAATTTCTGCAGATTGATTTTGACGCTGCCCTTGACGAACATCACGCCGAACAGGACCGCAACGACTACGCCCGTGACGGTGCCGATGAAGCTCATCAACTCGCTCGAGTTCAGCGTGACGGCGGAGAGGATCAAAACGGTTTCCACCCCCTCGCGCAGGACCATCAGAAATACGAAGAGGAACAGGCCGATCCAGGCGTCGCCGCGGGCGAACAAGCCGACCTTGCTTTCGATCTGGCCTTTGAGCTTGCGGCCGGTCTTCATCATGAAGACGATCATGGTGACGACGAAGACGGCAGCGACCAGCATGACCCAGCCTTCGAAGACGTCCTCGTTCAACTTGAAGCGGGAAAGCACGACGGCCACGCCGATCGATCCCACAAAAGCCGCCGCCAGGGCGGCATAGACAGACTTGCGCAGATCGTTGCGGCCGATCTTAGCGAGATAAGCGAGGGTGATGCCGACGATGAGCGCCGCTTCGACGCCTTCCCGGAGCGTAATGATGAATGCCTGGAGCATGGAAACAGGGCCCGCTTTCTAATTGAAAATGAAATTCAATTTCAATATCAATAGGATACGGTTTCGGATGGGAAACGGTCAACGCGATGAATCACGGATTGCTGTGATTTGCATCACACAGGGAAACGGGGCATTGAACGGGGTTTCGAAAGAAGCTCTCGGCTCTCAGCTCTCAGGAAGCGACGTTCCTGCTGTCTAGAACGCTCTTTGTCAGACCATTCAGGATGCGGCCCAACTCGTTCGTCCTGTCTTTCATTCTGCGGAATGCGAGGGGTTCGAGATATTGCAGTTCTCGTGCAATGAACAGTTGGGTTTCGAGTTCGAGGAGAGAACCCCGAGCGCGATAGAGAAACTGCGCAAATTCCTTGCGCGAGTAGCGTCCTTTGCCCTCGGCGATGTTGCTGGCATCCGATACGGCCGCTCGCCGCATTTGAGAGGTCAGGCCATAAAGCTCGTCTTTCGGAAACTTCTGGGTGACCCGGTAGATCTCCACTGCCAACTGCGTCGCTTTACGCCAAGCGATCAGGTCTCGGTAAGCATCTGCCATGTTGTTCCTCGCCGACTCCTGTGGGACGTTCGGAGTGGTTCCCGCAGTGACACTTGTCATCCAGAGTTCGGTCGGTTTGCCTCTTTTGAGAGCTGAGAGCTGAGAGCTGAGAGCTGAGAGCTGAGAGCTGAGAGCTGAGAGCTGAGAGCTTAAAGCGCCCGGAGAAACTTCCGTGCAGTCTCCAGTTCCGGAAACATTTTCTCCTCGGCAA
>Ga0209517_10007878_pt1 | contig 12613 bp, 9 predicted proteins | sample PeaSoiMetSII2010_FD_187695 | JGI IMG/M metagenome (GOLD analysis project Ga0209517, IMG submission 187695) | Peat soil microbial communities from Weissenstadt, Germany - SII-2010 (SPAdes) (version 2) | ecosystem: Environmental > Terrestrial > Soil > Wetlands > Peat | place: Germany: Weissenstadt...
CAGGACGAAGCCAGAGATTTGTTGGATCGCGGTCAAACAGTCATCGAGAAGGGCAAGGCTCGAGTGGAAGACGCCATCGAGACGGGACGTCATCTCTATCGCGCCGCCGCGCGTTAATTTCGATCCTCGCGCTGCTTTGGTCGGTCTTTCCGCGCGTGTGCATGAGCGTGCCTTCAACACACGTCGTTCTCACTCAACCCCTGCCAGCGCTCGACCACGACATCGGCATATTGGGGATCGAGTTCCAGGCCGTAACAGACTCGCTTGGTCACTTCCGCCGCAGCGAGTGTGGTGCCGCTGCCTAGGAATGGGTCGTAGATCAACTCGCCAGCCTTGGTGTGGTTCAGGATGGGCCCACGCCCGAACGCCGAACGCGAACCTCGATATCCTCGTTCTCCAAGCGCGGCTGCACACGTTCCCCGGTCATGCAGCCTTCCTGGCCCGCTCCTGCGCCACCTTTTCGAACGAGCGTCCGTCACCTTCCAGGGTGGCTTTCTGGCCTGCCAGCTTCTGCCAGCGTTCGACCACCACACTTGGGATCGAGCTCCCATCCGTAACACACGCGCTCGGTCACCTCCGCCGCCATGGTGGTCCCGCTGCCCAGAAACGGGTCATACACCAACTCGCCCGGTTTGGTGCGGTTTAGAATCGGCCGTCGCGACAGCTCCCGCTTTGCACCGACCAACCCGGGTTCCTTCAGACCGTTAGGTGCAATCGAGCTCCGTTAAAAAACAGTAACCCATCATCGAACGCCTTCCCAGTGTCCACGGGTCCGTCGTCCCAGACTGCGCTCGACCCAGTGGCAATTAACCCAATAGAGGAGAAATCCTCCAGATATTTATGAAAAGGCAGGCTTAAGCGGATGGAGATCCCCTGTCCGGGGACCCTCCAGGGCTGGGCAATCACGTCCTTGGGGGGCCGACAGATCAGGCCGACGATCCACTCCGCCGCGCCAGCGGAGAACCATCGATCGGCAATTACACATTTGGGGGACCTTTCCATGGCCTGCCAGGTACGGATGCCTGGGTAGCCAGAAAAGCGAAGCCAGAGGAGTCAAGCCAATGAGTCTTATCAGTCTCCAGAAGCGGCTGCGAAAACTAAAACGGAAACGGCGCTCGCGCGACGACAACGGTTTCACTTTGATGGAGCTGTGCCGCGCCCTGTGGGCCGAGGACCAAGAGCATTTTAAGCAAATTGCCGAAGGGACGTCGCTGAGCGTCGCTGTGCACTGCCTGCAAGCCGAAGATGCCCTGCGGGAGTCGGAGCAGCAGAAGCTCCGGCAACAGGAGTCGCGCCGACAGAGGGCCGCGCTTCTCGGAGGTCCTGGCAATTAACACTGTGGAGGCACTTGCTTCCTCCAAACATTTTGTAAAGGAGATGTTCCTATGGCGAACAAGCCGTTAGAGCTCAGCATGGAACTTTGGCCCTTGGGCCGGTTCCGAGAATACGCGGGCAACCCGCGCAAAAACGAGGGCGCCGTCGATCGCATGTGCGCTTCGATCCGCGAGTTTGGCTTCAAGATTCCGGTGCTGGCCCGCAGCGGCGGCGAACTGGTGGACGGCCATTTGCGGCTCAAGGCCGCCCGCAAGCTCAACCTTCCGCAGATCCCCGTCCTGCTGTGCGACGAATGGACTCCAACGCAGGTGAAAGCGTTTCGCTTGTTGGTGAATCGTTCGGCGAGCTGGGCCGATTGGGACGAGGAGCGGCTGGCCCAAGAACTCCGCGAGATCGAGCAAGCCGGCTTCGATCTCCAGCTGACCGGATTCGATCCTGGTGAAATCGACGCTATGCTGCTGGCGCTGGATGAGGAGCAGGGTATCGACCCGGTTCCGCCCGCGCCGGCCTCGGCCGTGTCCCAGACGGGCGACCTGTGGCTGCTGGGTCCCCACCGGGTGCTGTGCGGCGATGCCACGCGCGCCGAAGCGGTCGCCCAACTTCTGGGCGAGCGCCAGCCACGGCTGATGGTTACCGACCCACCCTACGGCGTCGAACTGGATTCGGAATGGCGCGATCGCGCCGGATTGAATGCCTGCGGGCCGGCCGAGCCCAGCTATCTCAAGCCGCGCACGGCCGGCCATACCCACACCTCCATCTCCGGCGATACCCGCGCGGACTGGTCGGAGGCGTTTGCCCTGGTCCCCAGCTTGCACGTCGCCTATGTCTGGCACGCCTCCCAGTTCACCGCCGAGGTGCTCGCCGGGCTCCTGCGGATCGGCTTTTTGCATCACCAGCAGATTATCTGGAACAAGGGCCGCACGGTGCTCACCCGGACGCTGTACTGGTTCGCCCACGAGCCGTGCTGGTTCGTGCGCAAGAAAAACGCCCCCTGGTACGGCAAGGCGGGCGAAAACTCCACGGTGTGGGATGCGCCTTCGCCCAAATTCATCATGCGTGCCTCGGGCGAGGATAAATTCGATCACCCCACCCAAAAACCCATCGAGCTGATGCGGCGGCCGATCCTGAATCACACCAAACGGGGGGAGTTGGTCTATGACCCGTTCCTGGGCAGTGGCACCACGCTCGCCGCCGCGGAGCGAACCCGCCGCGTCTGCTGCGGCCTCGAACTGGACCCTAAGTACGTGGACGTCATCGTCCAGCGCTGGCAGACCCTGAGCGGCAAGCAAGCCACGCTGGAGGGCGATGGCCGGAGTTTCCAGCAAATCGCTGGTGAGCGCGGAGCCCCATGAGCCGGGGCCGGCCCGAGTGCCCGGACGTCAGGATCCCGGGCGGCCACGCACTGAGCAGCACACCAGCGACACGCCATGGCGATCACCGGAGGTTCCAGCAAATCGTGCCGCAGTCCGGAGTCGTTGCCTTATGAGAGGGCGTCCGTTCCAACCCGGCAATCAGTTCGGCCGCGGCCGTCCCAAGGGGAGCCGCAACAAGCAAAGCCTGGCCGTCCGGAGGCTGTTAGACGAAAACGGCCCAAAGCTGTTGCTTAAAGCCATGTCGGAAGCCGCCAAGGGAAACGTGCCCCTGCTCCGGATGTTTGCCCAACATGAGTTGGACCGGGCGAAGGAATGCCTCCCGCCTATCGGCTCTTTGGCCATCGGCACGCCCGAAGAGCTGAAACATTCTCAGCAGATCGTGATGAATCAGGTCACCGCGGGCGGCATTGCAGCGGCCCAAGGGGCGCGTCTGCTGGATATGCTGGAACTCCGACGGAAGGGCCTTGAGACCCACGATCTGGCGGAACAAATGGACGCTCTGGAACGCCAGCCAATCTCCTAAACCCACTTCCCTGCGCTCCGATTCGGCTTGGAACAGCCGAACTCGTGTGCCTGGCATCACCGGTCCAGTTAGCCCTCTCTAGCATTTGCTCGCGCAAATAACGCGAACCCTCGCGTTAGAACCAGAAGGTCGCGTTATTTTCGCGTTATTTTTTGGGGACGAAAACCAGTAGTCAGAGTTCCAAGCCGCCATTCGTAAGCCACTGTTGAAGAGATGCTTACGCCGATAACACTACCCCCTGGCGATCCTTTTGTCTCCTCAATTCGCGTTATTTTCGCGTTATTTTAACGCGAACCCCCTGCGATCGCTGGGGCACCGGCTCGCCTCTCCGGAGACACGCCTCGAACTGCCCCATATTTGCGGAGCCAAACGAATTCCACTTCGGAATTCTCTCCGCTTCTGGTTGACGGCGGACGCACGGACTAGCTCGAAATGGCCAATACTGGGGGAAGCGGTTGTCTCCAGCTCGTCAGGACTGGCCGTCGGCTGGCCCAAGTCGCCGCGTCCAGAGGCCGTTCACGGTGCGTGTCTCACAGTCTCCGCCGTGGCGTGCGCACTTGGTTCTATAAAAAAGGATGTCAAGAGAAAAAGCTTCCCCGCGAGCTGGAAGCCGCGAAAAGTTTCGGCATCCAGCCCCTCTGCCGCTGCGCAGGTGCCTCGAGGCGTAGTAGCGCGTGCGTGGTCTCGCCGGTGAGGTGGCGAGATGTTTAGATGCCGGGTCATTAAGTTTCCCAACTCTCCTTTCCCTCTTCGGTAAAACGACGAATAGTGGCGTTTCGCTCGCTCGGACCAGTCTTCAACCGTCGCGAGGAGGTCGCCGTTGTGTGCGGCGTATGTATGAGGACATTAGCTCTTGTGCGGGGAGAACATCAAGCGCGACCGGCGGAGACCTCGAAGAGCAGACCACTCTGATTCCACGTGCCCAGTCTTCGCAGTGACGGTGTTATCGTTGGCTTACAGTCCACGATGCGAAGCTTGGCTTGCTGAAACGAATCCGCCCGACCAAGCTGGGGATTCAGTTGCTGGAGAAGGCATGCGCACCCATCACTTGGATGCATTCTGGTGGGTTCTTCGAGTGGCTATCGGACGCCATGTTGTTGGCGCAGGCGGGCGCAGTCTCCGGTTTGTGATTAGGTGACGAAAGTGTTGTTATTATTCGGGAACTTCAGGAATCTCGTCCTTAACGGCCTGGTGGTTGCTGTCGCACTAATTGCGAATATACTTCCATCTGCGAGAGCTCAATTCGTCCAGCAGGGCCAAAAGCTGGTTGGGAGTGACGCTCAAGGCACCCGTGTGCTGCAAGGCAGGTCAGTTGCGATATCCGCGGACGGGAATACAGCCATCATCGGCGGACCGGCAGACAACGACGCCGTGGGAGCGGCCTGGGCGTTCACGCGCACGGCGGGTGTGTGGAACCAGCAAGGCGAAAAGCTGGTCGGCACGGGTACAGTGGGAAGTTCGGGGCAAGGTATCTCGGTCGGGCTATCAGCGGACGGAAATACCGCCATCGTATGCGGGGCAGCAGACAACGGCGGTGTTGGAGCAGCCTGGATCTTCGTCCGGGATGCTGGTATCTGGAGCCAACAGGGCGGCAAGCTGGTCGGCACGGGCGCCGTCGGAAATCCGGGACAAGGCCACTCAGTGGGACTCTCCGCTGACGGCAATACCGCTATCGTGGGCACCGGCAACGATAACGGTTACGTGGGAGCCGCTTGGGTGTTCACACGCACGGCCGGCGTGTGGAGCCAGCAAGGTAGCAAACTAGTCGGGTCGGGTGCCGTGGCCGGTCCAGCCCACATGGGAACTTCGGTGGGGATATCCGCAGACGGGAATACCGCCATCGTGGGTGGCTGGGGCGACAACGGGGGCGCGGGTGCGGCCTGGGTGTTCACACGTACGATTGGCGTGTGGAGCCAGCAAGGCAGCAAACTGGCCGGAGCGGGTGCAACAGTGGCCGCCGAGCAAGGGTTTTCGGTCTCGATAGCGGGAGACGGGAATACCGCTGTTTTGGGCGCAGTTGACGACAACGGTGGCGTGGGAGCCGCTTGGGTGTTCACACGCTCTGGCGGCGTGTGGACCCAACAAGGCCGCAAGTTGGTTGGTTTGGGCGCTGTGGGCACTGCGGCCCAGGGCGTCTCCGTGCGCCTGTCCGCGGACGGAAATGCCATTATCATGGGTGGATCCACGGACAACGGTGATGCCGGAGCGGCTTGGGTTTTCACACGCACGGCGGGTATCTGGAGCCAGCAGGGTAGCAAGTTGGCCGGCACCGGCGCCGTGGGAGGTGCCGTGCAAGGCGTCTCCGTGAGCCTATCCGCAGACGGAAACACAGCCATAGTGGGCGGGTCCCAGGATGACAGTGGCGTGGGAGCGGCATGGGTGTTCATCAATCAGGCGGCCGTGGGGCGGCCCCAGCAATTTCGCAAGGCGGAGTGGTAGAGCCTTGGACTTACACTCAAGGCGTCTCGCCCGGTGCGTGGATATCGATCTATGGGACCAGTCTGGCGAATACCGTACAGAGTTGGTCGGCCGAGCCCAGTCAGCCCTTGCCGACCACGTTGGGTGGAGTGACCGTGAGCGTTAATGGCTTGCCCGCACCCGTGGCGTACGTCAGCCCAACAATCGTGAATGTTCTTGTACCGGCAGGAGTGCCGCAAGGCCAGACGACGGTCGTGGTCAACAATCAAGGCATCGCGAGCGGTCCTTATCAGATTCAGAGCACGCAGTTCCTGCCGGCCATATACAGTAACGCCTCCACGGCAACCTCACCGCCACGGTACTACGTGACGGCGGTGGACCCGATCACGGGGCAGCTTGTCGGGAACGCAGCGTTAGATCCGCGCGTCGCCCACGCGGCGCGGCCGGGTGACACGCTCGACCTATACGCGATTGGGTTGGGGCCGGCGACTCCTTTTACAACCGACACAGCCTTCAGCGCTGCGTATCCGCTTACGTCCATGTTCAATGTGGTCCTGGGAGGAGCACCGATCAGCCCCGTTTTCGCGGCGCTGGTGGGGCCTGGTTTGTATCAGGTGCGATTCACAGTGCCTGCTTCGATGCCAGCCGGAGATCAGTCCATCCTGCTCGACTTTGGATCGTCGCGGAGCTCCCTGAGTGTGTATTTGACGATTGCGCCGCAGTAAAGTCGCCACCCTCAGCGCCTGATGTGCGGCATTATCGCCTTCAAACTTCCCCCAACGGGACTTGCGGACAACCAGAGGGACTCACTTCCGCGTGGGCGTTACACGGCCAAGTGGCTACTAACCGGATCGGCGGTGATAAGCCGACTTCCTAATCCGGCCATCCACTTCCTCTACAGCGTTGTGCTATAAGGTCACATGGAGTTTCGCCACCGAGCTACCCTCGCGAGGCGAGTACCTCGGTTCGCTGCAACGGTGGTCGCGACTGCTTTCATCGCAGTTGCGGGCTGCGAAGTTTTTTGGGCACTCGGCGGCTCCCGAGGGCTATCGGGCGCTTGGGGTGGCAGTCACGATCATCTGCCTGTGGGGCTCCGACTCGCGAGTGCGTTCGCTGCCATCCTGCTCGTTGCAGGCGCTATCATCGTCCTTGGTCGCGCTCGATATTGGGCTTCTCATGACCGACTCGGCATCTTGCGCTGGGGAACATGGACACTCGTCGTTGTAATGATGCTGAGCGCCATAGCTAACTTCGCCTCGTCGAGCAGCTTGGAAAGATTCCAGAACGGGCCTATCGCGCTACTCTTGGCGTTGCTCTGTCTCATCGTCGCAAGAAGTCCATGAAGTTCCGTCTACCGCCGTAGGGTTCAGGATCAAGTCAGACTGAGCGTATTGTCGGCAAACCGTCGAAGTGGCAGCACCAAGCTCCCGCGAAACGGGGTTCTGCGAAACGGGAACGTTATCCGGGGTTATCGGCGCCTGTCTGGCAAAGTGCCCCACAGAAGCGAACACCCGAGGTATCCGTCACTCTGCACGAAACAAGATTGGCCTGCCCGAATACTTCCGGCCAAGAGGGCAGTAGCTCCTATTCGTGCCGTAGTGCGTCGGCCGGATCAATGCGCGTCGCGCGGCGGGCAGGTAGCCACACCGCGAACAGAGCCACGGCGCTTAACAACAGCGGCACGGCGATGAATATGGACGGATCCCTCGCTTTAACACCAAACAGAAAGCTTGCGATGAGACGCGTGAGTCCGGAGGCAGCAGCAAGGCCGATGCCGACCCCAATCAGCGCCAGCCGCATACCCTGAAAGACGATCGTGTTTCGGACGCGCCCCGCTTCCGCGCCAAGCGCCAGGCGGATTCCGATCTCTTGCGTACGCTGCTGAACTGAGTAAGCCATCAACCCGTAGATGCCGATAGCAGCGAGCAGGAGCGCCGCGCATCCGAACACCGTCATGAGCAGCGTGTTCACTTGTGCGCGCGCCGTGGATTGCGATGTGACTTCGTCCATCGACCGGACGTGCGCGACTGGCTGACCAGTCCCCTGGCGCAAATCCTCTTTGATCAGTGAGCCGAGCGAATGTGGCTCTACGGCGGTTCCAACGATCCATGCAACGGGCAGCAACCGCAAATTGAGCGCGTTGATCCCGTCCGGCAATTGTGCGATGGGAACATACATCGCGGACCTGGCATTCTGATTGAGCCGCACATCGCGAATGTCGCCCACAATGCCAATGACTTGACGGGCGGCGTCACTGTTGTACTCCGGGCGTATGGCTTTACCGATGATCAGACGGTCTTTGAGCGGATCTCCGTTGGGCCAGAACTGATGAGCCATGGCTTCATTGATGATGACAACACCGGGTGCTCCGGCGTCGTCGCGTTCCGTGAATCCGCGGCCACGCAGAATGGGAATGTGGAACGCCTGGAAATACTCTGGTGAAATGAATGTCCACCCAGCGAAGCCGTGAAAGGATCCCTGCAAGGGCCGGCCGGCAACTTCAAACGTGAGTTGCCAGACCGTTTCCAATGGAATGCAGCACGAAGCCGCCGCTGCTGTGACTCCTGGCAGCGTGTGAATTTGGCGGACGCCGTCGCGAACCAGCCGTTCTATTTCGGCCGTTTTCTCGAACCGTGTGCCGGCGAGCGACATCTGCATGACGAGTACATTGTGAGAATCGAAGCCCGGATTAACCGCTCGCAATGCAATGGAGCTGCGAATCAGCAGAGCGGCTCCAATCAGCAGAATCAGCGCGAGCGCGACTTCGCTGACTACCAGCAGGGAGCGCACCTGGTGCTGGCGAAAGCCCGTGCCGGAGCGCCCGCTGCTCTCCTTGAGCGCGGAGCTGAGATCGGCGCGGGAGACTTGAAGCGCGGGAAGCAGACCGAATACTACACCGGTCAAGAGTGAGACCAGAATCGTGAAGCCGAGGATGCGCCAGTCCAGTGTGACGGCCGAACCTTGCTCACCAAGACGGGGAATCGCTCCGGAGTTGGCAACCACGAAAAATGCCTGGTTGGCAGGAAACATCGCCAGAAGGGCTCGGATGCCCGCGAAGCCAAGCGCGAGGCCAATCACGCCGCCCGCCAGCGAGAGCACTAAGCTTTCCGTCAGCAGTTGCCGGATAATCCGGCCCCGACCGGCGCCCACGGCTGCTCGAATGGCAATCTCGCGCTTCCTCCCGATCGCCCGGATCAGCAAAAGATTCGCGACGTTCGCGCACGCGATCAGCAAGACAAGGCTTACAGCGCCGGTAAGAATCAACAACGAGGAGCGCACAGCACCCACCATCGAGTCCCGTAATCGTTGGACCGTAAATCCTTGCCTAGGCCCTAAGCGCTTCGGAAACGTATGCCGATATTGCTCTGCCACGAGTTGAAGTTGCGCGCTCGCCATCCCCAGCGTGATGCCGGATTTGAGGCGGCCCGTGACCAGGCAGTAACAGCCGCCCTCCGTACTGTCCGGATCGACTTGAAACGGAATCCAAACGTCCGGGCGTTGATCGAACTGTTCCGTCTCGAAACCGCGCGCGAGGATACCGATCACAACGTAGGAAGCGCCGCTCAGAGGAATCGTTGTCCCCAGGATCTTCGCGTCATTCGCAAAACGCCGTGTCCACATCGCATAGCTCAACACGGCGACATGTGCTCCTCCGGGCCGGTCCTCGTCGCTTGTGAACGTGCGGCCTTGCAGCATGCGGGCGCCGAAGAGCCGGAAATAATCGGCACTGACGCGCGCAACCGGGATTTGCTCCGGGTCTGGGCCCCCGGTCAAATTCATCAGCTCCAATCTATGCGCAGAGACGTCTTGGAATACGTTGGTTTGTTGTTGCCAGAGCAGTACCGTTTGGGGCGAGCCACCCGGTGACGCCCCACCGGGAAAGGTCATAAGAAACCGGACGACTTTGTCGGCATCAGGGACGTCCAGCGGCTTTAGGAGCACCGCGTTCACGAGGGAAAAAACAGCGGTATTTGCGCCGATGCCAAGGGCTATCGCGGCCACTGCGGCGATTGCGAAGCCGGGGCTGTGCAGGAACATCCGTAGGGAGTGCTTGAGATCTATCAGAAACGCGTTCATCACCAGAATCCTGTGTAAAGTGTAACCTTGGGGAATGTTCCGCGCAGCGTCTCGTCAATATGAGTCGGTCTTTACGCCTCGGAGGCCCGCACAGTATCGGCGTTTGTAGCGGAGGCCCCGAATCGGAAACATCTCCTGCCGGTTCCGACGCTGCGGTCGTTTGAGCTTCAGTCCCAAGGGCTAGTTAATAGAGCCCGTTGAGTCGCATTAACGTCCGCGTGAGCGACTTCGATTTCCCGAACTTCGTTCGCCCGAAAGTAACTTCCGGGTTGCGCAATCCAGGCCCAATCGCCTCATCCACTTCAAAACACGTAGCGCGTTAGCCTCGCCTAAGGCGCCCGCTTGCCAACGAGCTTGTGGGTCAGGTTCTACGCCAAGTTCATGCGCTTGAGCAGCGCCTGGAAGCGCGGATCGGCGCGGTAGGGGTCGAACAACGGAAAGTGGATTTGAAAGGGAAGCGCCCCATAACGCTGCCGGTAGGCCCCGTCGAGCGCTTCAAACATCGCATCCACCTCGCCGGTGGCGGCGTAATATAATGCGGCCCCAATAGTACGGTCATGAGAGCCAGCGAGCTTTCCCGCCAATTCCTGGCTATGCCCGTGATCGCCGGCCTGATGGTAGGCCGCGGCCAGTATCCACGCATTTATGGAATTCCACGGCGTCAGATCCACAGCCCGTTTCAAACTGGCAATCGCTTCCTGCGGGAGGCCTGCTTGAAGCTGAGCGAGTCCCATCGAGATCCAGATGAAGTAAAAGGTCGCATCGATTTCCAGGGCCTTGCGCGCGTACTCGATGGTCTCCCGGTACTGTTTCGAAAGCAACATCGAGCCAACCGTTAGGTTGTGAAGAGGCACCGAAAGTGGGTCGGTCTCGAGGCCCAACCGGGCTTGTTCTATCGCGTCGGCGGATCGTCCCAACGGGAGCAGATAAAAGAGGCCGTACTGGAATCGCGCCAGGGGCGGCACAGGCTCTGCCGCCATGGCCTTGCGGTGATGGTATTCGGCCATATTCCAGTCATAATCGAAGATTCCCGCGAGAACCGCCAAAACGCTGTGCGCCTCGTTATTGGCAGGATTGATGGCCAGCGCTTTCTCCGCAGCCGATTTCGCCAGAGGCGCTACCTCCCCTGCCGGTTTCCAGCCGAGCGCCGCAAGCCCGTAGTAGTACGACGCCAGTCCGCTGTATGCCGGAGCGTAATTCTGGTCGATGGCCAAAGCCTGTTCAAAACACTCCTTGGCTTTCGCTAGGCTCTCCGGCGTGAGACGCCAGCGGTGATACTGGCCCTTGAGGTAAAGCTGATACGCTTCGACATTCACTGTCCGCACGCGAGGAGCTAGATGCACTTGAAGCGCTTCCGAGATCGCCTGGCTGATCTCGTCCTGGATCGCGAACACGTCGGTCATGTCGCGGTCGTAGCGGTGCGACCACAGATGCGTGCCGTCGGCGGCGTGGATCAACTGCGCGGTGATGCGCAGCCGGTTGCCTGCCCGGCGCACGCTGCCTTCGAGAACGTTCGATACCCCCAGCGTTTCGGCGATCTTGCGAATGTCCTCGTTCTTGCCCTTGAAGGCGAAGGCCGACGTGCGCGCGATCACTTTCAGTCCCTTCACTTGCGTCAGCGCGTTGATGATTTCTTCGGCGAGACCGTCGGAGAAATATTCGTCGTCGGCATCGCGGCTCATGTTGGCGAACGGCAGCACGGCGATGGAGGGTTGCAGGGAGGCGGGCTTTGCTACCGAGTCTTCGAGCGCGGCCCGAAGCTCCGCGACGCTGGCAAAACGGTCCGCCGGGTTCTTGCGAAGGCATCGCGTCACAATGGCCTGCAAGCCGGCCGGGACGGCTCCCAGGGGCGGCGGATCGTCGCGCAGTACCGCAGCCAGACTGTCGAACGCGCGGCGCCCGGCGAGAAGTTCATACAGCACCGAGCCGAAGCTGAACACGTCCGAGCGTGCATCCAGCGGCTTGCCTTCCGCCTGCTCGGGCGACATGTAGAGGGGCGTGCCGGAGACGCCGATGGTCAGCGTGGCATCCTCGTCTGCGAATAACTTGGCGAGGCCGAAGTCCAGCAGCTTCGCTCCCGCCGAGGACATTAGAATGTTGCCCGGTTTCAAGTCGCGATGGAGAATCTTCTTACTGTGCGCGGCCTCCAAGGCGCTGGCAATTTGCCGTGCCACGCGCACGGCTTCGGCCAGCGCCATGGGACCCTTAACCGGCGAGCCCTCCACATACTCCAGCACTAGATAGTCCGGCCCGACGTCGTAGATCTGGCAAATATGCGGATGATTGAGCGCGGCGATGGCGTGCGCCTCTTGCTCGAATCGCGCACTGTGCTGTCCCTTCAACCGCTTGATGGCAACGACCCGATTGAGCCGCGTGTCGCGCGCCTTCCACACTTCCCCCATGCCGCCCGCGCCGATGGGCGCGAGGATTTCATATGGACCGAGTTTGTCGCCTGGAGAGAGCGGCATTGATTGACTCAGCTTAGTTTAGCCGATCAAAGTGTAACTGCCGCCTGGATGACGGCGCACTCGGAAGCTATCTGGTCCCTTCGCCGTCTAGAGTTGCGGGAAAGTTGCGGCCGCGGCCTGCCTGATGTCAGCTATTAACGGCTTGTGAGCACCGCCAGGCATGGCCTTTGTGCTTTGATTCTGAAGTTTACGTCGCGCCGACGCGTTTCCCTCAATTGCTAGACCATTTTCTGAGTATTTATAGACCATAGCCGCAGTGGCGAAAATGGGCTGTTGCGTGTTCTGAATTCACCGCAGTAAGGGCCGCGGCCACGGCATGCTCCAGCAATTCCAGTTGGCGGATCTTCCAAGCTCGCAACCTTTGCTTGACCTGGAACCAACACTTTTCGATGGGGTTGAAGTCCGGGGAATACGGCGGC